>Ga0265780_10006183_pt1 | contig 14928 bp, 9 predicted proteins | sample P1T30metagenome_FD_192432 | JGI IMG/M metagenome (GOLD analysis project Ga0265780, IMG submission 192432) | Plant litter microbial communities from East Loma Ridge, Irvine, California - P1 T30 | ecosystem: Environmental > Terrestrial > Plant litter > Unclassified | place: USA: California... | reverse complement strand
GCGACGACGAAACGGCGAAGGTGATGACGCCCGATGGCTTCCTGAAGACCGGCGACATCGGCATCATGGACGAGAAGGGCTATACCCGCATCGTCGACCGCAAGAAGGACATGATCATCGTCTCGGGTTTCAACGTGTACCCGAACGAAGTCGAGAACGTGGTGGCGTCGCACCCGGGCGTGCTGGAAGTGGCCTGCGTCGGCGTGCCGGACCAGCACTCGGGCGAAGCGGTGAAGCTGTACGTGGTGAAGAAGGATCCGAAGCTGACCGCCGAGGAGCTGCTGGCCTTCTGCAAGGAAGAGCTGACCGGCTACAAGCGCCCGCGCCATGTGGAATTCCGCGAGACGCTGCCGAAGACGAACGTGGGCAAGATCCTGCGGCGCGAGCTGCGGGATGAAAAGCAGACGGCTTGAGGTTCAAGCTGTTGAATGAAGAACCGGCATTGCGATGCCGGTTTTTTTTTGCGTTGGCAGAGACCGTACGGTGGGCACGCTGTGCCCACGCGGATGCGTGATCGGTGTTGGCGATGATCGCATCGATGATGATGCATCGTCGCGACGCATCTGAAAGCGTCTCGTTGACGCCGCGGTCATCGTCGGCGTTCCGGAGCGAGCCACCCCAGCCACGGACCAGGGATGAACACGTAACCGCGTGGGCACGGAGTGCCCACCGTACGGGAGACGGCCCAAGCCGGTGGTGGCGTTATCGGCCGGCTTTTTGCGCCGCGTCGCGCAGTACCTCGTGCACGCGGTCGAGGTCGGCCGGCTTGGTCAGGTGCGCGTCGAACCCGGCCTCGCTCGAACGCTGGCGGTCTTCAATCGCGCCCCAGCCGGTCAGCGCCACCAGCGTGGCGCGGTCCATGCCGTCGATGCGGCGCAGGGCCTGGGCGACCTCGAAGCCGCTCTGGTCGGGCAGGCCGATGTCGAGGAAGACGGCGTCCGGCCGGAAGCTGGCGGCGCGCGCCAGGGCGGCGCTGCCGTCGTAGGCCACCGCCACCGCATGGCCGCTCATTTCCAGCACCGCCTGCAGCATCTCGGCGGCGTCGGCGTTGTCGTCGACCACCAGGATGCGCAGGCCGTCGCCGGCCGGCTCCGGCTCGCGCGCCGGGACGTCGGCTGGCGCATCCGGCTCCTCCAGCGCCACCGCCTCGTACGGCAGGATCACCGTGAAGCGGCTGCCGGCGCCCAGCCCGGCGCTGTAGGCCGTCACCCGGCCGCCATGCAGCTCGACCAGGCGCCGCACCAGGTTCAGGCCCACGCCCAGGCCGCCCTGGGCCATGGTCGCGTGCTCCTGCACCTGGGCGTACATGTCGAAGATCGCCGACAGCATGCCGGCCTCGATGCCGATGCCGCTGTCGGTCACGCCGATCCGCACTTCGCCGCCTTCGACGACGGCGTCGACGTCGATCTGGCCGCCGCGCGGCGTGTACTTGGCGGCGTTGTTCAGGAGGTTGCTCAGCACCTGGGCGATGCGGTGGCGGTCGACGTACAGCGGCAGCGGCGCCTGCGGCAGGTGCAGCGCCAGGCGATGGCCGCCGCCGCTCACCAGCGGCATGCTCATCTCGACCGCGTCCTGCACCACTTCGTCGAGCCGCACGGCGCTGCGGCGCAGCTCGACCTTGCCCTCGGACAGGCGCGCCATGTCGAGCAAATCGTCGACCAGGTGCACCATGTGGTCGACCTGGCGCTTGATCATGCCCTGCACATCCCCGGCCTGGGCCACCGCCGGGTTCACCCGCATCAGCTCGAGGCCGGTGCGGATCGGCGCCAGCGGATTGCGCAGTTCGTGCGCCAGCGTGAACAGGAATTCGCTCTGCATGCGGTTGCGCTCGGACAGTTCCGAGGCCAGGCGCTGCAGCTCCTGCTGGGCGTTCTTGTGGCGGCTGATGTCGAGCGTGACGCCATCGAAGCGCAGCGGCTGGCCATGCTCGTCCATGTCGCACCAGCCGATCGAGCGCAGCCAGCGCGCCTCGTTCACATCGGCCATATCTCCCGCATTCGCGCCAGCCGGCATGTGGCGGAACTCGAGGTCGAGCGCGCTGCCCTCGCGCATCGAGCGCGCGATGCCGGCCGCCACGCGTGCGCGGTCGGACGGTGCGACCGCCGCCAGCAGGGCGTCCACGGGCACGTCGCGCTGGCCATCGAGGCCCAGGTGCGCCGCCATCTGCTCGTTCAGGCGGAATGCGTCGAACGGCGCATCGGCATACCAGACGCCAATGTCGCCGGCGCGCGCCACCTGTTCCAGGCGCCGCTGCAGCAGCGTGCGCGCGTGGATGTCGGTGACGGTGCCGACGTAGCCGTTCGGCCGGCCCTGCTCGTCGCTGCGCGGGGTGCCGGCATCGATGAACCAGCGGTAGCTGCCGTCGCGGTGGCGCAGGCGGTAGTCCATGTGGAAGGGCTCGCGCCGCGCATTCGCGGCCAGGAAGATATCGCGCGAGCGTTCCAGGTCGTCGGGGTGGATGTTCTCGAACCAGCCCATGCCCTGGTCCTGCTCCCAGGTGCGGCCCGTGTATTCGGACCAGCGCCGGCTCAGGTAGGTGCACTGGCCATCGTCGTCGGTGGTCCACAGCATCACCGGCGCCAGGTCGACCAGCGAGCGGAAGTAGGATTCGCGCAGGCCCAGCACCTGCAGCTGCAGCTTGCGCTCGCGCCCGAGTTCGATCTGGCGCTGCACGCGCGCCAGCAGTTCGGCGGCCGCGAACGGTTTCACCAGGTAGTCGTCGGCGCCGGCCTGCAGGCCTTCGACCTTGGCCTCCTCGCCGGCGCGCGCCGACAGCAGCATCACCGGCAGGTGGCGCAGGGCCGGCGTGGCGCGGATTTTTGCGATCAGGCCGAAGCCGTCGAGCTTCGGCATCATCACGTCGCTCAGCAGCAGGTCGGGCATGTCGTCCTGCAGCGCCGCGAACGCGGCCTCGCCGTCGGCGCAGACGCGCACCTCGGCATGCGGCGCCAGCAGCGACTTGAGGTAGGCGCGCATGTCGTTGTTGTCGTCGGCGATCAGGATGCGCGGCAGGGCGGCAGCCGGCAGCAGCGCCGAGCCGGTAGCGGCCGGGCGCGCGCTGGCCGGCGCATCCTCGTCCGGCAGCCAGCGCAGCGCTTCCTCGACAAAGGCGGCGCCCATGCGCTGGCCGTTTGCGGCGGCATCGGCCACCTCGCCGGCGGCGATGCGCTCTTCCGGCAGGTGGGCGTGGCCGAACGGGATGTCGACGTCGAAGCGCGTGCCTTCGCCCAGCACGCTGTGCACGGCGATGCTGCCGCCATGCAGACGCACCAGTTCCTGGATCAGCGCCAGGCCGATGCCGGTGCCCTCGAAGGTGCGTCCCGGCGTGCCCTCGATGCGGTGGAAGCGCTCGAACACGCGCGGCAGTTCCGCTTCCGGAATGCCGCTGCCGCTGTCCTGCACGCTCAGGCGCACCATGCCGGCGTGTTCGCGCAGCGTCACGTGCACGCCGCCCTTCAGGGTGAACTTGAAGGCGTTCGAGAGCAAATTGAAGACGATCTTTTCCCACATGTCGCGGTCGACCCAGACCGGCTGGCCCGGGTCCTGCAGCTCGACTTCATAACGCAGGCCGCCCTTGGCCATGGCCGATTCGAACACGCTGGCCAGGTCGCCGGTCAAGCGCGCCAGGTCGGTCGGCACATAGGTCGCCTGCACGCGGCCGGCCTCGATGCGCGAGAAGTCGAGCAGCGAGTTCACCAGCTTCAGCAGGCGCAGCGAATTGCGATGGGTGACGTCGATGCGGCGCCGCTGGGCCGGCGCCAGCGGTTCCTCGGTATCGGCCAGGGCGTCGTCGAGCGGGCCGAGGATCAGCGTCAGCGGCGTGCGGAATTCGTGCGAGACGTTCGAGAAGAAGGCGGTCTTGGCGCGGTCGATCTGGGCCAGCTCTTCGGCGCGGCGCTGCTCCTTTTCGTAGGCGACGACATTCCCCACTGCGGTGCTGATGGCCGCGCCCAGCGCCTCGTAGAAGTGCAGGTAGTCGGCGTCGAGCGCGCGCGCCACGCTCACGCCCGCCACCGCGAAGCCGAACAGGGCTTCCTGGCCGGGCAGGGTGACCGGTAGCACCATCGCCGAACCGGGCGGCTGCGGGTAGGGGCCGCAGGCCCCCTCGCCGAAGCGTGGCGCCAGGCCGTCGACCTGCTGCGCCTTGCCCTCGGCGGCGGTCAGGGTGAAGGGCCAGAGGGCGTCGTCCAGCTCCGCTACTTCCGGCGCCAGCGCGGCATGGCCATCCAGACCCGCCTGGCAGCGCAGCAGCAACTGGCCGGTATCAGGGTCGATCTGGTACAGCAGCAGGAAGGGCAGGTCCAGCGTCATGTGCGGAAGCTGGGCCGTGACGCCGCGCGCGACGTCGGCGATGGTGCGCGCGTCGCCGATGTCCAGGCTGAGGTCGCGCAGGGCCTGGGTACGGCGCGCGTTCAGTACCGTGGCCGTCGCTTCCGAGATCGGGTGGAAGATGCCGCCCACCTCGCCCGACTCGTCGCGGATCGGCGAGAACGAGAAGGTCATGAAGGCTTCTTCCAGGTAGCCGTAGCGGTCGAGGAACATGCGCTGGTCGCGGATGTAGGTGCCCTCGCCCTGGTGCGCGCGCTCGAAGGCGTCACCCACCACCGGCATCGCGCTGGCCCAGACTTCCTTGAAGGCGCCGCCCATCGACTGCGGGTGCAAGTCGCCGCAGATCGGGCGGTAGGCGTCGTTGTAGATCTGGATGTCGCTTGGTCCCCAGGCGATCAGGATCGGGAAAGTCGACGACAGGCACAGGCTGACCGAGGTGCGCAGGCTTTGCGGCCAAGTGGCGGGCGGCCCGAGCGGCGTCCTGGTCCAGTCCATGCTGCGGATCAGCGCGCCCATTTCGCCGCCACCCGTAAGCCAGCCCAGGTCGTCGGTCGTGGCAGGCAGGGATTGAGGGATGTCGGACATGGGGCGGGCTTTATGGAGTGGGGAAATGGCGGCGGAAGACCTGACATTCTAAGCTAATACGGCTGGGTTACCTGTCGTCGCCGGAAGTTTGCCCGTCCTCAGCCACGTAATATGGACGAATTGTTCACGCGTGCGATGGACGAAGAGTTGTCCTCGATCCTGAACGCGGCGATGGCCGATTGCCCGCTGCCCGGGTCGCGCACCTCGTCCAGCGCCATGAAGCGCGCCTGCGCCGCCTGCGGCGTGATCTCCAGCAGCATGTAGCCGCGCCGGTCGCTGCGTCCGTACAGGATGTGCGGGTTGCGCTCGACGTTTTCCTGGGTGCGCGCCTGCGGACGCGAGCTCGAGGTGATCGAGGTACCGCAGAATTCGGTGGCGACCACTGGATTCGCTTTGGATGCCGGGCGCTCGAAATCGCGCCGCAGTTCGGCCGCATAGAAGGTGTGCACGTCGCCCGACAGCACCAGCGGATTGCGCGCGCCGCTTTTCGCAATCGACTCCAACAAGCGCCGCCGCGCCACCGGATAGCCGTCCCAGCCATCGGTCCAGAAACGGCCGTCGCCGGGAGACTGCACCGGCACGCCGCTCGACTGCGCCACTAGGGTCTGCTGGGCCAGGATGTTCCAGCGCGCGTTCGAGGACGACAGGCCCTGCGCCAGCCAGGCTTCCTGCTCGCCGCCGAGCATGGTGCGCCGTGGATCGCGCAGCTCGGCGCAGGCGCGCGCCAGCACCACGTTCGAGCCGCCGCGGCCGGGTTTCGAACAGGCCAGCGGCGAGCGGTGCCGGCGGTCGTCGAGCACGTGGAAACGCGCCAGGCGTCCCCAGTCGTAGCGCTGGTGCATGCGCAAGGCGCCGAAGCCGGCCTTGGGCACGGGCAGGCGCAACGGCATGTGTTCGTAGAAGGCCTGGTAGGCGGCCGCGCGCCTTGCCGCGAAGTCTTTCGACAGGCGTTCGTCGACATCGCCGGCGTAGTCGTTGGCCACCTCGTGGTCGTCCCAGGTCACGATCCACGGTGCGACGCGGTGCGCGGCCTGCAGGTCCGGGTCGCTCTTGTATTGCGCATAGCGCGCGCGGTACTGGGCCAGCGTAAACGATTCGTCGACGCGTACCGCGCGCGGCGGGTGGCGCAGCTGGTAGGGGCCCCATTCGTAGATATAGTCGCCGAGGAAGGCCACCAGGTCGGGCGCGGCCTCGGCAATGTGGCGGTGCGCCGCGTAGTGGCCGAACTCCCAGTGCTGGCAGGAGGCTACTGCCAGCTTCAGCATCGCAGGCATGGCGTTTGGCGCCGGCGCGGTCCGCGTGCGGCCGACAGGGCTGACCGCATCGCCCAGCATGAAGCGGTACCAGTAGGGGCGGTCCGGCTGCAGGCCGGTGGCGTCGACGTGGACGCTGTGCGCGAGGGCAGGGGAGGCGACCGCGCTGCCTTTGCCGACCACCTTGCGAAAGGCTTCGTCCTCGGCCACTTCCCAGCGCACCGTGAGCGCGGGCGCGGGCGTCGACGCCGCATTCAAAGGGTCGTGCAGGATGCGCGTCCACAGGATCACCGCATTGGGTAGCGGCGAACCCGAGGCGACGCCAAGGCTGAAGGGATAAGCGGTGCCGGCTGCGCTTTTGCTGGCGCCTGCGCTGGCCGTGAATCCCAGGGCGGCCGTGGTTGCAGCCGTGAAGCGCGCCGCATCCAGCAGGAAAGCGCGGCGCAGCCCTTCCATTACTGCTGCTGGTGGTGGATCAGCGATTCGAGCGGCGGCAGCTGGCGCGGTTTGCGGTCGGGGCCGGTGGCCACGTAGGTCAGGGTCGCCTCCGTCACCTTGACGATGTTCGACTGCAGGCGGTTGCGTTCGGCGTAGACCTCGACGTACACCGTCACCGAGGTGTTGCCGACCTTGACGATATCGGCATAGAACGACAGCAGGTCGCCGACGAACACCGGGTTCTTGAACAGGAAGGAGTTGACGGCAATGGTGGCGACGCGGCCATTCGCGCGGCGCGTGGCCGGCAGCGAGCCGGCGATGTCGACCTGGGCCATGATCCAGCCGCCGAACACGTCGCCGTAGATGTTGGCGTCGGGGGCACCCGGCATCACCCGCAGCTGCGGAATCTTCCCTTCCGGCAGGCGGTTGGTTGGGGTGTCGTCTTTTTCTGGCGTGGTCATCGTGAATTCTCGTGAAAAGCTACAATCGACCCGAATTGAACCACAAATCCCGGACCCCTGTCATGCGACGCTCTTCTGCTTCATCCCTTCCACTGCCCGATACAAAGGACCGTCAACGCACCGACTGGGCCACGCTGCGTACTCTTTTCCCTTACCTGTGGGTCTACAAGTGGCGCGTGATGGCCGCCCTTGGCGCCCTGATCGGCGCCAAGATGGCCAACGTCGGCGTGCCGCTGGTGCTGAAGAAACTCATCGACCAACTCGCCATCGACCCGGCCCATCCGCAGGCCTTGCTGGTGCTGCCGGTCGGCGCGCTGATCGCCTACGGCGCACTGCGCCTGTCGACCACGGTATTCACCGAGCTGCGCGAATTCCTGTTCGCGCGCGTGACCCAGCGCGCGGTGCGCACCATTGCGCTGAAGGTGTTCCGCCACCTGCACGCGCTGTCGCTGCGTTTTCACTTGAACCGCCAGACCGGCGGCATGACGCGCGATATCGAACGCGGCACGCGCGGTGTGAATTCCTTGATTTCGTACTCGCTGTTCAACGTGCTGCCGACCCTGGTCGAGATCACGCTGGTGCTGGGCTACCTGGCGTTCAACTACGACATCTGGTTCACCGTGATCACGGCCGGCGCGCTGGCCGCCTACATCACCTTTACGGTCGTGGTGACGGAATGGCGTACCCACTTCCGCCGCACCATGAACGAGCTCGACTCGAAAGCCAACACCAAGGCCATCGACTCGCTGATCAACTACGAAACCGTGAAGTACTTCGGCAACGAGGACTACGAAGCCAAACGCTACGACGCCGGCCTGCAGCATTACGAGAACGCGGCGGTGCGCTCGCAGACCTCGCTGTCGGTGCTGAACACGGGGCAGTCGCTGATCATCGCCACGGCCGTGACGCTGATTTTATGGCGCGCGACCGAGGGCGTGATCGCCGGGACCATGTCGCTGGGCGACCTGGTGCTGGTGAACTCGTTCATGATCCAGCTGTACATTCCGCTGAACTTCCTGGGCGTGATCTACCGCGAGATCAAGCAGGCGCTGGCGGACATGGAGCGCTTGTTCGGCCTGCTGGACCAGAACCGCGAGGTGGCGGATGCACCGTCAGCCCAGCCGCTGGTGGCGAAAGGGGCGCACGTGGCGTTCTCGCACGTAGAGTTCAGCTACGAGGCCAAGCGGCAGATCCTGTTCGACGTCGATTTCGCGATTCCCGCCGGGACCACGACGGCGGTGGTGGGGCACAGCGGCTCGGGCAAGTCGACCTTGTCGCGGCTGCTGTTCCGCTTCTATGACGTGAACCGCGGATCGATCAGCATCGATGGGCAGGATATCCGCAACGTGACCCAGCAATCGCTGCGGTCGGCGATCGGCATCGTGCCGCAGGATACGGTGCTGTTCAACGACACCATCGAGTACAACATCGCCTACGGGCGGCCGGGGGCAAGCCATGCGGACATCGTGGCGGCGGCCAGGGCGGCGTCGATCCACGAGTTCATCGAGAGTTTGCCGGATGGGTATGCCACCATGGTCGGCGAGCGCGGGCTGAAGCTGTCGGGCGGGGAGAAGCAGCGGGTGGCGATTGCGCGCACCCTGCTCAAGAATCCGGCGATCTTGATCTTCGACGAGGCGACGTCGGCGCTGGATTCGAAGTCGGAGCAGGCGATCCAGGGGCAGTTGAAGGAGATTGCGAAGAATCGCACTACGCTAGTCATTGCGCATCGCCTGTCGACGATTGCGGATGCGCAGCAGATCATCGTGCTCGATCATGGGCGCATCGTGGAGCGCGGGACGCACGGCAGTTTGCTGGCGGCGCGCGGCTTGTATGCGCAGATGTGGGAGCGGCAGTTGGCGCGGCCGGATGAGGAGTTGGCGTCGCCGCCGTTGGAGTTGCAGGGGGAGTGAGTTTGGTCGTTTCCCGTGCGAAGGGACGTGGCGCTGTTGCGTGTTGATGTATCGGTTCGCATGATCCGCGTGGGCACGGGGTGCCCACCGTACGGGAGACGTTGCGTATCCGCGTTCAGTGTGATTTCACCGTTGGCGGTGACGGTCCGGGTTTCGTATGAACTCGCCTGGAACGATTAACGTAGGGTGGGCATGTGTGGTGCTGGCATTTAGCCAGCCCCACTGCCCACGCGGATTCAACCCACCAATAACAGAACAGGCAACAGCCCCACTACCGCATCAATACGTCCCGAACATCTTCTGTATATCGCGCGTATTGGTCGTCTTGGTCAACGCCAGCATCAACAAAATGCGCGCCTTCTGCGGCGACAAATTATCCCCCGCCACAAAATCCAGCTCATCGTCATTCGCCTCGCCATTGCGCGCCACGATCCCCTGCCCAACGCGGCTCGAACGCACGATAATCACGCCCTTCTTGCGCGCAGCCGACAGCGCAGGCCGCACCTTGGCCGGCAGCGAGCCATTCCCCACGCCCGCATGCACCAGACCCTTGGCGCCCGAGGCCACCAGCGCCTCCACCGCCACCGGACCCACGTTCGCATGCGCATACGCGATCTCCACCTGCGGCAGCACCGACAGGCTGCTCACGTCGAACTCGGTCTCCACCGTGTGCTTGCGCGTCGGCGCGCGGTAGAAGTAAGGCTTGCCGCCCTGGATATAACCCAGCATGCCCAGTTCCGTCGCCTTGAAGGTATCGGCCGTGGTGGTATTCGTCTTGGTGACGTCGCGCGCACTCTGGATCTGGTCGTTCAGCGCCACCAGCACGCCGCGCCCGACCGCTTCCTGCGAGCCGGCCAGCAGCACCGCGTTGTACAGGTTAATCGGCCCATCCGCCGACAAGGCCGTCGATGGCCGCATCGACCCGACCACCACCACCGGCTTCTTGCTCTTGACGACCAGGTTCAGGAAGTAGGCCGTCTCTTCCAGCGTATCGGTACCGTGGGTGATGACGATGCCGTCGACGTTGGCCTGCGCCAGCAGCACGTTGACGCGCTTGGCCAGTGTGAGCCAGTGCTCGTTGCCCATGTTCTCGCTGGCGATCTGGAACACCTGCTCGCCGGTGACGTTCGCCACCTTGGTGATCTCGGGCACGGCCTGGATCAGCGCCTGCACGCCCACCGTGGCGGCGGTGTAGCCGACGGTGGTGGTGCTGGTGGCGCCGGTGCCGGCAATCGTGCCGCCGGTGGCGAGGATGGTCACGTTCGGCAGCTTGGCGGCTTGGGTTTGCGCCTGCGCGGCGAACGCGAGGCAGTACAGGAAGCCGAACAGCGCGGCGGCCGAACGGGCGGATCGTTGGAACAACATGGGACTTCTCCTTAAACGTGGCGTCTCAAAAAAAACCGCTTACAGGTTTTTATAAACGACGCCTTCCTTCATCACAAACTTCACTTGTTCGAGCAGCTTGACGTCGCGCAGCGGATCGCCGTCCACCGCCACGATATCGCCCGCGAAGCCCGGCTCCAGCATGCCGAGGCGCTTCGATTGGTCCAGCAGGGTCGCGGCGTGGATGGTGGCGGCGCGGATGGCGTCGATAGTCGTCATGCCAGCCTCCACCATGTAGCCGAACTCTTTCGCATTCTCGCCGTGCGGGAACACGCCGGCGTCGGTGCCGAAGGCGATTTTCACGCCTGCCTTGTAGGCGCGGGCAAAGGTGGCTTGCAGCTGCGGGCCGATGGCAGCCGCCTTCGGGCGCACCAGGGCAGAATAGTAATTCGGGTCCTTGGCCTTGTCGGCCACGTAGCGGCCGGCCGAGATGGTCGGCACGTACCAGCCGCCGGTCTTCTTGAACAGGGCCACGCTCTCGTCGTCCATCAGGGTGCCGTGCTCGATCGAGTCGACGCCCGCGCGCAGTGCACGCTTCAGGCCCTCGGCGCCGTGGGCATGGGCCGCCACACGGAAACCGTAGTCCTTCGCGGTGCTGACGATGGCCTTCAGTTCGTCCTCGGTGTACTGCGAGTTCTGGCCGCTGGCGGCCTGGCTCAGCACGCCGCCGGTGGCAGTGATCTTGATCAGGTCCGCGCCTTCCTTGTAGCGCTCGCGCACGGCCTGGCGGCCTTCGTCGGGGCTGTTGATCACGCCTTCGGCAGGACCGGGCGTGCCGATCGCGTGGCTCAGGTAATGCGACAGGTTGTTGGTCGGGTCGGCATGGCCGCCGGCGGTGGCGATCGATTTACCGGCTGTAAACATGCGCGGGCCCGGAATCGCGCCGCTTGCGATCGCGCGCTTGAGCGACACGTTCAGGGCCTGCTCGGCGCCCAGGTCGCGCACGGTGGTGAAGCCGGCCATCAGGGTGCGCTCGGCATACTTCACCGAACGGTAGGCCAGGTCGGCCGGGTCGGCGGTGAGGCGGTCGCGGTAGGCGTCGACCACGGGCTGGGTTTCGCCCGTGAGGTGCACATGCATGTCGATCAGGCCCGGCAGGCAGGACTTGCTCGACAAATCGATGCGGCCCGGGGCGGGCGAGGAGGCCATCGGCCCCACCGACTTCACGGTCCCATCCTCGATCACGATACTCACGCGCTCGCGCCAGGTGCCGCTTTTCACGTCGAGCAAACGGCCGCAGTCGACCGTCTGGGTAGCGGCGTGGGCGCCGTTCAGGGAAAGCAGCAAACCTGCTGCGACCAGCTGTTTCATGTTGTCTCCTCGATTGCTCTTCTTATGAAAAAAAGGCCTCCCATTTCTGGAAGGCCTCGTGCGGTAATGCTTGCGGTCAGGTCAGCGGCGACGTCGCGACGTCCTTGTGCGGCACCGACTCGCCCAGCTCGCCCTCCCATTTGGCGACGACGGCGGTGGCGATGCCGTTGCCGATCACATTGGTGCCCGAGCGCGCCATGTCGAGGAAGTGGTCGATACTCAGCAGGAGCAGCAGGCCGGCTTCCGGAATGTTGAACTGGCCGAGGGTAGCGGCGATCACGACCAGCGAGGCACGCGGCACGCCGGCGATGCCTTTCGAGGTGACCATCAGCACCAGCATCATCATCAGCTGGGTTCCCAGCGGGAGTTCGATGCCATAGGCTTGGGCGATGAAGACGGTGGCGAAGGTGCAGTACATCATCGAACCGTCGAGGTTGAACGAGTAGCCGACCGGCAGCACAAAGGCGGCCAGGCGGTTCTTGACGCCGAAGCGCTCCAGGCCTTCCAGGGTTTTCGGGAAAGCCGCTTCCGACGAGGCGGTGGAGAAGGCCAGCAGGGCCGGGCCGCGCAGCTCGGCCACCAGGCGCAGCACGCGCTTGCCGAGGAACAGGCCGCCGATACCGACCAGGGCCAGCAGCAGCAAGATGATCCCGAGGTAGAACTCGGCCATGAACACGCCATAGATCTGCAGTACCGAGATGCCGCTCTTGGCCACGATGCCGGCCACCGCCGCGAACACTGCGACCGGGGCGAAGTTCATCACGTAGCTGGTCACTTTCAGCATGACGTGGGCCAGGCCGTCGATGGCATCGATCATCGGGTTGGCGCGCGCACCGACGGCGGCCGCGCCGATACCGAAGAATACCGAGAACACGACGATCTGCAGGATTTCGTTCTTGGCCATGCCGTCCGCGATCGACACCGGCACCAGGTGGGTGATGAAGTCCTTCATGGTCAGGCCGGTGGCGGTGACGCCGGAACTGGTGCCGACGGCCGGCAGGTGGCCGGAGAGGGCCATGGCGTCGCCCGGACGGAACAGGTTGACCAGCACCAGGCCCAGCGACAGCGACAGGATCGAGGCGATGATGAACCAGCCCAGCGCCTTGGCGCCGATGCGGCCGACTTCCTTGGCGTCGCCCATCTTGGCGATGCCGACCACCAGGGTCGCAAAGACCAGCGGCGCGATGATCATCTTGATCAGGCGCAGGAACAGGGTCGTCACCAGCGACATCGTGTCGGCGAAGCCTTGCGGGTTGGCCGTATTGGCATTGACGAAATAGCCGACGATGACCCCTAGCACGAGGGCGATCAGGATATAGGTGGTGAGACGATTGCGATTATTCATGTGCTTCCTGTAGGCGGCCTGTGCGTTTGGCCCGGCGCACGCGGCGTTTTGCGCCTGGCACGTTCGGGTTGCGGCAAATTGGTGGTGTTGATGCGAACGAGGATCGTTCTGATTGTCTTGGCAAGTTCCGCAGTATCCTAGGCACTGTTAGTGCTGTCAAGCACGCCCGGGAGCCTGAATCTGCTGTTGTAAACATGTTCGAAATCGAGAAGGCCGGCAAGTTGCGGGCGAAAATCCATCCACGCGAGACCGCTCACAGATAATCATCCTCGCGCTGATGGCGCACGGCCAGGATCGTTACCGTTTCCTTGTCGTCGATCTTGAACAAGGCGACGTAGCCCGCGCTACCGAAAGGGATGACAAGCTCGCGCAGGAAAGGGTTATCCGCATCCGCCTTTCTGCAGGTGAACGGAAACTCCTTCAGTACCTCGGTAGCTTTCGCGATCGTGTCGCGCGCCCGCCGGGCGGACTGCAGGCTGTGCCGCAACTGATACGCGTACAGCTGCTGCAGGTCTTCCCGCGCCGCCCTGGTAAAGCGGACCTTGAAGCTCATTCTTGTGCTTTCGCCGCATCATCGAGCATGACGTCCAGCTCGCGCAAGACATCGTCGGCATCGAAGTATTCACCCGTACGCTCGGCTTCCGCCGCTGACGCCAGGCCACGCGCAATGAATTCCTGCTGGGCTTTCCGTTGCTGGATATTCCGGCGCAGGGACTGCTCGACGAAACTCGACAGGCTTTCTCCTTCCTGGAGGACGTTTTCAGCTGCCAGCCGCAATTCCGGTTTGACACGTAACGAAGGAATGGTCGAGGTTTTCATGTGCATCTCCAGTGCGTTGCAATTGCGATGCAGTCTCGCACAGGTGGCACCAGGACGCAAGCGCGCTCTGCATCCTCCATACAGGTAAAATACCGCCGTCCGTATTCCGAGAGCCGCCATGTCCACCATCGAGATCCCGCAATCCATCACCATCACCCGCCCTGACGACTGGCACCTGCACCTGCGCGACGGCGCGGCGCTGGCCAGCGTGCTGCCGCATACCGCGCGCCAGTTCGCGCGCGCGATCGTGATGCCGAACCTGAAGCCGCCGGTCACCACCGCCGCCGACGCGCTGGCCTACCGCGACCGCATCCTGGCCGCGCTGCCCGAAGGCGTCCGGTTCGAGCCGCTGATGACGCTCTACCTGACCGACAACACCGACCCCGACGAGATCCGCCGCGCCCAGGACACCGGTTTCATCCACGCCGTCAAACTCTACCCGGCAGGCGCCACCACGAATTCGGCCGCCGGCGTGACCGACCTGAAGAAGTGCTACAAGACCCTGGAAGTGATGCAGGAAGTCGGCATGCCGCTGCTGGTGCACGGCGAGGTGACGGACCACGACATCGACCTGTTCGACCGCGAGGCCGTATTCATCGAGCGCGTGATGCGTCCGCTGCGCCGCGACCTGCCGGCCCTGAACATCGTCTTCGAGCACATCACCACCAAGGATGCGGCCCAGTACGTGGCCGAAGCCGAAGGCCCGATCGCGGCGACGATTACCGCCCACCACCTGCTGTACAACCGCAACGAGATCTTCCGCGGCGGTATCCGTCCGCACTACTACTGCCTGCCGGTGCTGAAACGCGAGGAACACCGCCTGGCATTGGTGACGGCCGCCACCAGCGGCGACGAGCGCTTCTTCCTCGGCACCGATTCGGCGCCGCACGCCATCGGCGCCAAGGAGTCGAGCTGCGGCTGCGCCGGCTGCTACACCGCGCTGCATGCGATGGAGCTGTACACGCAGGCCTTTGCCGATGCCGGCGCGCTCGACAAGCTGGAAGCATTCGCCAGCTTCAACGGCCCGGCCTTCTACGGCCTGCCGCGTAACGAGGGCACGGTGACCCTGGTGCGCGAAGACTGGACCATCCCGA
>Ga0265780_10006182_pt1 | contig 14929 bp, 22 predicted proteins | sample P1T30metagenome_FD_192432 | JGI IMG/M metagenome (GOLD analysis project Ga0265780, IMG submission 192432) | Plant litter microbial communities from East Loma Ridge, Irvine, California - P1 T30 | ecosystem: Environmental > Terrestrial > Plant litter > Unclassified | place: USA: California... | reverse complement strand
TGCCCCTACTGCCGCTAGGGCTCCGACGAGGTCTAGTCCTGCATCGGTTGTACTCATGAGAGTGAAGATCCTCTGCTTTGGGTCAGTTCTCGAGTCTCACGTATACCCAATTGCGACGCACGAGATAGCACTTCAGGCCGGGATTGCCTCCCTCACTGCCACCGTCAACCATCGGATCGCCATCGGAGTTGGCGTATCTGTCGTGCGATTTCTCGGATAGTCGAGGTCCGTTTGGCTGCCCGGTGGTTCTCGTCTTCTCCTGAGTCAAGCCGTTCGGTGGGAGAGATTTCTCTGGCATGGTCGCCCCTGCTCAACCGCAAGGAACTCCGCAAGTGATACTTCCACCTCCATGTTTGACATGCTGTTCATTTTATTGTAAGTATTCGGAGAGCAAAGGTGACCATCTTGGCCCGACGGAAGTTGACCTGTGTCCGGATCCGATCGAATCTGGAAAGGATCAGCGATGCCTACTTGCGCGTCCAGCCAAGTCGACAAGGCAACAAAGGCCAAGAACACGATGGTATCACATCAACCGATGACTTATCCATCCTTCCGGCCAGCTGTTTAAGATGCTGTCCCGAGCAGACGACGCGTTGGACTGCTTGTCCGGCCGGCCGCGGAACAATTTCGTCGGGCAGCGCGTGCGATCAGAAGCTCGCTTCTCGAGTGTACAGGCTCGTGAAGCACCGCCAAATCCTTGATGAATGAGCACAAGCACACACGCTCAAGAGCATGAATGACCTGCAGACGCAGCCTGTGGACGGAAAGCTCGCAGCGGTAAGTCATCAGTGGCATCCACGCATGGGGGCACCTTTTGAATGAAAAATGCTGAGTACGAGACCAGTGCGACGGGTGCCATGCAAAGAAGGTATGCTCATTCCAGTAGACCAATCTGACGTGCCAGTGTCTAGTACGGCTTCTCACTGTGCCGTGCAACAGATCAAATGCGACCGTGGCTGTCCTTGTGGCAATTGCCGTGATGCATACACAACATGTCTTCGTGAGCGCCAGAAACCTCCGAGGAAACTAAAAGGCCCTCCTTCGGTGGTCAAGTGGGTCAATATCTCACTGCATAACAAGAGGATGATGTGCTGAAAGCTTACATCTTTTCCCAGCAGTCCAGCGATCCCGGAAGTCACCGCTGCTCTGGAAGCCCTCAAGTCGAGGGTCGCCCGCCTCGAAGGGGCGTCTTCATCCTGCCATCATCCGAGTTCCCAGGGGGGAGGTTTGTCTCACTCGCAGTGTCAAAACGAACACCAGACGTCTCTCCATTTGGATAATTCGATTTCGGGCGTGAGCAAGAATCTTCCAGCCTCGAAAAGAAGAAAGTGCAGTGGAAGCGATAACGTGAGCAGCATGCCGGGCGCAGGGCCAGCCATGATGAATTTGCTGTCAAAACAGTCTTCTAAAGTGATTGCCGTGCAAGCGCCGCACTCCGCAGTGGATGCGCGAGACCTCATCCAAGATCAATTGGGCTCCAACAAAAGCATCAATGCGAGACAGGCGCAGTCCTTTCGTTCCGCCCTCAAGAGTCTGCACGAAGCGTTGAAGTCGAAAGTGACCATATATCAAGGACAGCGAGAGGCCGGGCAGGCCTGGTCTTGCGCAGATCCCGAACTGGCAATAGCTGACTGGACTACGCCGCCACTTGCGACTGTGCAGTGGATGTTGACGAGTGCGTTTTCAATTACTGTAAGAAACGAATTTTCATTCACCGGCTGACAACTTACCAGATACCAACGCCGTGGACGCCTTGTGATCACTGCCAGATGGCCTGCCAATATTGTCTCGGAAGTCTTTGGCGGAGATGGCACTGGCCTTGAGCAAACAGCAGAATCACCCTCACTATCCAGCCTTTGTTGTCTGTGTCAATTCCAGCGTGGCATATTTCCTCCTAGAACACACCGCCGCCTGTAAGACAAAGACAGGACTGGAGCACCAAATGCAGGACGATGTCGCGGCTTACTTCGCAACTGCACGGGCTGCCCTCAGTCGCATCGGACCCTCATGTGCACCATCAGTAGCGGCCTTGCAAGCTCTTGTATACGGGGTGGGTCCTTCCCAATGAGAGCTCAAGTGTGTTTCTTGCCGTGTCTATCTGCCAATGTTCTCAGTCCGTCAATGCTCAAGAGCTCGGTGACTTTGAGCAATCGTGGCAGTATGCAGCTGCCGCATGCAGCATGTGTATCGCACTCGGCTTATACCATGATAGTGGTTCGACACTATCGCTCTCGTGCACTAGTTCGGCACAGGAAGCTAGTTACTGCTTCTTTGCTAGCTACATCATCGACAAAGGTCTCGCCATGAACCTCGGACGGCCTTCATGTCTTCCGGATGATCATATCGAGATTGATCTGCGGTCGATCGTTGGTCCTTCGAAGCCCGAGTTGAGGCAGGTTCTGCAAAACTATTACCTCGACCTTGCAATCGCGCAGAGTGGCATTGTGAGCATCCGAGCGGCGAAAGCCAAAGGTTTCAGCGCACACGATATCGACAGAGCTAAACATGTCTCGGGAGTCCTGGAAGACGCATGGCTGCTGATAAAAGATGTGAGTCCCCAAGTTTGCCGAACATGTGAATTGGATCAGGAACTCATGACATCTCAGTTATCAGACAGACACAAGAATGAACTAGCTTCGGAGGATCTCGAGTACGAGCACAGAATGGCCAAATTCTCGTATCACAACATTTGTACGGTGTTCCATCACTTGTGCTCAAGAGAACGAGCTCTACCAGAGCCCGGGGGAAAAAGTGCTGCACTAAAATTTGCCCGAGCTGCCATGTGCGAATTGCATAGTCTCTTAGACCTCTCCCGCAGGTCCGAGTTTGACTCTTATAAGCTTAACTCGTTTGTATACTGGTGAGTCCACACCAGTCATGATACTCCGGCTATGATGACTCCGATCAAGTGCTCACACGGTCCAGCATCGTTCTTTACTACCCCTTCACCTCCTACTTCGTCTTGTTCTGCCACGTGGTCATCACGGGGGATGCCGAGGACTTTGAACTCATGGACAAGTTCGTGAAATACTTGGCCGAGCTGCGGCATTCGAGCATCCCGTTCGAGAAACTACACAAATTGTGTCTGCCCTTTCGCTCCCTCGCTGCGTTTGCCTTGGTGAGTCCCTCTGTGAACTCGCAATGGAACAGGATCAATACCGCTGACATGGCTTCCATTGCAGCGCGGTGCCCATGAGAGTCGCCCTGTCCAACTGGGATCTGCTCTAACGGAAGCTGCGCATGGTGAAACCTATGGGTACTATGCGCACATCCCTTCACACGCGCATGCTCCGTCGGAATATGTGCCTCATATCGAACGCTCGCCTCTGCCCATGTCGCACGCTGCTGCGATCACTAACCACATAGCGCCCGCATGTGCATCGAATCTCAGCAATACATTGCCCAACGGAAGCGATACGGATGAACCTGGCCTGTACACACTCCGGGATGATCTTCTCGAAGAGCTACTGCAGGAGCAGCCTTTGTTGAACTGGCTGGAATGGGACTTGCCTTCCTTTTAAGGTATGTAGCAAGATGTCGGAATAGGAACGACGGCAAGGCCTTGTGGAGGAGCAGCCTCTGTCCACAGATGTAACAGTCTCATTCCAAGGATCCCGGCCGTCTCTGGAGTGTCTGATCGCTTTCGATTCTCAAGGAGATAGCATGTCTCCAGATGTTCGACCAGCGACGATCTTCCTGCAAAAGCCCAGACGATTCCGGGGAGAGGTGACTTGCATTCGCGTAGGGACTGACGAGCCTAACCCGAAGGTCTGATGCCCCGAGAGGAGACTACACCTTGGGTCCAGATTGATTGTCTAGTAGGTGGTGGGGTTCGGCCGGGGCCAACTGTTATTGACGATCCGGCTTATCGTAGGCCAGACAGTCAGTAGACGTGGTGGTAGCAGGAGGAGGGGCGAGGACTTGACTGGATTGGAATGAAGTCTAGCGCTTGGAATCGCTATGCTCAGCCACGAGCCAAAGGACGGGGAATCCGAGAGCGCCATTTTCGGCGTGGCCGTCCTACCCTCGAGTCAAGGCCAAGATTGATGATGGAGAGGATGCTCCTCGTCATCTGTTCACAGAGCAAAGAGAGTGACAAATGCTTTGCTGAGACATCAGCACTCTGGCGTAGCCAAACGCCTCCTACTCATTCGACCCGTGTGGAACATACATACCACGGCTCTCTAAGCGAAAGTGTTGATACCAGGCTCAGTATACTGGCACGATGGATGTTCATACATGGCCGAGGCGGCGAAGACGCCTTTGTGCCATCGGCGCCTGACCCAAACCCAATTGAAGACAAAGAAAGGCCCGCAAGGCTACGTAAGGTGTGATGTGACAGAACCTTGCTTTAACTTCCAAATCTAGTAGCCAGCCGTCCCGACTATCTCGTCCACTTGGTACGACGCTTCCTTCGCTCTTGTATCAGGTCTATCTTCGTTGGCTCGAGCAAGCTGTGTCGGCAAACACCGGAGCGCATTACGAGGTAAGTGATCGAGTCCCACATCGAGTCTAGTGTGATTGCTCCATGCTCAGAGGAACTAATTCTTGTTCACATTCGGGATAGCGTTGAAATACTACAAAGTGACCTATAGCAACATCACGCGCGCTACTCAGAAGTACATGGGCGGCCGATCTAGCAACTACAGTCCTCGGAAGATTAGGCATCCTCGACCTAGGTAGAGTTCTTTGTACCCACATTTGGCTAAATGCGACACTTTCAAAGCCATGGTAGATGGAATGGACTTGGCCGAACGCCCGACCATGCAATTCTCCGAGCCCGTGACTTGATTCTCACTACGCATGGTTAGAAGGGTCGTCATGATAGCCGTTGTTGACCTCGATGACTGCTAGCGTGAAAGCCTAGAACTCGTGCGTAGCGGAGTCGTTGCAAACATGTCATGGTTGACAGAACGCCTCCTACCGGCTGACGTTAATAGACGTCCCTGAGTGTAGACCCTGGGAGTCGAATCGCATCGCGGACACGGAGAGCGATGTAGTCTATTGGTGACTTTACTACACGGCCCGCTAGCTGATATGTCAGGGACTGAGACTTGTATACAGTACCATGGGAGTGGAGGAAGCGTTGCGCCACGAGGCGGCCCGACTGCCGATCGGTGAATATCATCGGGAAAGACGTCCAGACTCTCTACATGTGCCGTTCCTCAGGGTCAGAAAATACCCGATTGGGTCGAAAAACGATGATCTACGCCTATATTGTGCTTCTGGTATGAGACTAAAGAAACGGTCTCCGCAAGGTCTTAGTCTATCAACCGTGGTACGAACTTCGTCGAAAGTACAGTATCAAATTGGAATCATTGACAGCGTGGCTTCTTCGCTACCAGGACAGACGAGATCTAACTAACATGGCGAGAAGCGACTTCACCGAAATCACGGACTGTCTAGGTGCAACATCTGACTGCAGCGGCGGGAGACTTACACACGCAATGCATGATTGCGATCACAGGACATTCAGAATTCCAAATGGATCAACGCCAACCTCAGCCGTCACGACGAAATGCTGGATGGAACAAGAATGAGGACCTTCACTCCCAGCCGTCACCAAGAGTTGCAGGGTATATAGGACGAGGACTTACACCTTCTCTAGACCTCAGAAGCACAATACAACCAACACTCTCATCAATCCAATCAACTCCATTATCCCAGCCCAACTCCCACTTATCGAAAGATCAATCCCATCAAAATGCAATTCACCAACCTCCTCGTCCTCATCGCCGCTATCGGCGCAACCGCCGCTCCGTCCAAGGAGTTGCACGCTCGCACCAGCGGTATCAAGTTGTCCAAGATCGCCGGCAAGTGGAAGGTCGGCTGGACTGGCGCAAAGACTTCTGAGCAGTACACTTGCTCCAACAACGGTCTTCTCGTGAGTACTTTTTTCCCCTCTTTGCTTTCCCCTGGTGATGAATTTCGAGGGCGAAGGCTAACCAGCACGCCACCCCCAGAACCTTTTGAACTTCAACTGTGTCTCCGTCCTTAACGGCAACACTGTCACCATTCCGATCAGCATTCTTGGTGCTGGCAGCCTCACTCAGATTCTGGCGGCTCTGGGTCTTTCGGGTGGAGCTCTCCCGTCGGTCGTGCCGACTGTTGTGCCGACTGTGGCAGTCCCCTCTGTTACTCCCGCCGTTCCCACGACTCTGCCTGTTTCGCTTCCTGGCGTGACCTCTGCGATCTCAGTCCCGACCATTGTCCCGACTTTGGGCGTTCCCTCTCTTACTGCTGGCGTCCCGTCTCTGCCTGTCTCGGTCCCTGGCGTCTCCGCCATCATCCCCCCCGTCTCGTCTGTGGCCCCAATCCTCTCTTCCATCGTCTCGGTCGTTACGGATCTTCCTGTCGTCTCAGCCGTGATCCCAATCGTCACCACGGTGCTTCCGCTCCCGGGCGTCCCGGCTCCGGCTTACACTTGTGCCTGCCCCGTTTGAGCATGCCGTTTGGTCACGATCGATCAGGCAAAGCCACTGAGAATGATATCATCAGATGGGAAGAAGTGAGAGAGAAGAGGGCAGTTCTGGAGGCGAATAGGCAATATGATCCCACCACCACATTCCTTTCGCGGCTTGATTTTTACGATTAACGTATCCGACGATCCTTAGAGAAGACACGAGACTTGTTTTGAAGTTACGGTTGGCACGACATACGATCCTTGGCTGTACATAATCTCTTACTTTATTTGATAGTCTTAGCAAATGCAGTCTTTTTTCTTAGAATGGTGGTTTCCATGATGGCTCCGCCTGCCGCACGTCACTCGAGGTAACTCTCGACACGTCATCACCATCTATTCACAACTCAGCATCTCTCTCCATTCCACCGACAAAGCTCACCAACCACGCTGACTTGCCGGGGATCATAGGAAAAGACTCAGACATCGCATCCATTGCCACCTCGCCCACCAAGCGCCCCTCACCACCCATCACCTCCCCTCGACGGCACGTCAATGATCCGCCGCATCCCCAGCGCCGCCGGCGTGTCAGAAAACCCATTCCGCGCATACAGCTTCTGCGCAGGAGGATCGGCCATCAACGTAACCAGCGTCGGGCCCGCGGGCGCCCGGTCTTCGATCTCCTTCATGATGCGCTTGAAGACGATGTCGCCCAGCCCGCGGCGCTGGTGCTCGGGCAGCACCACCATGTCTACGACGTGGAAGACCCATCCGCCGCTCATCGCGCGGCCCATGCCGACTACGGTGGGGGGTGTATTGGGTGCTGCTGACGGGTCTGTGTAGAGGATGTGGCAGCCGTACCAGGTGTGTTCGATGGAGGTGGCGATTTGGGTTTTGGTGATTTGGAGTACGGCTGCTACGCTGCGGAGGTGGTGGAAGTCGTCGACGGGGGCGCAGGCGTCAATTAGGGTGTAGCCTGATGGCAGGGGTGGGACGCTTGTTTTTGCTTCGGCCATTGTGTTAAGCAGATGTGATGGTGTGCTGTGGATTCGGTGCAGATGGGAGAAGGTGATTGTTAGGGACTTACGTTTCACACATCGGGATGCAAGTTCCTAGTGGTATATGTAGTTTTTGTGTATATCTCTAAGTCTGGCTGATGACTACTGTACCTTGGTTTCAAAGCAGACTCGAAGGAATGTGACTCCTTCTTCTGCCGAGTATGGAAGGAGAATGGATGTGACTCGAACACCACGCTACCTGACTCGCACTGTAAATTTCCATACCGAAGCGAAATGGTCTTCTGGCTCTGACGTCTTGCATCCTTCAACACTTTATCCGGCGACTGTGTCCTACTGCTTACTCACCGCGGCTCTCTAATCATGCCAAGCTTATGTATAGCCGTGATGACAGAGCTACCTATGGACTCGACTCGACACCCTTACTATAGTAGCCAAACCCGGGGCCTTGCGATTGCCAACCCCCGACGCTGGAACCCATCCCGCGAACGTGTTCAACACAGATACCGCACTGGCAGCAGGCTTCGAATCAGAAGCTGTAACTTAGCAGTCACGTCTGCTCTACTCTACCTCCACACCGGCTCCTCCCATGACTGATCGGGAGCTGTCGAGATCACCGGGAGTACATAATCGGTATTTTAATTCTGATTTGCCTCGAGTGCGGCTGAGATATCAATGCTGCTGTACAGGCGCAGTTCTGCCGTGGCGAGTTCGTCAATCAACGCAGGTTGTATATCAAAGATGTTGTTGACCTTTTGGAAGAGGAGGAGTACAAGTGGGGCCAGTCTCTACGACAGAATGACGAGCTTTGGAGTTTCGTCGGATCGAAGACTCTACGCTACCGGCCTTGTCTCCATCGTCCTCTTCAATCATTTCGACAACCAACAGATCACACCAGAGAGAACAACAAACCCCTCGAGCAACGAATTGTTCCTGCGCATGAATTCTAACCAGCGGGCTTCAACCACCCATCGAGCCCGACACTCTCTTCGTCGCCGCATTGAACTCTTCCACCGCGGCTGTCGCGAGCCTCAACGACAGCGGTGCGTCGAGGTACCCGAGTTTGAGCTCCACGAGCTGGAACTCCTCAGCAGCAGCGAAAGTGGCATCGCTCAGCAAGGCATCGAGTGCTTCCGGAGTGGTGATCGGCCCGTGGTACTTGGACGGGCAAGCGGGTCCGAAAGCTGGCGCGAGGAGCGAGTAGTCCCACTGTGATATAGTAGCGTTAGTTCTCCGGTTTCGTTTTGTTCTGTATGGATGAATGGATTGGGGGCGCGAACATCAGGTAACTTGTTGTAAGCTGCATCGCGGCCATGGATCAAGCGCTCGACGGTGTATCCATCATTGTTCAGCACGAACACAATTGGGTTGAGACCCAGTTTGAGGAAGTCTGCGAATGCTTGGACGGTTAGGTGGAGGCTTCCTTCTCCTGTTACGAGGATGCATCTGTTCCGGAGCCTGGGGTTCTCCGTCTTCTCTCCCTCGCGTAGGGCTTTGAAGGCTCCCAGAGCGGCTCCGGTGGCGTAGCCGATGCTGCCGTAGACGGTTTGGTTGTACATTGTTGCGCCTTGGGGAAGCTTGGAGTCGGACAGGCCGAAGGCTGAGGTGCCGGTTTCGCCGATTATAAAGTCGCCGGGGAGGAAGAATTTCCCGAGGGTCTGCAGGCCTTTCAGGATCTTTCGCGCGTCGGGGGTGCCTCATTTCTCTTGGACTTACTGGCCATAGGTAGTCTTGGGTGAGATGGGCTTTCTTGTTGGGGTTGTTCTGCGGGTACGGATTCCAGGTGATTTTTGACTGTGAGGCACGAGATAGTGGTTTGACCTCGAGGTCTTTCAAGATGGCTGAGAGCACGTGTACCATTTTCAAGGGATGGACTTGTGAGCCAACCTGCAAGGGCGTTAACAGTGAAGCCTGGGACCGAGAAGGGGCAATTATACTTTGACCGAGAAACGCTGCAACTCGATCGTGACCTCTTCTCGAACATTGTCCGTAAACTCGCCCGTGTTGAAGTCCGTCTATTGGCTCATGTTGTTAGTTTTGGACGACTGACAATCTGCAATGTTGGAACTTTGTACTTGCCTGCACATTGCCGATCCAGAAAACGCAATCTGATGCCTCGACCGCCTGTTTCACGCCAGCATGCGATCCAGCACCCTGGTACACACCACCGAAGTTCGGCTGCGTCTCGTCAAGTGACCCCTTGCCCATACAAGTAGTGAAAGTCTGCACTCCAGTCAACACCGACAATTTCCTGCTCATCTCGCTCAGGTTGTTGCGGACAGCGTTCCCATCGACAATGATGATGGGGTGCTTGCTACCCTCAAGTCGTGAGCGGATCTGCGCTACAACGTTTCGTTCGAGGTCAGCGTCATTGGGCGGGAGGGTGGTCCTCAAGGGGGTCTCGAGGCCGCGGGCCTCGCATTCGAGGTGGGACATGTCGACTGGGACTCCGATGTAGACTGGCCTGCTCTCGTAGAGCATTGTGTTTAGGACCCTGTCGATGTCGCTGCTTGCTGTGTTTGGGTCTCCGAGCACGACGGTCGCCGCGGAAATGTGTTTTGCCATTTCGTGGTACATCCTGTTCACAATCAGCGTGATCAGCGTAACAGGGTTCGCGACAACGTACCCAAACTCTCCTGTGCCAAGAGTGTGATGCATCAACCTGTGATCAGCCATAGCAGGCCCTGTAACAGCATCAGCGTCTCAACTCATGACCCAGCCATTGGGGATACGATTCGCAAAGCTCACTTCCAGGATACCCAACAATGTGAACCACAGGCACAAACTCAGCATAAGCGCCCGCATGGCCGCAGTAAGCGCTGAGCTCTCCTGGTCCGAAAGTCGTCACGAAAGCTCCTGCGCAGCCACTGCCTTTGACTCGGCTGTAGCCATCTGCGGCGTAGGAAGCGATGAGCTCGTTGGGGTTGCCGCAGAACTCCACGCCGGACTCGCCGATGAGGTCCAGAAGGGCGAGTTCATAGTCTATTGGACGATTTAGAGTTAGTTGGAGTTCTTTCGATGGGATTGTAATGCTGTTGGGGGCTGAAGACAGATCGGCGCACCACCTGGGACTCCGAAGACGGTTTGGATGCCGAGTTGTTTGAGACGGGTGAAGAGATAGTTGCCAATCTTGATGGAAGGCATGATTACGGTTTTCAGGAGATTTGGAACAGTTCGGCGATCAAAGGGCCGAGATGCAACGATTCAAGTGGGCTCATTGATCGATCGAGGTGGAAGAAGGGCATCGGGGATGTATTTGATGTTGTCGTTTTGCTACTGTGAGACTTGGATGTGATCGCAGATGTACACTGTGAGTAAGCTTGCGTCTCGGTTAGTCAGGACTTAGTCAACGTTTCACCACCGCAGTTTGTAATTTGTTTGCTTGCTTACAGGTATTGCGATTACAAAGATAACACCGCAAGCGAGTATGTTCGCACCCCGCTCTAACTGCATAGTTTGATATTGCATCAGAATGCGGCAGGATACTGGGTGGGAAAACCAGAGCAGGGATAGCAGTACCAAACAAAATCTCGGCAAGACACGCTCGAGTTGTCATGTTAATTTCACCCTGATGTCCACAAGACAGAGAAACTTGGCCAGCGAAGCAACCGTGTATGAGGGTAAGATCGTGTGACGGAGGTCGAAATACGCTGCATTGTTTCGAGGAAATCTTGCGTGTGAAGTACCGTCAGCATTATTACAAAAGAAACAGCGGCTTTTATCGTGATCCCTGGAAAGAGCTCTCCCTCCGAACCGTATAAGATACCGTCTTAGTGACACCATGCACGTCCTCAAACTTGTCCGACCCGCCGTCCTCGCTTTGCGAGCCACCACCTCTGCCTGCCATCCCTGTTTGGGAATCATTTCCGCTGTATACATGGGCTGCATGGCTGCGCATGGCGATCTCGTCGTCCTCCAAATCGCGCGCGCGGGAGCGGCGTGTTCCGGTGTTTTTCGTCGGATAGCCGGCCGTGCTGCGTAGCTGTGATCGCACTCCGAAGACGTTGCGGAGGACGTTCTCGAAGAGCGATTTCAGGGGTGGGATGGCAGCGGCGACGAGGCCGGCGTTGAGTTCGGCACGGACCCAGATTGTTAGGCGTGTTCCGTCATCTGTAAAGAACGATGAGTGTTGTCTCTGATTTCGGCTATGGAACCGCATTGCACTCACAAGTCGGATTGGTGGTCTTTCCGAGTTTGGGCAGCTCTGTGCATTTCGCGACTGCGCAGACTGTTGCGAGCAAGCCTATCATGAACACGCCTCGGAGAGCCCATCTGTTATAGACTGACACTTTGACTTTCGACAGGTAGTAAAGCGGGCTGAGGCTGTAGAACAGGTCGGTGAGGATGTTGCCCGCTGCATGGAAGTTAGCCTTGAAGCTGGATGCCCAAAGAGCTGGCGACATACTCGTCTGTGTGTAGGAGTTCGCTACGTTGACGCTCCGAGGGAGACATGAGGCTATAGGCATCAAGCTCCTATCCCATACCGCTGCCAACGGCCGGCACCCGAATAGACTGGTGACGATGACGAGCATGTTCACGACAACGGAGAGAAACATGGATACCCATATGATATAGGTCATACCCTTCCCCAATTGCAACCGGAGAAGGGACAATCCGATGCTGATCTTCAGGAATGCCATGGCGAACCCATTGACGAGGATGGCGAAGTTGGAGAACTTCAACGCGCTCGTCATCTGCGCGGGTTCCAGCAAATATCTGGTCTTGCCGTATCCATCGCGTACCATGGCGATGGTCAAGGCCATGGACACAAAGCTGGCAGCCTGCAGATCGTCAGCCATGTGTGATTTACGCGTTCAAACATCCCGGCGAACTCACCAGCGATCCCGCAATGAAGTAATCATCCCAGCTGTGTGCCTTTGTCGAGAAGAATCGCACCCACAGTCGCGCAAAGACAAACAGGGCTCCTATCACAGTGAGGACGACGGTGGAGTCTAGCAGCGCGGCGCTGAGATCACGAGTGTCATCAGAGGGAGAGGCCATGAAGGGAAGCAGAGGTCGGCCAGCTCAGATGCGCCAGGACATGCGGACATTGAGGCGGGCGCAATTGGTAGACATGGGAGTGAACAGAGTAGGTAGGGTCTTCATCCACCCTGTCCGAAGCTGGACCCAGGAGTAATCCGCTAGGCATGGCTGTGTGACAGGTTGTATGCAAGACCGAGCATGATGCCCTTGATCTCGTTTAAATTCTTCCATCGGTGATCTTTGACAGCTTCCAGATCTCAGATAGACCACTGCGAGCGTGCAGCCTACTCCCACATCTGTATACTGGTGGGAGAGAGAGCCAATAGCATGCGAGATTACCGGCAGGTTACTATTGCGAGTCACAATCCCTACCTCTCCAGCAAGTCTTTCGAGTCGGATTCGGGGTCTCTGCCATTTGCAGCACGCCGGTCGGAAGATCGAGAGGCCGTCCCATGCTCAAAGTCCTCGGTGTCCGTGTGCCGAATGCATTTTGTGAATGTGATGGGAGAGAGCGGAGATGGCACGGATGGATGAACGCAGGGATGGCTGAAGAAATGGCTGTGCTTTGTTGCAAGGTTCGAGGCTTGGCGGGCCGTGGCGAAGTTGCCTAAGGATTGATCCCAAGGTCTTCAAGGAGCCGGACTCTTCGCTAGAGCACCTCGGTTGGTTCCCTTCCAATGCCCTTCTTCCTAGTCTCTACTATTAACATGGCGTTATCTCGAGATATATTGCACTCTTCACGCTTGCTTGCCGGAGCGGAAACCGTCTAGCTCCAATTGGACCGTCGCCGGTAGCTTTGTCTCCCTCCCTCAGACATCTATGTTGTCGACCCTCGGCTAGACCTCTTTTCTCAGCATCCATGTCGTCTGCTTCACCGAAGTCTTGCAAGACAGGATGAAGGTGATCCCACTCCGGGAGGGATATCTGTTTTGCTTCAGTAGTGAACTCACCCTCAGGCAAGGCAATGATGACGGCGGAATACCAAGCTTCGCAGATATCCGCCACAGATAACCGAAGGCAGGTACGGTGCAAGACCCGATGCAGGAAAATTGCAAGGCGTGGCACATATTAACTCGTCTCCATCGACGTGCATATCGTGCCGGCTCCCACTTCTACGGCACGCCACGCGATCTAACTGCCGGTGCGATGCTAGATGCCGCTATAGACTTCTTTATCATCAACTGACTTCCTTCTTGTCCCTTGTACGAACGCCTCTTCACCATCTCATCCACAATGCGCGCCACAACGATACTCGGGGCCCTTGCGGCCTTCACTGCTGCCAACACTGTCGCTGCGAAGACGTATGACTACGTGATTGTAGGCGGTGGGCTCACGGGCCTGGTCACCGCAGCTCGTCTCACCGAAGACCCGGACATTTCGGTCTTGGTCCTCGAATACGGCATCATCGACCGCAGCAATGTCACCCAGATCCCTTACTACGGCACTGTCCTCAATGTCGCCGGTCTCCGGACCGTCAGTTCGGCACCTGAGCCTCACATGAACGACCGACAGTACGCGGTCCGCGCTGCTCAGATCGCCGGAGGTGGATCTCAGTTGAACGGAATGCAGTGGGATCTTCCTTCTGCCGCTGACTTTGATGCTTGTACGTTCGGCGAACGACTCCGAACTTTTCCTTGATACTAATCCATGCACAGTCGCAGAGCTCGGCAACCCGGGCTGGGACTGGGAAGGACTTCAGCCTTACTATAAAAAGGTACGATGAGCTGGCAATCGTCCGCAGCCTTCGACTAACAATCACCATAGGCCACTCAACTTACTCCGCCAGACGCCGAGATCGAGGACAAGTACGGCTACTCTTACAATGTTTCCGCTCATGGTGGCCCAAAGAGTCCGGCAAAGATCGCCTTCCCCGAGTTCCAATACCCAGACATGTGTAAGTAATCCCCAATGTTCTGCACCATGCACAGCACCAGCAGCTGACAGACATCAGACCCTTTCAAGAACGCTTTCACGGAGCTCGACCTGCCGTTCGTCGAGGAGCCCGCTGCCGGCAATGCCGTGGGACACTTCTGGTGCCCTTCGTCCATCAACGCCGAGACCATGACCAGATCAAGCGCACTCTACGCTTACTACGACCGTGTGTCGCACCGTGATAACTTGGAGCTCCTCGCCAAGCACCAGGTCACGGAGATCATGTTCGACAAGCACCTCGGAGCCACCGGTGTCAAGGCCACCAACAGAGACAACGACCACCACGTCACTTTCAAGGCCAGAAAAGAAGTCATCCTTGCCGCTGGTGCCATCTTCACGCCCCAGGTTCTGCAACTTAGCGGCATCGGCCCTAAAAAGGTTCTTGATGCCGCCGGCGTGAAGACCAAGCTGGACTTGCCCGCCGTCGGCAGCAACTTCCAGGATCACCCAGTCGCCTACCTGTCATGGAATATCACCGCTTCATTCCCCAACTCCGGCTCGCTCGCCGCAAATGCAACTTTCTTCGAGGAGGCCCGCAAACTTTACGCCGACGAGCTCACTGGTCCTCTGACCAAGGCGCAAGCCAGCTACATTGGCT
>Ga0265780_10006181_pt1 | contig 14929 bp, 13 predicted proteins | sample P1T30metagenome_FD_192432 | JGI IMG/M metagenome (GOLD analysis project Ga0265780, IMG submission 192432) | Plant litter microbial communities from East Loma Ridge, Irvine, California - P1 T30 | ecosystem: Environmental > Terrestrial > Plant litter > Unclassified | place: USA: California... | reverse complement strand
ATAAATCAATATTTTACGTTTTTTATGCACTTAAAATATATAACTAAATATGTTAAAAAGCAACGATGTTGATAACATTTGTAAAGTGCTGTGTTTAAAGGGGGTTAAAAATTAACAGTATTTGTTAATAACTAAAAACGAAAAAAGACAAGATTTTTTAGAAGTCACGGAAATTTTTCCTAATCAAAATCTCAACTTAGAAATCCAAATTTATTTTTTACTTTTTTACCAAATGTTATGAAAACATTAAGAGGAGTTATTAACAACTATTAACAATGAAACTTATTAATAAAACCAATATAAAAAGTACTATTCACGATTGTTAATAACCTGTCACCAAAAATACAAAACAACCTGATTTCTAAAAATTTACAATTACTTAACATTGTTGATAGCTTTGTATAAAATTGTATAACTCCAAAAATACTCACTCCCAAAAAAAGTTTTCGCACTTATCAACAAGCAATCATAATCATCAAAAATTTAATTTTTAAAAAATCTTTTTTCTTTTGTTTTTAATAAGTGTTGATAACCTTTTTCAGATTGTTTGATTTCAAACTATTTTTAAATGAGTTCCAGTATCGAGTTTATCAAGAATTTCTTTTACTGTAATAAAATCGTTTGGATGTACTTTAAGTTTAATACCTCCCAAAGCATAAGAATACATAGGAAGAAGATCTGCCATGGTTTCGTTTTCAAAATAGTACTGAAGTCCTTCGTCTTCTAAAAGATGCCTGAGGATTGTGGTTTCGTGTGGATAATTAAATACGGCAGCTGTAATAAAGTGTTCCATATTAAGAGTTTCAGTATTATCTGACTATAAATTTAAAGACTTATACGTTATTATTTAATTAAAAATTATATAATATCTCTCAGTTATTTGTAATTTTCAGCATTATTTTAAGAATATATGAAGAAAAGGAACGGAAAACCGTCAGCAAAAAAGGAAAAAGATTTTTCCGTAAAAATTTATAAGATACTCTCTAAGGATCCTAATAAATCCTTTAACTATAAGCAGATAGCTGCTATATTGGAACTTGACGACACTCAAAGCAGGAATGAGATTATAAAAGAACTCAAGATTCTTGCATCTCAGGAAAAGATAGAAGAGACAGAAAGAGGTAAATACAAAGTATTAGCTAAGGCTGATTATATAGAAGGAACGATAGACATGACAAGCAGGAAAACTGCTTATTTTGTTTCGCCTGAACTTGAAGATGATGTATTTATACCTACCAACAATTTAAACAAAGCGCTTGATAAGGACAAGGTTAAGGTTTATATCTATAACCGAAGAAGAGGCAGAAAGCCCGAAGGTGAAGTTGTTGAAATTATAGAAAGATCTAAAACAGAATTTGTAGGCGTTATAGATATTCAGAAGAATTTTTCTTTTGTATCTACAGCTAACCCAAAGATGTACACCGATATTTTTATCCCGAAAGGAAAAGAAGGTAATGCCGAAAATGGTGATGTTGTATTAGTAAAACTGGATGACTGGCCTGCTAAGGCCGATAGCCCTTTTGGAGAAGTTATAAAAGTACTCGGTAAACCGGGAGAGCACAATACAGAGATTCACGCCATACTTGCAGAGTATGGTTTACCCTATGATTTCCCTGTTGATGTAGAAGTATATGCTCAAAAGCTTGATACAAGTATTCAACCCGAAGAAATCGCAAAAAGGAGGGATATGCGGGATGTACTTACATTTACCATTGACCCCCGTGATGCAAAAGATTTTGATGATGCCTTATCGTTTCAAAAACTTGATAACGGCAATTATGAAATAGGCGTACATATTGCAGACGTTTCCTATTATCTGCAACCGGGAACTATTCTTGATGAAGAAGCTTATAATCGTGCAACATCAGTTTACCTGGTAGACAGGGTAGTACCCATGCTTCCGGAAGTGCTTTCTAACTTTGCATGTTCTTTACGACCTAACGAAGAAAAATATACATTCTCGGCTATTTTCCAGTTAAATGAAAAAGCAGAGGTTGTAGATCAGTGGTTTGGACGTACGGTTATTTATTCTGACCAGCGTTTTGCCTATGAAGAGGCACAGCATATTATTGAAACCGAAGGAAATATTATTCCTGAAGAAATATCGATAACAGGGCAGGAGTATACCGTTAGTGAAGACATTCGAACAGCTACGCTAAGAATGAATGAGCTGTCTAAAATATTAAGAAGGAAAAGAATGGCTAATGGCGCTATTTCTTTTGATAAGGTTGAAGTTAAATTCCACCTTAACGAAGAAGCAGAGCCTACCGGTGTTTACTTTAAAGTGGCTAAAGATGCCAATCATCTTATTGAAGAATTTATGCTGTTGGCTAACAGAAAAGTAGCTGAGTTTATTGGTAAACAGGATAAAACTTTTGTATACCGTATTCACGATGAACCGGATGAAGATAAGCTTATAAACCTGCAGACTGTAATTTCTAAATTTGGTTATAGCATTAATTTCAGGGATAAGTCTACTGTATCTAAATCGCTTAATAATTTATTGACTGAAGTACAAGGACGTAAAGAACAAAATCTTGTAGATACACTGGCTATAAGGACAATGAGCAAGGCTAAATATTCTACCCATAACATTGGGCATTATGGTTTGGCATTTGATTATTATTCCCATTTTACATCGCCTATCCGTAGGTATCCTGATGTTATGGCACACAGATTGCTTCAGTATTATTTAGACGGTGGTAAATCGGCAGATGAAGAAGTATTGGAAGAACAATGTGTACATTCATCTAACATGGAAGGGCTGGCTGCAAATGCAGAGCGTGACAGCATAAAATACATGCAGGTTAAGTACATGCTCGATCATAAGGATGAAGAGTTCTTAGGAGTCATCTCTGGTGTTACTGAGTGGGGTATATATGTAGAGATCGTATCTAATAAATGTGAAGGTATGTGCCGTATACGTGAAATTAAAGATGACTACTATACTTTTGATGAGAAACAATACGCTTTAGTAGGGGAGGTTACACATAACATTTTACAGTTAGGAGACGAGGTTTATGTAAAGGTTAAAAATGCCGACCTTGTTAAAAAACAACTTGATTTCCAGTTATTAAAGAAGAAAGAGTAGCTGTAACAATAAATACAATTTACAGTCTTTAAAATATAAAACATTAAACCAGAACTATTATGAAAAAAATGATTGTATTAACAGCAATCATGCTGTTTCAGCTTGTATCGGCTCAGGATCGTACACAAACCATTGGCGATTTTAATGTCATTAAAGCATTTGACCAGATTGATGTACTTTTAGTAAAAAGTAATGAAAATAAAATTATAATCAAAGGTTCAAGAAAAGATGATGTTGAAGTAGTTACTAAAAACAATGAGCTTAAGATAAGAATGAAACTTAGCAAATTGCTTAAAGGTGACGATATTAGCGTAACCATTTACTATAAAAATGCAATAAACCAGATAGATGCCAGCGAAGGTGCCAGAGTAGCATCTCAGGATACTTTTAACGCCACAGCTTTTGTATTAAATGCTAAGGAAGGAGCAGAGGTAAAATTGAATATTGAAGCAAAAAAACTTACATCTAATGCAAGTTCGGGCGGTATATTGAATATTACCGGCAAGGCTGACAATCATGATATTGTAATAAAAGCAGGTGGTATATTTAATGGAAAACAATTTATTACTAAACAAACTACTATTAGTATTAATGCAGGTGGTGAAGCTGATGTTTATGCTACAGAATTTGTAGATGCAAAGACAAGGGCGGGAGGTGATATTAATGTGTATGGTAATCCTCCTCAGGTTAATAAAAAGACGTTTGCCGGAGGTAGCATTAATGTAAAAAGTTAGTGTATCGTCTTGTAAAAAAATAAAAAGTCCCGGAAACATAAAATGTTTACCGGGATTTTTTTTAGTTAAAGTGTAACATTCAAGTAAAATAGGTGTCTTTAGTATAGATATCTAATCAATCAATTTTAAAAAATATCTTATGAAAACATTATTAGCAGTTACAGCCCTTATTTCTTTCCAGTTTGCCTCAGCACAAAAAGCTGTTAATCTTCAGGATTTTAAAAGCATAACTATAGGAAGTGAGATAAAAATAGATATGGTAAAGGGTAGCGAAAACAAACTCGTTTTTAACGGAGGAGAACCATTTGATGTAAAGTATAACAATGGGGAAGTGAAATTTGAAGGAGAAGGCAGTGCAACTTTATATTTTAAAAATGAGTTGGAAAGTATTACCATTGGTTCTGATGCAGAGATTAGTGGTAAAGATGAGATTAAAGGAAAACATTTTAATTTAACAGCAGGGTCAGACAGTGAAGTTTCGCTTAACCTTAATGTTCAGGAACTGCATGTAACTGCCGGATCAGATTCTAAGGTTTCGCTTAGTGGAAAGGCAGGTTCAATGAGGGCTACAGTAGGATCTGACGGAGCATATCATACCGAAGATTTGAAAGTAGGTGATGTTACAGTAAATCTGGGCTCTGATGCTGAAGGGACAGTGTATTCAAATGGAATTGTGAATGCCAATGTAGGTTCAGATGGTTCATTAAAAGTATATGGAAAGCCTAAAAAAGTGAACGAAGTAAAAGGTTCTGATGCATCCATAAAAGTTATGTAATACAATTTCTATCAGATTTATAATTACGAAATCCCTGAAAAAAAGTACTTTTTAATGCTTTTTCAGGGATTTTTTTATACATCTGCTTTAATGTTATGAGTAAATAAAAATATAAAATACTAACTTGCATCACTTAATATAATTTGATGTTACAGGATATTTTAAGCGCCATTCCGTTAGGTTTTTTTTTAAGCATTATGCCTGGTGCAGTATTTTTTGTATTGCTGGAAACCAGTGTTATAAAAGGATTTAGGGCAGCTGTAGCCTTTGATGCCGGTGCCATAACATCTGATATTATATTTATTCTTATAGCATATTTTAGTAGTTATAAATTACTTGAAAATATTAAGGATGATCCGTCTCTGTTCATTTTTGGAGGATTAATAATGGTTACCTACGGTATTATTTCTTTCCTTAAAATAAGTAAAACAGTAAAAGATGATCTTATAGACGATGCTTCAAAAGATATCCTTAAAAAAAACTATTTCAGTCTTTTCATAAAAGGTTTCCTGCTTAATTTTATTAATATAGGCGTGTTAGGTTTTTGGCTTGCAATTATTATTACATGGGGTCCTAAACTGGATATGCAGCCATCAAGAATAATGATATTTTTTATATCTGTTATTGCTTCATATTTTAGCCTTGATGTTTGTAAAATATTATTAGCAAAACAATTGAGAAGTAAACTGACTATTAATAACATCATGAAGATTAAAAAGGCAATAAGTGTTATCCTGATAATTTTTGGAGTAGCCTTATTGTTTCAGGGATTGTTTCCGGGAGAAGGAAATAAGATGATTGAAAAGTTTGAGAATAACGCCAAATAAATTAACTTGGTAATAGATAATAAAAAAAGCTTCAGCAAATGCTGAAGCTTTTTTGTTGAGGCATCTAGCGGATTCGAACCGCTGTAGCAGGTTTTGCAGACCTGAGCCTAGCCACTCGGCCAAGATGCCATTACTTATTAGGTTGGCAAATTTACATATATTTTACTCTAACGCAAGAAAAATTGCACCAAATTTCACTTAGCTTATTTTTTGCTTAATTTTTAGTTTTTTTAGCTTCTGATTAGTAATAAGTTAATAATTTCGTAAAAAATATTTAACATCTTTTTATGAAGAGATTATCGTACCTCAAATCTATAGCAAATTTTATCCTTATAGGATTAGTAATTACAACATTAAGCAGGATTGTCCTGTTTTTTATATTTAAGGAAAGGATAAATGATACACCGGATTACTGGTATATTTTTCCCATAGGTTTGCGCTTTGACCTTATACTTTTATGTTATTTATCATTCCTGCCTTTCCTTTTAATAACATTTGTAACGAATAAGAAGCTGCCTTATATAAACAGGTTTTTAAATGTTTATTATATCCTTTTCATCTCAATCCTGCTTATCATGGAGCTTTCAAGCCCTGACTTTATAAAGCAATATGATACCAGGCCAAACAGATTATTCCTGGACTACCTTATTTATCCTAAAGAGGTAATGGGTACACTTTTTAAAAGTTACTTAGGTTCTATAATATTGACGTTTGTTGTTATGGGTGCTTTTATTTACTTTTTGGTTAAAAAAAGAAAAGTGTTGTTTGGTACTCCTGATGCACAATACAAATGGAAGCTAATTATGTTCGTTCCTTTGGCTTTTTTATTGTTTTTTGGTGCTAGGGGTAGTTTAACGTCTAAAAGGCCTATAAACGGAAGTAATGCGGTTTTTTCATTTGATCAGCTAACCAACTGTATGGGGCTAAATTCATTTTATACAGTTGCCTTTGCAGCTTATTCTTTAAAAAATGAAGACAATCCTGCTAAGATGTATGGTAAAATGGATGAAAATGAAGCTTATGCAAGGGTTAAAAAATACATGACGGCTGAGTCATCTGATTTTACAGATAAAGAATTGCCATTATTGCATAGACAAATTCCTGATACTATAAATACACAACCTATGAATGTGGTTATTTTTCTTCAGGAAAGCCTTGGTGCTGAATACGTGGGAAGCCTGGGAGGTAAGCCACTTACACCAAACTTTGATAAGCTTACTAACGATGGTTTATTATTTACAAATCTATATTGCACAGGTACACGAAGTGTTAGAGGAATTGAAGCAGTAGTAACAGGATTTTTACCATCACCATCTGAAAGTGTTGTAAAACTTAGTAACTCACAATCAGGGTTCTTTACATTGGCAGACCTGTTTAAAGACAATGGTTATGATACCAGCTTTATATATGGTGGTATGGCCAACTTTGACAATATGGCTTCTTTCTTTAACGGTAACGGTTTTGAAAACATTATAGATGAAGAAGACTTTGATAAAGACGGTAAAAAATATGCACTCAAAGGAACATGGGGTTACAGCGATGAAGATCTTGTTGTAAAAGCCAATGATTATTTTAAAAGCAAAAAAGGAAAACCTTTCTTTTCAATGATGTTTTCAACATCAAACCATGAGCCCTTCGAATTTCCTGACGGCAGGATTGAATTGTTTGACAAACAAAAGAATACGGTTAACAATGCTATGAAATATGCCGATTTTGCCATTGGTAAATTCTTTGAAATGGCTAAGAAAGAAGAGTACTTTAAAAACACTATTTTTGTTGTTGTAGCCGATCATAACACCCGTACTTATGGCAAGAATTTAGTGCCTATCAATAAGTTTCATATACCGGCACTTATCATTGGCCCCGGTGTAAAAAAAGGTTCTAAATATAGTAAATTATGCAGCCAGATAGACCTTGCGCCAACCTTACTTGATATTGCAGGAATGAAGGTAGAAACTCCAATGCCCGGACGTAATTTAAAACAGCTTAAGGCAGATGTAAAAGGAAGGTCTATAATGCAGTTTCATGAGATAAACGCCTTTAGGATAGAAGATCAGGTGGTTATTATGCAGCCTAAAAAAGAAGCATTACAGTTTAAAATTATCAACGATACCGTACTACAGGAAGTACCCCTCGATAAAGAAATGGCAAAAGATGCGCTGGCTCACGTAACCACAGCATCAAACCTTTACAGTAAAGGAAAATATAAGATGAAACATAAAAAAGCCGGTAGATAACCGGCTTTTTTTATTTTCTGTTTTCTTCTATTTGTATGGTTACAGCTTCTACATCGCCACCAATAGGAGGGTTAATTTTAGATACCCAAACAATGACATTCATAACTGCCGGTATTTCATTTAACACCCTGTTTACAATGCGTTTTCCTACATGCTCTAACAGCTTGGAACGTATTGCCATTTCTTCGGTAACAATTTTATTAAGGTATACATAATCAACAGTGTCTTCAAGCTCATCAGTTTGCATAGATCGCTGAAGATCAGCTTTAATCTCAAGGTCTACCGTATAGTCTGAACCTATTTTAGATTCTTCTACAAGACAGCCATGATAAGAAAATGTACGTATGTTTTTAAGTTTAATGATATCCATTTTTTAAAAGTTGCTTAGTTATTGAGGCACTTAGTTACTGAGGTTAGGCAACAAAGGTACAAAGTTTTTGAAGTCAAAATGTTAGCATAGTTTTTTTAAAAACTCAGATCCTAAGTCCCTTAGTAACTAAGGCTCTCATTAAAAAATTAACTACATTTGCAGTCTTATTTATTATAGCTATGTCGACTGAAGAAAGATCACTTAATTTTATTGAGCAGATTATTGAAGAGGATTTAGGTAAAGGTTTACCGCAGGATAAACTGCGTTTTCGTTTTCCTCCTGAACCTAATGGTTACCTGCACATAGGCCATGCCAGTTCTATACACCTTAATTTTGGTTTAGGACTTAGGTATAATGCGCCTGTAAACCTGCGTTTTGACGATACTAATCCTGCTAAAGAAGAGCAGGAATTTGTAGATGCCATTAAAAAAGATGTACAGTGGTTAGGTTACGAATGGGCTGAAGAGCGTTATGCATCAGATTATTTTCAGGAGTTGTATGACTGGGCAATTCAGTTCATTAAGAATGGAAAGGCGTATGTAGACAGACAGAGTAGTGAAGACATGGCAAAACAAAAAGGAACACCGTCTCAGCCTGGTACAGACAGCCCGTACAGGAACCGTTCTGTAGAGGAAAACCTTGACCTTTTTGAACGAATGAAAAATGGTGAATTTCCAGAAGGAACGCACATTTTAAGAGCTAAAATAGACATGACATCAAGCAATATGCTTATGCGTGATCCTATAATGTACAGAATTTTACACAAGCATCACCACCGTACAGGTGATGCATGGAAAATATACCCAATGTATGACTGGGCTCATGGGGAGAGTGATTATGTTGAAGAAATTTCACATTCATTTTGTACCCTTGAGTTCCTTATGCACAGGGAGTTATATGACTGGTTTTTAGATCAGATCTATACTGAAGGAAGAACAAGGCCTAAACAGCGCGAGTTTGCAAGACGTAATCTTAGCCATACAGTAGTTAGTAAAAGAAAGCTACTGCAACTGGTACAGGAAGGCCATGTAAAAAGTTGGGATGATCCAAGAATGTCTACCATTTCTGGTATGAGAAGAAGGGGATATACTCCTGCTTCCATCCGTAATTTTGCAGAAACCATTGGTATTGCCAAGCGTACTAATCTTATAGATGTTTCATTACTAGAGTTTTGTGTTAGAGAAGATCTTAACAAAATTACACCAAGGGTAATGGCCGTTCTTGATCCGGTTAAGCTTGTTATTACTAATTATCCGGAAGGCCAGGAAGAATGGCTGGAAGCTGAAAACAATCCTGAAGATGAGTCTGCTGGATTTAGAGAACTACCTTTTTCAAGAGAACTTTACATTGAAAGGGAAGACTTTATGGAAGAAGCAAACAACAAATACTTCCGTCTTACTTTAGGTAAAGAAGTTCGCCTTAAAAATGCATATATCATTAAGGGTGAAAGCGTTGTAAAAGATGCTGAAGGTAATATTACTGAAATTCACTGTACGTATGATACTGATAGTAAGAGTGGTAGTGGAAGCGAAGCGAGCTTACGTAAAATAAAAGGTACTATTCACTGGGTTTCTATACCGCATGCGGTTGAAGCTGAAGTTAGAATATATGACCGTTTATTTACGCATGAAGCTCCTGATGCCGATAAAGATGTTGACTTTAAAGAATACATAAATCCAAAATCACTTGAAGTGATAAAAGGGTATCTTGAACCAAGCCTGAAAAGTGCCGAAGCAGGAGAGCGTTATCAGTTCCAAAGGTTAGGATATTTTTGTGTTGATCCTGATACGAATGCCGAAAGAATAGTTTTTAACAAAACTGTAGGTCTGAGAGACACTTGGGCAAAAGTTGAAAGCAAAGAATAATAAAATAGATTTTATTTATTAAGCTCCGTTATCATAACGGAGCTTTTTTATTATATATAAATTCAATTGAATTTATAATTATCATAGATAATTACTTTAAAAAGTGACCTCATATAATCGTTTTTAACTCAATATCTTTTATTGTTAAGGAGTTATTACATTTGTGCCTGCTAAAATCTCTTAAATCGGCTTAATTTAATTTTTATCCAAATTTTTGAATTGTAATTATCTAAGATAGATTTTAATTATTGATATTTGTCATTACTGATAAAATATAATATTATATATAAATTCAATTGAATTTTAAATAATGATAGTTAAACTTTTTTAAGTGAGTTTTTTTAAAATTTTTTAAGTATAGTTTTATTTATTTATATAAATTATAAGTGCGTATATTTTATATTATATATAAATTCTATTATATTTATTTTTGTCATAGTAAAATGCTAAAAAGTATGCTCTCATTATAAATAGATTTTCATTATCGAAATATATTATAAGTACCTTTTTTAATATTATATGTAAAAACTATTTAATTTATAATTATAATAGATTTATACTTTAAAAAGTGACGTCACAGAATTATTTCTAATGCATTATTTTTTGTAGGAAAGGCGTTCTTACATTTATATCTGTGAAACCCGCTAAAATCGGCTTGTTTCAATTTTTGCATAGTTTGGCTTTCAATTAACGGCACATTAACATCCTACAAATGTTAAAGTGGCTATCTTTATCTTATTAATCAAAAAAATTAAATATTATGGCTGGTAAAACAGGAACAATAGTAGCGGTACTTGCAGGTGCTGCAGTAGGAGCAGCAATAGGAATTTTATTTGCTCCGGACGAAGGTGTAAAAACAAGGAAGAAAATTAAAGATGGCGCTCTTGCTAAAAAAGATGAGCTTAAAGATAAAATCACAGAACTTACCGAAACTGTAAAAAGTAAATTTGGTGTAGCAAAACAGGATCTTGAAAGTTCACTTGATAATTTAGTTTCAAATGTAGAAGGAAAAGCTGAAGATGTAATTTCTCTTTTAGAGAAAAAGCTTGAAGAGCTTAAGAAAGATTCTAAGAATGCAGCATCGTCTGTAAAATAATAAAACCCTGCTTATATGGCATTTGAAGAAATAAAAGAAAACGCGGAAGATCTTAAACAGGAGGTTAAAAAACTCATAGATGCAAATCTGAGTTATTATAAACTTTGGGGTTTTAAGATCGTAATGAAATCAACTACCATGATGCTGAAGTTATTTCTTCTGGCTGTCATGCTGATGATCGTTACCGTATTTTTCTCAATTGCCGCAGCGCTTGGCATTGGCTACTGGCTAGATAATTTTGCCTATGGCTTTCTTATCGTGGGTGTTATTTACCTTATTATGGCTATCGTGGTATATTATGTACAGGATAAAATTGTTGAAGGCCCAATGCTTTCAAGGTTTTCGAGGATATTTTTAAAGAAATACTAGTCAGGCTATGAACACAAAAGTATATACCAGCTACGAGGAGATAAACAGGGATCTTGAAATACTTAAAGTAGAAAAGGATCTTGCTTATGCCAAATTTAAAAAGAGTTTAGACGAGACCAAAGAAAGTCTTCAGCCCATGAATATGATAGGGGAGACCCCTAAAAAAATTCTTGGAGTTTTGGGCAATTTCTCCGGTCCCATAAAGAGCGCGGCATTAACGTGGCTCTTTAAAAAGATATTTTAAACAAAAAGTCCCGCTCAATAGGCGGGACTTTTTATTTTACTATTCCGGTTGCGGAGCATCCGGTTCGTGTGTCTGATGAGAATCATGTGGTAATGAAAAATCATCTTTTTTATTCTTTTTCTGGTTTGCCCTTTTCTCATTCCCTCTTTTTATAGATTCGCCAACCTGGTTAGAAGCAGTAAAAGAAGCAACCATATTGTTTAGCATATCGCTACCTGCCTGTGGTGAGTTTGGCAGCAAAATAAGGTTAGAATTAGTATCAGATCCTATTGCCTGAAGCGTGTCATAATGCTGTGTAACAACGATTAAGGCAGATGCTTCCTGAGAATTAATGCCCACTTCGTTAAGTACATTTACACTTTCTACAAGCCCTCTTGCAATTTCACGACGCTGATCTGCAATACCTTGTCCCTGTAATCTCTTGCTTTCAGCTTCGGCTTTTGCCTTAGCAACAATACGTATTCTTTGTGCTTCCGCTTCATACTCCGCAGCAGATTTCTCCCTGTCGGCAGCATTAATACGGTTCATTGCATTTTTAACCTGTATATCCGGGTCAATATCAGTTATCAGTGTATTAATGATGTCATAACCATACGTAGTCATCGCTTCATTAAGCTCTCTCTTAACTGCAATTGCAATATCATCTTTACGTTCAAAAACATCATCCAATTTAAGTTTAGGAACTTCGGCACGCACAACGTCAAATACATAGGATGTTATCTGGTCATGAGCATATTGTAGCTTATAAAAAGCTTCGTATACTTTCTCCTGGATAACAACAAACTGTACAGATACTTTCATTTTTACAAACACATTCTCCTTAGTTTTTGTCTCAATGATAACATCAAGCTGCTGAATCTTAAGGTTTATCCTTCCTGCAATTTTATCAATAACGGGTATCTTAAGTTGAAGGCCTGCCTGGCGTATACTCTGATATTTACCAAAGCGTTCTACAATTACAGCTGTCTGCTGTTTCACGGTAAAAAATGAAGAAAGAAAGATTAAGAATCCAAAAAACAGGATTACATATAAGAAAACATTTTCCATATAAAAGGTTTTAGATTGATTTGTGGTAAGATACGATTTTCTGTAAAATAAAAAACCTTCCTGTTAGGGAAGGTTTCGTTATTATAATGTTGCAATAGCTTTCTTAATTCTGTCTATTGTTTCATGTTTGCCGATGATGGCTATAATATCAAACAAATGAGGGCCTTTTAATGAGCCTACAAGGCTTAATCGGAGTGGTTGCATAACTTTCCCCATTCCTATACCATTTTCTTCCATCCAGGCTTTTACAACGCTTTCTATATGTGCAGATGTAAAATCGTGTATGTTTTCTATAACATTTATAAGTTTGGTCATCACTTCTACCGTTTCAGGCTTCCAGTTTTTAGCTGCTTTTTCATCATAGGCTGTTGGCGCTACAAAAAAGAAGTCGGTAAGATCCCAAAGCTCGCTTGCAAAATTTGCACGCTCTTTTACTAAACCTACAATTTCTGTTACTACTTCAATTGGCCTGTTGATTCCTTTTTCAAGTAAGTGATGAGAAAGTTCTTTCGCTAAAACTGCATTATCCTGTCTTCCAAAATACTGGTGATTGAACCATTTGTTTTTCTCAGGGTCAAATTTAGCACCTGCTTTATGAACTCTTTCAAGGTCGAATAACTGAACCAGTTCCTCAAGTGTAAATAATTCCTGGTCTGTACCTGAATTCCATCCCAGTAAAGCAAGAAAGTTTATAACAGCTTCCGGTAAGAAACCTTTTTCCCTGTAGCCAGAAGAAATAGTTCCGTCAGGGTTTTTCCACTCAAGAGGGAATACCGGGAAGCCCAGTTTATCGCCATCCCTCTTTGAAAGTTTACCATTACCAACTGGTTTAAGGATTAATGGTAAATGTGCAAACTGTGGTGCTTCCCATCCAAAAGCCCTGTATAATAGTTCGTGCAGTGGCATAGATGGTAACCACTCCTCACCACGTATAACATGGCTGGTTTCCATTAAGTGGTCATCAACTATATTGGCAAGGTGATAGGTAGGCATACCATCGCTTTTAAACAAAACTTTATCATCAAGAAGGTTGGTTTCAAACTTAATATCACCACGAATAATATCTTTTAAATGCAATGTTTCATCAACAGGAGTTTTAAAACGTATAACATAATCTATACCATCATTAAGTTTTGTCTGAACTTCCTTAGCAGAAAGTTTTAATGATGTCTCCATTGTTTCACGAATGGTGTGGTTGTATATAAATGTTTTTCCTTCTCCTTCTGATGTTGCTCTTAATGAGTCAAGTTTTTCAGGAGTATCAAAAGCATAATAAGCCCATCCTGATTCGATCAGGTTAAGCGCATATTGTTTATAAATTTCTTTTCTTTCGCTCTGGCGGTAAGGCCCAAATTTTCCTTCTTTGCCTACACCTTCATCAAAAGGGATACCACACCAGTTAAGTGCTTCAATAATGTATTCTTCTGCACCTTCTACATAGCGGTTTTGGTCGGTATCTTCTATCCTAAGATAAAATACTCCACCATGTTTTTTGGCAAATAAATAATTAAAGAGGGCTGTTCTTACACCACCTATGTGTAATGGCCCGGTAGGACTTGGTGCAAAGCGCACGCGAACTTGCTTAGACATTGTTAGTTAAATTTTAAGCTGCAAAGATACAATTATGAAATTTCCGTCATAGCTAAAAAGGCTCTCTAATTTTAGTGTGAGGTTAAGTTATTAACAATAAGCGGCGCCATATGCTCATAACCCATCAGATTATAGCATTTTTTACGTTTAATAGTTCTCGGGATTTTGTATTTTTAGCGGTTATTAACAATTGTCTGTATTTTGGAAGCAAAAAATGTTATTTATTCTAAGCTGGAAGTCTTTATCAGGAAGTATTACACTAACGAACTTTTGCGTGGTACGATCTTTTTTATTGGGCTTGGCCTTCTGTATTTTATTTTCACACTGCTGGTAGAATATTTTTTATGGCTGTCACAGGGTGGGCGTACTGTTTTGTTCTGGCTGTTTATAACGGTAGAGATTTTCCTGTTGTTCAGGTTTATCCTGTTTCCGGTATTTAAACTTTTCAAATTACAAAAAGGAATAGACTATCGTCAGGCATCAGATATTATTGGCCGTCACTTTTCTGAAATAAACGACAAGCTTACAAACTTCCTTCAATTGTCTTCTCAGGAAGAACAATCAGAATTGTTAATCGCATCCATCGAACAAAAGGCAGACAATCTTCAGCCAATTCCTTTCAGCAATGCTATAAATTTCAAAAAGAATGTTAAATACATTCCTTATGCTGCGATACCGTTGCTG
>Ga0265780_10006180_pt1 | contig 14933 bp, 13 predicted proteins | sample P1T30metagenome_FD_192432 | JGI IMG/M metagenome (GOLD analysis project Ga0265780, IMG submission 192432) | Plant litter microbial communities from East Loma Ridge, Irvine, California - P1 T30 | ecosystem: Environmental > Terrestrial > Plant litter > Unclassified | place: USA: California... | reverse complement strand
TGAAACTGTCCCGCAGCGGCGCCATGCGCAGCGCATCGGACAAGGCCCGCAACGCATCCATCTCGATTCGCGTCGTCCGCAGCGCCGAAAGCAGGCCCGATTCGTCGTACTCACCAGGAGCCGCCGCTTGCATCGTCATACTCAACACCCACGCATCGGACGGTACTCCGTCCCCCTCAAGCGCCATCGCATTGACTTCCTGCACTCTGGCGGCGCAGGGAAGCGGCAAGCGACCGACTGTTCTTCTAGACAGACCGGCGCAAGATAAAGCAAGTGACAAGGGAATTCTATGCGTCTGTGTGGCAGGGAGATTGGTCCGGATCGGCAAATCTTCTTCATCGCCGGCCCTTGCGTCATCGAGAGCGAGTCGTTCGCGCTCGCCACGGCCGAACGGCTGCGCGCTATCGGCGATCGGCTGGGCGTGCTGCTGATCTACAAGAGCTCGTTCGACAAGGCGAACCGCAGTTCCGGCACCTCGTTCCGCGGCCCCGGCATCGACGAGGGCCTGCGCATCCTCGAGAAGGTGCGCGCCGAAACCGGGCTGCCGGTGCTGACCGACGTGCATGACGAGTCGCAGGTCCGCGCAGTCGCGCAGGTGGTCGACATGTTGCAGACCCCGGCCTTTCTCGCGCGGCAGACCGATTTCATCTCGAGCGTTGCGGCGTGCGGCAAGCCGGTCAACATCAAGAAGGCACAGTTCATGGCGCCCGGCGACATGACCCACGTCGTCGCCAAGGCGCGTGCGGCGGCGACGGCGGCGGGCGTGCCGTCCGACACGTTCACCGTGTGCGAACGCGGCGCGAGCTTCGGCTACAACAACCTCGTCTCCGACATGCGCGGCCTTGCCATCATGCGCGCGACCGGCTGCCCGGTGGTGTTCGACGCGACCCATTCGGTGCAGCTACCCGGCGGCCAGGGCGACCGGTCCGGCGGCCAGCGTGAACATGTGCCGGTGCTCGCCCGCGCGGCGGTGGCGGCGGGCATCTCCGGCCTGTTCATGGAAACGCATCCCGATCCCGAACACGCCATGTCGGACGGCCCCAACAGTTGGCCGCTCGACCAGTTCGAAGCGCTGCTCGCACGCCTGCTCGCGATCGACGCGGTGGTGAAGAGCGCGCCGTTCGAGGAAGACTCGCTGGGCGGCTGAGCGACGATGTTCGCCCATGTCCCCGTCGCGATCGGCATCCAGCTGGCGTGCTGGGCGCTTGGCCGGTGGCTCGGCGCCTCGACCAAAGCGTCGGTGTGGCTCGGCTGCTTCGCCGGCGCGGCGGTGTGCATCATGCGCGAGATCACCCAGCGCGAATATCAGTGGATCGAGCAGTTCGGCAGCGGCCGCCGCGCCAACATGCCCGGCTATGCCGGATTGGAAGTGTGGCAATGGAACGCGCACTCGCTTTCCGAAACGGCGGTGGCGATCGCCGCATCGGTGGCGCTGGCGGCGGTGGTGACGCGACGGCGGTAGGCAGGCGGGACGCTTGCTCCGCCGACCAGCCTATCATCTGCCGTTTTTGGGGAAGGTTACCGCCCGCGCATGATCCGCACATGGCGAACCTGCAAATGGCTCCACGTCGTGCGCAGCCCAAACTGCCCGCTCGCATACGGCTGCGCGTCCGCCAGCGTGAACAGCCGCGCGCCGTCGCGCTCCACCGCCACCGTCTTGCCGTCGGCGATCAGGCGAACATGCGTCCAGACGTTGGCACGCAGCATGTCGGCGGCGCCGCGCCGGTCATCCTCCGGACGCAAGGGCCGATCACCGGGGCGGCCGATATAGCGGCGGAAACGCGTGGTGGTGTTCCGGTTGCCGCCGATGCCGACGTAATAGGTTTCGAGATCGTCATACGCCGCGAACGCGCCGTTGCGCGGATGCGCCAGCACCGATCCGCCGCCGACCTCGCGCGCCATCCAGAACGCGTTGAGGTCGCTGACCTTGTCGTTCGCGCCGCCACGGTCGACCAGCATCGCGTCGAACGAAATCACCACCGGCGCGTCGAGCGGCTTGCGCCACCACAATGTCAGCCCCTTGGGCGTGTCGATGTCGATCACGCCGTGCCGCTCGGTGACGCGCGCCTGTGGCGATTCCGCCTCGACCATCCAGTCGGCGAACTTCGCCCAAACTGTGGCGGGCATCGTCACCACGGCCAATGCCGACGCCAGGTACATCATCCTCATGCCACACTCCCGCTCCTCGGCCGGAAACGGCTTAACGCAATGTGGCACGACATTCCACGATATGGTTGTAGGGCCGGTGCGACCACGCCATACACATGCTTACCTTCCCGGGCGCAGGCCGCAGAAGGCAAGAAGCAGACTTGAGAGGATGCGTACGGATGAGGCAAAAAGCATGACCAGCCGGCGCACCATATTGGCAGGCGCCCTGGCCGGATTGCTGCCGGTGCCGCTCCGCGCGGCGGAGGATGCGGCGTTCGCCGTGGAGCGCTTTCCGCTCTGGCCAAAGGCGCCGCCCGGTGGCGCGAGCCTCGCCGTGGCCGACCAGTTCGTGCAGCGTTCCGCCACCAACCCGGACCCGGAGGATATCGCCTGGCCGCACGTCGCCACGCCGATGCTGACGGTGATTAAGCCTGCCAAACCGACCGGCGCGGCGGTGCTGGTCTGCCCGGGCGGCGGCTATGCGCGCGTCGCAGTCGGGCGCAAGGGCAGCAGCATCGCGCGCGGTTTCGCGGCGCGGGGCATCACCGCGTTCGAACTGCTCTACCGCCTCCCGCATGACGGCTGGGCCGCCGGACCCGATGCACCGCTCCAGGACGCGCAGCGCGCCATGCGGGTGATCCGCGCCGGCGCCGGTACACGCTGGAACGTCGATGCCGCGCGGGTCGCCGTCACCGGCTTCTCGGCGGGCGGGCATCTTGCGGCGCGGCTCGCGTCACGTTCGACGCAAGCGACATACCCCCCGATCGACGCCGCCGACCGCCTGCCGGCGCGGCCGATCGCGGCGGGGCTGTTCTTCCCGGTCATCACCATGCTCGACGATGGCGTCCACGCTCAATCGCGCCGCGAACTGCTCGGCGTCCATGCCGCCGACGCCGCGTGGCAGCAGCGCTATGCCGCGCATCTCGACCTGCCCGCCGACATGCCGCCAACCTATGTGGCGTGCAACGGCGACGATCCGGTTGTGCCGATGCGCAACAGCCTGTTGATGTACGAGGCGCTCCACGCCGCCAAGGTGCCGGCCGCGCTGACGGTGTACGAACATGGCGGCCACGGCCCGCCCACCGCGCACAAGGATGGCACGGCGGTGGACTGGATGGCCGCGTTCCTCGCCTTCACCGGCGATCACGGCTGGCCGGGCTGACCGATCAGGCGAGCCGTTCCGGCACCGAAAGCGCCTCCGCGGCGATCGCCGCGTCGGAGGCGACCGCCTCCCACGGAAACACGAACCAGCGTTTGTCGTGCTCACGGTCGATCGTCTGCGCGCGATACTCGACCCGCGCGCGCGATCGCACATTGTCGAGCACCACCGCAAAGCGCAGATTGCCGCTGTCGCCACCGGTCTCCGCCAGTTGCTCGCGAATGTAAGCGATCGTGCCGCCGCTGTCGTTGATGTCATCGACGAACAGCAGCCGCTCGCCCACCGCACTCTTCGCCGCCACTTTCCGCAGCAGTTCGTCGGCGAAGTCGTACACCTTGGAGGAATGATCGACCGACAGCATCGGCAGATCGAGCTGGTGCGAGATGAACACCGCCGGCACCAGCCCGCCGCGCCCGATGCCGATCACGAAATCCGGCCGCCACGCATCCTCGGCAATGCTCGCCGCCACCGCGCGCACGTCGGCGAGGAAGGCTTCGTAGGGGATGTGGTACAGGTCCGGGCTCATGATCGCTCGCCGTTTCGGGTGGAAAGACGATCCGCTACCGCGTACTTGGCGCCCGCGCTACCCGCCGCGCTCCTTCACCGTCTCCATCGCCACGAAGGTGGAGGTGCTTTCGACATGCGGCAGGCTGGAGATCTTCTCGCCGAGCACGATGCGGTAGCGGCGGATGTCGGCGGTGCGCACCTTGAGCAGATAGTCGAAGCTGCTCGCGATCATGTGGCACTCCTCGACTTCGGGGATACGCCGCACGCCCGCGTTGAAATCGCGCAACGCCGCCTCGCGCGTATCGGACAGCTTCACCTCGGCAAAGGCGACGTGATCGAGGCCCAGTTTGGCCGGATCGACGATCGCGCGGAACCCCCGGATCACACCGGCCGCGATCAACCGCCTGAGCCGCATCTGCGTCGGCGTCTTGGACAGGCCAACCGCTTGGGCGAGATCGGTGACGGTCATCCGCCCATCATTTACCAGCGCGGCGACGATGCGATGATCGAACTCGTCCAGATCGACTGATTTTGCCGCTTTCTCCATCGCCTTTGCCTAGCCTTAGCCTCCAGAAAAGTCGATCCAGCCTGCCATAGCCTCGCGAAAAGCCGGAACTTTCCACGCGGTTTTGCTACGTTTCGCAGCATGACGACGCCCCCGCCCTTCGCCGCCTTCGCGCCCCCGATCCGCCCCGCCACCGCCCTGCGCGACGCGATCACCGCCGCCTACCGCCGCGACGAAGCGGAGGCGCTCAGCCCCCTGATAGAAGCCGCCACGCTCGACGCAGCTACCGGCGCGCAAGTCGCTGAAACCGCGCGCACCCTCGTCACCACGCTGCGCGCGCAGAAGCGCGGCGGCGGCGTCGAGGGGCTGGTGCAGGAATATGCGCTGTCGAGTCAGGAGGGCGTCGCGTTGATGTGCCTGGCCGAAGCGCTGCTGCGTATCCCCGACCACGCCACCCGCGACGCGCTGATCCGCGACAAGATCGCCGATGGCGACTGGGGCGCGCATGTCGGCGGCGGAAAATCCTTGTTTGTCAACGCCGCTACCTGGGGCTTGGTCGTCACCGGCAAGCTGGTCGGCAGCGTGGATGAACGCGGCCTCGGCGCGGCGCTGACGCGGCTGGTCGCGCGCGCGGGCGAGCCGGTGATCCGGCGCGGTGTCGATCTCGCGATGCGGATGATGGGCGAGCAGTTCGTTACCGGCGAGACGATCGACGAGGCGCTGCACCGCGCCCGCGCGATGGAAGCCAAGGGTTTCGGCTACAGCTACGACATGCTCGGCGAAGCGGCCACCACCGCCGCCGACGCCACCCGCTACCTCGCCGATTACGAGCGTGCGATCCACGCGATCGGCAAAGCATCGGCCGGGCGCGGCATCTATGGCGGGCCGGGCATCTCGATCAAACTGTCCGCGCTCCACCCGCGCTACGTCCGCGCGCAGGCGGCCCGCGTCATGGCCGAACTGCTGCCGCGCGTGAAGGCGTTGGCGATGCTCGCCAAAGGCTACGACATCGGCTTCAACATCGACGCGGAGGAGGCCGACCGGCTCGAACTGTCGCTAGATCTGCTTGAAAGCCTCGCACTCGATCCGGATCTCAGCGGCTGGAACGGCCTCGGCTTCGTCGTGCAGGGTTACGGCAAGCGCTGCCCGTTTGTGATCGACTGGATCGTCGATCTCGCCCACCGTGCCGATCGGCGGATCATGGTCCGGTTGGTCAAAGGCGCCTATTGGGATGCCGAGATCAAGCGCGCGCAGGTCGATGGCCTCGCCGACTTCCCGGTCTATACGCGCAAGCTCCACACCGACATCGCCTATGTCGCCTGCGCGCGGAAGCTGCTGGCGGCGCGCGATGCGGTGTTCCCGCAATTCGCCACCCACAACGCGCAGACGCTCGCCACCATCTACCACCTCGCCGGACCGGACTTCGTGACCGGCGATTACGAGTTTCAGTGTCTGCACGGCATGGGCGAGCCGCTCTACGAACAGGTGGTCGGCGGCAACCGCCTGAACCGGCCGTGCCGCATCTACGCACCGGTCGGCACACACGAGACGTTGCTCGCCTATCTGGTGCGGCGTCTGCTGGAGAACGGCGCGAACTCGTCGTTCGTCAACCGCATCAACGATCCCTTCGTGCCGGTCGAGACGATGATCGCCGATCCGGTCGAGATCGTCCGCGCGATGCCGCACCCCGGCGCGCACCACGATGCGATCGCCCTGCCCGCGCGGCTCTACCCCGATCGCGCCAATTCGGCCGGCATCGACCTTGCCGACGAACACGCGCTGGCGGCGCTCGACGCGGCCTTACGGACCAGCGCCGCGACCGGCTGGATCGCCGCTCCGCCCGGAGCTGAAGGCGAGGCCCGCCCGGTGCTCAACCCCGCCGATCATCGCGACGTGGTCGGTACCGTGTTCGAGCCATCCGTGCAGCAGGCGCAAGCCGCCGCCGCCCGTGCCGCCGCCTCGAGCTGGGGCAACATGCCGGTCGCAACGCGCGCCGCAATCCTCGACGCCGCCGCCGACGCGATGCAGGCGCGGATGCCGGTCCTGCTCGGGCTGATCGTCCGTGAGGCGGGCAAGTCGATCACCAACGCCATCGCCGAGGTGCGTGAGGCGATCGACTTCCTGCGCTATTACGCCGCCCAAGCACGCGCCACCTTCACTGCCGAGCAGACGCCGCTCGGCCCGGTGGTGTGCATCAGCCCGTGGAACTTCCCGCTGGCGATCTTCACCGGACAGGTCGCCGCCGCGCTCGCCGCCGGCAACCCTGTGCTCGCCAAGCCGGCCGAGGAAACCCCGCTGATCGCCGCCGAGGCGGTGCGCCTGCTCCATGCCGCCGGCGTCCCGGCCGACGTGCTGCAACTCCTGCCCGGCGACGGCGCAATCGGCGCGGCACTGGTCGCCGCGCCCGAGACGGCCGGCGTGGTGTTCACCGGCTCGACCGACGTCGCGCGCCTGATCCAGCGCCAGCTTTCCACCCGGCTCTCGCCGTCGGGCCAGCCGATCCCGCTGATCGCCGAGACCGGCGGGCAGAATGCGATGATCGTCGATTCCTCCGCGCTCGCCGAGCAGGTGGTGGCGGACGTGATCGCCTCCGCGTTCGACAGCGCCGGGCAACGTTGCTCCGCCTTGCGTATCCTGTGCTTGCAGGAGGAAGTGGCCGACCGCACGCTGGCGATGCTGAAAGGTGCGCTCGCCGAGTTGAGCCTTGGCCGTACCGACCGGCTCGCGGTAGACATCGGGCCCGTCATTACCGCCGAGGCGCAAGGCGGCATCACCGCACATATCGAAGCGATGCGGGAGCGCGGCCACCGCGTTACCCAAGCAGCCTTGCCCGATGATGCGGCGCACGGGACGTTCGTCGCGCCGGCGATCATCGAGATCGACCACATCGCCGATGTCGAGCGCGAGGTGTTCGGCCCCGTCCTCCACGTCCTGCGCTTCCGACGCGAGAGATTGGGCGCGCTGGTCGATGCGATCAACGCCACCGGCTACGGCCTCACCTTCGGGCTGCACACCCGGCTCGACGCGACCGTCGCCGAGGTTACGTCACGCGTTCAGGCCGGCAACCTCTACGTCAACCGCAACGTGATCGGCGCGATCGTCGGCGTGCAGCCGTTCGGCGGGCGCGGCCTGTCGGGCACCGGACCCAAGGCGGGCGGGCCGCTCTATCTCGGCCGGCTGACGCAGGCCGCACCGGACGTGGCCGAGCATACCGGGCGGATTCCGGCCGCCTTGCGCGACTTCGCCGACTGGCTCGGCAAGTCCGATCCGCGTGCCGCCGCGCAAGCGCTGCGCTACGGCGCCGCCTCGGCGGTGGGGGTCGAGCGCGTGCTGCCCGGCCCGGTCGGCGAGCGCAACCTCTACGCGCTTCACCCGCGCGGCCGTGTGCTGATGAAGCCCGCGACCGAGGCCGGCCTCATCGAACAGATGGCAGTGGTGCTCGCCACCTGCAACACCGGCACCATCGCGGGCATGCCGCTCCCCGCTGGCCTGCCCGCGAGTGTCGCGGCGGTGTTCACGCAGGGCAGCGTGCCGCCATTCGCGGTCGCGCTGGTCGAGGACGATGCGACCGATACGCTCACCGCCGTCGCGGCGATGCCGGGGGCGATCGTGCCGGTGTACCGCGCCGACCCGTCGCGCCCGCTCGCCTATGATCCGCTGTGGCTGGTCGAGGAGGTCTCCACCTCGATCAACACCTCCGCCGCCGGCGGCAACGCGAGCCTGATGGCGATCGGCTGAAACGACCGCTTCCCCACCTTCCTGACTTCTTCCCCGGCCTTCGCCGGGGAAGAAGTCACGACGGGAAAAGGGCGAAGCAGCAAACCGCCGCCGCAACCTTCCTCCTCCCGTGCGGTTTTCTTTTCCGCCGCCCGCGCCCATATACCGCCCTCACCCCGGTACGCCCGCGTGACAGATGGACGGCCTTCTCGCGGGAGAGCCGTCCCCTTTCGTCCACGGGTAATCGCCATGTCCCTCCTCCACCCCTCCGGTCCGAGCAGCCGGCCACGCCGGCGCGGCGTCGCCTCGGTCAATGCGGAGGTGCGTGACGGCATCATCCCGGCGGCAGGATCACTGACCACCACGCAGGACATCGGTCCGGCGGTGTCGGGGGCGAACTACCGGCTGGTCGCGCTCATCATCGCCAGCGCCCTGTTCATGGAGTTCGTCGACGCGACCGTGCTGGCGACCGCGCTGCCGACGATGGCGCGCGATTTCGGCGTGCGCGCGCCGGAAATGAGCATCGCGCTCACCTCCTATCTGCTCGCGCTCGCCATCTTCATTCCGGCCTCGGGCGTGCTGGCGGACCGTTACGGGTCGCGCACCGTGTTCCGCACCGCGATCGTGCTGTTCATGCTCGGCAGTCTGGCGTGCGGGCAATCGCGGACGCTGGAGATGATCGTGGTATCGCGCTTCCTGCAAGGCATCGGCGGCGCGATGATGATCCCAGTCGGGCGGCTGGTGCTGCTGCGCTCGGTCGCCAAGCAGGACATGGTCAATGCGATGTCGTGGCTGTTGGTGCCGGCGCTGATCGGCCCGATCATCGGCCCGCCGCTCGGCGGCTTCATCGTGACCTATCTCGACTGGCGGTGGATCTTCTATATCAACCTGCCGATGGGGGTGCTCGGCGTATGGCTGGTCGGCCGCTTCATCGCCAACATCAAGGAAGACACCCCGCCCCCGTTCGACGTGCGCGGCTTCGTGCTGAGCGGCCTGTCGCTCGGCTGCCTGCTGTTCGGCTTCGAGATGGTAAGCCGCCCCGGCGAGGGCATGACGGCGGCGGTGCTGGTTGCGATCGGCGCAACGGCGGGCTTCTTCTACATCCGCCACGCCCGCGGGCGCGAGGGCGCGATCCTCGACCTTTCGCTGATGCGCGACCCCACCTTCCGGCTGTCGGTGATCGCCGGCTCGATCACGCGCATCACGCAGGGCGCGCAGCCGTTCCTGCTGCCGCTGATGATGCAGGTCGGCTTCGGTTTCTCCGCCGCGCGCAGCGGCACGATCACCGTAGCCACCGCGATCGGCTCGTTAGCCATGAAGAGCCTTGCGCAACGCGTGCTGCGCCGACTCGGCTTCCGCCGCGCGCTGATCTGGAACGGCGTGCTGGCGACGAGCGGCTATGCGATCTGCGGGCTGTTCCGGCCGAGCTGGCCGGTGTGGGCGATGTTCGGCGTGTTGGGGATTTCGGGCTTCTTCATGTCGTTTCAGTTCACCGCCTACAACACGATCGCATACGACGGCGTCGACAAGCGCCACATGAGCAGCGCGACCGCGTTTTATTCGACGTTCCAGCAATTGATGCTGTCGCTCGGCATCTGTATCGCGGCGATCGCGCTGCATCTGGCGATGCTGGCGAACGGCCACGCATCACCCGCGCTGGCCGATTTCTCGGTGGCGTTCTGGGTGGTAACGGCGATCTCGCTGAGCGCGACGCTGTGGAACGTCCGCTTCGCACGCGATGCCGGCGCGGAGATCAGCGGCCACCAGGAGCCGGCGGCAAAGGCGTCGGCCTGAGCCGCCGCCGTCAATCGCCGAGCTGGCCGATCCGAGCGCGTTCCTCGGCCGGGATCAACCCTTCGAGCACCGCCCAGAAGCCGCTTACCGCCGACTGTCCGGCACTCGCATAAGCAGCGGAAAGCCGCTCGCGCAGGGCATCAAACAACTGGTTTTCCAGGCCGCGCCCGGCGTCGCTCAGCCGCAGCAGGCGTTGCCGACGGTCGCGGTCGCCCGGCCGCATCTCGACCAGCCCGCGTTCGATCAGTTCGTTGAGCACGCGCCCGAGCGACTGCTTGGTGATCGCCAGCAGCCCGAGCAACTGGCTGACCGTCAGATCCGGCTGGCGCGCGATGAAATAGAGCGCACGGTGATGCGCTCGTCCCAATCCCTGGTCCGCGAGACCTTGATCGATGGTGCGCGTCAGATGGCTGTTCCCGAAGTACAAAAGTTCGAGCCCGCGCCGGAGCTCGGGTTCGCGCAGGAAAAGCGGCGACGCGGCGGTGTTCTGCCCTGCCATGTTGACCGGATTTGACCCTAACCCTATCAGGGTTCAACCCAAAATTTGTATCAAGATGTACGAAGGTTGCCATGCCCGATCAGACCGAACTCGCCACCGATCGCAGCGCAGCCACCGCCCTGCCCTTCGCGTTCGAACGCCACGCCAGCCCGGTGGAGGCGAACGAGCGCGCACAGATGCTGGAGAACCCCGGTTTCGGCCGCGTCTTCACCGATCACATGGCGCTGATCCGCTTCACCGAGGAAAAGGGCTGGCACGATGCCAAGATCGTGCCCCGCGCGGCGTTCCAGATGGATGGCGCCTCGGCCGTGCTGCATTACGCGCAGGAGATTTTCGAGGGCATGAAGGCCTATCGTCTCGCCGATGGCAGCACCGCGCTGTTCCGGCCCGAGGCCAACGCACGCCGTTTTCACGACTCCGCGATCCGCATGGCGATGGAGCCGCTGCCGGAGGATCTGTTCCTCGCCTCGGTGCGCGAACTGGTGAAGGTCGAGCAGGACTGGATTCCGGAAGCCGAAGGCGGCTCGCTGTACCTGCGCCCGTTCATGATCGCGAGCGAGGTGTTCCTCGGCGTCAAGCCTTCGTCCGAGTACCTTTACGCGGTGATCGCCTCGTCGGTCGGCGCGTATTTCAAGGCGGGCGCTGGCGCGGTCTCGCTGTGGGTCTCGCAGGATTACACGCGGGCGGCGCCCGGCGGTACGGGTGCGGCCAAGTGCGGCGGCAATTACGCCTCCAGCCTCGTCGCGCAGGCCGAGGCGATCCGCAAGGGCTGCGATCAGGTGTTGTTCCTAGACGCGGTGGAGCGCCGCTGGATCGAGGAGCTGGGCGGCATGAACATCTTCTTCGTTTTCGACGACGGCAGCCTCGCCACGCCGCCGCTGACCGGCACGATCCTGCCCGGCATCACCCGTGATTCGATCATCACCATGGCGCGCGACATGGGGCTGACCGTGCGTGAGGAGCTGTATTCGATCGAGGCGTGCCGCGCCGACGCCGAGAGTGGCCGCCTGCGGGAGGCGTTCGCCTGCGGCACCGCTGCCGTGGTCGCGCCGATCGGCATGATGAAAATGACCGACGGGTACTTTACCATTGGCAGCGGTGGGCCTGGTCAGACGACGATGCGGATTCGCGACGCGCTCACCGGCCTTCAGCGCGGCAAGGTGCCCGACCAGCACGGCTGGGTCGAACGGGTCGCGTGATCACAACGACCCTTTGCAAAAGGGTCTTTCCACCGGCGAAGGCTGCGCCTAAAGGCCTGCGTTCGCTGTTGGGGCGTAGCCAAGTGGTAAGGCAGCGGCTTTTGATGCCGCGTACCGCAGGTTCGAATCCTGCCGCCCCAGCCAGTTTCCGCATCGCGAGTTGGTCGAGCTGCGCCGTAGCGGCTTGGGTGAGCTTTCCGGCTGGCGTAACGACACGTCCGCACCGGGTGCGTCACGCGACGGCCGCCGCCTGCCCTCGCGCCTCGGCGGCGAAGTGACGCAGCGCGGTTGAAATATCGCCGCGCCGATGCGCGATCGCCATGCGGGCGCTGCGCCGCACGTCGCTGAGATCGAGATAGGCGACGCCCTGGACCAGCGCCATTCGCATCGAGCGCGGCACCAGCGACACGCCGAGTTCGGCAGCGACGAAGGCCAGCACCGACGCGATCTGCGGCGCGGATTGGCCGAGCACCGGCTCGAACCCGGCATCGCGGCACGCGGCGACCGCCGCATCGAACAGCGTTGGGCCAAGATCGCGCGGGGTCAGCACGAACGCCTCGCCCGCGAGGCTAGCGAGTGGCAGCGCCGCCTGCGAGGCGGCAGGGTGCGCGGCGGGCAAGGCCGCGACCAGCGGCTCGTCGTCGAGATCGTGGACCGCAATGCCCGCGAGATCGACCGCATCGGGGCGAAGGAACGCGGCATCGAGCATGTCGTCGCGCAGCGCGGCGACCAGGTCGATCGAATTACCTTCTCGCAGGCTGAGATCGACATCGGGGTAACGGCGGCGATAGCTGCGGATCACGCTCGGCACGATCGGGTTGAACGCGGCCGATCCGGTGAAGCCGACACGCAACGCGCCGGTTTCACCACGTCCGGCGCGTTGCGCCGCGTGGATCGCCGCTTCGGCCAAGTGGGGCAAGTCCCGCACGCGGATACGGAAGGCTTCGCCCGCTTCGGTCAACTCGGCGCCTTGCGGGATACGGTGGAACAGCCGCGCACCGATCTCCGCCTCGAGATCGCGAATCTGCTGGCTGAGCGGCGGCTGGCCGATGCCGAGCCTTCGCGCGGCGCGGGTAAAATTCCCTTCCTCCGCCACGGCGAGGAAATAGCGGATGTGCCGCAACTCCATAGCTATCTCCAAAAGCAATCGAGAACGCCCCTGCCAAATATTAGACGAATGGCACGTCGTGCGCCACATTGCGGATCGGAGATTCGCCATGTTCACCGATTTCGACGCTTTCGGCTTCAACCCGATCCACGAAGACCAGACCGCCCTGCCGACCGTCGCGGCCGAGCGGCCGCTGCTGCCGACCGTGTTCCTGCCCGGCCTGCTATGTGACGCAGCGTTGTGGCGACCGCAGATCGACGCGCTCGCGCCGATCGTGGCGCCGATGGTCGCCGACCTCACGCTCGACGACAGCGTGCCGGCAATGGCGCGGCGGGTGCTCGCGGCGGCACCGCAGCGTTTCGCGCTCGTTGCGCTGTCGATGGGCGGCTATGTCGCGCTCGAGATCCTGCGGCAGGCGCCCGAGCGCGTCACCTCGGTCGCTTTGCTCGACACCAGCGCGCGTGCCGATTCGGCGGAGCGCGCGGCGCAACGGCGGGTCGGCATGGCCTCACTTGAACGCGGGCGGTTCGTAGGCATCACGCGGCAGTTGCTCGGGCGGCTTGTCCATGCCGACAAGACCGACGGGCCGGTCGCCGAAAAGCTCAAGGCGATGGCGCTCCGCGTCGGCGGCGCCGCGTTCCTGCGCCAGCAGCACGCCATCATGGACCGTGCCGATCTGCGCCGCATCCTGCCCGGCATCCGCGTGCCGACGCTCGTCGCGGTGGGTGATCGCGACCGGATCACCCCACCAAGCGATGCCGAGGAGATCGCCGGGCTGATCCCGGACGCGCACCTGCACGTGTTCAAGGATTGCGGGCACCTCCCCGCACTCGAACAACCCGAGGAAACCAGCGCGCTGCTGAAATGGTGGCTAGCGCGCGATCGCGCTGCTTAGCAACCCGCCTCGCAATCGGTAATCTCGACCTGCACAGTGGCGTGGCCGATCCCGAAGCGGTGCCGCAACATCGCTTGCGTTTCGAGCAGGAACGCGTCGCCAGGATAGCCGCCGGGCATCAGCAGATGCGTGGTCAGCACCGTCTCGGTCGTGCTCATCGGCCAGATGTGGAGATCGTGAATGCGCGTGACGCCGGGCAGCGCCGCCAGCGCCGCACCGACCTTGTCGTAGTCGATCGCGCGCGGCACCGCCGCCAGCGACATTTCGACCGATTCGCGCAGCAACCCCCAGGTCTGCCATACGATCAGCAGCGCGATGACGATGCTCACCGCCGGATCAAGCCAGGTCATGCCGGTCAGCAGGATGATTCCGCCGACGATCACCACGCCCGCCGAGACCGCCGCATCGCCCGCCATATGTAGGAACGCGCCACGAATGTTGATGTCGTCCTTGCGCCCGCGCGCGAACAGCAGCGCGGTCGTCAGGTTGATGACGATGCCGACTGCCGCCACCGCCGACACGGTGGCCCCCGCGACCGGCGCGGGTGCGGCGAGCCGCTGCGCCGCCGCCAGGATGATTGCGCCGAGTGCCACCAGCAGGAAGATCGCGTTGAGTAACGCCGCGAGGATCGTCGATCCCTTGTAGCCATAGGTGAACCGCTTGGAGGGCGCGCGCCGCGCCAGTGTCGCCCCACCCCAGGCGATGGCGAGGCCGAGCACGTCGGAGAGGTTGTGCCCGGCATCCGCCAGCAACGCGACCGAATCCGCGACGAAGCCGAACCCTGCCTCCACCGCGACGAACACGATGTTGAGCGAAATGCCGATCAGGAACGCACGATCGAACGCGGCGGGCGCGTGGACGTGGCCATGCCCGTGGCTATGGCCGTGCGCATGGTCGTGCCCGCCATGATCGTGCGCGCCATGATCATGCGCGTGGTGGTAATGGCCGCCCAAGGGAACTCCGCTTCTCGCTTGCTGGACATGGGATTAGCATCGCCACGGCAGGTGATACTAGGACGGGGCACATGAAAATTCCGCAATCTTTCGGGACTGGCCTTCCACGACGGGGGGCGTAGAACGCGAGCGTGACCGCCGCGCTTCCTGTCCTCGCCGTTCTGCCCGATCTGCTGGCCGCGCTGCGCAAGGGGTTGAACGCGGTGCTGGTGGCGCCGCCGGGGGCGGGCAAGACGACGGCGGTCGCGCCGGCTTTGCTGGGCGAAGCTTGGTGCACGGGCGAGGTGCTGCTGCTCTCTCCACGCCGGCTCGCCGCGCGGGCCGCGGCGGAGCGGATGGCGGTTTTGGCGGGCGAAAACGTCGGGCAAACGTACGGCTACGCGACGCGAATGGACAGCAAGCGCTCGTCCGCGACGCGGGTGACGGTGCTAACCGAGGGTATTTTCGTC
>Ga0265780_10006179_pt1 | contig 14937 bp, 9 predicted proteins | sample P1T30metagenome_FD_192432 | JGI IMG/M metagenome (GOLD analysis project Ga0265780, IMG submission 192432) | Plant litter microbial communities from East Loma Ridge, Irvine, California - P1 T30 | ecosystem: Environmental > Terrestrial > Plant litter > Unclassified | place: USA: California... | reverse complement strand
TGCGAATGAAAAGGCCGAAGCTGGTTATTACAAAGTGAAACTGGATGACGATAATATTGTTGCAGAGCTGACTGCCACAAATCGCGTAGGAATGCATCAGTACACCTTCCCAAAGTCAAATCAATCGCACATTATTTTGGATTTGATGGCTGGAATTTACAATTATGAGGATAAAACAGTTTGGACTTACGTTCGTGTAGTTAACGATACCTTAGTTACGGGGTATCGCCAAACCAATGGTTGGGCAAGAACCCGTACCGTTTATTTTGCCATGAGTTTTTCCAAACCATTTAAAAGTTATGGCCGTAAAAGCTACGATGCTAAACAAGCCTACAGAGGTTTTTGGGGCAAGTTTAATCAAGACCAAAACTTTCCTGAAATTGCAGGTAAGAAGTTAAAAATGTATTTTGATTTTGATACTCAGGAGGATGAAAAAATTAAAATTAAGTTTGCGCTATCGCCGGTAAGTCAAGAAAATGCCCTGCAAAATATGCGTGCTGAAATTTCTGGGTGGGATTTCGAAAAAGTTAAAACACAAGCCCAAAGTACCTGGAATAAAGAATTAAACAAGATTCAGGTAACAACTTCTAATAATAACAAGATTAATTTTTATACGGCTTTATACCATTCATTTATCAACCCAACAACTTATACTGATGTTAATGGCGAGTATAAAGGTTTAGATCAAGACGTTCATAAAGCAGATGGTTTTACAAACTATACTACCTTTTCACTTTGGGATACTTACCGGGCATTACATCCATTCTTTAATATTACGCAGCCAAGTCGCAGTAACGACATGGTTAAATCGATGATGGCGCATTATGATCAAAGTAGTTTGAAAATGTTGCCAATCTGGTCTCACTATGCGAATGATAATTGGTGTATGAGCGGCTACCATAGCGTATCGGTTTTAGCTGATGCTATTATTAAGGGAACGTATAATGGAGATGCAAATAAAGCTTTAGATGCTTGTGTTACAACAGCCAAGCACCGCGATTATGAAGGGATTGGTTACTATATGGATAAAGGTTACATTCCGGCAGAAAAAAGTGGCGTTTCGGTATCTAACACTTTAGAATATGCTTATGATGATTGGGCAATTGCACAATTAGCGAAGAAACTAAACCGCATGGACGTTTATAATGAGTTTATCAAACGCTCTAATAACTGGAGAAATAATTACGATTCGGCTTCCGGTTTTATGCGTCCGCGTTTGGCTGATGGAACATTTAAAAAAGCGTTTGACCCGAAAGATACAGAAGGACAGGGTTTTATTGAAGGAAACAGTTGGAACTACAGCTTTTTTGTTCCGCATGATCCAACTTCTTTAGTGGAAGTAATGGGTGGAAAAAAGAAATTTGCTGCTCGCTTAGATTCGTTATTCAGCATGCATTTGCCTGACGAATTTTTTGCCCATACCGAAGATATTACCCGTGAAGGTATTATTGGCGGTTATGTTCATGGCAATGAGCCTGCACACCATGTTGCTTACCTTTACAACTGGACCGATGAAGTTTATAAAGGTCAGGCGCAAATACGCCACATCTTAAATATGCAGTACAAACCAACAGCAGATGGCTTAGGTGGTAACGACGATTGCGGACAGATGAGTGCATGGTACATGTTTTCTGCTATGGGATTTTATCCGGTTGCGCCAGGTTCTGATGTATATTCGCTTGGAAGTCCGTTGGTTAACAACGCAGTCATCAATCTTGAAAATGGTAAAACATTTACTGTAGAGGCTGTTAAACAAAGCGATAAGAATGTGTATGTTCAGAAGGTGTTGCTAAATGGAAAAGCGATTACCAATCATCAGATTAAACACGCTGATATTACAAGTGGCGGAAAGCTTACGTTTTACATGGGCGCTAAACCTAAAAAATAAAAATAATTTTCTCGATTGTTATATTTCGACCGCTGGCGAAAGCCGGCGGTTTTTTTATGCTCTTATTTTCTATGTGATAGGCAAGTGTAAGAAATTACAACTTCCAGGATGAAAATGCTTCATTTACATATAGATTCTTTTCAGGAATTTATTTTAAAGTGTTAATAACTAAATGGTTAATAGCCGTGTAAGGGTTTTAAACAAGTGTTAAACACTTGATTTTAATATCAATTTGGGTTGAAAACTTTTTTGAATATTGTTGATAAATAATAAAAATTTGTTGTTTAAGTTTATGATAATCATTTAGTTATACGATTAAGAGTTATTTAGCATGTTTAAGCAAACTTTGATACACACAGTTGATGAATACGTTCGTTATTGGGAAGTTTTATCTTCCAGAATCACTAACACCGATTGTGCTTCCCTCAAAAAAAACATCATTAATCCGTTAATAATAGAGGATTAAATATGTCTCCGAAATATAAACAGCCTGGAGTTTACATCGAAGAAACGCCAAAATTCTCACCAAAAATCGATCGCTTAGCCACCGCGATACCAGCCTTTATCGGTTATACTGAAAAAAACGAAGAAGACGGATTAACATTGGCATCAAATCGTCTGCGGCAAATTGTTTCATTACTTGAATTTGAGCAATATTTTGGTTCCGGTTTTCCCGAAAGCTTGGAGGTGACGATTGATAATTCAGAAGAAGAATCTTTTGTCCCAAAGATACTGGTTAATCCGGCAACATCTATTTCAGGTTATTCCTTATACTACCATGTAAAAATGTTTTATCTAAATGGGGGTGGACCATGTTATATCGTATCTGTAGGCACATTCTCCCCAACACCGTTGATTGCAGTGAATGATTTGAGAAATGGCCTGCACGCTTGCGAGGAGCAGGAAGGAATCACGCTTCTGGTGATTCCGGAAATTACTGCTTTAGCCTCTCCTTTAGAAGTAAAAGAGATGAATGATGCCATGCTTGCTCAATGCGCTAAACTCAATTATCGTTTTTCCGTTATTGATGTTCCTCAATCTGAAGCGTCTAATTCTTTTCAAGATGCAGTTAAATTTAGAAACGATTACTTGGGCAATGATAATCTAAAATTTGGTGCAGCATATTATCCGATACTTTGCAGCACATTGATTTACAACCGTACCACCGATGATTTCATTCGTATTGCAGCCGATAAAAGGGGGAAAGCTGGTGCTGGTATTTACAATGAGGAAGGGGAAACGAAATATTCCATCAACAAATTAATCGATCAGGTAGATCCTATTGAACCTACAAGAGCATCGTCTACTCTTATTTTTGAGGATATTGATATTCAGAATCACACTATTTCAGTTGCCGGAAACAATTTTACGTTTGGAGGAACCAGTGGAATCCTTGCTGAAAACGCTGCTATATCTGCCAGTTATTTTGCACAAGCCGTAAACTCGAATGCAGTCGTTTCTGCCTTAGTAACGGCTAGTACGAGTTTTAACACGGTAACTCTAACAGCTTTGATGGCTGGGAAAGCTGGAAACAACATCACGATAAATTACGACGCTAAAGGTAATTTACCCGGCGTCATATTAAGCGGTTCAAACTTATCAGGCGGTTTTGAAAGCCTTGATTTTGAATTGTTTAATCAGATTCAAAGTAAACTAAATGCCTTTACTGTTTCACTTTACCCATCTGGAACAATGGCCGGTATTATGGCGAAGATGGATAGCGATAGAGGTGTTTGGAAAGCACCTGCAAATGTAATTGTTAACGCTGTTGTTGAGCCATCTATCTCAATTTCAAACGAGGTTCATGAAAGTTTAAATATAGATCCAGTTGGTGGTAAGAGCATCAACGCAATTAGGAAATTTTTAGGCAAGGGCACATTAGTTTGGGGTGCACGAACATTAGCCGGAAATGATCATGAATGGCGTTATATTTCAGTTAGGCGATTGTTGATGATGGTAGAAGAATCTATAAAACAGGCAACGAAATTTGTCGCTTTTGAGGTCAATGATTCTAACACATGGATGTGTGTTAGGGTGATGTGTGAAGATTTTTTATACCAGCTTTGGCGTTCAGGAGCTTTGTTAGGAATAAAACCGGATCAAGCTTATTTTGTACATGTTGGGTTGGGTTCAACAATGACATCTGTCGATATTGCAGCGGGTAGATTGATCATTGAAATCGGTTTGGCACCGGTTCGCCCGGCAGAGTTTATTGTGTTGAAATTTACAAATTTTATAGGGGGTTAATGGAGTAATATAAGCTAAACACTTCAACGGAATATATTAATCAATTTGAAGCTTTATTTTAAAATTAGAGTTTTTATGGCAAAGAATGATATTGGCAAATTGAGAAAGGTTTTCACAAACGCATCAAAAAAACAGGTCAAGGAAAATTTGACGTCATCCGTTCCTTTTAAATCTTTTCTGGTTGAGAACGCCGGCTTGATTATCACGCATCCCTTCCTAAAACCTCTTTTTGAAAATTTGCAATTAATTGAAGGAGGTCAATTTGATAGTTATTTTAATCAAGAAAAGGCAGCAGTTTATTTGCATTATCTGGTGTTCAATCAACTTCCTGTAGATCAATCTAGCATAGCTCTAAATAAAATCATTTGTGGAATCCCGTTAGAAAAAGCAATAGATTTCAGTCAGTTTCAGTTTTCGACAGCAGAAATTTTTGAAGCTGCTACCTTGAAAGAAGCAATCATTTCGCATTGGGCAGTACTTAAAAATACATCCAATGAAAGCTTTACCGCATCGTATCTGCAAAGAAATGGGGTCTTAAATTTTAAAGATGGAGTTTGGACCTTGGCAATTGAAAGAAAGGCAATTGATATTCTATTGAATCAGTTGCCGTGGGAACTTTCCATCATAAGGTTTCCATGGAGTAAAAATCTTTTGCAGGTGAGTTGGTAATACATTCGTAAATGATGAATATTAAAATAGCAGCGAAATAAGCACTATTCCAATGTCAAAAATGTTTTTTTTACCCATCTGTTATCCGCATTAATCTTGCTCCAGCCACCGCTTTCGTCTCTAATAAAAACTTCTTGCCCGCGGCTAAGCGACGCCACTTTTGGAAAGGTATTTCCGGCTCCACTTCTAACGTTTAGCGTTGATGCATTTACAGTGGCTCGAACAACTGGCTTTGTATAGGCAGCATTTACCCAGTGCTCTTGCGATTGAGAAATTTTATACCAACCGTTCTTTTCCTTAAAAACTCTGAGAATAGCACCTAATAAAGCAGATACTCTTTCGTTAACTCTTTTTGCCTGAGCGTTTGGAGATTCCCTAATATTCAAAGTTTCTGCTGTTACATAAACATATTTTAATACATCGATGCGGGCCTTGGCATTATTAGATGACGAAACTCCGTTAAGAGCAGTGCTAACCAGTGGTAAAAAATTCTGCTCAGAATCAATGACTTTGTTTCCTCCAAAAAAGTTTGTGCCAGGGCAGGATTTATTATTTTTAATCCCGTTATTTCTGGCACCAGAACTTAAATCAAACCAATGGTGATAGACAATTTTATTGCTGTCGACAGTAATTCCAAATTTTTTGCAAAGTGCTGCAGTCATCCTGATGATGGTATCTCGATGAGCAGCGGTCATCACATCTTTACCCTGATCAAAATTGCCAACATGCTCCATACAGATCGAATTTGAGTTGAAGCCAAAAATACAAGCAGGTGTTTTTTCTAAGCTTCTTCCGGTAACAATAGTGCCGTCGGCAAAAGTGCTAAAATGTTGCCCTATATCTGCCCAGCCATTTTCAGCTACATGGTATTCCTTCATCCCTTTTTGAATTTCGAACTGATTGTTACCCTTAAACTGGAGATAACTGGGGTTCCAGGTGTGATGTTGTTGTAAGTATAAAATGGTTCGTGCCACCCTTAAACTTAAAAGCCAACTTTCAAATTCATCAATGTTCATCAGGCTAAAGCCAAACTTGGTTGTCATACCTATTAAAATAAAGAATTTTATGGCTCTTTAAGTTGGGATGTGAGGAATGGAGGGATCTTCTAACGCCATACAAATATAGAAAAATTCGTATTTAAAATATGTAAATATTTAAAAATCAATTTGTTGTATACTTAATAAACATTTAGTGTGTAACAATTCACAGTTAAAATTTATGATTTAGCGGACTCGCACTTAAATCAGTATGTGTTTGGTTTATGAATACTCATTTAGGATAATTTAATGCTGGAACAAAACATTGTTTTGCTATGTAACAAATTAAAGAAGGTTAAGAAAATCGATTTAGGAATGCTTTAATTGCATTTTTATATTTTGATGTTATTGAAATTATCTTAATATTTGTTTAAGTGCTAACCAAATATTCTCGGCTTTTAATATTGTTAGGCCATATTATCAAAATTACAATGTTTTAATATACCTATTTACAAATTGGATTTCGAATGCAAAACCTATTTAAATCGATTCTTTTCTTCTCCTTCTTGCTTTTAAATGGCCTGGATCTGAATGCTCAAGTAAGCACCAGTGAATATGTAAAAAGAACAGAGATCATAAAAAAGAATATCAATCAGTATTTTTTGAAAAAGGATAAATCATTATATCTGGAAACAATTGATAAACATGAAAAACCGTTTTCCTATCTATGGCCTCTATGCTCCCTAATCCAGGCAGCAAATGAAACGGAAGCTATAGGCGATAAAGGAGCAATGAAGCCGGTAATCGCGGCAATAGATCAATACTATACAACAGAAGCGCCTGCACCATCATATCAATCATACATCACTAAAAGTTCTCGTTTTTATGATGATAATCAATGGATTGCCATTGCTTATCTGGATGCTTATAACAGAAATAAAAATCCATTTTACCTATTGAAAGCGAAGGAAATTTACCAATGGCTTTTAACCGGTTACGATGATAAATTGGGTGGTGGACTTTATTGGAAAGAGGATGAAAAAACAACAAAAAATACCTGTTCAAACGGGCCAAATGTATTAATTTCTTTACAGCTTTATAAAATCACAAAAGATAAGAAGTATCTAGATACAGGCCTCATGGTTTACAACTGGACAAACAAAACACTTCGATCTCCTGATGGCGTATTTTATGATGCCATTAAGGTTGCAGACAGAAAGTTAGACTCTACTACTTACACCTACAATACGGGTACAATGTTGCAAGCCAATGTTTTGCTTTACGAAATAACGAAGGATAAAAAATATCTGGAGGAGGCAAAGTTCATTGCGACCAATGCTGAAAAGCATTTCTTTAAAAAAAATAAGCTCGGCAATCATTATTGGTTTAACGTTGTATTGTTAAGGGGATATCTTGAATTATTCAATTTAGAGAAAGACAGAAAACGGCTTTCCTTTCTTATTGCTGATGCAGAGCGGATATGGAAAGACGAACGTGATGAGCAAAATCTGCTTGGCAAACAAAAAAATAAATCGCTAATTATGCAGGCGGCAATGATGGAATACTATGCCAGATTAGCCCAATTAAAATAACCAAATTATATACACATCCATAATGAAAAGAAGAACATTTATACAAAATACCGGTTTGTTAGGCGCCGGTGTTTTAGCTTCGAAACTTTCTCTAGCTACAGCACTTGCTCCCGAATTTCCGGTGGTTAGGGTCGCTACCGGCAAAAGACACTTTCAAAGCAAAGCCGTAGATGCTGCAATCAAAACCTTCCAATCGAATGTAAAGAACCCGGAATTAACCTGGCTTTTCGAAAATTGCTTTCCAAACACATTAGATACCACAGTTTACTATGAAGAAAAAAATGGCAAACCAGATACCTATGTGATTACCGGAGATATCGATGCAATGTGGCTTCGTGACAGCTCGGCACAAGTTTGGCCCTATCTTCAATTTGTAAATGAAGATGAACCGCTAAAAAAACTGATTTCCGGTGTAATTAGTCATCAAACGCAATGCGTTTTAAAAGATCCCTATGCCAATGCCTTTTACGGCGATCCAAACAAAGTAGGTGAATGGAAAACGGATAAGACAAAAATGCAGGCTGGTGTGCATGAGCGTAAATGGGAAATTGATTCTTTGTGTTATCCAATTCGCTTGGCCTACCATTATTGGAAAAAAACAGGAGATAAACTTCCTTTTGATACAGATTGGAAGAAAGCGATTGAAGCGACTTTGAAAACTTTCAAGGAGCAGCAACGCAAAACAGATAAAGGTCCATATCATTTTCAACGCGAAACCACACAACCTACTGATTCGCTACCGATGGCTGGTTATGGCTTTCCTGTAAACCCTGTTGGGTTAATTTGCTCTGCTTTTCGCCCGAGTGATGATGCAACAATTTTCCCATTTCTGGTGCCATCTAACTTTTTCGCCGTAAGCAGTTTGAAACAGGCGGCTGAAATGATTAAGGCCCTGCAGCCAGATAAGGCATTGGAAAGTAATTTGTTAAATTTAGCAAACGAAGTAAGCGCTGCGCTTCAAAAACATGCAATTATCAACCATCCAAAATACGGCAAAATCTATGCCTTTGAGGTAGATGGTTTTGGTAGTGCTTACCTGATGGATGATTCAAACGTGCCAAGTTTATTGAGCTTACCTTACCTGGGCGCCCTGAAGCTGGACGATCCGATCTACCAGAATACCAGGAGATTTGCGCTTTCAAAAGATAATCCATACTTCTTTAAAGGAACTGCTGCAGAAGGCATTGGCGGCCCTCATGCCGGACAAGATATGATTTGGCCGATGAGCATTACGATGCGAGCGTTAACTTCAAAGGATGATGCGGAAATAAAATATTGCATTGATACTTTGCGTAAAACGCATGCTGGAAAAGGTTTTATGCATGAGTCTTTCAATAAAGATAATCCTGCAAACTTTACCCGAGCCTGGTTTGCATGGTCTAATACGTTATTCGGCGAATTACTTTGGAGAACCTACCACGAAAAGCCTAGTTTGCTAAAAGCTTAATCGGATTAAAGGCTCAATTGCATCGGCAGTTGAGCCTTTAATCTTTATGTCTGACAACGTTATATTGCTCATGCTTTGTAAAACGAATGTGATGATTTAAGCACCACTTCTTTCTGAATTTATTTTTCTTTAAATTGTGCGATATAATTTTTAATTACACTTGCAAGCAGACAATAACAAAATACAGGCTGACATCGATTCGATCAGCAAAATTCCGGCAGTTGCTAATATCCTGGAAATTGTGTGTAATACAACCGGCATGGGCTTTTCTGCTGTTGCCAGAGTTACTTCTGATAGATGGATAGTTTGCGCTGTTAACGATAAGATCAATTTTGGTCTAAGTCCTGGCGGAGAATTAGAACTGGAAACCACTATTTGTAACGAAATCCGCCAGCATAACGATCCGGTAATTATCGATCATGTTGCCGAAGATGAACTGTTCGCCAATCACCATACGCCAAAAATGTATGGCTTCCAAAGCTATATTTCAGTTCCTATTGTTAGAAAAGATGGCGCTTTCTTTGGTACGCTCTGCGCCATAGATCCCAAACCTGCGAAGCTGAATAACCCAACAGTTTTAGGCATGTTTAAAATGTTTGCAGAATTGATAGCCTTTCATTTAGATGCACTCGATCAGTTGGCGCTTTCTGAAGAACGCCTACATGTTGAAAAGGAAACTGCAGAAGTTAGAGAGCAATTTATTGCTATTCTTGGTCACGATTTACGAAATCCTCTGAATGCGATAACAAATAGCGCACAACTTCTGGCCAGAATTAACCTCGATGAACGAACACAAAAATTAGTTAACATTATTAAAGATTCATCTTTTAGAATGAATGGGTTGATTGAGAATATGCTCGATTTTGCCAGCGGCAGACTTGGTGGCGGTATCAATATTTCGCCTACACCCGACGAGGATTTGGAGAAAGTTTTATACCAGGTTATAGAAGAAATTCATGCAATATCTCCGGATAAGAAAATGATGTTAAATTTCGACATCGCTCATCCAATTCATGCAGATGGAAAGCGAATCGCACAACTTTTTTCCAACCTATTGGGTAACGCATTAGCTTATAGTTCGCCAGATTCTACAATTGAAATATCAGCCGTTACCAATGAGGATGAATTTAGATTATGTGTTTCTAATCCAGGCAAAAAAATTCCGGATGCTGCAATGGAACGTTTGTTTCAACCATTTTCCAGAGGAGAGGTGGAACCAAATCAAAAAGGTCTGGGATTAGGTTTATACATTTCTGCCGAAATTGCCAAAGCACACGGTGGCTCACTTGATGTGGCTTCAAGCGAAAATCAAACTTGCTTCACACTAATTTTACCTGCTTCAAAATGATTATAACTGATGAAACGCCAACCTCGACACTCTTGGAGCTCAAAGCAGGAGCGTATATTGAAAGCGGAATTATTGCTGGTAACATTTCTGGTATTGAGATCCATGAAACTGACGAATATTTAATGTTTTTATTCAGTTTAAACCAAGGTAACCAAATCACGATTAAAAAGTTAAAGCAGGTTTGCTAAACTATCACTTGGCAAGAATTCCCCCTGTCGAAACACTATTTTTTTAGAACAACTAGTTCTGTTGATAAATAAATTCACTGTTTTTGTTGGCTGAATTTTTTATTGAAATGAATAATCCTTAAATTCAATTTCTAACCAAATATATTCTTCTGTTATATGAAAGTGGATTATATCGCACTATCTGTACCTATTTTTTTCATCTTGATAGGGATGGAGATAGCCTATAACTTTTACAGAAAATTAAACTATTACAGGCTAAACGATAGCATTGCCAACCTAAGTCAGGGAATTGGACAACAGTTAACAGGTATTTTTATGAAAACCGCCCTGTTCTTTGGATACAAATACATTTTCGAACATTGGAAACTTTTCGAACTCCCAAAATCCATCTGGGTTTGGATAATTCTTTTTTTCGCTGTGGATTTTTTCTACTATTGGTTTCATAGAATGAGTCATCAGGTCAATGCGCTATGGGCGGCACACATTGTACATCATCAATCAGAAGAGTATAATTTAACTGTAGCATTAAGGCAAAGTTGGTTTCAAGGTTGGTTTAGCTGGGTTTTTTATTTACCGCTTGCTTTAATTGGCTTTGATCCGCTGATGTTTCTAACGCTTAGTTCTTTCAATACACTATACCAATTTTGGATTCATACCCGAGCCATAAAATCAATGGGATTTTTCGAGTATATTTTAAATACGCCTTCTCATCATCGCGTTCATCATGGCTCAAACCCCAAATACATTGATAAAAATCATGCAGGAACTTTAATTATTTGGGATCGATTGTTTGGCACCTTTCAGCCTGAAGAAGAAGAAGTTTACTATGGGATCACAAAGCCCTTGGCGAGTTGGAATCCAATCTGGGCAAACTTGCATTATTGGGATGAATTGGTTAAAACAGCTAGAAAATCGCCAAAAATCAGCGATAAAATCAAAGTTTTTTTAAAACCACCTGGTTGGTTTCCGCCGCATCTTGGCGGGTTTCAAGCGGCGCCAGAAATCAATGTATCGGAATATCAAAAATACAATCCGCAATATCAGAGCAAATTAACCAGTTATGTTTTGATACAGTTTATAATCGGATTATCAACCGGTGCGGCACTCTTATTTTCTTATACAAAAATGAATAGTCCGTCGCTAATTTTTGGCGCCACATTTACTGTTGCAACCCTAATTACCTGCGGCGCTTTATTGGAACAGAAAAGGTGGCAAATTAAATTTGAATATTTCAGGCTGATATTTAGTATGTTGCTTATCGTTATCCTGAAATTTCCGTTAGGTTATCAGGTAATATTTGCCAGCATTCAGTTAATATCCGTAATTTGGTTTTTCAATTTGCAAAAAGCAAATCATGAAACTGATGAAAACTAAGCTATTCTCATTTATTTTTGCACTCGTATTTGTCGTTCAACTTTACGCAGAATCAACGCATCAAATTGGGTTAAGAAATTTCTCAAAACCGCTAATAGTAGCAACACTTTTAATCTGGTTATATTTAAGCACGAAACTAAAAGGCAGATTTCATAAAAAAATCTTCACCGGCTTAATTTTTGCCCTCGCAGGCGATATATTTTTGATGCTGCAAGATGATCATTCAAACTTTTTTATCTACGGCTTAGTTTCGTTTTTACTTTGCCATATCTTTTACACCAATGCATTCGTTCTGGATCATAAATCGAACCCACACTTAAAAAACAGTTTCTTTCTTTGGGCTACTGGTGGATTAATTATATTTTGCGTAGGGCTATTTTTTTACTTGCAACCCTTTCTTGGTGCCATGCAGTTCGCGGTGCTGACATATGCAATTATCATCACCTTTATGGCCATTATGGCTGTAAATCGCTATGGAAAAGTTAACATTTTCAGCTACCAGTTAATTCTGTTCGGCGCTTTGTCCTTTCTGCTGTCTGACAGTGTGTTAGCCATTAATAAGTTTGCACAACCCATCCCACAATCTGGCATTTTAATTATGGCCAGCTACATGATAGCGCAGTATTTAATTGTTTATGGCACAGTAGAACGCAAATTGTTAGTAACGAAGACAGAGATTTAGACTAGTTGCTGATGTGAAAAAATACTTTTTAGAAAAACAGTATTCTGCGCTAATCGGTTCCGCTAGTCCTGCTCTCGCTACAATCTTTTTGCTACGGTCAGAGCTGTCTTAACGGAAAACTGCAGCAAAAAGTATTTCCACTTAATCAGGTTTATAAAACTAAAAGACAATGCAGTTAAACAACGGAAATCCCTGTAAGGTGAACTAAATTGAAAACGAACGTTTTGGAGATTATTCTGCTTATGAATAGTTGATGGGGGTTTTCTTCATAAAAAAATTAAGGTAAATAATTTGGTGTGCTTGTTTTATTGTCTTTTCAAATTTTATTTTCCACCGTCTTTTTCTTTATCCAAAACAGTAAAAACCTGGACAAGTCGTTCACCACTTTCGTCAACGAGTGTTAAGGTATGTTTGCCCGGTGCCGGATTTACCGCCAGTTGGTGGTAATTAGTAGTAGTAGCAACAAACTCATGATCAATATGCCAATAGATTTTCGAATTTTGATTTCGATGTGCTGCATTTAAAACAATTTTTCCTCTGGTTCCATCCAATTCCAACGGAATATAAACAATGGCGCCATTTTTTGGATAAATCAATTCCATAGCTGTATTCGCACCACTATTTTCGCAACCAGGCATAAATGGAGGGAGAGTTCTGTAGTCGCTGTTTTTTATTTTATAATAATATTCCATTGCCGGCGGCAACACAAAATAACTTTTATGCTGCATATTAATTACCCGCTCACATTGGTCAGTAACTCGGTAAGATCCAGTTTTATCTAAATGCATTAATTTGTGAAACGGGCATACATTGGTTTTTTCTCCCGCTGTTGGAACCAGTTCATCAGTTACATCTGTGCAATTTTCCCCGGCTTTGTAGCCACTTTGTTTACATACTTTTATTTTTTTAAGCTTCGTAGTTGGGGTTTCGAACCATTTGCCATTAGGCAACAGTCTAAAAATATCAAATAATACAGGTGCAGCAGCTTCAATCCCGACCAAACCTGGCCGGCCTTCTCCATCAGCATTGCCAACCCAAACACAAACTACATAATTTGGGGTTAAGCCAATCGCCCAGGCATCGCGAAAGCCAAAACTAGTACCCGTTTTCCAAGCTACTCGTTGAGACGAGGAGAATTGCTCCCACAATCCCTCATCACCAGGCCGCATCACTTCTTCCATTGCATTAAATGTTGCCCAGATGGAACCATGGTCTAAAAATGAGTTTTTTTCGTAATCCTTTTCAACGGTTTCTTTTGTTCTAAAATAGGTTGCCTGCTTGTAATCTGTCGGGTTATACAGGCCCTTGTAGGTATTAAAATGATTGAGCGTTCGAACCATGCTCATGTAAGTGTTGGCCAAATCCCACATGGTTACCTCACTTCCTCCTAAAATTAACGATAGTCCATAATGATCTGCCGGCTGGTTTAATGTGCCAATTCCTACTTTTTTCAATTTATCATAAAAGCGTTGATATTTATACTGCTGTAGCATTTTAACTGCTGGAATATTTAAAGAACGGCTCAATGCTTTATCCGCAGAGATAGCCCCATCGTATCCTAAATCATAATTCTGTGGCGAATATCCTGCAATTTGAGTGGGGATGTCCGGTACAAGGGTATGCGGCAGAATAAATCCATCGTTCAGCATGCTGGCATATAGTAATGGTTTTAGTGTACTACCTGGGCTTCTTGGCGCCTTAATCATATCAACATGACTTTGTAAATCGGCATTTTCGGGTTGATAAATATTGCCAACATAACTAACAACTTCTCCGGTCTTCGCATCTAAAACCAGAGCAGAAATGTTGTTTATGTCGTTCGCCCTGTAACGGTTGTTATAACGTTTCAAGATGGAATTGATTTTGAGCTGAATATCTTCATTCAGCGTCGATCTTATCCTGGTATCTTTAATTTTCAAAACCGTTTTCTCCACTTTGAAACGGTTTAATAAATGAGGTGCATTTTGCGGCAAGGGGAGTGGTTTGCCTGGAACGGGCTCGAGTTTTGAAAGGTTGGCTGTTGATTGATCAATATATTTTAGCTTTGCTAACTTATCCAGCAAATCATTTCTTTTCTTAATCAGGCGTGGTGAATTTTTACCTGGATGAACCAATGATGGGCTATTCGGAAGGACTGCGAGTGTCGCCATTTCGCCCCACGAAAGCGTTTTTGGATCTCGGCCATAATAGCGCCAGCTTGCAGCTTCCAGGCCTACTACATTACTTCCGAAAGGAGCATTAGCGGCATATAAGCCGATTATTTCTTGCTTTGAATACTTAATTTCTAAGCGCATAGCCAAAATCACTTCCAGTAACTTTTGCCAAATGGTACGATCCTGTTTTCGGGAAAGTCGTATTACCTGCATAGTAAGCGTACTTCCACCACTTACCACACCTTTAGCAATAAAATTTTGCTTCATTGCTCTACTCATCGCCAAAAAATCAATACCAATATGGTTATCAAAGCGCTTATCTTCAAAAGCGATGATACAACTTTGAAATTTTACTGGAACTGAATCCGCAAT
>Ga0265780_10006178_pt1 | contig 14942 bp, 16 predicted proteins | sample P1T30metagenome_FD_192432 | JGI IMG/M metagenome (GOLD analysis project Ga0265780, IMG submission 192432) | Plant litter microbial communities from East Loma Ridge, Irvine, California - P1 T30 | ecosystem: Environmental > Terrestrial > Plant litter > Unclassified | place: USA: California... | reverse complement strand
CCCGCTCAGCACGGCAACGTGCGGGTGTGGCCCGTGAGCGGCCCCGCCTTTCTGGACAGCCTGCGGCGGTCGGCGGGCGTGCTGTGCGGCGCGGGCTTCGAGACGCCCGCCGAGGCGTTGTACTTGGGCAAAAAGCTGCTCGTGGTGCCCATGAAGCAGCAATACGAGCAGCAATGTAACGCTGCCGCCCTGTCCCAAATGGGCGTGCCCGTCATCCGGGGCTTCAAGCCCAAGCACCTCGACGCGCTCGACCACTGGCTGCACCAGGGCCAGCCGGTACCCGTCGATTACCCCGACCAAACAGCCGCTATTTTGGACCGATTGCTGCAAGAGCAGCTGCCCAGTTTGCACCGGGCTGGCGCAATTGCGGCCGGGCGCTAGCCGGCTATTTACGGCGAGTGTAGAGACGCATACTTGCGTCTCGTCGTTGTTCGGCCTACCCTAACGTGAGACGCAAGTATGCGTCTCTACACCCGCCGTTATCTTTTTAAGTTTATTCTTTTCCACTTCCTTCTCCTATAATCCCCGCTATGAATTCGCCCCTCACCGACCCGTTACCGGCGGCCTTCTTTCCGGCCTCCGCCCCCGCTGACCTCACCCGTGCCGATTTCGGCCCCGATTTTCGCTGGGGCGCGTCGGCCGCTGCCTACCAGACCGAGGGCGCCTGGAAAACCCACGGCAAGGGCCGCAGCATCTGGGATGATTTCACGGACCGCAACGGACGCATCAGCCGCAACGAGGATGGGCGGGTGGCCGCCGACTTTTACCACCGCTACGAAACCGACCTCAACCTTGCCCGCAGCATGGGCCTGAGCGCCTTTCGCTTCTCCGTATCGTGGCCCCGGGTGCTACCCAGCGGCACCGGCGCTGTCAATCGCCACGGCCTCGGCTTCTACGACCGCCTGGTCGATACCTGCCTCGAGCGCGGCCTTGAGCCCTGGCTCACGCTCTACCACTGGGACCTGCCCAGCGCCCTGCAAGCCCGCGGCGGCTGGACCAACCGCCACGTAGTATCCTGGCTCAGCGAATACGCCCAGGTAATGGCCCACCACCTCGGCGACCGCGTGCAGCACTGGATGGTGCTCAACGAGCCCATGGTTTTTGTGGGGGCCGGGCACATGCTGGGCTTGCACGCGCCGGGGCGGCGCAGTTTGGGCGCCTTTTTGGCGGCAGCCCACCACGCGGCCCTGGCCCAGGCCGAGGGCGGGCGCACGCTGCGGGCGCTGCTGCCCGCGTCGGCCCGCATCGGCACCACGTTTTCGTGCTCGCAGCTCACGCCCCGCCAGCCCGGCCACGCCCGCGACGAGGCCGCCACCCGCCGCACCGATGCCCTGCTCAACCGCTTTTTCGTGGAGCCCGCCCTCGGCCTGGGCTACCCGCTGGCCGAGCTACCGCTGGTGGCCGGGCTGCTCCAGCGCTACCACAAGAGCGGCGACGACCAGCTGCTGAAGTTCGATTTCGACTTTTGGGGCATCCAGAACTACACCCGCGAGGTGGTGCGCTCGGCCCCCTGGCTGCCGCCGCACTGGGCGGCCCTGGTACCGGCCAAGCAGCGCGGCGTGCCCACCACCGATATGGGCTGGGAGGTTTACCCCGAGTCTATCTACCACATGCTCAAGCAGTACGCCGCCTACCCCAATGCGCCCCAACTGCTCATCACGGAAAGTGGCTCCGCCTTCCCGGATGAATTACTGCCCGGCCGCGTGCCTGACGCGGCCCGCCGGGCGTATCTGCAAGCGGCCATCGGGCAGGTGCGGCGGGCGCAGTTGGATGGCGTGAACGTGGGCGGCTACTTCGCCTGGTCACTCACCGACAACTTTGAGTGGGCACAGGGCTACGCGCCGCGCTTCGGCCTCATCCACATCGATTACGAAACCCAGCAGCGCACCATCAAGGACTCGGGGCTGTGGTATCGGGAGTTTTTGGGCGGCGCGGCCCCAAAAGCCGGGCGAGTAGAGTCTTTGTCAAAGCTCAGCGGCGGCTAGGGCGAAGGCCGGTTTTTCGCGTTTTTAGGACCCGCAACTTTTTCAAGCTCAAAACTGTATATTTGTGCCGGGAGTGGAACGTTTCGGACGCTTAAGAAGGGGACGCGCCTTTGGGCGCGGTGCATTATTCGCCACTCAATACAAAAAGTCAGTCGCTTAGGCGGCTGGCTTTTTTTTATACATTGTTACCAAAGCCAGCTGCTGGCGGCCAGGTCGCCACTCCATGATGGCAACAGTGATTCCGGCCTGAGCTTCCCAATGCAGCTCTATACGCGGCTGCTTGCCGGGCTTGACCTGCCCGCGGTACACAGCAGTTGGCTGGTGCAGCCACTTGTCCAAATCCAGTAGGTCGGCGTCAATTATCGGAATCTGCCCGCGAGCTATTTCCGCGTTGGCTTTTGCCAGCCCGTGCTGGGCCAGGGTATGCCGAATCCCATCTGAGTCAACTAGCAGATTAATTTTCGTTTCAGCAATGCCTAGTACTAGCGCTATTTTCTGGGCTATCGGCGGCAGCAGCGCCCCGAGGCGATAAAAAGCCTTACTATCCCGGTTTGAGCTAGAGTGTGTGGACAGCAAGGGCCATAATTTTGGGCCATGCGCCGTCACGAATTAACCGAACGCGAATGGAAATTAGTCAAGCCGCACACGCTAGGTCGTCTGAGCACAGGACGCGACAACCGGTTGTTTGTCAACGCCGTGCTCTACCGCGTGCGCACGGGCGTGGCATGGCGCGACTTACCCGAACGGTTTGGCGCCTGGAATACGGTGGCGCGCCGCTTCCGTCGTTGGGCGCAGGCCGGCGTGTGGGAGGCGCTGTTTCAGGCCGTACAGGAGCCGGATTACACCTGGGTACTGGTCGACTCGACCACGGCCAAGGCCCACAAAGCGGCGGCGGGGCAAAAAAAAGCTCGCCCGCAAGCGAAGCTTCAGGTCGCTCACGTGGTGGTTTTTCAACGAAGGTGCATGCGGTGGTCGACGCGCTGGGCAACTGCCTGCACTTGGTGCTCACGCCCAGCGAAGCGGCCGACAGCCCCCTATTACCCGTCCTGCTGTCGGCTTTGCCTGAACAACCCGGAGCAGTAGTCGCCGACAAAGCCTACGACACCAACAAGGTGCTCGACACGTTGGCTCAGCAGCAAGCCGAAGCCGTCATCCCACCCAAAGCCAACCGGCTGGACCAACGCCAGTACGATGAAAACCTCTACGCCGACCGGAACAAAGTCGAACGCTTCTTCGGCCGCCTCAAAGAGGCCCGCGGCTTTGCCACCCGTTATGAAAAAACTGCCACGTCCTTTTTAGCCCTGGCGCATTTACTGGCTGCACTCGATTGGATGCGCTAGATGTCCACACTCTCTAGTAGCTATAAAACTCAGTAGGGCGGGCAAATCGGCAACTTCCTGACTCATCAAATTTGCTAGCGCCCTAATTGCCAGCCCATCAGTTAAGGATAGCACTCCTTGATTGGCAGCAGGAAGGGAGTAAAACTACCACTGCGCGCTAGGCAATTTGGTAGATAGCCGTAGGTTTGCCGGATGAAAATAGGCCAATGGGTTTCGGATGCCCTCGAATGGGCCGATACGCGCATCACGCGGGCGGCCGCTCGGCTGGGGCGTTTGCGGCCCTTGCACCTCGATGTGTACCGCAGCTACGGCACCCCTCACCGCTTCTACCTCAAGGGCCGCCTGCTCGCCGACCGCGGCCTCACGCCCCAAACCGAGGCCGACTCGCCCTGGCGCAATTTCCAGGCCATGTACCGGCGCTTCAACAGCCGCGAAATACCTAAAGCTCAAGTATTAGTGCAAATGCCCGGTGGCCTCGACGCCTACGCCACCACCGACAAGGGCGGCTACTACACCCTGGCCCTCGACCCGCCCCAGCTGCCCACGCCCACCGACTACCTCTGGTACCCGGTGCCGGTGCAGGTAAGCCAGCTGCCGAAGCGGTTTCGGGGCCTGGCTGGCACGATTAAGGGCACGGCCCAAGTGCTCATTCCGCCCGCCACGGCCGAATTTGGGGTTATTTCCGACCTCGACGATACGGTTATCGTCACGCGCGCCACGCATATTTTGCGAATGCTACGCACGGTGCTCTTTCGCAACGCGCACTCGCACGAGCCGCTATCGGGCGTGGCCGCTCTTTACCAGGCCTTACAGCTGGGGCTGAGCGGCCGGCCCGACAACCCGTTTTTCTACGTTAGCTCCTCGCCCTGGAACTTGTACGACGTGCTCGAAGACTTCCTGCGCCTGCGCGGCATCCCGCTGGGGCCGCTGCTGCTGCGCGACTCACTGCTGAGTGGCCCCAAGTTGTTGCCGGGCGAAATAAGCAGTGGCAACGACTCGCTGCACCACGGACACAAATTACGGGAAATCAAGCAATTGCTAGACACGTACCCGCACCTACCATTCATCCTGCTCGGCGACAGCGGCCAGCACGACGCCGACATCTACGCCGAAGTAGTGCGCCAGCGGCCGGGCCAAGTCAAGGTTATTTACATCCGCGACGTGGGCCTGCCCACCCGCCTCGAAGTAGTCGCGCCGGTGGCACTGGCTTTGCAAAACGAGTTCAAGGTAGAAATGCTGGTAGTGCCCGATTTTCTGACGGCGGCTAAGCACGCGGCCGGCCTGGGGCTGATTACGCCCGAAGGGCTGGCCGAAGTAGTGAAGGCCAGCCAAGAGGAGTAGCGCGAACGTTATAGTTCGTGTTTTTGCCACGGTCGAACGGCGTAAAAACGCGAACTACAGAGTTCGCGCTACGACGCGCGCCGCCGAACTTTGCGCCCATAACCTGCCCAACCCTGCATTTTGGCTCAATCCGTACAATCCCTTCTTCCTTCCTGGCGCACGGTGCTGCGCGTGAGCTTACAAGCGGCCGCAGCGTTGTTCTTGATGTCGGTGGTCTGGGTGCTGGTATACCGCTGGGTACCGCCGCCCGCCACCTGGCTCATGCTCGACCGCCGCGCCCACGCGCCGGTGGGCCGGGGCTACATCGGCATCCAGGCCGGCGCACGCCACGCCAACTACCGCTTTTGCACCATTGACGAGGTAGCGCCCAGCATCCCGCTGGCCATGGTGGCCGCCGAAGACCAACGCTTCCTCATCCACCACGGCTTCGACCTCGATGGCATGTGGAGCGCCGCCAAGTACAACTGGAACCGCGGCGAAGGCAAGCCCGTGCGCGGCGGCTCCACCATCTCGCAGCAGGTGGCCAAAAACGTGTTTCTCTGGCAGGGCCGCTCCTACGTGCGCAAGGCCGCCGAGGCCTATTTTACCATGCTCATCGAGGCGCTCTGGAGCAAGCGCCGCATCATGGAAATGTACCTGAGCGTGGCCGAAATGGGCGACTGCACCTTCGGCGTGGAGGCCGCCAGCCAGCGCTATTTCCACAAGCCCGCCCGTAGCCTCAGCGCCCCCGAGGCGGCCCTGCTGGCCGGCGTACTGCCCAATCCGCTCCGCTTCCGGGCCGGGCAGCCGGGGCCACAGGCGCGGGCCAAGCAGCTGCGGGTGCTGCGCCACATGCGGGCGCTGGGCGGCACCGCCTACGTGGCCACGCTGCTGAAATGAGTAGGCCGGTCAGCAATCAGGATTGGTAGTCGTTGTTTACGTTTGTCAGGCTGAGCTTGCCGAAGCATCTTAGTCACTTCGTTGCTAGCGCCAAGGGTTAGTTCACCAGCCAAAATGCTTCGGCAAGCTCAGCATGACAAACGTTAGTATTAGCACTTTTTCCAAACCCATATTCTACTTGCTTTGAAATACCTACTTACTCTTGCCGCAAGTATTACCTTAAGCTTCGCCAGCCACCCAAGCGCCACCGCCGCCCCCGGCCCGCCTGAGGCCCGGCGTGCCATCGCGCAAGTGCTGGCTACCCAAACGGCGGCTTGGAACAAAGGCGACATTCCCGGCTTTATGGCGGGCTACTGGCACTCAGATTCGCTGGTTTTCATTGGTAGTAAGGGCCTCACCTATGGCTGGCAACCCACGCTCGACAACTACCGCAAAACCTACAGCGACGCCTCCAAAATGGGGCAGCTCGACTTTAGCCAACTGCACATTACCCCCCTTTCGGCCGACGTGGCGCAGGTGGTAGGCCATTGGCACCTGGCCCGGCCGCAGGCGGGCGACCTGCAAGGGCAGTTTCTGCTGATTTTTCGGCGGCTGAATGGCAAGTGGGTTATCGTGGCCGACCATTCAAGCTAGTTTCACGCCGCCCAAATTGACCGTTTCGTGGATATTCAGCCGCTCCTCGCCGAGCTAAAAAGCTTTGTAACCGACACGTTTGCCGAGGTCGATACCTGGTTCGACCTGCCCGCCGACTTGCGCACTTACCAGCCCGCCGATGGCGGCTGGACTACCGATGAGGTGCTCATCCACATCGGGCTGACCAATCACTACCTACTCATCCTCATTGAGAAAGGCACGGCTAAAGCCTTGGCTAATGTGCAGGGACTGGACCTGGCCACGGAATTAGCGCACTACCAATTTCCCCGCGAGAAGCTCGCGTCTATCGGCGTGCTGCACGCCTTCGACTGGGTGCGGCCCGCGCACATGGAGCCCCGCGACCACCCGCAGCCGCTGCCCGCCGTGCGGCAGCAGCTGCACGCGCAAGTAGCCCAGACGCTGGCCTGCCTCGACCAGCTGCCCAATGGTGAGGGCTTGCGCTATTACACGACCATGACCGTCAACGGCTTGGGTAAAATCAACGTGTATGAGTACGTGTATTTTCTGGCCCAGCACGCCCGCCGCCACTTGACGCAGATGCAGGCTAATGCGGCAGAGTATGAGGCAAGTGCACCTTAAGCTTTCTGCCGGCTGTCCGCTCGTTGGTTATACGGCGCACCGAGCGGACAGTAGAAACGTAGCCAACAAAACGTTTTCAATATTCGACAACGGGCTTACTAGTTGGTTTGCAGTCCGCAGCAGCTTACTTGGCTACCTTTCCGCTTCCATCAACGTTTAACACCTACATGGCCTCCTTCTACGCCGAACTACAAGTAGTCAGCGCCACCTACCCGGTGCGCACCTGCACTTACGAGTTTACGCAGGCGACCAGTGAGCGGGGCCGGGTAGCCGCGAAAGTGCGCCACAGCTTGGTGCTACTCACCCTGGATGTACCCCATAATGACCTGTTACTGGCTTGGGCGCACGCGCCCCACAAAGTACTAGCCGGGCGGGTCGTCTTTTATGATGCGAAAGGCGGCCCCGCCCTGGAAACGCTGGCCTGGGAAGACGGCCAGTGCGTGGGTTACCAGGAAGAGTTTGTAAGCGGCAGCATAACGGCCGGGGCGTATGTATGCCGCCTGACCATTACCACGCCCAAGCTCACGATGCAGCCGGGCGGGCCGCTGGCTTACGTAGCCCCGGCCCCAGGCGAGCACGGTAGCCCAGCCAGCGCCGCCGCCACGGTGCTGGCCGCTACGAGGTTAAAGGCCGAAGAACTCGCCACCGGCCTACTCAAAAAAGTCATTACCCCGGCTGGGGAAGTGGGCACCGAGCTGTTAGGCGTTGGCTTAGCTACCATTGCCCGTACCGCCTCGCTCACGCTCGGGTTCCTACTCACGCCGACCAACAGCCGCGATGACCCAGGCTACGCGGCGGAGTGGGAGCTGTACCGGCGCAATCAGGCGCAACTCAAGCCCATAACTCCCGACCAGTTCCGGCTAGCCCAACTGGAACGCTTACACGAGCAGGGCGACCTGACCGCCGCTGAAGAAACAGAGCTACTAGCCTTGTTGGGTAAGGTGAAAGGGATTTGGGTGCAAAGCCTGGCCGACCTACCCACGCAGGCTAGCCGCTTAGCTGATGCAACTGCCCGGCCTGGCGGCTTCGTTACGCGGATAAATCCGCTGGATGAACCGGAAAACCAGCAGGCGCTACGACGAGAGAATGAGTCGGCCGTTATATTGGCCCAAGCCGGCTATAAAGTGGAGCAAAACCCAACGGTGGCGGGCACCACCCGCAACCCGGATTACCTAATCGAAAATAGAATATTTGACTGCTACGCGCCCACCAACTCCAAACCTCGCGCCATTGCCACTACGCTGGAGGGCAAGATTAAGAAAGGGCAAGCTCAGCGCTTTATCCTCAATTTAGAAGACTCCAGCGTTGATATAAAAGCGTTGCAGCAGCAGTTTGCGCAGTATCCAGTGGCTGGGCTGCAAGAAGTAATCATCATCAAGCACCAGCAAGTACTACCTTTTATTCCGTAGCAAGGCCATGTCCTTATTTTACCAAATTGTATTCCCCCAAAATGCCCCTGATGCGGCGCTATTCATGCAACAGCAGCTCGCCGAGGGCCCGGCTGATTTTCAGTTGCAACAGGAATCGCCCACTCAGTTCGTAGTGCTTGAGCGCGGGGAGGTAGTAGTGGCCCTGGTAGTCACCAGCGAGAGTAATTACCTGGAGCTTTCGTTTGGGGAGTACGCCTACGCGACCGATTGGTATATCGAGCTGGGCAAAGCCGACGGGCTTGCGGCCATGAGCTTCTACGTAGCGCTGCTTGGGCGCATAATCACGTCATACGACGGGGATTTTTTAAGCCTCTTTAACGGGGAGCGGGTCGTTGCCAAACGGGAAAACGGGCACCTGTATTTAAACACCGAAAGCAGCATCTGGAAGAAAGACGCTAATTTGGCAATGCTTGCTACTCAGCGTTATGAGCTAGCCACTTATCCGGTAGCGTAAGCAGCAGCACCATCAGCGTTAGCCATAGCGTGAGTTGACAGTCGTCCTGATGCGATTGCTTGGCTACGCTCGCAAGGACTACCATTCATTTATCTCTACGCGGCGCAGGCTAAAGCTTACGGCGAACGCAAAACTATTCGGCACGCCTACTACTTTTCATGTTAGTTTTCGTATATTTGCACCGTATTTAGACCCTCAGTTTTATGCTTATGAAAAAGACCACTGCCTTTTCTTCGTTGCTGCTGCTGGGCGGCCTGGGCTCGCTTGGCTTCCTCACGGCGCAGCTGGCGAACCTGAATCTGACTTTTTCGCTTCGGGGCGAAGAAGACCACCATTACTTGTAGACCTGCTACTTAGCCCACCCTTTTGGTAGTAAAGCCTCGCCCCTGGCGGGGCTTTTTGCGTATGCATCGGGCGGCGGTACCGACATTTGCCGACCAACTTTTTTCCCTCATCAGCCGGCCGGACGCTCACGGACGGTCGGCTACATTCGACTTCCTTCGTGACGCTCGACACCAACCAACAGCAGGTCAGCTACATCATTGGCCGCGACCTGGCCCGCAACTTCGCCCAGCAAGGCCTGGAGCTGGACATTGATACCCTGGCCGCCGCCCTCAAGGAGGGCCTCGCCGGCGAACCCAGCAAGCTTACCCAAGAGCAAATGCAGGCCGCCATGCAGCAGCTGCAAGAGCAGCTCGGCGGCGGCATGGAAGAAGATGACGACGACACCCAAGACCCCAACTCCATGAGCAACAACAAAGCGGAAGGCGAAGCCTTCCTGGCCGAAAACGCCAACAAGCCCGGCATCACCACCCTGCCCAGCGGCCTGCAATACGAGGTGCTGACCGAAGGCACCGGCCCGAAAGCCGGCCCCCGCTCGTCGGTAACCACGCACTACCACGGCACCCTCATCAACGGCAACGTGTTTGACAGCAGCTACCAACGCGGCCAGCCGGCTACGTTCGGCGTGAACCAGGTTATCCCGGGTTGGACAGAGGCCTTGCAACTGATGCCCGAAGGCTCGAAGTGGCGCCTCTACATCCCGTCGGACCTCGCCTACGGCAAGCGTGGCGCAGGCCGCGACATCGGCCCCGATTCGGCGCTGATTTTCGACGTGGAGCTGCTGAAAGTTAACTAAGTAAGCCTTTCGCTGCCCTGGCCGTGCCTACGCCCCCCGCCCCCGAAAACCCGCTGGGTACCAACCCAGCCGCCGTGCCCGCACCCACCTGGGTGCTGAGCAGCACAGCTGGCGTGCGGCTAGTGGACCCGCCGGCGGCAGCTTCTAGCGCTGCTGAAACCTCGCTACCGGAGGCCCTTGTGCCTCCGGTAGTTGAGGAGTCGGCCCCCATTCTTTTTCCGGCGCTGCTACCGCCTGTAGTGCCGCTGCCCACTGTACAAAGCCCCGATGGCAAACTCGTACTTACCGATACCGCTGTGACCGTGCTCGGGCAAACCTTTGGGCTGCGCGAACTGGAGCGCGCCGAGGTACAGCATGTGCGCTGGGTACTGTGGGTGCTGCTGGGCGGGCTTAGCCTGGCGGTCGTCACGATTGCCTTTTTGCAGAATTGGCTGCATACCGGGCCGGCCATGCTGAGCATGGCAGCCACGGCGCTGCTGCTAGCCTACGGGCAGCGCGGCACCAATCGGCTGCGCCTATGGTTGCTGGGCCGGCTACCAGCCCATTTCGCCCTTTCTGGCGACCTGACGCAGTGGCAGCGCCTGGTGAGCGAGCTAAACCGCCGCGTGGTGCGCGCCCACGACCGGGCCGCCGCCGAGGCCGCCTACTCGCTAGCCGTGGCCGAAGCCGAGCGCCTAGTGCGGCAGGCCCAAGAGGCCGCCTTTTATCCTCCTCCCACCTTTCCCACCCCGTTCTCGTAAGAGCCGCCTGTAATTACGGCGGCGCTTGGGGCGATACATGCGGGACTTTCCCGCGGTTTGGCCGCGCCGTTTTACCAAGTTTCTTCACCGACGGGCGGGGGCAAGCCCCGCATTCCACGTCTACGCCGCATTTCTCCTACTCGCACCGTTTTTTATGAGTTCTAAATCTTCTCACACCGCCATATCCGGGGCCGGGCTGCTGATTGCGCTCGGCATTATTTATGGCGACATCGGCACCTCGCCGCTGTACGTGATGTCGTCCATTCTCAAGAGTGGGCAGACGCCGGGCCTCATCGACCCGGTGCTGGTGCTGGGGGCCATCTCCTGCGTTATCTGGACGCTGACGCTGCAAACCACCGTCAAGTATGTGCTCATCACCCTCAATGCCGACAACAACGGTGAGGGCGGTATTTTCTCGCTCTACGCCCTAGTGCGGCGGCGCGGCGGCTGGCTGTCGGTAGTGGCTATTATCGGGGGCGCTTCGCTGCTGGCCGATGGCGTTATTACGCCGCCTATTTCAGTCAGCTCGGCCATTGAGGGCCTGAAAGCGGTGTATCCGGCGCTCACGCAGAACTACGTGGTGGGCATCGTGATTGGCATTATTGCGGGGCTATTTCTGCTGCAAAGCTTTGGCACGCAGATAGTGGGCAAGGCTTTCGGACCGATTATGTTCCTGTGGTTTACGATGCTCGGCGTGCTGGGCACGGTGTGGGTAGCCCAAAACCCGACTATTCTGCGGGCTATCAACCCTTACTATGCCTACCAGCTACTCACGCAGTACCCGAGCGGCTTTTGGCTGCTGGGCTCGGTGTTCCTGTGTACGACCGGGGCCGAGGCACTGTACTCCGACCTAGGCCACTGCGGCAAGGGCAACATCCGCATCAGCTGGACTTTTGTAAAAACAACGCTGCTGCTCAACTATTTGGGGCAAGGCGCGTGGCTGCTGGCCCACCAGGGGCAGCAAATTGGCGACAAGAACCCTTTCTATGCGCTGATGCCGAGCTGGTTTTTGCTCTTCGGCATCGGGCTGGCTACGGTGGCGGCGGTTATCGCCTCGCAGGCGCTTATCACGGGCTCGTTTACGCTGGTGGCCGAGGCCATTCGCCTCAATATGTGGCCTAAAGTGAAGCTCAACTATCCCACCGATGTGAAGGGCCAGCTTTTTGTGCCGAGCATGAACCGGCTGCTGTTGCTGGGCTGCATCGGGGTGGTGCTGTACTTCCGCGAAAGCAGCGAGATGGAAGCAGCCTACGGCCTCGCCATCACGCTTACCATGCTGATGACCACAATTTTGCTCACGGTGTGGCTGCGCAAAGTGAAGCGGGTGGCCTTGCCGCTCGTGGCGCTGTTTGTGGTGGTGTACGGCTTTATTGAGGGGTCGTTCTTGGTAGCCAACCTCATCAAGTTTCCGCACGGCGGCTTCGTGTCGCTGGCTATTGCGGCGGCCCTGATGGGCGTGATGTACGTGTGGCTCAAGTCGTACTACATCAAGCGCCGCCTCACCGACTTCGTGAAGATGGAGCCCTACATCGAGCCGCTCAAGCAGCTCAGCAACGACGAGTCGATTGGGAAGTACGCCACGCACTTGGTGTTTCTGACCTCAGCCGAGCGGCCGAGCGAGATTGAGCAGAAGATTATCTACTCCATCTTCCAGAAGCGGCCCAAGCGGGCGGACATCTATTGGTTTATCCACGTCGATACCACCGACGAGCCGTATACGATGGAGTATAAGGTGACCGAATTGGCTCCCGACGATGTGTTCCGCATCAACTTCCGGCTGGGTTTCCGGGTGCAGCAGCGCATCAACCTGTTCTTCCGCAAAGTGGTGGAGGACCTGGTGCGCAACAAGGAGGTGGACATTACCTCGCGCTACGCCTCGCTCAGCCAGCGACACGTGGTAGGTGATTTCCGCTTCGTAGTACTAGAAAAATACCTCAGCATCGAGAACGACTTCCCCACTATGGAGAAGCTTGTGATGCAGGCGTATTTCTACCTCAAGCAGTTCATTTCGGGCGAGGCCCAGTACTTCGGGCTGGATACTTCATCGGTGAAAGTCGAAAAGGTGCCCTTGGTCATCGCCCCCGTGCGCGAAGTAGCCCTGACGCGGGTGAAGTAGTGTTTCGGTTTCTTTAAAACGGCTTCGCCCGTCGGGTACCTTTTCGGAGGCGGCCGGCGGGCGTTTTCGTGGGTGCTTGCGTTTGAAACCAGCCCTGAGGCCTGCACTAAATACGAGCCGTTTGCGTACTTTTAGCCAGACGCTATTTATCTCTCATGGCTACGATTCGTTCCGATATTAAAATCGGTAACCTGGAAAAAAAGCTGGGCTTAGCAAAAGGGGCCATCCGCAAGCCCGATGGCACGGATGCCCGCAGCGATATGCGGCTCGGCACCCTGCGCAAGGAGTATGAGCGCTACTACGCCGGGCCGCCCGTGCGCATGAGCGCCAGCCAGCAGGCCGCTGCCGATAAGCTGAAAAAGGCCGCGGCTATCCGCAAAGCCAAAACTGCCGCTACCACGCCCACGGCGGCAAAGGCTACCAAAGCCCGGAAGAAATAATGGCTAAAGCCCCGGCGCGCCCCCGCAGCCATCGCCCCCGCCGGCCCCCGCGCCACAAGCACCCCGACTACGACCTAAACGTCTTTATCAACTGCCCATTCGACCCGGCCTACGAAGAGCTGTTTCGGGCTATGGTGTTCACCGTTTATGCCTGCGGCTTTATTCCGCAATCGGCCAAGGGCATCAGCAACCAGAACCGGCGCTTTGAGCGCATTATCGAACTCATCGGGGAAAGCCGCTACAGCCTGCACGACCTCTGCCGCAGCATTCCGGGGCAGGCCCCGCGCAACAATATGCCCCTGGAACTCGGCGTATTTATCGGCTGCTGGCGCTTTGGCACGGCCTACGACTACGATAAGGAGTACCTGATACTGGACAAGGACGCGACCAGCTACAACCAGCACACGAGCGACATCAAGGCCGACGATGTCGAGTTTCACGAGAATAATCCCGCGCTGCTGATTGAGCGCGTGCGCGACTGGCTGGCCTCGCGGGCCTTTCGCAACGCGACCTATCGCATTCCGGGGGCCGACATTTTGGTGGAGCGCTACGCCCGCTTTCAGCAAGATGGGCCTGCCCTGGCGGCCGAGTATGAGCTGCGGTTTGCCCGCTTGAAATTTCCGGAATACTGCACCGTCGTCAACGATTGGCGGCAGGCTCAGGAAGCCGATTACCAGAAAGAGTTGGCTATACTGGCCGCGTACCAGGAGAAATTAGCCAAGCTGGCGGAGCAGCCGAAAGAGCCGGCTACCCCACCACCGCTATCCCCTGCTACTAACTCCCACTAGCCGGTTTTGCCGACTTGCTTGCGCTACGGCAAGTGCCGAGGGGCCGCTCAGCTAACGCAACTGCGCCCGCCAGCGTCTCGGGCGAGACTGCTGGCGGGCGCAATTAGTGGGAAGGGCTGTATGGACTTACACCCCAGCCGGCACGGCAGCGGCCGAGGCGGGGTCGCGCACGTAGGCCTTGGCCTTGGTGGCGTCGGTTTCGGCGTAGTGGTCGTAGCTGCGGGCGCAGAGCCGGGCGCAGCGGGTATCGAGGGCGTTGTAGGCCAGCACGCGGGCGCGGGTGCCCTGCTGGCGGGTTTGGTCGGCGTCGAGGTACTGCTGCTGGGCGGTGCGCAAGGCGGCGTGGGCGGGGGCCAGCCCATCGAGGCGGGCCTGCGTGAAGCCTTCGGCAGTGGTTTTGGGGTCGGTGAGGTAGGTAGTGCCCGTGGTTTGGGCGTCTTGCAGCAGGTTGAGCACGTCGGCCGGGTTGGCATCGGCGAGGCGGCCGGCCCCGAAGCGCTTGAGCTGGGGCGAGGTATCGCCATAGGCGCGGCGCACGGGGCTGAGCACGGTGCGCAGGGCCGAGCGGCCAGCTTCGAGCTGCTGGTCGCGGGTTTGGCGCAGGGCCACGCGGGCGTACTCCAGGGCATCATCGGAGGGCAGCTTCTCAAAGGCGGTCGCCTCCTGGTCGAAGCTGTCGAGGTCGGCGGCCGTCACGCCTTCGGCTTGCAGGTCGGCCAGGTCGAGGCGGGCCTGGCTACTGCGGCGGCGGCAGTCGGCCACCAGGTCAGCATCGGAGATATTGTTTTGGCGGAGTACTTCGGCGTCTTTCATAAGGTATTGGACTTAAATAGATAAGGTGGCGGTGTTGCCGGTTCTAAAGTAGATATAAACCAACGAATAACCTGCACGGTGGCCGCCGAAGCTCTTGACGCGGCGGGCGTGGCTCCCGGCGGCCATGCCGAGGTGCCCGACATGGCGAGCGCGGCGCTTGGCGTAGTCGGCGAGGCTCCCGGTTTGGTCTCCGAGCTTCCCGGTATGGTCGGCGCGGCTCCCGGTGTGGTTGTCGAGGCCTCGGA
>Ga0265780_10006177_pt1 | contig 14943 bp, 11 predicted proteins | sample P1T30metagenome_FD_192432 | JGI IMG/M metagenome (GOLD analysis project Ga0265780, IMG submission 192432) | Plant litter microbial communities from East Loma Ridge, Irvine, California - P1 T30 | ecosystem: Environmental > Terrestrial > Plant litter > Unclassified | place: USA: California... | reverse complement strand
ATGGGCAGGAACGCGCGGACGAGATCAAGATCGAGGAAAAGAACCAGTTCGCCGCCGAGCTGGACCATTTTGCCGAGTGCGTGAAGGGGAACAAGGAAGTGCACACGCCGGGCGAAGAGGGCTTGCAGGACCAGAAGATCATGGACGCGATCTACGAGTCGGCGCGCACGCACCGGGTGGTGAAGCTGGCACAGCCGGGGAAGACCAGGGGACCGGCACTGGAGGAGAAGGGGTAGGGTTGCGGCTAGTGAGCCAACTTTCCATTTAATTGTTGCACTCACAACCGTCATACCGGCGCAAGCCGGTACCTATACCACTTGGACAGCATACGTCAACGCCGTATAGAGGTGCTATGGGTCCCGGCCTGCGCCGGGAGTCAGGCTCGCCAATGGCGAGAATGACGGTTTTTAAGTTACTGGTTTTTGAAACGCATGCTGTATTCGACGTAACAGCGGCTATCCACTTGCCAACCGCTCAACTACGACAACCCATGCTTCGTCGCATACACATACAACTCCAGCCGGTTCGCCACGCCGAGCTTCTGGTAAATAGTGGTGAGGTGGTTGCGCAGCGTGCGCTCCGAAATGAAGGCCTGCTCGGCCAGGTCCTTGTTGAGCGCGCCTTTGCCCTTGACCAGCATCCCGATCACCTCCCGCTCGCGCGCCGTCAGCGACGCGATGCGCTGGGCTTCCGGGTCGGGCGCCGCGGCCGGGGCCACCAGCTGGCCAAGCAGGGCGCGCATCAGCGACTGGTCCAGCCACAAATCGCCCGCATGCACCTTGCGCACCGCCAGCAGCACGTCTTCGATCGGCGCTTCCTTGCTGACCACCCCACGCGCGCCCAGTTTCACCGCCTGCGCGAGCGTCCCCTGGTCGCGGTTGGCGCTCAGGATGACGACGCGCGTGACCGGGTTTTCCAGCAGCGCCGGGAGGATGTCGAGCGAACTCGATCCCTTCAGGTCCAGGTCGAGCAGGACGATGTCGGGCGCGAGGTCGGTACAGAGCCGCACAGCGTCTGCGGCGTCGGCCGCGCTGCCAACCAGGGACAGCATCGGTCCCTCGGCCTGGATCAGCCGCTCCAGGCCCCACAGCATGGTCTTGTGGTCGTCGACCAGCAAAATGCGAATAGTCAAATTGGTGCTTTCAGGATGGCAGGCGGATGCGCAGCCGGGTATCAACGGCGTCCGCGTCGACGGTCAGTGTGCCACCCAGCGCGCGCACACGCTCCGCAATGGACTTTGGCGTGAAAGGCGTCGGGTTGCCTTCCGCGGCATTGGCGATATCGATGCACAGCTCGCCGTCGGCGTCGGCCAGCCACACGCTGGCAGTGCGCGCGCGGGTGTGCTTGCAGATATTGCTGACGCCTTCGGTGACGATCTGGAATACTTCGGCCGCCATGCGGTCGTGGATCTGCAGGCCGTCGACCGCCTCCAGGGTCACGTTGACGTCGTAGAACGCCCGTACCTGGGTCAGCTGGCGGCGCAGCGCGATCAGGAGTTCCGGCTCTTCCTGGCGGCCGTTCTTGAACCGCTGGGCAAAGTCGCGCATATCCTTGACGACGTCGGCGCTCATGTCCATCAGCCGGTCGAGGTCGGCGGCGACGATATTGTCGTCGCCAGCCTGCTTGCGAATCGCGGCAATCGCGTGGCGCAGGCCGATGTATGGCTGGATGGTGCTGTCGTGCAGGTCACGGGCGATGGTCTGGCGCTCGCGGAACGCCGCGGCGGACGCCAGCCGGTCGAGCAGGTCGATGGTTTCAATGACCGGGAATGCCTGCTGGGCGATGTGGTTGAGGAAGGCCGCGTCGCCGCGCCGCAGGCGCTCGCCGGAGGTGACAAAAATATGCCCGGCGCCCTTCAGCAGCGGCAGCGGGGCGCTGATGAACCAGGTGGTGTCGAGCAGGTCGGCGATGCACGCGCACGCCGCCGGATCGATTTCGCTCCACGTGTTGCGACCCGCGGCCAGGCTGGTGGCGGGGCCGTGGCCGGGGAAGTTCCACAGGGCGCCACCGCGGTAGAGCACGGTGGCGCCGTTGCCCATCGCCAGCAATGGCTGGGCCGCCACGGCGCTGGCCAGATTGCGGCTGATCGGCCGGCCGCTGGCCGGATGGTGGACGGTATTGAGCATCCACTCGCCCTGGCTGTCCTGCATCAGCAGCACGCAGCTGGCGCCGCCGTAAAAGCGCAGGATTTTTTCCATCAGCGAGTCGAGCGTGTGCTGCACGCCGAAGCGCGGGTTGGACAGCCGGCTGACGTCGCGCAGCAAAGCCAGGCGGCGGCGCTGGTCCACCGCGAGGCCGCCCCAGAACGCGATCATGTAGCCGAGCGCGAGGACAAAGGTGGCGCGCAGCAGCAGCAGGTGGACCACGACCGAACTGCGTGACACCAGCACGGCCGCGCCCAGCACGGCAGTCGCACCGAGCGTCAGGCGCGCGCCGGTGTCGAAGCCATGGCGGAACGACGCGGTCAGGATGGGAAAGAAAAACAGCGCGAAAAAGGGGCTGGGCGTGCCGCCGCTGGCCCAGACCATCAAACCGTACCAGCCAATGTCGACCCAGTAAATGACGGGACCGTGCCAGAACCCGGCGCGCGTGCGGGCCACGCACAGCAGCGTGATGCTGTGCAGCGCGTAGGCCACGAAGATCAGGGCCGACCAGCGGCTGGCCAGCATGGCGCTGCCGGCGCCGGTGAACAACGTCAGCAGCGTCGACAGCGACAGCAGCACGCGCATGCCGAAGACCATGGTCGCTTCGGCATCCGGCGGGGCGGCGCGCACCGGCGCGGGTGTCGAAACGTGTGTGTCGAGACGTGAAAAAGGCAAGCTGACGCCCGGGAACCAGTTCATGTTGTGCGTAGCCGACAGCGGCGTCAAATTGATTTTAAAAGCCCACGGCAACTGATTGTTGCCCTGTAGAATCTCAGCATACCTTATGCAATGTCAAGACTCAGTCACAAATATCAGATAATGAAAAATAAGCACCGGCACCGTCAATCTGGCGCAACACTTGTCGAAATGGCCATCATTGCCCCCGTTTTGTTGCTGATTTTGCTATCCCTGATCGAACTCTCGCTGATGTTTTTCGCAACGCTGACGATGCAGTACGCGGTGCGCGAAGGAGCCCGGTACGCGGTCACCGGCCAGAGCAATCTCGACCCGAATACCAGCAGCCAGCAGCGCTATGCTGCAGTCATCGCCAGCATCCAGAACAATTCGCTCGGCATGTACGCCAGGCTGACGCCGGTGATCTCCGTGAATGGCACGTCGTACGCCAGCACCAGCTACAGCAACGGCATGTTTGGCGCAGCCGGGTCCATCATCGTGCTCCAGCTCGACTGCTACTGGCCGGTGTCGACCCCGTTCCTGTCAGTGCTGTTCACCAACGGCAGCTACCATTTCTCTGTGGCGACGACGATGCGCAACGAGTATTTCCCATGAGGCGCGCGACGCATCGGAGCCTGCACCGCGGCCAGCAACAAGGCCTGGCCGCTGTCGAATTCGCCTTGTTGCTGCCGATCCTGCTGATGCTGTTGTTCGGCATGATCGATGCGGCGCGCGCGCTACAGGCCAACATCATCATGGTCAACATCGGCCGCGAAGGCGCCAACCTGGTCGCGCGCGGCAACACGCAGCTGGAAACCGGCAGCCAGGACATCATCTACGCGCTGATGGCCAGCGCGCCCCCGCTGAACGTCAACCAGCAGGGCATGGTCTACATCACGCGCGTGATGGGCGTGGTGACGAACAAGGTGTCGACCAGCGTGGTGATCGACCAGTACCGCTGGGATGACCCTGCACGCGGACTGGGCTATCGCGCCAGCGGCTACCTGCCGGCCAGCCGCATTTACAGCTGCCCGGCGTGGAACGCCGGCAAGTGCAGCGGCATTAGCAGCAGCAACCGCCCCGCGGTCGGCATGATGACCGGCCAGCTCGACGATGGTGAAGTGGTGTACGTCGTCGAGACGTTCTACAAGTACGACATGCTGCTCTCCACCGCCGGCTCGACCGCCGTCGGACTGCCCGTTTTCGGGCCCGATTTGTATTCCATGACGGTGTTCTGACATGCATTCCTATGTTCTTTCCATGCGGCGCCAGAAAGGCGCAGTGGCCATCATGGTGGCGCTGTCGATGCTGATGCTGTTAGGCGTGGTCGGCCTCGTGATCGATGGCGGCCTGGCGTACATGGTCAAGGCGCGCCTGAACGCCGCAGTCGACTCGGCCGCGCTGGCCGGTGCGCGCGCAGTGACTACCGGCAACAATCAGGCCGACCAGACCGCCAGCGCCCAGGCTGCCGCGGCCCAGTTTTTCGCCGCAAACATTCCATCGGATTATTTGTTGTCCAAGCCGAACCTGCTCAGCACCACCGTCACATTCAACGGCGGCATGGCGACCATTGACGTGCGTGCCGAAGCACCGATGCCGGTATCGGTGATGCAGGTGATGGGTTTTGCGTCGCTGACGCCCACCGCGTATGCGCAGACGATCCGCAAGGATCTCGACATGGCGCTGGTGGTGGATACCTCGGGTTCGCTGCAATCGTCCGGCGCCGGCGTGCAGGCGGCAACGACCACGTTCCTCAATCAGTTCAATGTGACGCAGGACCGTGTGGGACTGATCCACTTTGCGTCTGGCGTCGTGATCGACAATCCCATTTCGAAGATGGCGCGCGGTTTTGATCGTACCAGCATGTTGACGAATGTGGCCGCCTACAAGTTCGATGGCGGTACGTCGTCGGTCGAAGGTATCTGGAACGCCCGCGACCAGTTAAACGGCATTGCGCCGATTAACCGCTCCAGCCTGCGTGTCATCGTGTTCGTGTCGGATGGCGCGCCGACGTCGTTTGGCGAGATCCTCACCTTCAACAATACCAGGGTCTGGCAGGGCGGCTGCGCCGTGAACACTGTTGGCGCGATCGATTCGACCGTGCAGGGGCTGTACAATCTGAATATCACCGCGAATACGCCGATCAGCGACGGATGCTCTTTCACGAACTCGAACATCGGAACGGTCGTCACCGGCCTGCCCGCCTGGTACAACGCGCATGACAATTTGCAGCAATTTCCGATCGTGACCAACTCGCCCCGCGTGGTGACAAGCAGCCTGTCCAGTTCCAGCGCCGCAAGAAATATCGACCGTGCGGCCCGTAACCTGGCCCAGGCTGTCGCCGCGAAGGCGCGGGACGAGGGTACATACGTGTTCACGCTGGGAATGGGCGCCTCCCTCCGGGTTGGCAGCGGACCCGACAATGAGGTCGGCGAAACGGTGTTGAAATGCATGGCCAACGTCGCCGACTCGAACTGCTACAACGCCGCGAAGCCGGTCGGCATGTACTGTTACGCCGCCACGACCGCCGACCTGACGCCTTGCTTCTCCCGTCTGGCGTCAGCAATCCTGCGCATTTCGAAATAAACCCAAACCAGGGTCAGGTCTGACATTCGGACACAAGCTCAACCGTCAGCCTGCCGCATTGTCGTTTTTCAGCGCGACGCGACCGCTTCCGCCACCACTGCGTCGCGTTCGCTGACCACCAGGCCCTGGCCGCGTCCCGCTGCATCGACCGTAAACACGACCGTGATGGCGCGCTCCTTCATCGCAAAATGGTTCGGGCTGGTGGGCACCAGATCGAAGGTGCCACCGCCGGCCAGCACAATCAGATGATTGCCTTTCACCGTGACGTTCAGCACCATCTTGTCCTTGGCGGTGTAGGTGCCGGCAAGCAGGTCCAGCGCACCCGGCGCCGCCTGCACTTCGGCGGGCGCGCTGGCCGGCAGGGCAGGCGTGTGGTCAAAGCTCAGCACGCGTGCCATCTTCCAGGCGCCGCCCTGCAACAGGTAAAGCGACATGAAGCGCGCTTGCCCGGTCAGCACGTCGGGCTTGCCGGTCGCCGTATTGTAGAAGCGGTGCTGGCCTTCGATCACCGCGCCGTACAGTGCGCCGTTGCTCATCAGGGGGAATGCGTGGACGGTGCCGGGAATCGCCTCACGGCGCACGTGCAAAGCGGGATTGCCGCAGATGTTGTTCGACATGGCCTTGTCGAATTCCGCCCGGCCACGCATGACGCCGCCAACGTCGTGATAGAACTCGAGGTCGTCGCTGTTCATCGCATGCAGCGCTGCGATGTCGCAGTGGTTGTACGCGGCCCAATAGGTGTCGTCGAACGCGCGCACGGTATTGTCCCAACCGGAAGCGGCCGCGGCGGGGGCGGCTTGGGCGACGGGCGACAGGATGACGCCGGCAACGAGGAGGGCGGTGAACAGTTTTTTCATGGTGAGAGGCCTGATACTCAGGCAGGTGGTGGAGAAGCTGACAATCTAGCAACGCCGCGGCGCACGCTTCATGCGATCCATGACGAGCGGTGGCTTTGTATGCATGAGTGGCAGCAGGCGGCGATAAATGAACAGCCCGTTTCGGCCGACTAATGCTGAGGCCGTGTCCGAATGTCAGACCTGACCCTGGTTGTGTTTTTGATAAATTTCAGCGTGATGCTTGACGGCGGACATGGAATTGCCATACAGTCGGTGCATGTCTTCGACCCGCATTCTAGCCACTTCCCTACCGCTCGCTGGCGCGCTATCGCCAGCGACGCTACTAGCAACCTGCGCGTAATCCATTCGCAGTGCGCTGCCCGGCTACCGCCAGGCGTTGGTTTCAGTAACAAACCCGGAAGTGTGACCTGATGTTCCCAGTCTTTATCCCTGTATCAACCGTCGTCAGCACGCAGACCATCCCGGCGCGCGGCGCTGCTGCGTTGTCGCCATTTGTCCAGACACTGCCATTGCTACTGCTACCGATCGGTTGCCTGGCCTAGTGTCCCGTGGCCGCCCGGCAGCCTGTTCGCCACACCGCGCCGTGTTTTTTACAGTCGACCTTCAGGAGTAACCCATCATGATGCAGAATCCTTCCGCCAAATACCGTCCGTTTCCACCCATCGCCTTGCATGACCGCACCTGGCCCGGCAAGACCATCACCCATCCGCCAATCTGGATGAGCACGGACCTGCGCGACGGTAACCAGGCGCTGATCGAACCGATGAGCCTGGAAAAGAAACTGCGCTTTTTCGACATGCTGGTGCAAATCGGGTTGAAGGAAATCGAAGTCGGCTTCCCGTCGGCGTCCCAGACCGACTTCGATTTCGTGCGCAAGCTGGTCGAGGACAACCGCATCCCCGACGACGTCACCATCATCGTGCTGACCCAGTCGCGCGATGAACTGATCCGCCGCACGGTGGATTCGGCCGTGGGCGCCAAGCGCGCCATCGTCCACCTGTATAACTCGGTGGCGCCCGTGTTTCGCCGCGTGGTGTTCAACATGTCGCGCGACGAAATCACCAACATCGCCGTCACCGGCACCAGGCTCGTGAAGGAACTGGTGGCGCAGCATCCCGAGACGCAATGGGGCTTTGAATATTCGCCCGAATCGTTCTCGACCACGGAACTCGATTTCTCGCGCGACATCTGCAATGCGGTCAGCGCTGCCTGGGGCCCGACGCCACAGAACAAGATGATTTTCAACCTGCCGTCGACAGTCGAGTGCAGCACGCCGAACGTTTATGCCGACCAGATCGAATGGATGTCGCGCAACCTGGCGCAGCGCGAGTCGATTGTCATCAGTGTGCACCCGCACAATGACCGCGGCACCGCGGTGGCATCGGCCGAGCTGGCCGTGATGGCGGGCGCCGACCGCGTCGAAGGCTGCTTGTTCGGCAATGGGGAGCGCACCGGCAACGTCGACCTGGTGACACTTGCGCTGAACCTTTACACCCAGGGCATCGACCCGGGCCTCGATTTTTCCGATATCGACGCCATCCGCCAGGTGGTGGAAGAGTGCAACCAGTTGCCGGTGCACCCGCGCCATCCGTACGTGGGCGACCTGGTCTTCACGGCATTCTCCGGTTCGCACCAGGACGCGATCAAAAAAGGCTTCGCCCAGCAGAAGCCCGACGCGCTGTGGGAAGTGCCGTACCTGCCGATCGACCCCGCCGATCTCGGCCGCAGCTACGACGCCGTCATCCGCGTCAACAGCCAGTCCGGCAAGGGCGGCATGGCGTACCTGCTCGAGCAGGAATTCGGCCTGCAATTGCCACGCCGCCTGCAAATTGAATTCTCACGCGCTGTGCAGAAGGTGGCCGACGCCAGCGGACGCGAAGTGGCGGCCGCCGATATCCATGCCATCTTCAAGGCCGAGTATTTCGACCAGGTGACGCCGTTCGCGTATGGTGCGCACAAGATGGTCGAGGACAGCAGCCTGGCAGAGCCGGTGCAGGTAGACGTGGAATTGTTGGAGAACGGTGCGAAGATCGCCCGCAAGGGCAGTGGCAATGGCCCGATCGACGCCTTTGTCCACGCGCTCGGCCTCGAGATCAAGCTGATGGACTACCACGAACACGCGATCGGTTCCGGCGCCGACGCGCGCGCGGCGTGCTACGTCGAGCTGCGGCTGGCCAACGGCCCGACCCTGTTCGGCGCCGGCATCGACAGCAATATCGTCACCGCGTCGTTCAAGGCCGTGCTCAGCGCTGTGAACCGGCAGCTGGCCATTGCCGACTATCGCGCGGCCGCTTAAGCATTGCAGCTGCCGCGCGCACAAGCCATCGGCGCGGCGTGACAAAGCGCGCATTTTCCGCGCAGATCGTTTGCTATCCTTGCCATCACTTGCGCGGCGGACCGCGCATCACTGGTCAATGGAGATAAGCGAATGCACCTGCCCACCGCCATCGAGGCGCCTGGCGATTTTGATTTCATCATCGGCAAATGGGACGTTGCGCATCGCCGGCTCAATGCCCGGCTATGTGGCTGCACGGAATGGACGACATTTTCAGGCCTGTCTTCCACTGTCAAAACACTGGGTGGATTTGGCAACCTGGAAGACAATCTGCTGCACTTCCCCGAGGGAAGCTTCCGCGCGGTGGCGCTGAGGTCGTTTTGTGCAGTGTCCGCAACGTGGTCGATCTGGTGGCTCGATGGTCGCTACCCGACTGTCCTCGACGTGCCGGTGGCCGGGAAATTCACTGGCCATACAGGCTTGTTTTTTGCCGACGACCATCTGGATGGCGCGCCGATCAAAGTCCGGTTCACATGGTCCGGCCGGCCCGGACACCATCCGCGCTGGGAGCAGGCATTTTCACCCGACGCAGGCGCATCATGGGAGACCAACTGGACGATGGACTTCACGCCGGCCAGCACGTGAACCGGCAATGTGGCGGCGACATCGCGGCCCACCGCGCGCGCGGATTACTCATCTTGTTGCTGGTGATATTGAGCGTGCACGTTACGCCACTGCGCGCAGCAACTCTCATCGGGGCCGATACGCCTTCTCACCGCGTGACGTTTGCGTTTCACAGCGCATTCCTCATGAACCTGCATCACTTTCTGTTCGATATGGCGGTACACCCGGACAAGCTGGCGCAGGTCGCCTGGTCCAGTCCACCGACGCCCGACGAGATGCGGACCTTGAGCAGCGCCGTCGCCTATTATCGCGTCCACTACGGTAAGCTGGGTATCCGTGACGATCCGGCGCTGGTCGCAATCAAGCGCGCTTTGTCGGTGATCGATGCGCGGCGCGACGCGGCCAATCTCGGCCTCGCGCCGGCGCTTGCCGCTGTCCTGGGAGATGTGGCGCCGGTATATGCGCGAACGCTCTGGGCGCGCGACGACGCCAGCAATCAAACATGGATTGACGGCGTGGAACGGCTCGACGCGCTGCATGGCGCCGCCATCCAGGCCGGCATCGAGCAACAATTGTCGGCGCCGTTTCCGGATACGCCCATACGGGTTGACGTGGTGTTTGACACCGGTAGCCGCCAGGGTGCGTACACCGATGAACAAACTGTCATGCCAAGTTCCCGCGGCGATTACCAGGTGCTTGCGTCCATCGAGATGTTATATCACGAGGCATCCCACACGACCGTCACCGCGCCCCTCGAGCGGGCGATCGCAGCAAGACTGCGCGCCACCGGCCGCGACGAAGATTCCGACCTGTGGCATGCCGTGCAGTTTTACACCGTGGGCTTTGTCACCGGCGATGTCCTGGCGCGGCACGGCTTGCCCGGGTATCGGCCTTACGCGGACAAGCGAGGCTTGTATGCGGGTTACTGGGCGATTTACATGCCGGCCATCAACGGTGGCTGGGCTGATTACCTGGCAGGCAAGACCGGATTAATGCAGGCAGTGGACACGATGGTCGACGCGTTGCCGGCCCCTTGAAGGACGGAGATAACGCTGGGCCGTGTCACTGCAGATTGGACGCGCAGCGCGTGCTAACCGCCGCGCCACCACGAGTTCGCACGCGCGGACCCATCATGCATTACACTCCCTGACCGCCCGGCGTGCCGATTTGCCATGATGGACTTGATGGCAAGGGCCGCAAGGACTGGCATAGCGTGTGCGGCCAACGCCGCCGCTGCCCGGCTACATACCGAATCATCAATCAGGGAGTGAACATGACCGACAATAACGAACAAACGCAGCGCGAACTGCAACTGCGTGAAGACGCGCTCGAATACCATCGCAGCCCGACCCGCGGCAAGATCGAAGTGGTGGCAACCAAGCCGCTGTCGAACCAGCGCGACCTGTCGCTGGCGTATTCGCCAGGCGTCGCCTACGCATGCGAAGAAATCGCCGCCGATCCGGCCATGGCTGCCGAGTACACTTCGCGCGCCAACCTGGTGGCCGTGATCACCAACGGCACCGCGGTGCTGGGCCTGGGCAACATCGGTCCGCTGGCCTCCAAGCCGGTGATGGAAGGCAAGGGCTGCCTGTTCAAGAAATTTGCCGGCATCGACGTGTTCGACCTGGAACTGGACGAGAACGATCCCGACAAGCTGGTCGATGCGATCGCCATGCTGGCGCCCACCGTCGGCGGCATCAACCTGGAAGACATCAAGGCGCCGGAGTGCTTCTACATCGAGAAGAAGCTGCGCGAGCGGATGAACATCCCGGTCTTCCACGACGACCAGCACGGCACTGCGATCATTTCCAGCGCGGCGCTGCTCAACGCCCTGAAAATCGTCGGTAAGGATATCGGCACCGTAAAACTCGTGGCCTCTGGCGCCGGCGCCGCGGCGATTGCCTGCCTTGACATGATGGTGGCGATGGGCGTCAAGCGCGAGAACATCTTCGTGGCCGATTCGAAAGGCGTGATCTACGAAGGCCGCGACGCGAAGATGGAAGAGAACAAGGCACGCTACGCCCAGGCGACCGACGCGCGCACGCTGGCCGATATCGTCGACCAGGCCGACGTGTTCCTGGGCTGCTCGACTGCCGGCGTGCTGACCGGCGACATGGTCAAAACGATGGGCACGCAGCCGATCATCCTGGCGCTGGCCAATCCGGAACCGGAAATCCGCCCGGAAGTGGCGCGCGCCGCCCGGCCCGACTGCATCATCGCCACCGGCCGTTCGGACTACCCGAACCAGGTCAACAACGTCCTCTGTTTCCCGTACATCTTCCGCGGCGCGCTCGATTGCGGCGCCACGCGCATTACCGAAGAGATGAAGCTGGCGTGCGTGAGCGCTATCGCCGACATGGCGCAGGCCGAAGCATCCGACATCGTCGCGTCGGCCTACGAAGGCCACGACCTCGAATTCGGCCCGGAATACATCATCCCGAAACCGTTCGATCCGCGCCTGATCGCCGCCATCGCACCGGCCGTCGCCGCTGCCGCTGCCGCATCCGGCGTGGCCGAGCGTCCGATCACGGACATGGACGCCTACCGCGAAAAACTGGGCCAGATGATTTACCACACCGGTTTCTTCATGAAGCCCGTGTTCACGCAAGCCAAGGCCGACCCGCGCCCGGTGGCGTTTGCCGAAGGCGACGACCAGCGCGTGCTGCGCGCCGTGCAGACGCTGGTCGATGAAGGCCTGGCCAAGCCAGTGCTGATCGGCGGCCCCGAGAGCATCGAGCGCGCCATCAAGCAGGCCGGCCTGCGCCTGAAGCGCGATGTGCATTACACCGTCGTTGAAGCGCATGGCGACACCACGCTGCAGGGCGCGCGCTTGTTAAAAGGCGGCGATGTCGACGCGCTCATCTGCGGCATGCGCGGCACGTACGACAGCCACCTGGCGCATGTGCGCAGCGAGATCGGCCTGGCGCCGGGCGCCGACGTGCTGGCCGCGATGAACGCGCTGGTGCTCGACAAGATGACGCTGTTCATCACCGACACCTACGTCAACGACGACCCGACCGGCCGCGAACTGGCCAGCATCACGCGCCTGGCCGCTGCCAGCCTGTCGCAGTTCGGCATCGAGCCGAAGGTGGCGCTGCTGTCGCATTCGATGCTGGGCGCCTCCGAGCGGCCATCGGCGCGGCGCATGCGTGAAGCGCGTGAGATCCTGGGCGAGACCGCGCCGGACCTGGCGGTGATCGGTGAGGTGCATGGCGACGCGGCGCTGTCGGAAGAGATCCGCAAGCTGTACAAGATGGATGGCACATTTTCCGGCAGCGCGAACCTCTTGGTGATGCCGTCGCTGGACGCGGCCAACATCCTGTTCAATGTGCTGAAGGTCGCGGCCGGCAAGGGCGTGACGGTCGGCCCGATCCTGCTGGGTACCGCGAAGCCGGTGCACATCCTGTCGCCGAGCGCGACGGTGCGCCGGATCGTCAACATGGCGGCGCTGGCGGTGGCGGAGGCGGGTGTGCCGAAGCCGGATGTGAACGCGGCTTAAAGTTGGGAGGCGCAGGCGATATCGATTCGGCCTGCGCCTTGGGACGAGCGGGCGGTCAGCTACTCAAATACCGCCCCGGCCGATGCCACGTCATCATCATCCCGCTGAGCGCCACGCCGCTCAGCGCGGACCACAGCACCAGTTTCGGCGCGACCACGCTGAATGACACCAATAAAATCACGCTGTCGATCGCCATCTGCGAGCGGCCGGCGTTGATGCCGAATTTTTTATACAGCCACAGTGTGATGATCCCCGTGCCGCCCATGCCGGCGCCGTGGCGCGCGAACGCCAGCACGCCCATGCCGCACAGCGTGCCGCCGATCAGTGCCGCAAACGCCGGGTGGACGAACTGCAGCACGAACACGAACGGCACCATCTGCAGCAAACCCATGATCAGCGCGCTGCCGATCAGCGATTTGACGGTGAAGCGCGGCCCCATGAACACGTACGCGAACAGGAAGAATGGCAGGTTGATCAACATGAACAGCATGCCGACCGGCATCGGGATCACGTACGACGTCAGCAGGGCGATGCCGGCGATGCCGCCCGTGACCAGGCCGGCCGCTTTCAGCATGGCGATGCCGACTGCCGCGAAGAGCACGCCCGAGATCAGGCCGTAAGCGTCTTCGGCCAGTGTATGGGGGATGGGGGACGGCAGGTTGGCGGCGAGCGGTTCGGCCATCAACTGATCCATCCGGCAGGGCGGCATGACTGAGCGGGGGCGCCGACGGCGCAGGTGCAGTGACGCGTAAAAGTACCGGACGACCGGAGGGGCAACTTCATGTGAAATCCTGGCGAACAATGACGTGGCCGGCTTGCGCGCGGGCGCCGGGAGCTGTGCCGCCCCCTGTTGCACCCTGCAAGACGATGGCTCCACCTCCCGGTCTCCTGTTCGGGAGGATGGAAACGCTGTTTTGGAGCCTGACGATCCTGTCGATAGCGTCCTGTTACCAACAAAATGGCGCCGCTTTGCGTGGCGAATCAGGCTGTTGACGACTGCAGGCTCCGTGTTGTGCGCATTGTACAGCAGCCGCCGCGCGGCCAAAAGTCTTGACACGGGCCTTGTGCGCACCGTGCAAAAAAGCCACGCGGGTCAGGTTTACTTGCGGAGTCAATGATTTGTCATCTACCATGCAATCGGTTCACACCACGGAGGAAGCGCTATGCATGCCACCGCCGTCCCCGCCGTCAGCCTGAAAAGCTACCCCAATTTCCGCTGGCTGCTGCGCGGCGGCACCGTCTCCAGCGTGGGCGACCAGCTCACCATCGTGGCCTTGCCGTTGCTGGTGCTGCAACTGAGCAGCGACCCAATGGCCCTCGGCGCCGTCATCGCCCTGATGGGTATCCCCCGCGCGGTTTTTTTATTGATCGGCGGCGCGCTGGTCGACCGCTGGTCGCCACGCGGGGTCCTGATGGCCAGCAAAATCGCCAACGCCACCTTGCTGGGCGCGCTGACAGTGCTGGTCCTCGGCGCCAGCGCGCCATCGCTGCACACCCTCGGTGCGCTGGCGTTTTGCCTCGGCCTCGCACAGGCCTTCAGCATTCCCGCCGGGACCGCGATCATGCCGTCCGTGTTGCCCCGCAGTTTGCTGGAACAGGCCAACGGCGCGCTGATGGGCGTGCGCCAGTTGGCCATGCTGGTCGGTCCGCTGCTGGCGGCGGTGCTGCTCGGGCTCAGCCGGCACGGCCTGGCGCTGGTGTTTGCCATCGACTGCGCCAGCTTCATCGTCTCGGCATGGACGCTGGCGCGGGTCGTCACGCACGCGGCGCCGGCCAAAGCTGTATCGCGGTCAGTCTGGCACGATGTGCAGGAAGGCCTGCGGATGGCCTGGCGCGACGTGCCGCTGCGCCTGTGCTTTATTTACTGGGCGCTGGTCTCGCTGGCGATTGGCGGCGCCATGCAGGTGGCCTTGCCGCTTTTGGCCAGCGACGTGTTCGATGGCGGCACCACGCTTGGCTGGTTCCTTGGCGCGCACGGCGGCGGCATGTTGCTGGGGATGGCCGCGGCAGCGCTGGGCGGCAAGCGCCTGGTCCGCTTTGGCCGCGCGATCCTGCTGCTTGACGGCGTCGCTGGCGTACTGGTGGCGCCGCTCGGGCTAACCGGCAACGCGTGGCTGGTCGCGGCGTTGCTGCTGGGACTGGGCGGCCTGTCGGGCTTCCTGCAAATTACCGTCTACACGTGGATCCAGCGCCGCGTGCCGGTGGCCATGATGGGCCGCACGATGAGTTTGTTCATGTTCATCGTCCTGGGGCTGGCGCCGCTGTCGGCGTTCTTCGCCGGCT
>Ga0265780_10006176_pt1 | contig 14943 bp, 16 predicted proteins | sample P1T30metagenome_FD_192432 | JGI IMG/M metagenome (GOLD analysis project Ga0265780, IMG submission 192432) | Plant litter microbial communities from East Loma Ridge, Irvine, California - P1 T30 | ecosystem: Environmental > Terrestrial > Plant litter > Unclassified | place: USA: California... | reverse complement strand
GACTCCCTCCGGCCCCGGCGGGATCATCACGCGCGACGACGTCATCGCCCGCTCCCGTCAGGGCGAGGCCCGCACCCTCGCCACCTACCCGGGTGACGACACCCCGTGGCTGGCCGACGGCGTCGTCTCGGGCGACGGTCGCCAGACGCGCGTGCCGGTGCGCTCCGTCCGCCGCCGGACGGCCGAGGCCATGGTCGCCTCCGCATTCACGGCGCCGCACGTGACGGTCTTCCAGACGGTCGACGTGACCCGCACGATGAGGCTGGTCGCGTCGCTGCGCGAGGACCGCGAGTTCGCCGACGTCCGCGTCACGCCGCTGCTCATCGCCGCGAAGGCGCTCATCCTCGCGATCCGCCGCCACCCCGAGATCAGCGCGGCGTGGGACGAGGAGCGCCAGGAGATCGTCTACAAGCACTACGTCAACCTCGGCATCGCCGCGGCGACCCCGCGCGGGCTCGTGGTGCCGAACATCAAGAACGTCCACAGCATGCCGCTGCACCAGCTCGCCGAGGAGATCGCCCACCTCACGAGCACGGCGCGCGCGGGTCGCACGCAGCCGTCGGAGATGCGGGACGGGACCGTCACGATCACCAACGTCGGCGTGTTCGGGACCGACACGGGCACCCCGATCCTCAACCCGGGGGAGTCGGCGATCCTCGCGTTCGGCGCGATCGCCGAGCGCCCGTGGGTCCGCAAGGGCAAGATCAAGCCGCGCTGGGTCACGCAGCTCGCGCTGTCGTTCGACCACCGCCTGGTCGACGGCGAGCTGGGCGCCCGCGTGCTGTCCGACGTCGCGCGCGTGCTCGAGGACCCGGCGCACGCGCTCGTCTGGGGCTGACGCACCCCTCGCCGGACACCGATGGCCGCCGTCCCCCTGGGGTGGCGGCCATCGATGCACAGCGAGCGGCTGGCCGAGCCCGATCTGCCGAGCCCGATCTGCCGAGCCGGGCCAACCGGGGTTACCAGCCCTGACCGCCGCCGTCGCCGCCCTGGCTCTCCTGCTCCTGCTGCTGGCGCTCCGCCTCGGCCTCGGCGTTGCGCTCGGCGACCTCGCGCTCCTCGTCCGTCATGTCCGGGTCCTCGCTCGCACCGGTCTGCTCCTCGGTGGGTTCGGTCGGCGCGGGGTCGGAGCCCGTCGGGTCGTCGCTGGGGTCGGCCGGGTCGTCCGCGGGGTCGCTCGGGTCGGAGGGATCGGTCGGGTCGCCGCCCTGCTGGCTCTCCTGCTCCTGCTGCTGCTCGCCCTCCTTGCCCTCCTGCCGCTCCTGGCTCTCCTGCGCCTGCGACTCCTGCTCCGAGTCACCACCGCTTCCGGTGGCGCAGCCCTCGAGCTGCGCGAGCGCCTGGTCGTAGTAGGAGATGGCCATGGCGGGATCGGCGGCGAGCGCGGCCTGGTCGCCCAGACCCTCGTAGGCGAGCGAGAGGTTCATCGCGACGAGGCACTCGTCCGCGCCCCGCTGGCCGTCGGTGCCCTTCGGCACGATCTCCAGCGCCTGCTCGAGCTCCTGCGACGCCGGGAAGAACGCGCCGCCGGCGTACCGGGCCGTGCCCGCGTTGTAGTACGGCTTCCAGCGCTCGAGCGCGTTGACGTTCTGCAGCCAGGTGAACTGCCGGGTCGCGGTGGCGTAGCTCTGCGACGCGTAGGACCGCTCGCCCACGATCACCACCGTCGTGATCGTCAGCAGGTAGATGGCGGCGAGCAGGAACACCGCGACCACGGGCGAGGACCACACGAGGAGCGTGCGACGGCGGGCCGCGGCCTGCGCGAGCGCGCGGGCCTCCTGCGCCTGCTCGATCGTCTCGAACTGCCCCGGCGCGGGGAGCGAGGTGAGGGTGGGGCTCACGGGGCACCGACCTTCCTGGTGGCGGGTCCTCGGCCGAAGCCGGGGCGTCGCGTCTCGAAACCGTCGGGTCCCAGGCGCGTGGGGTAGGCGCGGGCGATGACGAACAGCTCCCACGCGATGAGGCCGAGCGCGATCGCGGCGGCGGGCCAGAGGATCGGCCGGTAGAGGACCTCCTCGCGACGGCCGTCCCCGGCGATGTCGTCGAGGTCGATCCCCGAGGTGAACCCCTCCACGGAGTCCGGCGTGATGCGGTGGACGTAGGTGACGCCGAGCTGCTCGGCGATCGTGCGCAGCGTGACCTCGTCGATGACGGACACGGCCTCGGCCCCGCCGTTGGCGTCGTCGGTGATGTACGGCGCCTGGTCGGTCGGCGTGACGCCGTCGTAGCTGCGCATCCGCCCGCCCTCGGCTGTCCCGTAGCCCAGCACCGCGCCGCCGTCGACCAGCGGCGCGAGCGGCGCGTAGGAGGCGAGCTCGGCGTCGGCCGAGGACCCCGAGCCGTTCGTGTTCTCGCCGTCCGACAGGAAGTAGACGAGGCGCACGTTGTTCGGGTTCCGCTCGGCGGCGCCCGTGAGAGCCGCCTCGAGCGCCGCGAGCGGGCGATCGACCTGCGAGCCGGCCGAGTAGCTGGTCAGCTCCTGCCGCGCGGTCTCGGCCCACGACTTCACCGCTCGCGCGTCGGTCGTCAGCGGCAGCTGCCGCGTGGCCTGGGAGTCCCAGGCGATGACCGTGTAGCGACCGCCGGGGAAGGCGTCGACGATCGCGTCGACGTCGTGGCGCACGCCCGCGAGGCGGGGCTGCGCGCCGTCGTAGTCCTCCGCGGCCATCGAACCGGTGCGGTCGACGACGAAGAACACCTCGGCGTTCGTCTGCAGCGTCGCGCCGGTGCGGTCCACGACGGACGGCCCGAGCAGGATCGCCACGAGCGCGACGGCGGCACCCGTGCGTCGCGCCCACGCACCGCGGTGGCTACGCTGCCGCGCGAGCTGCACCAGGCAGAACAGCAGGATCGGACCGGCCACGAGGACCAGGGCCCACAGGGGCCAGAGCGGTTGCAGCGTCATGTGCGCAGCCTCCAGAGGACGACCACGAGCACCCCGAAGGCCAGCACGAGCACGGTGGCGGGCACCACGGGGCGGTCGGTCACGACCACCTCGGGCGTCGCCTCCAGGTCGATGGCCTGCTGGGACTGGATGCGTTCGATGATCGCGTCGACGGCGGAGGGGTCGGAGGCCTCGAAGTACAGACCGTTGTGGGCCGCCACGACGTCCTCGAACTCCTTCTGCTCGGCGGCAGAGGTGTCGGTGCTCGCCCCGGCGTAGATCCCGATGATGCCGATCTGACGCGCCGCCACGGCGTCGGCACCCGCGGGGAGCGTGTAGATCGGCGTCCCGAGCACCTGGTTGTCCGAGGCCAGGATGATCGTGCGGGAGCGGTCGGCGTCGGCCTCGTCGAACAGCAGGCCGCAGCTCGCGAGCCCGTCTCCGATGAGCGAGCTGGACGACTCGGTCGCGAGCTCGGTACCGGTGATGAAGTCGAGGATCCTGTCGAGGTCCTCCTGGTCGTAGGACCCGTTGTAGTAGGCGTCCATGTCGAAGTCGAGGGCCGTGCGCGCGATCCCGAGCTCCTCGGCGATGAGGCCGTAGTCGTCCGTCAGCGGGAACACGGTGCGCGAGGTCTGGTTCCAGATCGACAGCGCGATGCGCTCGCCGTCGAACCCCTCCACGAGCGTGAGGAACTGGTCGATGATCTCGGCGTCGTACTCCACCATCGATCCGGACACGTCCAGGCACAGCACGATGTCGCGCGTCGCGAGCTCGGAGTTCAGCACCTGGCGGTCCACCGGACGCGCGAGCAGCACGCCGGCCGCGATCCCGCCCGTGAGCGCCACGACGGCGACCGCCGCCAGGCCCGCCCGGTACCGCGCGAGGCGGCTGCGGAACGACGCGAGCTGCGTCAGGTATGACGCGTTCGCGACCCAGCGCACGCTCGCGGGCGTGCGCGGGCCGGTGCGCGTCACGTAGCCGACCACGGCCACCGCGATCAGCACGACGACGGCCACGACGATGAGCCACGGCCGGTCCAGGGCGCTGGTCACCACGTGCGGATCACCTCCCGAGCCTGCTCGCTCGCGGTCAGCGCCTCACCGTCGGAGGCCGCGGCGAACGCGGGCTCCTGGTAGTCCTCGAGCAGCTCCTGGATGGCGCCGCCGTGCTCGAGGCGGCCGAGCTCGCGGACCGTGAGCGAGGAGACGTCGACGCCGGCCCGCTGCGTGGCGAACTGCCGGATCGTGTGGTTGAGGTCGAGGTGCAGCGCGCGCAGGTCGGACTCGCCCGCCGTGTAGCGCGCGTAGGCCTCGTCGACGGCCGCGAGGTGCTCGGCGCGGATCCCGGCGTAGGAGTCGGTGCGGCTGCGGCGCGCCTCGATGGTCTGCGGGCGCGTGGTCCACACGACCCACCAGTACCAGGCGCCGACCAGGACGATCAGCAGCACGCCGATGCCCCACACCCACCACGAGTACTGCGCGGGCGGCTGCGGGTCGGCGGGGACGGCGAGCACGACCTCCGCGAGCGTCACGGCGCCGGCCCCCGGGCTACCGGCCGGCACGTCGGCTCCGGCGCAGCAGGTCCATGAGGCGGTCGACGGCGTCGGCCTCGCTCGTGACGGTCACCGACTGCACGCCGTAGCGGCGCAGCATCGCGGAGACGTCGGAGCGACGGCGTGCGACGGCGTCGCGCGCCTCGGCGGCCAGGTCCGAGCGCGCGCGCAGGAACTCGGGGATGCCGAGGGGGGCGTCGACGTCCTCGACCGCCTCGTCGCCGAACGACGTCGGCAGGGCGTCCGCGACCTGGATGACCATCAGCTCGTGCCGCGTGCGCAGCCGCTTGATCGTCTGCTCGGACTCGAGCGGCGGTCGCACCTCGTCGGTGATGACGACGACGAGGCTGCGACGCGTGAACCACGTCAGCACGCGGTCGAGCACGTGCGTGATGTTGGAGGTGGGGGCGTCGAGCGCGAACATCGCGTCGATGCGGCGCAGCAGCATCTCCATGTGCTCGGTGCCGCCGCGTGCGGGGATCTGCACCACGCGCTCGCTGTCGCCCGCCACGAGGGCGAGCTGGTCGCCGCGGCCGCGCGCGAGGTAGCCGACCACGTCCGCGACGAAGCGCGCGATGTCGGCCTTCGTGCCGCCGTCGGGCGCCAGCGCAGCCATGTTCCGACCGGTGTCGACCGCGAGGACCATCGCCAGGTTCGACTCGCGCTGGAAGCGACGGATCACGGGATGACCCGTGCTCGCCGACGCCTTCCAGTCGATGTCGCCGACGTCGTCGCCGGGGTTGTACAGGGCCATCTCGTCGAAGTCCTGACCGTGCCCGGAGAACAGCGAGCGGTGCCGCCCGTCCAGCAGCCCTGCCGCGCGGCGCACGAGCGGCAGGTCGAGCCGGGCACGGACCGCGGCGAGACGCGAGTGCGCCTGGCTGGAGGAGAGCGTTCCCCCGGCCCCGCCCGGGCCGGCGAGGGGAGGGGTCGTCACGGGCTCGGGACCGCCGCGAACACCGCGTCGATGAGCGACTCCGGCGGCACGTTGTTCGCGAGCGCGTCGTAGGTGCGCACGATGCGGTGGCGCAGGACGGCGTGGCGCAGCTGCTTGACGTCGTCGGGCACGACGTAGGCGCGGCCGTGCTGGAGCGCGAGCGCCTGGCCCACGCGCATCAGCGCGATGGAGCCGCGCGGCGACGCACCGACGCGGACGTGCTGGTTGAACCCGGGCAGCGGGCGGGGGCCGCCGCCGCGCGTGGTGTTGATGATCGCGACGATGTACTGCTTGATCGCGGTGTCGACGTAGACCTTGTCCACCAGCTGGCGCAGGAAGACCGTGTCGTCGATCGTGATCGGCTCGACCGTCAGCGGGGCGGTGAGGGAGCCGGAGGACATCCGCTGGAGGATGTCGACCTCGTCCTCCGGTCCGGGGTAGGTCAGCACCTCCTTCATGAGGAACCGGTCCATCTGGGCCTCGGGCAGCACGTAGGTGCCCTCCTCCTCGATGGGGTTCTGCGTGGCCAGCACCATGAACGGGGACGGGAGCGGGTAGACCTCGCCGCCGATGGAGGTCTGCTTCTCCTGCATCGCCTCGAGCATCGCCGACTGCGTCTTGGCGCTGGAGCGGTTGATCTCGTCCAGCAGCACGAGGTTGGCGTGCACCGGGCCGAGCTGCGTGGAGAACTCGCCCGTGGCGTAGTTGTAGATCTGCGTGCCGATGATGTCGTTCGGCATCAGGTCGGGTGTGCACTGGATGCGGCGGAACGTGCCGCTGACCGCCGAGGCGAGCGTCTGCGCGCTCAGCGTCTTGGCCAGTCCGGGGACGGACTCCAGCAGCACGTGACCACCCGCGATGAGCGAGGTCACCAGCGCCGTGCGCAGGCCCTGCTGCCCGACGATGCGCTGGTCGAACACGCGCCCCAGGCGGGCCAGCAGCTCGGTGGCGCGCTGGCCGTCGTCGTAGGAGATCGGGCTGGTCTTGGGCGCCAGATGAGTGGACAAGGAGTCCCCGTTCGATGCGAGTGCCGGTGCGGGTGGGTGCGAGACGCCAGTCATTGTGCCACCGGGACCTGGTCGCAGGCTGGCCCGGCGGCGGGGAGCGGTGCCCATCGCGCCCGCGACCGTACTCTTGGGAGGTGGTCAGCACACCGACCGGAACCGCCGGGAAGCGCGCCACGTCGACGACGTCGGCGTCGCGCGGGTCCGGCGCGCCCAGCGCGCGACCGGGTCGCCCCGACGACGCGGGTGACCGGACGGGCGTCCCGCTCGGACTGACCCTCGTGACGGCGGCGGCTCTCGTCGTCGTCGCCACCCTGCTGGCCATCGCCTTCTCCGGAGCGGCCACCCCGACCGTCCTGGCCGATCCCGGCGCCCTCGTGCGCTGGGGCCTGCCCGTGCTCGACGCCGTCGTGCAGACCGCGTGCGCCGTGACCATCGGCGCGCTGGTGCTGGCCGCCGTCGTGCTGCCGCGCGCGAGCAGCGGGGGTGGCGGGAGTGGTTCCGGCCACCGATCGGCCGGATCGGTGGCGAGCCGCGGGCGCCGCACCGCCGTCGACGGCCGGGCCTGGTCGATCGCGCAGCGCACCGCCGCCTGGGCGTCCGTCATCTGGACCATCTCGCTGGTCGGTCAGCTCCTCCTCACCTACGCACGGGTCTCCGGCCAGCCGCTCGGTGGCGAGCAGTTCGGTGCCGAGCTCGGTGTCTTCCTCACCCAGATCGAGCTCGGTCAGGCGATGGCCGTGGGTCTGCTGCTGGCCGCCCTCGCATCGCTCCTGGCGGTCGCGGCCGCCGGCTACACCTCGGCGGTGTGGGCCGCCGTCGTCGCGCTCGCGGCGCTCGCCCCCGTCGCCCAGACCGGTCACGCGGCCGGCGCCGCCAACCACACGCTCGCCGTCGGAAGCATGTGGCTGCACCTCGCGGGCGTCACCGTCTGGATCGGTGGTCTCGCAGCCCTGGCGCTGGTCGCCGGCCGGCTCGGTCGCGACCTCGCACCCGCCGTCGAGCGCTACTCCTCGACGGCGATCTGGGCCTACGCGCTCGTGGCCGTCTCCGGCGTCGTGAACGCCGCGATCCGGATCGGCTCGCTGAACAACCTCACGTCCGCCTACGGCGTGCTGCTCATCCTCAAGGTCGTCGCGGTCGTGCTGCTCGGCGCGGCAGGGTGGTGGCACCGCCGCCGCACCATCCCCGCGCTCGCGGCCTCGACCTCGCCCCGGCGGACGTTCGCGTTCTGGAGAGTGCTCGCCGTCGAGATCCTCATCGCGGGCGCGACCATGGGCATCGCCTCGGCGCTGTCGAACACCGCCCCGCCCGTCCCCGACACCGTGCCGCAGGACGTCAGCCCCGCCGAGGCGATCACGGGCGCCCCGGTGCCCGCGGAGCCGACCCTGGCGGGCTGGGTCACGGGCTTCTCACCCGACGTGCTGGTGCTGACCGGGGTCGTGAGCGCCGCCGTCGTGATCCTGCTCTGGTACGTGCGGCTGCGCCGCCGCGGTGACCACTGGCCGGTGGCCCGCGTCGTGTCGATCATGGTCGGCCTCGCGCTGATCGCCTGGACCTCGAGCGGTGGGGCGGCGCTGTACGGGCACATCCTGTTCAGCGCGCACATGGTCCAGCACATGGTCCTCGTGATGCTCGCCCCGATCTTCCTCGTGCTCGGCGCGCCCGTGACGCTCGCCGTGCGGGCGCTGCCCTCGCGCGGCGACGGCTCCCGCGGTCCCCGCGAGCTCCTGCTCGGCCTGGTGCACTCGCGCGTGGCCGGTGTGTTCGCCAACCCGATCGTGGCCGCCGTCAACGTGGCCGGCAGCATGGTCGTCTTCTACTACACGCCGCTGTTCGAGCTGTCGCTCACCAACCACCTCGTGCACCTGTGGATGATCGTTCACTTCACGCTCGCCGGGTACATGTTCGTCAACGTCCTGGTGGGCATCGACCCCGGCCCGAAGCGGCCGAGCTACCCGCTCCGCCTCGTGCTGCTGTTCGCGACCATGGCCTTCCACGCGTTCTTCGGGCTGTCGCTGACGATGGGGGAGTCGCTGCTCGCGGCCTCCTGGTTCGGCGCGCTCGGGCTGCCGTGGGGTGTGGACGCCCTCGCGGACCAGCGCTGGGGCGGCGCGTTCGCGTGGGGCTTCGGCGAGGTGCCGTCGCTCGCGCTGGCGATCGCGCTCGGGTTCGCCTGGATGCGGGACGACGAGCGCACCGCCAAGCGGCTCGACCGCGCCTCCGACCGCGACGGTGGGGCCGACCTCGACGCCTACAACGCCCGGCTCGCCCGGATGTCCGGACGACCGACCGCCGCGAGCGAGAGCTCGGCACGACCCGATCAGGAGACCACCCCGTGAGCGTCACCCCCGCCGTCGACATCGCCGCGCTGATCGCGGACGTCCCCGACTTCCCCAAGCGCGGCGTGACGTTCAAGGACATCACCCCGCTGCTGTCCTCGCCCGAGGGATTCGCGGCGACGGTCGAGGCGCTCGCGGCCTCCGCGCCGTCGGGCATCGACGTGGTGTGCGGCATGGAGGCGCGTGGGTTCATCTTCGGCGCCCCGGTTGCGCTCGCGCTCGGCGCGGCGTTCGTGCCGGTCCGCAAGCCGGGCAAGCTTCCGCGCGAGGTCGTGGAGACGACCTACGACCTCGAGTACGGCACGGAGACGCTCGCGGTCCACGCCGACGCGATCACCCCCGGGGCCCGCGTGCTGATCGTCGACGACGTGCTCGCCACGGGCGGCACCGTCGCGGCGACGGCGGACCTCGTGCGACGGCTCGGGGGCTCGCTCGTGGCGGTCTCGGTGGTGCTGGAGCTCGCGTTCCTGGGGCCGCGCGCGGTGCTGGCGGGGCACGGGATCGACGCCGTCACCGCGCTCGTCACGTACGAGGGTTGACGGCCCGGGCACCGAGGGTCGTGGCGGCGGGCGCCGCGCGACCTCCCGTTCCTCACACCGCGTCGGGGCTCGACCGCCCCGGCCGTCCGGGTGGGGTGCGGGCGCCGGTTCCTCGCCGAGCGAGCTCCCGACGACTCTCTCTGCTCCGCTCGTGCGGCCCGGTCAGCGGGGCGCGACGATGTCCTGAAGGATGCCGCGAGCGATCTCCGCGAGGGGTCGCCCGGTGTCCTTGCTCCTGTTCACGAGGAGGGTGAAGGCGTCGGCGATGTCGACGTCCTGGGTCTGGGCGAGGACGCCTTTGGCGCGTTCGATGTCCACGCGACCCTGCAGCGCTGCGAGCAGTCGCTGGGTGACCGACTCGCGGTCGGTCGTGGTGGGCTGCATGAGCGCGAGGGTGCAGATGTCTGCGAAGGCCTGGGCGAGCTCGCGCTCGTGCGGGGCCAGTCGCCGCTCCTCGTGCCAGAAGAGGTTGACCCCTCCCACCGCGTGGTCGTGCCACCGCATGGGCGAGGTGTGCACCGTGAGGAAGTCGGCTGCTGCCATGGCTCGACCGAAGTCCGGCCAGCGGGCGGCGAGTTCGGCCTCTCCCGCAGCTTCCACGGAACGGCCGTGCTCGATGGTCTCGATGCAGGGTCCTTCGTGGGACTGCGCCTGGTAGAGCTCGAGGTTCCTGGCCTGGTGGGAGGTCGCGGCGAGGAGCTCCATGTCGCTGCCACCGACACGGACCAGGATGCCTGCCGTGTCCGCGTCGAGCAGGTCGAGGCAGTCGGCGAGCAGGACGTGGACGATGCTGGCACCGTCCGTCCCGCGGACCATCGCTGCGGTGGCCATCGCGAAAGCGGAGCCGCTGGTGGTGGACGTCATGTCATCAGTCTCCCTGGACGGCGAAGTTGGTGAAGCTGATCTCCCGGCCGACGACGCGTGCGGCGACGTCGCCGATCTCGGAGTCCGTGGCGTAGGCGTGACTGCGCAGCAGGGCCAGCGCATCGGCAGCGGACAGGCGGACCTGAGCCATGACCATGCCGGTCGCCTGGTGGACGATGGTGCGGGAGGCCCACCCCTCGCCCGCGTGCGGCTGTCCGTCCGCCGGGCCCGCGGTGTCCGCCAGCAGGGCGGCACCGACGGCGTTGGCCAGGAAGGCGACTCGATCGGGCGGCTCGTCCAGGGGTCTGCCGGGCCGGGTGTAGGCGGTGGCGACACCGGCGAGGTGCCCGTGGGGTCGGACGGGCACGGCGTAGACGTTCAGCGGCCCGTACTCTCGTTCGGCCAGAGCGTGGCCGAGCATCGGCCAGCGCCGGCGGGAACGGTCGTCGAGGTCGGCGACGATGATCGTGTCGGAGCGGGCCGCCTCGAACCCGGGGCCCTCACCCGTGACCTCCTGGAGGCTCTCCAACGCGTCGGCGATGTGGTCGGTGGCGTAGACGGTGGTCCGTCGGTCGGTCAGGTACTCCACGGTGATCGCCACGCCGTCGGCCTGGAGCATCCGGCGCATGGCTTCTCCGAGACGCCACGCCTGCGGCTGCTCGAGGGAGAGCGTCGCCAGCGTCGTGGCGAGCCCGGACAGGATCCGTCCACGCTCGGACTGAGGGAGGTCGTTCACTCGTCGCCCGTCTGAGATTCTCGGTGGCACCGTTCGCGCCACGACCGCGTGATGGTGAAGGATGGGACGCCGCCCCACCTCGTCGACATCGAGGTGGGGCGACGCCGTTCCGGCCCGGCGAGCCAGGAGGCGCGAGGTCTGGACCACCTGGACGCGGGGCCGAGCCGGCCCCGACGACCGCGGCAGCCGTTGTCTCGACGATCGCGGCCACCCACGACGCTACGGCGCATCGGCCCACAAGTGCGAGAACGGTGAGATCGCATCGAGGTCGGTCAGGTCGGTCAGGCGGGTCGAACACCCATGTTGACGATGCCGTGGGCGACGTCGTGGATCTTGAGGTTCCGGTCGCGCGCGTAGCGGCGGATGAGGCGGAAGGCCGCCTCGACGGTGATCGTGTTGGCCTCGGCCAGGATGCCTTTGGCCTGCTCGACCAGGACACGGGTGTCGAGCGCGCGCTGGAGCTGCTCGGCGAGCTGGGTCTGCTTGGCCAGGGCAGAGGCGTTCAGGAGGAAGGCGGTCGCCATGTTCGCCAGGACGGTGACGGCGGCGAGGTCGTGCTCGCTCCAGGGCCCGGTGCGGTCACGGTAGAGGTTGAAGGAGCCCACCGCCTCCTGCGACAGGGTGAGCGGAACGGCGGCCACGGACCGCACTCCCACCTGGGCGGCGACCCGCTGGTAGGCGGGCCAGCGCGTCTCCCGATCCAGGTCAGGGACGGTGACGACGGTGTTGGTCGTGAAGGCGTGGACGCAGGGGCCGGCCTGGTCGATCTCCTGGCGCTCCTCCAGCGGTGCGACCTCGGCGGGGATCGCGGTGATGACCTCGAGCCTGTCCTCGCGGCCGAGGCTGACGCCGCCGCCGGTGAGGCCGAGCAGCTCGGTGGCGCGTTCGGCAAGCTCCTCCAGGACCTCGCTGAGGTCGTAGTCGGTCAGCAGCTTTCTGGTGTACTCCGAGGCCGTCCGCACGAAGGGGTCGATCGTCTGCATGGGCGGGACCCACTTCCTGGTTCACATCACCCGGAGCAGGCGACTGACCACGAGTGCCACGTCGCCATCCACGACCGGTTCCCGGGCTGCCGCCACGATATCGCTTCGCCGTTTCGTCCCGCCGCCGTTCTCGACGGCTCGGTCGACGCGTCGAGCTGCGTGATCCTGGATTTCAGCGTGGGTTGTCGGTTAGCGTTTGCCTACTGCTTCTCCCCACTCCAGACCGTTGGTGGGGTTCTTCCACCCCTGACCCCGGTGGTGAACTTCTTCGACCTCTGGATGGTGGGCTGTGGTTGCAGTGCTGAACGACCTGTCTTCCCCTCGACTCGCAGTGGAGTCGGAGGTGGATGCGATCGACACTCGGAGTCGCGAGCTGTCGCGCCGGCTGGGTGCGGCGCAGGTGGCGCGCTGCGAGTCCGACCGGTTGAAGGCGATACCCGTGGTGGTCGAGGCCTCGGTCTCGGTGGCCGGTCCCGTCGAGGACCTGTGGGTGACGATCGCCTGCACCGTGACCGGCGGCGTGGTCCCGGAGGCGGTTTCGTGCCTCCTGGAGGACGAGATTCCTCGTCACGTCGGGCGGGCCGTGAACGCTCGGGTGCAGGGGTGCGAGGTCCGTGTCGCACTGGCGGCCCAGGATGGCGCCGGTCGTGGTGGGACGGCGTCGTCCTCGGTCGTCGCGGGACGGGGAGCGGCGCGATGAGGCCGCCGCTGACCGTTCCGCCGCTGCTCGCGCTGACGTTGCTGGCACCAGCGGAGCGGCCGGCGACCGCCACGGACCGCGAGCCGGAGCGGGAAGCCCCGGGCGCCGTGGACCTCGCCGAGCTCGAGCAGATGCGCAGCGCCCACCACGACAACGGTCGGCGCGTGGCGAGCCGGTTGGGGATGAGGGCGGACTGGGCCAGGACCCGGTGGGTACCGGGGAAGGAGCGCGGCGAGATCCTGCCGCTGTTCCGGGTGACCGTGGCGGCTGCCTGCCCGACGAGGCAGGTCCGCGCGGTCCTGGTGGAGCGCCTCGAGCGTCTGGGGTGGGTCGGGAGAATCACGGCTTGCACCCGGGAGCTGCGGATCGAGGGGCGTTGCCACGGACAGGAGCTCCTCCTGCTGGCGGACGGCGCCACGATCACCCTGACGATCACCGGCCCGAGCCACCTCGTCGGGTGCACGCAGGTGCTGCACCTGATCTCGGGGGTCTACGAGGACGAGGACGACCAGCCGTGACCGGCCTGGTGCGCGCCCGCGATCTGCGGGTGGAGGCGGTCGCGCCGTCGCCGGGAGTGACCTCGGTTCCCCCGTGGCTCGGCGTGGATCCGTGCCCGCCGGCGATGGTGGTCTCCGTCACGGAGTGGGAGCAGCTGCCGGGGGTGCCGGAGTGGAAGTCCGCTCTCGTGGCCAGCGGAAAGGTCTGCCTTGTCGCGGGGTGAGCTGGAGGAGGGCGGCGGTGGTGGGACCTCCGGGGTGCGCCTGTATGCGGCAGGAGGTGGGCGGGTAGCGGCTGCTCGTAGCGGGGTGGAGCTGCAGATGATGCGCCTGGCCACGGAGATGGATCAGGCGGGCGGCACCGCTGAGGTGCTGCGCGTGGTGACCGAGGCCGCGTTGAGGCTGGTGGAGGGAGCGGAGACGGTCAGCGTCACGCTTCGAGGGGCGAGAGGTGCGTTGCAGACGGCCTCGGCCACCGATCCGGTCGTGATGGCGGCTGACTCCCTGCAGTACGACCTGCAGGAAGGGCCGTCCGTGGACGCGGTGAGGGTCGCCCCGGCCGTGGTCGCCGGGGACGTCGTGTCTGATCGACGGTGGCCGGCGTGGGGCTCGGCAGTTCCTGAGGCCGTTCGCTCGGTCCTGTCGGTCCGGCTCGCCAGTGCTCGTGGCGTGCACGGGAGCATCAATCTGTACTCCTCCCAGGTCCACGCCTACGACGATCGGTCCGAGGTGGTGGCGACCGCCCTCTCGGTCCATGCCGGGATCGCGCTGCGCGGAGCGTTGCTGGAGCAGGACATGAAGGAGGGAATGGCTGGACGACTGCTCATCGGGCAGGCCGGGGGAATCCTGATGCACCGCTTCGGCATCGACGAGCAGTCGGCGTTCGCCGTCCTGAAGCGGCTGTCCAACACGCAGAACCGCAAGATCACCGAGGTCGCCGCAGGGCTGGTGGCCGACCCGACCCAGGACTTCGCTCAACGGGAGGGCGCCATCACCAGCGAAGAGGGAGGACGTGCCTCCTCGTGACGTCGACAGCAGCCGCGGGCGGGGCGGCCCGCCGCAGACGAGCCCGCCTCGGCCGACCGGCGGCCCTCGTCACGGACGAGGGTTGAGACCCTGCCGCCGGCTGCCACCGACACGGCGGGCGGCTGCGATGTACGGGGCCATCGCGGCGTCGAACTCGGCGGCGTCGGTGGGGTCGAGGTCGACGGTGTACGCCACGTCCTGATAGCTGAACGCGATGCTCACGACCGCTGTCGTGGAGTCGTGGCGCCGGTCGGTGCGGGTAGGTGGCTGTTCGCTGGGCACGGGGTTCTCCTTCGCGCTGCTCCTGAGAGACGTGGACACAGGTAAGGACGCCACGACACCGCCGATCGTCACGCGCTCGAGGAGACGTCTTCTCCCGGGACGCAGCGATCCCCCCGGGCCGGCGGTGAGCAGACCTGGGGGGATCGCGGCGTTCACGGCCGTCCGACAGGCCGGACGGCACCGCGAGAGATCAGGCCACGCGGCCCTGCGGCGCGGTCTCGGCGGTCTTGCCGGGGTCGCGCTCGACGACGCCGCCGAGGATCGTGTCGATCTTCGTGAGCAGCTCCTGCGGGATGACGACACCGGATGCTTTGACGTTCTCCGCGACCTGCTCGGGGCGGGAGGCGCCGATGAGGGCGGCGGCGACGTTGTCGTTCTGCAGGACCCACGCGACGGCGAGCTGGGCGAGCGACAGGTCGAGCTCGTCCGCCACGGGCTTGAGCTCCTGCACGCGGCGCAGCACGTCGTCGTCGAGGAAGCGCTTGATCATGTTCGCGCCGCCCTTCTCGTCCGTGGCGCGCGACCCCGCCGGCAGCTCGGCCCCCGGCGCGTACTTGCCCGTGAGGACACCCTGGGCCACGGGGGACCAGACGA
>Ga0265780_10006175_pt1 | contig 14943 bp, 15 predicted proteins | sample P1T30metagenome_FD_192432 | JGI IMG/M metagenome (GOLD analysis project Ga0265780, IMG submission 192432) | Plant litter microbial communities from East Loma Ridge, Irvine, California - P1 T30 | ecosystem: Environmental > Terrestrial > Plant litter > Unclassified | place: USA: California... | reverse complement strand
GTACATTGTCTTCGTTCTTAGAGTCCATCTTCGAGGAGACGAGTGAACACTTTGATGCATATTATACGCTATACTACAAGGACCTTGTATGTGCGCACATCGACATTACCGCTCAATCTCTCGAGCAGGCTGAACACAACACCCAGACGGGCCACTGCCAACCCCGGCCAGACATACCACACGCAGCCGACACTTACCGCGGTGACCCCATCTTCACGGAAAGAGCGTTTGTGTACGTCGAAAACTTGCCTAAGGTTGTTGCCGCCTTGGGCTCTCGAAAAGTACGCCCTTCCGTGGAAGCCCTCACCACCCTCTGTCCAAGATGTCCAAGATTCATGGTGGATGTTGATGCTGCGCATGCAGGTGGTCAGTTCAACCTGAGCTTCAAATTTAGAACGGACACTAACTGCGATTTTACTCGTCAGTGGAACATGAACATCGATATAGTACATCGCGAGGGCGTTACCGTGCCACATCCCTACTACAACGACCCAAGTTGGGTTTACATCCTTTAACGCAGTCAGTGGCTGACCACTGCCAAGCTTTCTAATGAAGTCTGTTGGATGGGCGCTCGAGCGGCAAACTTCGTTCGTCCGAAGAATTCTGTTGCCGTCGAAAGGGCTCTTCCACGCTTCGTCGATGTTAACTTCATTTCATACAATTGACATTGTCGCTCATGCTTGGACTTACGAGCAGGCGAGAAAGCAGAACCTGTTGAGCATATCAGGCTCTGTTCAGAGCCAAAACAGATTTGACTGACCCTTGCCATTACCCAAATTCGGCCGTCAGAGCCCAAGCTATATGCTAATTCGTCATGTGTCACCCAGTCCATGGGCTAGCGCCGCACAGTGTCAGCACCTCATGTTTAATATGTAGTTACCATCTGGCTGATTCGGTTTCCATCATTTTCATCCTTGTAGAATTCCAATCTCCCCCATCTCATGAATAAGAAGCGCTGCATGTACAATCCGAGCATATACCCAATTTATCGGACCGCAGAACCTGGACGGAGCAGCAGATCTGCAGCCACTGGCAGCTTTGCCGATCGCTATGGGATGCCATTCCATTTATTCACAAGGGTCACGCAATGTCGTCGCTACTATGCATCAACGTCTCCCCGCGTTGAGCACTATCACGATCCTTTACTTCAACCTCCAACCCTCAACTCTCGTGCAACAATCAATGTCAACACTGTCGTCTAATTCCCTCATCGGGCAAACAGATCAAGCCGATTGATTGTCTGTACATTGCGACGAGTAGGGTTCCCCGGATTGTCAGGACGCTTGATCATCACGACAGCAACGTGTCGGACTATATAAACACCCGCAACGAGGCCCCAATGAACAACTAAACAGCACAAAACATACATTCTGATTAGCAAACATGAAGTACACCACCACCACCCTCGCCCTCCTTGGCACCACTGCCATTTCCGCCCTTCCCTCCACCAACCCACTCCGCATCCTCCCCCCCAACTGGACCTTCGAAATCGAATCCATCCGCGGCCCCGGCTGCCCCGACCAAGGCAAAAACGGCAGCATATCGCGCACCACGCGCCCCACCTACGGCTCCAACACCGTCGATGGCTCCGAGATATACTACTGGTTCATCGCGTACCCGTGGATGCGCGTCGACCTGACCAACGGGCCGCGCCACACGTGGTGCCAGACGACGGTCAAGTACACGGAGTTCGTGGACAAGGAGAAAACGGAGCTTGGCGAGGGGTATATGTTGCGGTTGCATAAGAATGGGACGAGGGGTATTGCGACGTTTGAGCTTGAGGAGGGGGTTACGGCTTATTGGGACTTTGCGTATGGGGATGTGCAGGATAAGAAGGTATGTTGATTCACTTTCGTCTGATGGTAGGATTGTGTGACGTGCTGATTGTGTATACGTAGCTCCTTGATACTATCGAGATTACAGGCCCTGCGTCGTCGGGTATGTACCAGAAGGAACTCACTTCCAACATCAGCTACCCGCCCGCGCTTGTGCCCTTGTCCAAGTGCGGCAGTGGCACGTTTACGTTTCTGAGCGAGCTTTGGGTCTTTGGGGATAAAGACAAGAGGGGCGTTGTTGAGAGCGAGAAGAGCGTTAGTGAGGAGTTGGGTACGCAGTATTATGGCGCGCAGCAGGGGTTTAGCTATGATTGGGAGAAGTGTGAGTGAATATTCATTGGCGAGGAAGTAAAGACGAGCACTACCAAACCCTTCATCGCAACGTTGCCAGCCAGCTTCAATCCCATAATGAACTTTGATCAAAAGAAAAGCCCACATCCCATATCCTTTCGTTCTGCCTCCCTCCCTCCCTTCCAAGACATTGCACTCAGCACTTAACTACACCCCACGGTTGAACATATCCACTTCACTCCAACCTATACTATCGCTCAACTATACCAGCAATCAAAAGGCGACTGAGTTTGAATCATGTACTACTTCATCCTCATACTACGATAGCATCTTCCCAGACCATCGTATTCAACCCTCCCCCCGATCGTAGTGAGACGCGAGACGCGAGAAGTGAGATGTACACATTGAAAAAGGCATAGACGTTTAAAGAGCAAAAGGAAAGGCCGAACAATGTCGAGATTATACATGAAAATCAATAATGTTACACTCATCTACACCTCTCTTCTTCGACCAACTCATCTATCTACCAAAAACAAAACGCGGCGATGACAAAGAACAGGGTATCACCCACACCAACACATTCCAAACTCCAAAACACCAACAAAAAACATCCAATCTTCAACGCGCACAACGCCAAACTCTACATAACAATACACCTCTCCCTCTCCTCTCCATTCGGCCCAACACCCCCACCACTATGCCGTCTGCCAGGTCTCCCGTTCATGCCCTGCTGCTGCTGCAACGGCATCCCCTGCGCCACAGGCCCACCACGTCCCGCACGTCTCGGCGGCAACGGACTCCCCTGCGCCGGAAGCGGCGCATGCGCACTTGCAGGGTGGCCCTGAGGAGGGTGGTACTGCGGTCTATGCGCTGCTTCTTCGTACGTTGGCGGGGGGGCGGGATCAGTTGCTGGGCGGTGCGTAGTTACGTTATTGCGGCGGGGCGGTATGACAGGACGGGCTTCTTGGCCCTGAGATGTGCGGCGGTTATTTGTGTTAGGGCGTTGGGACTGTGCCTGGATGGTGTTTGCCGAGGCTTGGTTGTCGCGCTGGCGTTGTGCGTTTTCGCGGCGTTCGCGGTCCTCTTCTTCTTCTTGGAGTTGGAGGGCGAGGGCTAGGTCATGGTCTTCTTGTTCGGCGCGGCTGAGTTCTTGTGTTGGCTCGGTGGCTTGTGTGGTTCCTGGAGAGGCGGTGGACTGCTGGTTGCTGCGGCGGCCTTGAACGGTGGTCCAGCCTTGGTTGTCGCCCGTGTCGATTAGGCTTGGTTCTTGGTTGCTTTGCTGGGGTGATGCGCTGGCGTTGCCGACGGGTCTGAAGTCGCCTGAGAAGAGCTCGCTGCCTTGACCGTTTACGTCGACGAGAGACTCCCACACAATTTCATCATGACTGGAATAGCCCTGGTCTGTCACCAGTGTGAGCAGCTTGTTCGTGCGAGGATCCTTGAAAAGTGTTGAGAAGTGGTCGTTGCGGAAAAGAATTGCTACTTGACCTGGCTCGATGCTTTCACGCATGACTTGCAAGCCATGGTCCGTCAGCTGGGTCGGCCATCGGTTCAGGAACTCTTTGATAGAATGGATGTCTGTGAACATCTGCTGCTCGTCTGCGGTGAGACTCTCTCCAGACTGCAGCTTCGCATCTAGCTCCTCTTCCTGGAACTGAACGTATTGCGAAGTCTCGTACGACTTAGCAACTCGACTGAAGGAAGCATGTGCCTCAGAGTTTGACTCAGGTAGCCATCCGTGGAGTAGCGGAACGTTGAAGGTGCGATACAGCTTCATATCTGCCGTGTTCTCGAAACTACCAGTCCGTCCATAAGATTGGCTAATCGGCATGGCGCTAGCATTAACACCCTCTGTATCAGGCACGAACATTGGGTTGACGTTGAGTCCAGTGTGTAGAGTCAGTAAGAATTTGTACAGGTCGCTTACGTCCGGGAGCTCTTGGGCCGCTTCACCACGCCGTCCGGACATGAGCTCGTCAAACACGGCATCGAGAAGCAAACCTAGGCTGACTTGCTCTCGTGTTCGCAGTGTCTCCACAAGAGCAGTCTCGATGCCGGATGGAGTCGATAACACAAGAGCATTGACGAGCGCAAGTAGCGGACACGGTCCGTTCAGGTTTTGAGTCAAGATGGGTGAAGTACGGATGCCAGGCTTATTGACGTCGTGCCACCGGATGTGCTTGATCTGGTAGTGCTCCTTCCGCTGCCTGTTCATCCTAGTGTTAGGCGACTCAGGACCAGGGCTAGTACCAGAACCTATGCCTGTGTCTATTGGTCTTGGAGGAAACGAAGGTCCTTGTTCTTCGTTCGAACGTCGTGGTGGTAGCGTCGGTGGCTGTTCCTCGGTTGAAATCAAAGGAGGCGGAGGTGGTAGGTTCGTAGGTGGTGGAGCCTGGATAAACGGGTTGGTAGACGGGGTTTGTTCGAGATGGCGGAGATCTTGTGCCTGGTTTCTTTCCTGCCCTGCCGATGTCGAGGCGTCTTGGCCAAGACCAGAATCCTCCTGTCTGCGCTCCGGTCCAGTGCTAGGCCAATCTTGCGGCGCATCCCACGCGTTATGATCATTCTGTGGGGCAGCCTGAGGTGTGAAAGCTGTGGCATGGGATGACGTTTCAGCACTTGGCTCCCACGGGTTGGAGGCGATGCCGTCTGAGTGCGGTGGATATGTCGACTGTGGACTCGACAGCGGAGTGGGCGAATTTACAGCGATCGCTGGCGGGGCCTGGGGGAGCTCTGCGTAGGGAGCTGGAGGAGTGTTGCTGTGCAGACTGAGCTTTGAGAAGTTATGGGACGGCGTCGTCGGTGTTTGGTACGCGGGCAGTTCCACGGGATCGTACTTGGCGTCGTGCCCGTTGGAGTCGCCCCAGATCTGCTGCGAAGTTTCTCCGCCCCAGTTGCTCTGGCCGGTCTGTTGTGCCTTGAGATAGGGGTTGTTTGTCTGCAGCGGAATAGACCCGTTGGAGTTTTCTGAGACGGTGCTCATCGCGCCGAAGGAAGCACCGCTGGCGCCAGTTGGCATAGGCGAGATATTTTCGTTGGAGAGCTTGATAGGCACGCCTGCGGGTGGGCCTGGTCTCAGCACGTCTGGTAGAGGCTTTCTGTTAACAGGCGCTTTTCCTCCCGCAGGTTTCAGCGCATCTGGCACGTCCTTGGCAGTCACTTCCTCGTAGTCGTCGTCGTCAGATCCGCCCCATTCATCGTCGGTGAAGTCTGACCCCGAGTCGAGCTGGTCGTCTTTCGGCTGCGCGGTTTTGTCAGGTGTTTTGATGTTGAAGGCAGGAGCTTTATCAGGCGTGTGCGCGTATGGCGAGTCGGCGGAAGGTAGCGGCGGCGGACGCTCATCTAGAGGCGTGGTAGGGTATGGTGGGTTGGCTTTGGAGAGCGGCGCGGGTACGAGGTCCGACGACTCTGGGTCTTCCTTCCGCAAGACCATGGCGGCAGTGTCAGTGATAAGAATGCTGCAAAGTGCTCCAGGCTATGCGATCGCCAGTTGAGGTTGGTGAGTTGGGAATTTTGCGCGTGGAAACTGCGAAGTATTTGAGAGGGAGTGAGTGATGGAGGAAGAGCAGGTAAAGTGTCGCAGTGCCAGCATCCGTCGGCAGAGACGGCAAACTGGTGGTTATTGCTTGGTGTTGGCTTGGAGTACGCGGCTCCACGAACACCGAACCGCATTGCGGCCGCGAGGCATGACGCAAGTTGGCTCAGCCACACCACACCAACCGCCACCGCTAAAACGCGGAGAGCTAACCTGATCCATGCATTAATTCACCGATCCAGAAAAAGTCGCGAACCTCACTACCAACTCCGACATCACCGGCGCGCATCCGAGTCACAGTCACGTTACTGGTCTTTGCACATGGCACGTAAAACGTCACAGTAGGAGCACATCAGCATGCATTCCTGCATCCGCCCCAACACGCACGTTGCCCTGCGACTGCCCTCGGGCCTCTTCAAGGTCGTCGAGATCACACCGAATACGTACGTCGCAGACAGCCGGAGTGAGCCCTCACGTGCGTATGCGTGACTTCACTGTGACTTACATACATCTAGTAGCATAAACCTTGGCAAGTTTGGAGTCTTCAACTCGAACCTGCTCCTCGGGCGCCCGTACCACGTCACCTACGAGCTCATCGACAACGACAATGACAGGGCGAAGACGGTCTTGCGGGTAGTCCCTGCCGCCGAACTGCACGCCGAAGCCCTGGGCAGCGAAGATGCGCCAGCCGCAGAAGCAACCGACGAGAATGCAGATGGCGGCCTGGGCTACGACATTGTGGGCGAGGACGGCGAGGCAATCATGCGCAACAACCGCTTGACCGTCGACGATGCCACACGTCAGTCGCTGTCCATGGAAGAGATCGAGGAGCTGAAGAAGGCTGGCACGGGGTCTGGCAAAGAGATCATCGCGAAGATTATGGAGTCGCATAATGCGCTTGGTGAGAAGACGACATTCTCGCTGGCCAAGTACACGCTGCGAAAGTCACGGAAGTACCTGAGGCGCTTCACAGCACTACCCATGGACGTTGGGGTTCTCACCGAGTACGTGCTGGAGAGGGAGGCATACAAGATCATGGAGTTGAGAGAAGATCTGCTGGGCCTGATATGCAGCTGGGCGAATGTTCACTGTGCGGAAACGACTCGCGTGCAAATGGCAGAAGACGGAGTCAGCCAGATAGGAGGAGGTAGATGGCTTGTGGTGGACGACACTGGAGGCCTCGTCACAGCAGCACTCGCCGAGAGGATGGGCTTGCTATATGCTGAAGAAGAGTGCGTAGCGGAAGGAGAGGATCAAGAGGCAGCACAAGAACTCCCAGCCCCAGGAGAAAGCGGTGTAAAGTCCAAAGAGCAGCAAAATGGCACAACAACCGCATCTTCGCACCCATCACACACCGGCGCAGACACAGAAATGCCAGACGCCGAAGCAGACACCACATCCGGCGCAAATACCTCATCAGAATCACACCTCCTCCCCCGAAAACCACCACGCCCCCACATCCCCCAAATGTCCGCCCAAACCAACACCCTCACCGTCCTACACCCAAACAACCAGCCCAACCTCTCCTACCTAAAATTCTTCGGCTACGACTACGGCGCGCCCGCCACCTCCCACCCGCTCTATAAACACCTCAAGTCCCTATCTTGGCTATCTCTTCTCCACCCTGAGGACGACCCACAGTACGACGAGCCCGAGCTCATCACCGAAGAGGTTTTGGCTACGATGAAGAGCAGTAAGCGCGGCACGTACTACAGGAAGAGGAGGCGATGGGAACGGGTCAAATTGGTGGTTGACGAGACGCGCGCTGGTGGATTTGATGGGCTGGTTGTGGCGACGAGTATGGATGCGACGAGTGTGTTGAGGAGCTTGGTGCCACTTGTGCGAGGCGGAGGGAAGGTAGTGGTGTACAGCCCCAACGCCGAACCTCTCGTCGAACTGTGCGATTACTACAGCAAGGAGCGTCGGGCAGCGTACATTGCACGCCAATTCGGTCCGCCTCAACAACAACAAAACGGCACGAAACACCACCTCGACGATGGAGAGAGCCCTGGGGCTGAAGATGAAGACGACGATTTTCCAGTTAATCCAACGCTTCTTCTCGCACCAAGTCTTCAAACTGCACGTGCACGGCACTGGCAGGTCCTCCCGCAGCGCACACATCCCATGATGACGAGTAAGGGTGGTGCTGAGGGGTATATCTTCACGGCGACGAGGGTTGTTCCGGTTGAAGGGCGTGTGGAGGCGAGGGGGCATCATGGGAAGAAGAAGAGGAAGGTTGAAGCTGATGTGAGCAAAGAGGGAAGTGGGCAGGCATCATGAGTATATTTTGGAGTTACCTGGTATCTGGATGAGCATATGTGTATCCCTCTTCACAACAACCAGACTTCACACATTGGAAAGTACTGTGCACCACATCACAAATGCGGAACAGACTACTTTCCACCCTCGCTGAGCAATGTAATGCATGACCTAAGATACGATGCACCACACTGAGATGTGCCGTACATGCTTACTTCAGCCTCGCCGGCTCCTCCGCGCTACCAAAACGCAGCACAAAACTTAATCCACCAATGGTTTTTGTAGGTGTGCGGTTTTCAGCGTCCTAGCTTGGGTGATCGGGGAAGTATGTAGATCCGGCTGTGCAGTAGAAACCCCCAAATCAACCAATCATGTAAATAGATTCAAAAGAAGCTGTTTTTAGGAGGCTCTGTCTGCACTGCTTTTTTGGCGTGGGAGGGGAGATGAAATGAGAGGTGATTGGTCCGTATTTTCGTATTCTTGATGCGCCGAACAACCTTCGAATTGCTTGTGTTAACGTCAAAACGAGGCCCTGCCTGCACTTCTTTCTTAGCGTGGGCAAGTGCGTGTGACGAGTCGAGAGATTGAGGCGATCTGGTGTGCTCATAGGCACAAATGTGAGAAGAGTGGGATGAGCAATACGATGCTCAGCGCGGAGAAAGCTTGGTTACGCTTTGAAGATAATGTCAGCTCTTCCACGTATCCACAGTGTTCGAACGCGGTGCACGTTAGTGAAGTGTCCTTGGTAGTGGATAATTGAAGGTCTTTTCCAGCATGTCAACTCAGTCAAATTGAACATGGCCGGCAGCCGTAATAGAAACTCCCTCTCCACCTCTCGCTTACAGCGCCTTGCCCATGAACTTCCTCTTCGTGTAGCTGAGCCACCACTTGCTCGGCTGGCCCGTCTCGTCCGCGTATACCCTGTTCAGTAACCGCATCGCCAGCTCCTGTCGCATCTGCATGATGTACTGTCGTAGCACTTCTGCCGAGTTTCTGTCTGGTGGTGCCTCAAATGCTTGGTTCAATGGGAAGCCAGCATCGCCAGGTATCGCAAAGTTGGTGTCCAGGGAGATGTTGTTGACAGCCTAATATTGTCAATCAAAGAACTACCTCAGATACCAGATGATCAGGATACTGTACCTTCTCAGCATCCCTCCTGCTCATGCCAGGCCGAATCTTACTCAGCACCTCGCTCACGAACAGAATGCCATAGATCATCACGCGATCCGCCGGACCCTTGATCTCGAAGTTGCGGAAGAACGTGTTGGCGCGGAAAAGCGCGAGTATCTCGTCTAGCGGGTCGTATGATTCATTTGCGGTGTCGATGGTGAGCTCTGTTACGTCGGCGGGCAGGGCGGGTAGCTGGATGGCGGGGCCGCGTGTGCGTGTGCGGAGAGGGAGGAGCGCGAAGTTGCCTGAAATCTGTTGAGTACATGTTTCATACACAACGATGTGCATAGGGTAGTGGTGTCGTACCAATCAGTTGCTGATTTGGCTCATCGAGGAAGACGGAGTGGTAGGCCTGGTGGGGTTAATCAGCATGTTGTACTTTATACACTGCGATTGAGGATGTCTATGGTAAACACATGATTGCAGTACTTACAGGCATCTTGGATATATGCTGGCCAATTCAGTACGAGCAGTTTGTGGAGGTCTGGTGGTTGACGGAGGTGCCATGGAGCTCCGCATGGAGAGAGGTGCTGTCATAGGGCTGAGCGTTGATCGGCAGGTGACTAAGCTTCCGCTTCCCAATCAACGCGTCCACTAAGCGCGAACGCGTCGACCCTAACTTTCGCAACGGCCAACGCATATCACGCCCTCTGGTCTCAATCCAACTGGACTATAGTGCGGTAAGTGTGCTGAATTCCAACAACACTACACTCCAACTATAGACCACGGCAATGTCCGACTACGAGGATGAGATGGAGGTGGATGCGGCGCCCATCGACAACTCGATAAGTTTTGGCGGAGACCCCAAGAAGGGCAAGAGGAGTGCAGCGAACCTGCCAGTTGAAGCGGAGGACTCTTTGCCTTGGTAAGCCACCTCCAAACATTCCAATGCACATTGCTGATTTGGTTTGAAGGGTAGAAAAGTACCGACCAAGCTCTCTTGACGATGTCGAGGGCCACAAGGACATTATCGCAACAATCAACAAGTTTGTCGACTCAAACGTAAGGCATCGAGCGCCAAATAATCCATATGTACTCACGAAGCCTAGCGACTACCACATCTACTCCTCTATGGGCCTCCTGGAACCGGCAAAACATCGACAGTCCTCGCGCTGGCACGACGTATATACGGTACCAAGAACATGCGCCAGATGGTGCTTGAGCTGAACGCATCTGATGATCGAGGTATCGACGTCGTGCGAGAGCAGATCAAGACCTTCAGTAGCACCAAGCAGATCTTCTCCGCAGCACCAAAGGCTGGAGACTCGCTCGCAACCTTCAAGCTCATCATATTGGACGAGGCAGATGCTATGACAGCGACCGCGCAAATGGCCCTTCGAAGAATCATGGAGAAGTACACAGCAAACACGCGGTTTTGCATCATCGCCAACTACACACACAAGCTCTCGCCTGCGCTACTGTCTCGTTGTACGAGATTCCGATTCTCGCCCCTGAAAGAGCAAGATATCCGGAACTTGGTTGACAAGGTCGTCGAGGATGAGAAGGTCAACATCACATCGGACGCCACAGATTCGCTGGTGACCCTCAGCAAGGGTGACATGAGGCGAGCACTCAACGTCTTGCAAGCTTGCCATGCGTCAAGTACCCCACTGCAGCCACCAGGAAAGCCGGTCCAGGATCCAAGCACCATCGAGCGAGATCAGATTACCCAGACTACCATCTACGATTGCATCGCTGCGCCGCATCCCTCAGATGTCAAGTACATACTGGAGACGTTGCTGTCGACGCAGGATATGACACAGTGCTTGCGGACAGTGAACAACCTGAAGACCAGCAAGGGGCTGGCATTAGCAGACATCTTGACTGCAGTCAGTGAAGAGCTGGTGACCAACGACGTGCCGTCGCAAGTGATGGTAACATGGATGTCAGGCTTGGCAGATATCGAGTACAGGCTAAGCGGCGGCGGAAGTGAATCGATGCAAACCGGCGCGGCGATCGGCGTGGTAAGAACGGGAGTGGAGCTGTTGGAGACTGGCAAGAAGTGAAAGAGATGAGATGGAAGGGCGTTCGCAGCGTCAGGGGCATTTGCATCAGCGGCGCGAGGACTTGACGCGTAAATAAGATACCACAGCGATGAACAAACGGCGAGACAGAGCGCGCACGCTAATGAATACCCACCTGCGCACGCTAATGAATACCCACCTGATCGCCGCATCTGTGTATGTACCTCGAGCACTGACATCGCAAAGCAGGCCAGGCAGTCGTGTTCTAGTCGCGCCGAGAGGGAACCAGCACGCTCACCGCACCCTATATATTCTGCACTCACCACGAATCACAGAACCCTCACATCGCTTCCCACACCTCCCACACCACCTCCACTCGCTCACAGCCGCTCGCTCACTCCACGACCGCCTGAGGACCCTTTCATCTGAGTGAAAGCCCCCCTCCAAATCCGAGACATCATCACCGGCATCACGATGTCGGCGAACCAGCGAACGAACGGCGCGCCCTTCAAGCGCGGACGAGGACGCGGCTTTAGGGTCCGTCCGACTAACCTCACTGCCGCCAGCAACCCCACTCCGACTATCTCACAAGTCGCCGCCAGCAACGCAACCTCGACTGTATCTCAAGGTGACCACAGTACGAACCACATCGACCAAGGACAGTACGGCGATGCCTATAGCAACGTCTCATTCAGCTTCTCCCACGACGTACCAGCGCCCACCACCAACCAGATCAACTTCATGCGCCGGGCCCAGTTCGTAAGGGAGATGAGGGAGAGGCATGAGGCCGCTGGAACCGCTTATCAGGAGGTGGTTCAGGAGGCCGCTTTGCCGGTGAAGCAGAACTTGCACCACTCGACGGCGTTCAACGCTCCATCCGCACCCTCGAAGCCATTCCAGGGGGTTCCTGCTGCCGATCAGAAGCCGGACGTATTCCTCAACAAGAGCTTCCAGGGCCTGTCGTTCAGCAAGCCGGCGACCGAAGATGAAGCGGACCTCAGCGACGCTGAGACCGACGCCAACGACTCGGAGGACGAGCGCATCTTATTGAGGAAGGTCAAGAACCCTCGCGGCAAGATCGATGACCAGATCATCGGCCGTCAAGAAATCGCCCCGAAAGCCCAGCCGCCATCACGACCTTCGAGAGTCCTTCCAGCGGGACTGTTTTGCCCTCTGCCACCGGCAGTACTGCCTCCGACTCCTGAGCCAGTCCAGTCCCGTCTATCGAACATCTTCGCCGAACTGGCACAACGCGAGGCGGCAAAGCAAGCTGCCGCTACCCACCATCTGCAAGTGCCTTCATCGAAGCGCACTATCACCGGCCAGCGGAAGTCAGCCGCCAACATCACCGTGCCATCGACAAAACCACCGAAGCGCGTAGGCTATGGCTTCTCATACTCGGACCCCGCCTTCAACACATTCACCTCTGACATGCCAGACACCGACAGCGAAGGCGAAGCAGAAGCTGACGACGAAGGCAAAGACGACGAACAGCCAAAACCCCTTCCCGGCGCCTCTGTCGACAGCTTCCAGGTGCGCTTTGACCAGGCACAGAAGGTGGAGATGCGAAACATCCCGGTGAACAACACCTTCACCTTCGCTGCCACACCGCAAGATGAACCCGCCGATCTCGTTGTTTTGCGTTCAATGGGCTCCTTCAACCTCACCAAGCCCCAGCGCATCCTCCCGTGCACATCAGCCACTCGCGAGGACACCATCCGCGTCAAGGCCGCAGCCAACGCCCTTCTCAAGTTCGACGAGTCCGCCGACATATACGGCGCTCTCGCGGCTCGCTTAGAGCGCATGGTGCAGGCAGCCATGAAGCAGAACGGTGGCAAGGCTGTCGATATGGGCGCGTCGGCACGCAAGCTGCGCGACTTTGTATTCTCGACCATAGAGGCACGGGTCGAGACGGGCGAGATGAGGGGGTTGGTTGAGCATGAGTGCGAGTGGGTGCAGTGGTTTGTGCTGGCGTGCACGTCTGGGGTGATGCACGTGAAGACCTCGGGATGTGGATGTCGGGGAGAATGGGAGCAGTGAAGAAGAGGCTGCGGAGGTACGGGATGGTGTATGGCCTAAGGTTCATCGATTGGGGAGGGTATTGGAGGCGTTATGGATCGAGCGTCCTGGTTCCTAGGAGTATTTGTAGGCGTCTGGACTCTGGAGCGCTTCACAAGGGTGGCTCAAAATGGAGCCTGGAGCACACATGGCGTTAAGGGTTGATTTTTACGGTTTCTTGAATGTTTGTAGGCGTTTTGAGCGCATTGTTCGCAAGTCCCTTCGTTCCACATGGAGATATACACATCTTTTCTACAGTTCCTACAAGCGCTTGAATCTGATGAATTGCCTGCTTCCTTGTGCTGCCTGAAAATAGATACGGGACCACCTGTGTACTGTTAAGGTAAGATGAAAGCGCCTCGTGCTTTGTGTGTCAACCGTCACGACATGTGTACATACTCGGGCTTGATTAGTTTTAGACGCCCCACCTGCATTCAGTAGCATGGAGTATCACGTGCCAATGTGAGATGAAAGCGCCTCGTGTTCATGTGTGTCTTTTCTTGTTTCTCGTCGCGATAAGTCTGCGTACTCGAGCTTGATTGGTGATAGAAGTTTCACTCGGGGTGATAGAACCCATGGCATTGGTGGAGTTGGGTTTTTGGCCTTTGCCTTGAGCAGTATGCCGCGAGTTCAAAGCCCTGACTATCCGCATCCCACTACAACAGCTTCCCTGAGCTTTTCGGCGTCGTATGAAGGCAATCTCGGCCAACGTTGGTCGGAGGACTACGACAAATGGAATAATATCAAAGGACATGTAGAGGGTTTGGCTGTGTGTTACCTTGGCGATACCAAAATGTTCAGTCTGGGGGTCTGTGCAAGTGGTCCACACATTGGCACTATTTTTGAATAAGAGAAGTCGTCTTCGGCTGGCCAAAGTATGGGGTACCAATGGCAAGAATTCCTTTTTATGATAACTAGCCGAGCTTGAGAACACTAAACAGCAGGGAAAGCAGCTGGAAGCGAAGGGGTGATCGATGAGTTGCCGAGTCCGATAGCCGAAGTGTATCTGTATGCGAGTACGCCACGACAAGGTCGCGAGGGAGATGCTCTTATAGGCCCAATCAGAGAGGAGAACTACGATTCGATCGAGTCTCACGTTAGTGGTGTAGAAATGAACATTGGTCTTAGAAGATAGTTTAGAATACGAGCACAACAACTTATACCCGAGTCTTTTCGTATTCAATAGACTATCAGAGTCACAGCGTAAGCTAGAGAAAGCTCAAGACGTCAAGTAGATGGAGTGAATACGAGCAAAGACTCCGAGGCACCATCAGGTGATGAGCATCTTCAGCAGAGAAGTTACTGAAGGTGACCACGGCATTCACAGTCCTGAAGGCCCAATCAGAGAGTGTGGAAGTGTGCAAGCGCAAAAAGAAACTATTTTTCGCTTCTTGAAGACCCCTGTCACTTTCCTTTGCATGTGCTTGCCACAGGATATAATAAGACAACTGCTCGAGGCGACCGCGCAACAAAATCGCGCGAATCGGAGCAAAGCCTCGAATTTCTTTTCTCCAGCTCCTCGTATTCTGATCCATGGGTTTCTGTACTGCACTTTGTCGGTCTACAGCCTGGTATGATTCGCGAAATCGATATCAGAGACTGGCAAGTCCGGCTTCTGTCTTGCTCCAATGCGCGAATTGCGCGAGCAAGCTGAATTGACTTTTAGGTGGAAAATTGAGGCTCTGCGAGCAGCTGGCGCACAAGCGAATGCGAGCTGATAATTCATACCGGTACACGCTAAAGCATGCAGCGCCCTGTACGTCATCCTGCTCTAGCGTATCAACGACATTCGTGAAGGTTCTGACTCTACACATTTCTGTGAATTCTTACG
>Ga0265780_10006174_pt1 | contig 14943 bp, 9 predicted proteins | sample P1T30metagenome_FD_192432 | JGI IMG/M metagenome (GOLD analysis project Ga0265780, IMG submission 192432) | Plant litter microbial communities from East Loma Ridge, Irvine, California - P1 T30 | ecosystem: Environmental > Terrestrial > Plant litter > Unclassified | place: USA: California... | reverse complement strand
TGGTCGTGATCCACCACTGCACGTCGTGCAGGTCGAACACGTGCAGCACCAGCTCATGGTTCTCGGGCAGGATCTCGACCCACACCGTGCCGGGCGTCATGTTGATCAGGCAGGACAGCACTGCCAGGCCGTAGGGGTCGCGAATCGTCAGGGGTACGCGGATGAACTGCGAGTTCACTTTCGCATAATCGGCAAACAGGATGATGCGGCTGACGTTGAAGCAGGAACGCACCACTTCCACGGCCGCCATTGCCAGCAGCCGCGCCAGCTGCAGCGGCGCGCGCAGGCGCGGGTAGCCGAGAGGCTGCAGCTTGCGCCCCAGCAGCGGCGCCGCGATGCCGATGACGGCGCCCAGCAGCAGGTGCGCCGGTTCGACGCTCCCGTTCAGCAGCAGCCACAGGATGCACAGGCCAAGCGAGACCAGCGGAAACGGCAGCCAGCGCGCCATCATGACCCCTCCCCGCCGGCCGCAGCCGAAGACGGCGACGGCACGGCCGGATGCCCCAGCACGCGCTCGATGTAGTCGGCCGGCCGGTGGATGCCGGCACTGGCCCGTTCCAGGTAACCGTAGATCGGTCCGGCCTCGATCGTCATCACGCCCGACAGCGCCAGCAGGAACACCACCGGCGCCACCTCCGAACGATGCAGGCGCGGCGGCGCCGCTTTGGTGGCCCCGCTGTTGGCCCAGAATGTGCGCACCCCAAAGCGCAGCATCGCCATCACCGCCACCAGCCCCGACGCCAGCACCAGCGCCATCAGCGCCCAGGCGGTGCCGGGGATGCGTCCATCGACCGGATGCAGCAGCGCATGGAACATACCGAACTTGGCGACGAAGCCGGACAGCGGCGGCAGGCCGGCGATCATCAGCGCGCAGGCAGCAAAGGACAGTGCCAGGAAGGCCAGCGCCGCCGGCACGCCCTGCCCCAGCGGCTCGTCCGGCTTGTCCTCGACCGCATAGGCTTCCATGGTCACCGCCAGGATCGCCGCGCTTGGCGTGCGGATGCGGTCGATCAGTTCCACCAGCAGCAGGAAGGCGGCAATCGCCAGCGTCGAGCCGACCAGGTAGTACAGGCCGGCCGCGACCAGCGAGGCCTGGCCGTAGCCGATCACCGCCAACAGCGTGCCCGAAGACACGATCGCGCCATAGCCCGCCATGCGGCCGGCGCTGTCGGTGGACAGCATACCGGCGGCACCGAACAGGATGGTGGCCGCGCCGCCCCACAGCAGGGCGTCGTAGCTCCAGCCGCCCGGAAACCATAATAACCACAGCCGAAGGATGGCGTAGGTGCCGACCTTGGTCATCAGCACCAGCATCGCCGCCACCGGGGGCGATGCCGCCGCGTAGGTGGTCGGCAACCAGAAACCGAGCGGCCACATCGCGCTCTTGATCAAAAAGGCGAGTGCCAGCACGCTGGCCCCAATCTGCACCAGGCCCAGCTCGGGCGCGGGCAGCACCGCAATGCGCGCGGCCAGGTCGGCCATGTTGAGGGTGCCGGTGGCGGCATAGATCAAGGCCGTTCCGAGCAGGAACAGCAGCGAAGCCGCCAGGTTGACGGCGATGTACTGCATGCCGGCGCGCAGTCGCTCGGCGTTGTACCCGTGCAGCAGCAGGCCGTAGGACGAGGCCAGCATCACTTCGAAGAACACGAACAGGTTGAACAGATCGTGGGTCAGGAAGGCGCCGTTGATCCCCATCAGCAGGAACTGGAACAGCGTATGGAAGTGAACGCCGATGCGGCCCCAGCGCTGCATGGCGAAGTGCAGCGCCGCCAGCGCCAGCAGCGCAGTCAAGAGCAGCATCAGCGCCGCCAGGCGGTCGGCCACCAGCGCGATACCGAACGGCGCCGCCCAGTTGGCGGCCAGGTAGACGCCGATGCCGCCCTGCCAGTAGCCGCCGTCGGTCATCGCCACCAGCAGCAGCGCGGTGGCCAGCATGCCCAGCACCGACAGGTAGCCAAGCGCCAGCTTGAGGCGGTGCCAGCCCTGGGTCAGCGGCGCCATCGCGGCGCCGCACAGCAGCGGCAGCAGCACCGGTATCAAGATCACATGGTCGAGCGCCGTCATCGGTTCGGGTCTTTCATGACTCGGGCTCCCGGCCGTCGACGTGGTCGGTGGCGGTCAGGCCGCGCGCGCCGATCATCACCACCAGGTACAGCGCGGTGGTGGCGAAGCCGATCACGATGGCGGTCAGCACCAGCGCCTGCGGCAGCGGATCGGCCAGCACGGCCGGGTCGGGGCGCGTCCCCGCCGGTGTCAGGGGCGGCTTGTCCACCCACAGCCGCCCCATGACGAAGATGAACAGATTGACGGCGTAGGACATCAGCATCAGCCCGGCCAGCACCTGGAAACTGCGCGGGCGCAGCACCAGCCAGATGCCGGCCGCGAACACGATGCCGATCGCCAGCGAAATCACGGCTTCCATGGTGCGGCCTCCATTACAAAATCTCCTTGGACGGCGGCAGCGCCGACGGCAAGGCTGCGCGCGCGGCGGCCACCGGCATCCGATGGCTGCGCAGCGACTGGTGCGCCAGCGCCACCAGGATCAGCATGGTGGCGCCGACCACCACCAGGAATACGCCGAGGTCGAACACGAAGGCGCTCGGCACGTGGATTTCTCCCAGCAGCGGCAGCGCCAGGTGGGCCGTGTGGCTGGTGAGGAAGGGATAGCCGAGCAGCCATGCCCCGAGGCCGGTGCCGCAGGACGTCACCAGGCCCCAGGCGATCCAGCGGTGCGGGCGCAGGCGCAGGTGGTCTTCGACCCAGTCGGTCCCGGCCACCATGTACTGCACGATCAGCGCGGTGGCGAAGATCAGGCCGGCGACGAAACCGCCGCCCGGCAGGTTATGCCCGCGCATGAAGAAGTAGGCGGCAATCACGCCCATCACCGGCAGCAAAAAGCGCATGTACACGCCGGCCACCAGCAGGTAGCCGCCGTTGGCCTGCCGGGCCGGCGACTCGCGCACGGCCGGATCGACGTCGCTGGCTTGCTGCAGCGGGATCGCGACGCTTTCCGGCGCCGGGCGGAAACGGCGCAGCAGCGCGTACACCGTCAGCGCCACCGCGCCCAGCACGGTGATCTCGCCCATCGTGTCGAAGCCGCGGAAGTCGACCAGCAGCACATTGACCACGTTGGCGCCGCCGCCTTCCGGCAGCGCGCGGCGCACGTAGAAATCGCTGATGGTGTCGACCGGCGGCCGGGTCAGCACCGCGTGGGTGACGGCCGCCAGTCCGAGCCCGCCGGCCACTGCCAGCAGCAGATCGCGCGTGCGCCGCCACTGGGTGCTGGCCGGGGCCGGACCGGACAGTGCGCGCGGCTGGAAGCGCGGCGGCAGCCAGCGCAGCCCGAGCAGGATCAGTACCGTGGTCACGGTTTCCACCATCAGCTGGGTCAGCGCCAGGTCGGGCGCCGACAGCCACAGGAAAGTGATGCTGGTGACGATGCCGGTGCCGCCGACCAGCGCCAGCGCCGCCAGCCGGTGATACTTGGCCTTCCACGCAGCCGCCACCGCGCACACCGCGCCGATCAGCCACAGCAGCGCGAACGGCAAATCGAAGTCCGTCAGCGCGACCGGCGGCAAGTCGGGCAAGGGTCGCGCCAGCAGCAGCGGCACGATCACCAGCATGGCCACGATGACGCGGAACTGCGGCTGCAGGCGGCGCGTGCCGGTCCAGCGCATCAGGGTGTCGGCCGCCACGCCGAGCGCCAGCATGCAGGTCTCGTAGGCTTGCGCCCCCTTCAGGCGGTGCAGCACCGGCACCTTGCTGCGCGCTTGCAGGTTGGCGCGGCGGCGCAGATACAGATAGAACACCAGCCCCACGCCCAGCGCCGCGGCGCTCATCACCAGCGCCAGGTTGAGGCCATGCCAGATCGCCAGGTCGTAGGCCGGCATGCGCACGCCGAGGATGGCGTGGGCGGCCACCGCCAGCACGTCGCCGACGGTACGCTCGGGGAGCACGCCGACCGCAATGCACAGCAGCACCAGGCACTCGACCGGAAAGCGCATCCAGCGCGGCGGCTCGTGCACCGGATGATCGATATCGGGCGTCAGCGGCCCGAAGAACACGCTGATGAAACGCAGTGAATAGGCCACGCTGAAGATGCCCATCAGGGTCGCCGCCACCGCCATCGACCAGTCCTCGGTGCCGCCCACCAGCGCCGCCTCGGCAAAGAACATCTCCTTCGACAGGAAGCCGTTCAGCAGCGGCACCCCGGCCATGGCGGCGCTGGCGACGATGGCCAGCGCCGCCGTGCGCGGCATGGCCTGGCGCAGGCCGCGCAGGATACGCATGTCGCGGGTGCCGGTCTCGTGGTCGACGATGCCGACCGCCATGAACAGCGAGGCCTTGAACACCGCGTGGTTCATGGTGTGGAACACCGCCGCGACCACCGACAACGGCGTGCCGATGCCCAGCAGGACCGTGATCAGGCCGAGGTGGCTGATGGTCGAATACGCGAGCAAGCCCTTCATGTCGTACTGGAAGATGGCGAAGAAGGAGCCCAGCAACATGGTGCAGACGCCGGCGCCGGCCACGATCCAGGTCCATTCCGGGGTGCCGGACAGCACCGGCCACAGGCGCATCAGCAGGAAGATGCCGGCCTTGACCATGGTCGCCGAGTGCAGGTAGGCCGAGACTGGCGTCGGCGCCGCCATCGCGTGCGGCAGCCAGAAGTGGAAAGGGAATTGCGCGCTCTTGGTCAGCGCGCCCAAAACGATCAGGATCAGCGCCGGCAGATACAGGGGGTCTTGCTGGATACGTCCGGCCGCGGCCAGCACGGCGTCGAGATCGTAGCTGCCGGCGATGCGGCCCAGCATCAGCATCCCGGCCAGCAGGCACAAGCCGCCGGCCGTGGTGACGGTAAACGCCATGCGGGCGCCGCGGCGGGCGTCGTTGCGCTCCTGCCAGTAGCCGATCAGGAGGAACGAGGTCAGGCTGGTCAGCTCCCAGAACACCACCAGCTGGATCAGATTACCCGACAAAACCACGCCCAGCATCGCCCCCATGAAGGCAAGCATGTAGGCGAAGAAGCGCGCCACCGGGTCGCGCCGCGACATGTAGTAGCGCGCGTACAGCAGCACCAGCAGGCCGATGCCGAGCACCATGACGCTGAACAGCCAGGCCAGGCCATCCATGCGCCAGACGATCTCCAGGCCGAATTCGGGCAGCCAGGCAAAGCGTTCGGTCACCACCTCGCCGGCGCGGATGCGGCCGAACTGGACAATCGCCAGCACCAGCGCCGCCAGCGTGGCGATCCCGGCGACTGCCGCCGGCCGCGAGCGCGAGCCGGACGGCATGCACACGGCGACAAAGGCGCCGCAAAAGGCGAGGATCGGGATGAACGGCAGCGTGGACATCAAGACGGGACCAGCAAGGTATCGCAGGCGAAGTCCTGCAGCAGGTGGTCGTTGCGGCTGCCGGAAAACAGGCGCACCAGCGCCGGCTCGGTGTGCAGGCCGAGTACCGCCAGGTCGATGGCGTTGGTGCGGGCAAACTCGGTCAAGCGCGCGATCGACCGTGTGCTCGACTGCGCGGCCGGCGGTGCCTCGGCATCGCCTTCGGCGGCCAGCGCGGTGATGTTGGCGCGCGCAGCGGCATCCAGACCGCAGCTGTCGATGAAGCTGTCCAGCACAGCCTGCCCCTGCCCGTCCGTGCCGGCATCATAAACGACGATGCGCCGTGCCGGAAACCAGGCCGCCGCCAGCCGCAGCGCACGCCGGGCAGCGTCCGACCCGTCGACCGGCACCAGGATGCTGCGATACGGCCCGCGCACGCGGCGGCGCACCGCCAGCAGCGGCTGCGCCAGGCCGCGCGCCAGCCGCTCGACGGTCGAGCCGAGGATCAGGCGCCCCAGGGTATCGTCCTGCGAGGCGCCGGTAACGACCAGCCAGGCCGGCAGCGCGGCGGCGGCTTCGAGGATGGCGTCGTCGACCTGGCCGGCGGCAAAGCGCTGGCTGGCCTGCAGGCCGGATCCTTCGAACTCGAGCGCGAACTCGAGCCGGGCCGCGCCGGCCTCGCGCTCGCGCCCGGTGTCGCCTTCGAACCAGGCCAGCACGTCGGCCGGCGCGTTTGGCGCGTCGACCACGGTCAGGACCTCGATCGGCATAGCGAATTCCTGCGCAAGCTGCTTGCTGCGCTCCAGCGCGCGGTCGCAGCGGGCGCTCAGGTCTGTCGCGAGCAACAATCCTGGCGGTCTCGAAGGGATGAAAACGTCGGGCATGCCAGTAGAGGTCAATACGAAGAATGTTCTTACTATACTGGCAATAGCCTGCGGGCGGCCACGCGTTACTTTAATGCATGTTGTTTTGGCAGCCAGACATACGGCTTTGCGGCACAAACCAGCCCCAACCGGCCCAGAAACCGAAGGCTGCTAGCCTGAAGGTGCTGATAAGCTGGGTTCGAACGCGAAAGTGAATGCTCAGGCGCTCCCAAAAGCCATCATATCGAGGACATCAGCTTGGCTCCGCAGGCGGTAAGGTCCTGGTCATACGCGACTTGCTTTCCATGGTGTGTGCGCGTGCTGCTCTTCGGGTGAATCGGAAATTTGCCTTTGCATTTCGGACAGTAAGTCGCATCGCCTTCGACGGCAACTTGCTTGCCCAGCACGGTGAAATCCACGGCGGCCGAGATGACCTGGCCTCCATGGGTTGTTTTGTCGCCGAGGCGGATCACACCACGTCCTTGCTGGTCTTTCATGTTCGGTCCTCGATCGGCTGTATTACGCTATGTTGCGGTCTGAATCCACATTCTGATTCGCTGCTATCGTGTGCTCATCGGTGCCCATGAAAATTTTTCGATAGGACCAGTAGCCGTTGAGTTCGAGAAGGGGCTTATTGAATCCGGCCAGGGAGTCATGTACGTAGCTATCGAAGAGGGTTATATACGCGAGCGGCGTTGGTGCTGCGCGCTGTGCAAGCGCAAGCACCGCGCCTGCTTCCGGCTCTAGGACAGTGTTCGTTACCTTCCTCTTGGTAGCAGAAAAGAAGCTTGTCAGGGTTGAAATTTTGCTGCGACCGGCGTCCTTCGAGGCGACCGGCGCTATCGCAGCAGCATCGTCGATAAGCCGTTTGTTGAAGGAAATTAGAATCTCCCTGTCGACCTGATTGGCGCGTTTTACCTGATTGGTTGTGTGAAACTGATTTCTAACCTGCCAGCGCCAGTTGAGGTAGGGTTGAAGCCACTCGTATATGGGCCGTGGTGCGAGGGTGGCGTAGGAAATAAAATCTTCATAAGCCTTTGCAAGGTCCGGATGAATGGCTAGCGGGTTGTAATCACCTTGCGTTTCCCGTGGTCGCTTTAAAGGTGCACCAGTAGCGATTGCACAGTCGAGCATATGGTTGAGCGGTATTTGCGATAACTTAAGCGAATCGTCCCCTACCGAAATCCCGAGGTCCCCGGCACGGTATCCGCCGCCAACATCGCTGTGTGCGCCTGGATACGCGTGCTGGACCCACCCGGATGCCAGCTTGCCACCGCTCCCGATTTCGTCAAGTGGAAAGTTCCTGCGCAGTTCATGCATTGCAACCATATGCACGCAATTTCTCACCGACGACGGAATGTTCAAGGACTCGGCATTTGCCCATGCGCCATGTCCACCGGTTGAGCTTGTCAATAGCCCGCCTGTTCCCGACCAGAATCCTGCGGAGGCCACGGTATCGATAATACCAAGGAAGCGAAAGTGCAGAGGAATACCACCAAGGCGACCACCAGCAAGTAATTCGTTTAACCAGTTACAAAATACGCGCGCTTGCGCAGCACCTCTTGAGAACCCGAAGACGTCGACGAAACACTCGACAATACGTGGCTTTCCGCTTTCAAGTTTCGCCTTCAAAGATTTAGTTTGCTTTTCCAGAAAGTCCTGGCGATTCTTGTTAATGCCTACATCCGGTTGCAAGAGCCCATGACGCAGTCCGAGCTTTGCAAGGATTTCGTCATCGCAGTCATTCGGTATCCGCGTGTCATTGCGGCATAATGCCAGGACACTGGCTTTGTCAAACATATCAACGCTGGAAGAATGATAGTGTAAAACGTTAAAAACCTGGAGTAGCGCATAAATTACTCGTGCTTCACAACCGAACGCACATCCTGCTCCGGCGGCCGTTTCGGTGTATTCCCCGATCTCAGGAAATCTCGTGCCGACACCGGGTATATAAATTCGAGCATAGCCGCTCTTTATGCTACCAGGATAAATTTCCTGTAACCTTGCGATGTTGGTGTGCGCCCGACCTCCCACGTCACGATCCTTATTATTATTTGTTCCATCGAAGAATATCCCAATATTGAAAATACATTCGCATTTTTTTATGTTACATTCGACTTGAGAAGTAATTTTTGATAATCCATTAGTTGGAGCCTCTTTCACAGGCGCCATTGGGCAATAAGATTTTTTCATCGCCAATCTCCGTATTTTTTCCGATCAGCCGCAATCATTTTTAAATGCAGTGCTAATTCCTGATCGGTGAAAAGCGCTTTGATGGCATTCCCCTGCATGGCTGCTCGTATTGCTTTTTTATCCCCTTCGCGAATCGGATGCGAATCACTATGGGAGGCAAAACTCGAGACAACAACGCGCACGCGACCGTTTGGAAAGAAATGTACAAAGAAGTTTCCGGGTTTTGTATATTCCTCCACAGGCACTTGTGCTTGATATATACCTTCGATCCTTTCAGTTTCGGATATTTTATGATCGGCACTTCTGATTATGCGATGCACCTTCCAGCGAACGTCAACCGAGATTGAAGGCCGCCATCGTAGTGGCAATGTCATGCAACAGACTATGCTGCCGCCACCGCCACCTTCGTCTATATTATCTCCGATGGATTGATTAATATAGAATCTGTTTATTACATAATCTGTACCCAAGTGGTGTACGCCGATTAGTGAAGCGGGAAAGCTGGCAGGTTCACTCGCAATCGAATGTGAAGCCGTACACGTTCCCAGCAAAATAGCAACTGAAAGAAGTGACGAAATCAGATTCAACCTTAAAAAATAAGTCACTGAGATTTTCACGTATCTCCCTTATTTAAAGAGGTAACTTAATCTTGTTTTGATGGAGTATTCATATTATGAAGACAGAATGTTTTATATCCTTGAGTTTCCTCCCCTTCTTCTATGCCTTATCCGCAAGTTCTTGCAGGTTTCTTTTAAAGGCGTTAATATCATCCATCAAGAGATATCCTGAAATCTCCGGCCTACATATAACCTTACCTCGACTTACCACAGCTGCTTCCGTAAGAAACAGCAAATAAAGTTGACTTGGACTCCTGGAAGCGCACCAGGCCTGACGGGCTTCGACCGCCCAACCGTGTTGTTCCTCAGCGGTTCCCGGAAATTCTGCCCCGTGGTGCATCATTGTCAATTTGGCTATGCAGTGGTCGGGCTCGCTGGCTTCATCGAGGGCTGCTATCTGGTCACGGTCCAATCGAAGCGGCGTCAGGACATCGTCAATGGCCTGGACCTGCCGAAGCTCAATGACGCGTCCAGCCCTGTCGTGAGCGCACCATCGTGCAAACGGACGCCGCATGGTCGCCCACTGCGCTTCGGTCAACACGGACGAGAGAGGCGTAAGAATCGCGCAATCGGCACACCTGAGCGTAAATTGCTTATCATCGGGATCGAGGATGAAAATGAAGCGCCGCAGATGATGAGCAATCTCCACAAGGGGCAGTCCAGTGTCGATTATGGACACATGTAACGCCGGCACAAGCGCGTTGACATAGCCCATGACCTGATCGAGATCGCCCGCTTCATATGCTGCGTCCATATCGATGAGGAATGGACTCACTTCCAAAGCACGTGCTGTATAGATCGGCGCCAGCCACGCCGGACGGCTCTGCGAATCCTTTTCCGCATAAGCTGCTGATGCGGCCTGCAGCAAGCCATTGTCGATCAACAGATACGAGTTCAAATTCTCCTGTTTCATTCGGGCTCCACCAATGGGCTGTGCGCGCGTGCAGCTGCAAGCATGCAAGGAATGCAGATGTCATGATGTGGCAGCTCATCAGGAAACTGAACGTCCGGCGCCTGTTTTGAAAAGGTCTGGTGATCAGCCGCATACACGTGGCTGCTGCCTGCTGTCCGGCCAATAATGCCTTCGGCGCTGATCTTCAGTTCACTGCCGCCTCCGTAGATGCAGACGCCTTTCTTGGCTTTGATATTGATCCAGTCCTTGGTACTGATAAGTTCCACGACCTTGTTCGCGAGCAGTTCGAGGGCGCCATCCTGTGCCTGGGTTTCTACATTCCCGCGCGCGGCAACCTGCTTGATGCCGCCATCGTTTGCAAAAGCGCTGATCCCCTGGGCCGCGCGCAACGATGTTTTTCCGCCGGCGGTAAAGCAGGTATCAGCAGCAGTAATCAGGTCTGCATTCTTTTCAGCGCCGATGACAAGGTTTTCGCTGCTTGCCATAATGATCCCGGCCGGTCCGCTGATCGCGACAATAGGGGCGCCCCCGGCATTCCCACCGGCACCCGACACGTTGGTGCCGGCATCCAGATGCCTGAGCTTGTCAACCAGTTGCGTCAGCAGCGGGCCGCTGGTGCCGTCTCTGGCATGGGTCTCGGCAAGTTTGGCCAACTGGGTCGCAATATCGTGCAGGCCATCCGCCAGGCCGATCAACTCGTCCCGGTCCAGTTGTTTGCCCACTGCCTGCTGACGGCCTTCGGCGGTGATCAGTATGCCTTTGCCGCCACGAATTGCCACCGCCTTGTCGCTGCGCAGTTCGGCACCTTCGCCACGAGGTTTGCTGTTGCCGTCTCTTGGATGTGTCAGCCAGCCGAGATTAAGCTGCGAAGCTCCGTCGTCGCTTGCAAGCTGCGTGCTGATCTGACGCGGGGTATCGTCGAATCGCAGACGGTTCATTCGAGATCCGTGGATCTCCTGACTGCACATACCAGACAAAAAGCGGGTCAGCGGCAGGTTGGCACGCTCGCTTAAGGGCGGCGGCAAGGCACTCCCGTTGTACAGCTGACAGAGGATGATGGGTTTGTCCGGATCGCCGCCGAGAAAGGCCACCAGGACTTCAGTGCCTACTCTGGGGAGTGTCAGTGTGCCGCAATGCGAGGTTGCGCTGCCAGCCCAATTTGTGGCCACTCTTACCCAGGCGGAATCGGCGTCCGTATCCGAAGCACCAGCGCCATGGGCCTGCGCATGATCGGCTGGCCGCGTCGCCGGAAAACGAATCTTCACACGGCCGTATTCATCGCAATGGACGACGTCAGTGCCTGCGCCGACTACAATGGCGCTTTGCAGGCCGGGGTCGCGCAGGTCCGTACGCGGGTCGAATGCGGGAATGATCGGAATGCCACGCCGTACGGCTTCAAAGCGCATCCGGAACGGGTTCTGGTGGCCGCCGCGTACGACATGCAGCGGCGTGTCCCCATTGCCATGCCAGCCATTGGACGCGAACAGCCTTTGCACACGCTCTTCGAGACTTTTCGGCAGGTTGTTTCGCGCTTCGATCTCGACGGAAATGATGACGAAATCGCGATCGCGCGGAGAATGCCGGTCGACCTCCGGATGATCCTCGAGCGAGAAGAATTCACCCGCACGAAAGTCGCGTACGGTTCCTTCCCCGTTGAAGCGCTTCATGGCGAGTTCTTCGCTCTGAATTCTTAGCAGGCCCAGGCGCTTCAAGTCCTCGTGATCTTCTGCGGCATGCGGCGATTCGACAACGAAGTGCTCGAGGCTGCGGGCCAACTGGTTGCCTGACTGACCCTGATCTGCCTGGGTAGGCGTTCCGACCGTCATCCACGGTATGCTTCCCGGCTGCTTGTAATCCCAGCTGAAGATACTAGCGTTACCAGCTTGGAGTTTGCGGACAGCGCCCCAACGGGTCACGGAATCGCGCTGTTCGGTAGCATCGTCGCGATGGTAGCGGACGACACCCGCTTCGTTCTGTTCAAGTCTGCTCTGTGCATCAAAGAGCACGAGAGTATGCCCCACTGCCGCCCCTGTAACCGGATTGCCTTTTTCCCAAGCTCGGCTACGTCCGGGTCGAAAAAACCACGCAATGCCGGCGCGCCGCAAAAGTCGCCGGATAAATGCAGAATCCGATTCGTTGAACTGTATCGTTTGTTCGCGCTCTGGATAGGCATCGTGACGGAAGCCGGGTGCGAATTCGAAGTCGAAGCTGGAAGCCAATACAGGATTTATTTGACGCCATTCGTCCAGCACGATGCTGACGACTTGTGGCCAGCTTAATCGGCGGAAAACACGCGTATTGAGGCGCTGCTCCATGATTGCCAACACGTCACGAACGACGAGCTGATAGCTGGCAATCGCACCATCGCATTCGCCCGAACAAGCCTCCGTGACCAGACCACTTACGCTGCGTATTTGCCCTCTGTCAGTAACGAACTCGAGACTGGCAGGCACGCCGATGAATTCTTTCAACGGCAAGTTGATGGACGTCGCAACGCAGCGGATGTGATATTCGAATCCCTCGCAAATCGATTCGGTACCACTTACAAATTGAGGAAGGAGAAGATTATCGATTGTCTTGTTTCGATGAAAGAGCTTCATTCGAACAGGACGGTTGCTGGCACTTAAAGACTTGTCTGCCCGCAAAAAACTGCTGAGCTCATCATCATTGTCCATGGCTTACTCCGTTGTTTCACATCGGAACAAGCCTGGATTTTGGCACTTGAGGCAGTGGGAAAATTGAGAATTGGCAAGATACTCAAGTATGACGAGGAAAGGTATCGTTCGCGCCACGAAGTTTGTATGCACTGCCGAGTCAGGGACAACGATCCATCACTTGGATGGCAGGTCAGCGCAGATCCAGCCAGAATTTGCGCACACCCTCTTCCTCATCCACTGGCCCCACCGTGAAACCGAGCTTTTTCACCAGCCCGATCACCGGCGCATTCTGCGGCAAGGCCTCGCCCACGATCTCGCGCGTCCCGCGCGCGCGGCAGTAGGCGATCAGCTTGTGCATCAACATCACGCCCAGGCCCTTGCCTTTCAGGTCCGAGCGCACCGTGACCGCGAATTCGGCGCTGACGTTGTCCGGATCGGCCACCACCCGGCCCACGGCCAGGGTCTCGTCGATGCCGTCGCCATTCGGGCGCGTGGCGATGAAGGCCATCTCGCGGTCGTAATCGATCTGGGTGAAGCGCGCCAGCTGGGCCGGCTGCAGTTCGCGCACGCGCACGAACATGCGGTAGCGCACGTCGTCCGGCGTGAGCGCGTTGAAGAAGGCGATGTGGGCCTGGCCGTCCTCGGGGCGGATCGGGCGCAGCAGAATCTGGCCTCCCTGCCACGGCACCAGCTCTTCCAGCTCGGCCGGATAGGGGCGGATCGCCAGCCGGTCCAGGGTACTCCCGGAGCGGTCGGCCATGGCGATGCGCATGCGCGCGTCCAGCACCGTCGCGCCGCGGCTGTCGGCCAGCAGCGGGTTGATGTCGAGTTCGACGATTTCCGGCACCTCGGCCACCAGCCGCGCCACCTGCACCAGCACGGCCGAAATCGCATCCATGTCGGCCGCCGGGTGGTTGCGGTAGCCGGCCAGCTGGCGCGCCACCCGGGTGCGTTTGATGAGTTCGCGCGCCAGCACCGTGTTCAGCGGCGGCAGCGCCACCGCCGAATCGCCGGCCACCTCGACCGCCAGGCCACCCTGGCCGAACAGGATCACCGGCCCGAACACCGGGTCGGTGGCGGCGCCGGCGATCAGTTCGTGGGCCTCGGGATTCCTGGCCATCTCCTGCACGATGAAGCCGTCCAGGCGCGCATCCGGCCGCAATTCCGCCAGGCGCCGCCCCATGCGCTCGGTGGCGGCGCGCACCGCTTCCGGCGTGTCGAGGTCGAGCGTGACGCCGCCAACGTCGGATTTCTGGGCGATGTCCGGCGACAGGATCTTGACCGCCACCGGAAACCCGAGCACCGAAGCCGCGCGCACCGCCTCGTCGGGCGTGGCGGCGGAGAGCGTCGGCACGGTCGGGATGCCGTAGGCGTGCAGGATGGCCTTGGTCTCCGGGTCCGACAACAGGTAGCGCCCTTTCGCCAGCGCGTCGCGCACCAGGGTGCGCGCACGTTCGCGGTCCGGTTCGCCGTCGCCGACGGAGGCCGGCACCTGCATCAGGAGGTTCTGGTTGCGCCGGTAGTCGACGATCTGCAGGAAGCCGTTCACCGCTTCCTCGGGCGTGCGGTAGGCCGGCATTCCGGCTTCGGCCGCGATGGTGCGCGCCGCCAGCACCGATTGTCCGCCCAGCCAGCAGGCCAGCAGATTGCGCGACGAGGACTTGGCCAGCGGCGCCAGCGCGCGCGCCACGTCGGCCGGGTCGACCACGGCATTCGGCGCATGCACGATCAGCACCGCGTTGGCTTCCGGATCCTTCAGCAGCACCTCGACCGCGTCGCGGTAGCGTTCGGGCGGGGCGTCGCCGCGCAGATTGAGTTCACCGACGCCGCTCCACTCCGGCACCAGTTCGCGCAGGCGGCGCACCGTGTCTTCGCTCAGGCGCGCCGGCAGGCCGCCGCCGTGCTGCAGCGCGTCCTGGGCCAGCAGCACCGGGCCGGCGCCGTTGCCGAGGATGGCCAGGCGCTCGCCGTACAGCGGCTTGGCGCGCGCCAGCGTCTCGACCGCGGCGAACAACTGGCCGGTGGTGTAGGCGCGCAGCATGCCGGCGCGGCGGATGGCGGCGTCGTAGACGTCGTCGGGGCGGGCCAGCACGCCGGACAGGCAGGCGGCGGCCGTCGCCGATTCGATCGAGCGGCCGGCCTTCAGCATCAGGGTCGGCTTGCTGCGCGCCGCCGCCCGCGCCGCCGACATGAACTTGCGCGCGTAGCGCAGGCTCTCCACGTGCAGCAGGATCGCGCCGGTATTCGGGTCGCTGGCCAGGTAGTCGAGCACGTCGCCGAAATCGACGTCGGCCGACTCGCCCAGCGACATGAAGCTGGAAAAGCCGATGCCGCGCGTGCGCGCCCAGTCCAGCACCCCGGTCATCA
>Ga0265780_10006173_pt1 | contig 14944 bp, 18 predicted proteins | sample P1T30metagenome_FD_192432 | JGI IMG/M metagenome (GOLD analysis project Ga0265780, IMG submission 192432) | Plant litter microbial communities from East Loma Ridge, Irvine, California - P1 T30 | ecosystem: Environmental > Terrestrial > Plant litter > Unclassified | place: USA: California... | reverse complement strand
AGAGATGAAAAACCCAACCCACACACACACACATCTTTCCAACTAAGTAAGCAACATCGCAGCACAAATGCCCAAAACAGAATAAATCCCCGTTTGCCTAGCCTAGCCTGGCCTAGCATGGGCCCTTGCCAACAACAGCCTCAGGGACCATGGTTTTTTGTTTTCAAAAAACGGTCAAAGGAAGGATTGTACATAGGTGCAATACAGAACAGTAGATGATGTGCCATTACCGCCGAGCCACGAGTGCAACTGCGGGTATCAATGTGGGTTACCTACATGACATAGACCCCCCCCCCCCGTCCCCCCAAACGGCAGGGATTACCGGATACGAAGGGATGGAGGCCCAAGAAAAAAAACGGGGGAGTCCGTTGGGCAAGATAGAAGACGACGTCATCGTCGTTAGAGAACACGGGTCTCGGGGGTTTGTACGGCAGGATTGCGTGTTTGGTAGAGCTTTGAGGCCGAATGGATGGTTGGATTGGACGTAGGCGGGGGTAGTTTTGGGCTACGGCGATAGGGCTGGGGTATGTGCAGTAATAGGAGAGAGGGCAAAGTGAGTGAGTATGTGAGAGAGAGAAAGAGAAAGAGCGCGCGCAAGGCAACAGGGTGTTGCTGTTTCATTGCGTCATTTCACATACATGGGGGTAACGCTGCGTGCACTGACTGGGTTAGTGTCGCAGGTTAATCGTCTCTTCCGAAATTGCCAAGGACAAAGACGACATCACAAGACAAACATAGATTGTGAATTGAATCGTGCGATGGATGGATTTCTTGCTTGATTCTACGTCTCGCTAAATAAAACTACTAAATGGGATATCATGAGTCTTCGTTTCAGAAGCCAGAGCCACAAGTGGGGCAGCGGGAAAAAAGCAAAAACAACAACAACAGATTGTGGTGCAATGCAATGCATTGCACAGATAGCGACGGACTGATAGAGGTAAAGCTGTGTTGGCGGCGAACACTTCGCAGTAGCCAACAGGGCAGAAGCTAGAGAGAGAGGAGAGAGGGATGTCATGACCTCTTTGTGCTCAAAAAGAGAAAAGAAACGAGAAATGCTCGATGAATAAGCGGAGGGATCAAAGGAGATGCCATATCGTTGCGCCATAGATACGCCGGGTATTATGCGGTTGGTAAGCCAAAAGCCAGAGTAAAAAGGATCAACCAGAAAATCGATGGAATGAAACAGAGGTAAGAAGCGGATCCAGGCCGAGGTTGCGATGAATGTAGGTAAGGCGGGTGTGACATGTACAAGGTAATGTGGTGTTTGCATAATGGTGAGCAAAGTCGTCTATACGCTTGTAGAGATTCGACGTTGGGTGGTAAAGGGAGAAGAAGTCATGGCCATGTCCATGCGCGTGGCCTATTACAGGGAATCCATGAAATCCATTAGTGACTTGCGACGTCGTATCGCACGGCTCTTCATGCTAGACATGGAGGCAGAGTCGCTCTCCGGGCACGGCGGGATAATGAGCGTCGGCTCCCGCTCGTTGGCGCCGCGAGGTAGCATCCGTCCCATGGTGGTCGATCGCTTTTGCTGCATTGTGCTTGCCGTCATTTGTGGGACTGGAGGTGCGGACTCGGGTGTTGGTGTTCTTTTGGAATCGGCGCCGCGCGACTTTGGTCGGAGGATTGTCGATGCGCGTCTGATCTTGTTCTGGCTGGGGAAGTTTGCGCCTCCGTCCAGGGGTGCCGTCTGTGGCGTCATGGGGGTGACGGGGGTCGGTGGAGCCTTGCCGTTGATGCGGGCATCGTATGGCTTCTTTGCTGGGGTGATGGCAATCTTGGCCAGAGACAACTTCATGGAGATTGAGCGTAGTCGCCTGTGCGTGGCGGGCTTCTTGATGATGGGCGATGCAGCACTGTTGGTCGAGTTTTCGTAGGGGTCCGAGCTGAGGAAGGAAAGAGCAGGGGACATTGGTGTCAGGGGTGCGAGGTACGACTGCCTGTTGGAGGCCGGGTAGGCGGCCGATTGAGTTGTTTGGATCCTGGAGAGGTCGAGACGCGATTTTGCGGGAATGTAGAGTGAAGAGCGCGCCGACGATACAGCCTCTCCGGCAGTCGAGGTCGAGGGTCGACGGGGGGCTTCGCTGGGTGCGGGTGAGTAGCTGCGGTTGGATGCAGTCTGGAAGGATGAGGAGAACGAAGCAGAGTCGGGGTGAGCGCTGAGCTTGGAGGTGACTGGGCTGTGGCTTGTGGATGGGCGTCGGGTCTCGGTGTCGGCAGCGAGCGATTTGGTGGGCGAAATGGGAGACGAGGGCATGCGGTTGACTGGAGGAAGCTTCAGAGACAGGCGTTGTGCCTCGTCTGCCTTTCGCAGCCTGCTTGCGGCCGTGACTGGAATTTGGGCAACAGAAGCCGAGCGCTGCTGAATGGTCGGGCGTGCAGTATCCATCTCGACTACCTTGGGCCGGCCTGCATGCGCATACGAGACCAAGACGGCCATGTCGCAGCTCATGCCTTTGTCCCAGCGGGAGATGGACATTCTCCGCGCCTGCTTGGAGAGGTCGTGGACGACGACCTGGTCGTAGTCGTATTCCGAGTCCGAGTCGGAGCCATCGTCGGCCGTCAGGTCCTCCTCGCTGGAGAGATAGCGCTTCTGCAAGACGGTGGTGTCGTTTCCGGCGGCGGGCGGACTCGAGTCCGGTGATGCTGCGCTACTTATGCGTAGCGTCTCGGGCACATCGTCGCACAGATTGGGGCTCGAGGCGGAACTGTCGGTGCTCTGGCGCTGTGGGCGTGCGACAACGTCAGGCTTGGCAAAGGACCATTGCGAGAGCTGCGAGGTTACGGCAATGTCGACCATGGTTGCGAGGTGGGGGAGGGGGAAACGAGAGTCGGCGGGCAAAGCTTGTTCAGCGGCGCGGTATATAGATATATCGGACTGGGCGGTAGTTTGGCTCGGGTTGAAACCAGAGGCGTGCAGGTCCTACGCGCCAATGGTGGAAGAGGAGGGCGTGGCTTGGGGACACAAGGCAAGCGTCCGTCTGAGTGAGACTCGGGGTGTCACAGTAAACTCGCAGAGGCGACGCAGCCGGTTTGAGTGCGAGTGCGAGTCGTGGTGTGGTGTGGTGGTGGAGGGGCACTAGGGGTATTATGGTGACCAAGAGTGGGAGGGGAGAACGGCCGACGCTATATTGGACACTTTGGCGACGGGTGTATATATTGCAAGCACTTTGCAGCTCCAAGGAATGAGGGACCCCTGGGGCCTGGCAGCCGTCGAGGTTTCAAATGCAGGCGAGCAGGCTAGCAGGGCGACGGGCGGGCTAGCAAGGGAACGTGGGAACCTAAGAGTCAGGTCACGGAGCCAGTGCGCCCATTCATCATTTCACCGACGGCCTGGCGACTTTTGGGCGATGGCGCAACCTCTTGAGCCTTGAGCCTTGAGCCGTGAGCCCTTGAGCGAGGCGCGAGAGCCAGCCTGCACCTCGCGGCTTAGCGGCCGGCCAGGGGTGGTGATGATGTGCGAAGACGGGCTGATGTGACTGGCCCTGCCGCGCGTTTCACCTCGACGGCGCCCACGCAATCAGCACAGAGGAGCGGGCGATAAGCAAAGTCGAACGTCGCAGCGAACGCGTGGGAGGTGGTGGAGCGGCTGGTTGCTGCTGGTTGCTTGGTGTTTGGTTGCCAAAAAAAAAAGGGCATGCGAGGCGCTGTCGGCCGTCGCAGCAGCACGGCACGCGGCCATGATCGCCCTCCCCCTTCATCTCGAGCACGCACAATAGGCATGTCCGCCTCGTCGACACCAGCCTGACAGGTGTTCCTGTGCCGCTCAGGGGCAGCACCACTCAGCGTCCACCAAATCCGAACCGGCTCGCGCTGTGTGGGGTTGACCCAGAGACGGTCGACGCCATAGCCGCACAGGATCCATCGAGATCCCCGCCAACGTCCATATGGGGGGTGTTTTTTTTTTTCCTTTGCCCGCTGCACCCGTTGTGTGTGCGTTGGCACCAGGCTGTTCCGGCTGGGAACTGAGCGCCGCGGACTGCCGCGAAGAGGACGCCTTCCATCATGCCCTGGGCAAACCCATTGTGCTTGCGAGAAGAAGCCCATGCCAGGCGGGTGGAGTTTGTTCCGACGCGTCCGCGAGCGAGCGAGCGAGAAAGAAGTAGGCCCCGGTCTGGACGGCGGTGGACAATGAATGACGAGGCATGCGAGAAGACACCAGGCTCGCGGCGCCCATGTTTGCATGCAGTGGTGTTGCGGAACCCCCCAAACCTCTTCTGCTTGGCATCCTTTTCCTTCTCCTTCTCCTTCTCCTGCTGCTCAGGTACCTCTCTCGCGTCGGGCCAAAACGCCGTCACCGCCATGCCGCCAGCTCTGTCTGCCGTGCCATTCATTCGCGCCTACAACACTGGCCAGCTGCCCACACCGCCACCACCCACGGCGGCACCAGGATGCAGGATCCACCCCCTTCTGCCTGTCCTTCTACCCTGTTCTACCCTGAACTACGCCTGTACGCTGGCGCTATCTGCTGCAAACTCTGCTGCACTCTGCCTACCCCGACTCAAGCCAGACATGTCGCTCGTGCAGCTCCTGCGACGACGATCCCTGCCCGCAACCGACTGCAAGACGCTGCTTGCTGCGGTACTGCTTGCCTAAACCGTCAGGCTCGTGGCCGGATTCGGCCACTAGCATGGCTCTCGCCAATCTGGACATATTAGGACAACACCCTAGCACCTGCTCAACCGGACCTGAGGGCCGTGCCAGCTACCACCCACAACCTCGACCCAGTGTGTGTGTGTATGTCTGGGCAGCCATCGCGAGGCTTGCAGTCGCATGCACAACAGGCAACCCTCAGCTTGTCTCGCGTGTCCGGCAACCCCCATCGCATAACACACTACCCGTCTGACATCTTACAGCCGCTTCCTGCCTTACACCGCATTGTTTCGGTCGCGGTTCCAGGCTTACACCATCAATCCACTCCATCTTCTCTTGCGTCATCACGTCCGCCTACCGTACCGACAAGCTGTCCAACACCAACGTCTGTTTCAGCCTCATGTTTCTTTTTCCATCCGCTCGCATGGCACCAGACGACCGCTGGCCGAGTCCAACCATGGTCAAACAGGCCGCCTCGACCCTGCGTCCAACACCTGCTTGTCTCAGCTGCAGTATCGCTGTACTATCCGGCTCAAAATTGCCACGCTCACTCATACGTCGTGCTACCACCGAGTCTCGACCCTGAGCACCCCAACCTGGCCACGACAGCTGCTCTCGCCAAAGTCACGCCAAACACCGGCGACTCCCCTCTAGCCGGTCAAGCCACGGCCGGCATATCCCACTGCATTGCCATGGCGAGAACAAGGTGCGGAAACAATTATGCTACAAAATTCATGCTTCTGACAGGACGCCAACCGGCAATGCACCATGCCCAATTCAACCTACCAACGCTGACATTCCGATTGAGGTAACCCGCACACGGGGTTCAACAACACCCAGTCTTCCGGTTCATCGGAGCTACACAGGCATGCTCCCGATCCTCCACATCTCAACCGGGCATCTGCTCGTTCCTCCAGACATGCTTGTCGTCAATCTGCTGACGGCCTCCAATCATCTCGGCTTTACAGCCCCGTTTATGCTGACTCGGAAGCGACTCATGCGCTGTGCTACATGAGAATGTTTCAATCATTCTGTGACGGTTTTCTGGTGAGGCCTCAGTCCGGAAGTTGTGCACTCCGAACCTCAGCCACAACGGCGAACGGTCATCGTTGAGACGCGTGAATGTCCGCCGCCTGGCACGTGCCACACTATCGAAAGGTCTATTGTAGACGTCGTGTGAGCGATCAAAACCACACACGTTGCAAAAACACCATGACATGCACCGAGAGGACTCCAATGCGAGGCAATCACACCATGAGCCCAACTATATGCGTCTTCCCGTCATCATTGTGCAGCACCAACATTCTCGAATATCTCTTCATATGTAGCCAGATCAACACACCACCAACGAGATCGAAGCGAGTTTCAGGTAGAAGCATCACCTGATGCCACAGGGGTGAATATGCCGGCTCCAGTACGATATCACCATAGCCCATGGTATCATGCATCGATGGCGCAAGCCACCGTATACTAGTATTCATATTACCCGATTGGCAGGGATATGGCTGCAGCCGACCGCATTCGTCAGCAGAGCTGGCCTTGCAAGAGGAAACAATATTTTTTTTGCAAAGGTCCAGGTTCGAGTTGATGAAAGATCACTGCATGGTTGCAGTCGGGTTATCGCTGGACTCAACAGAGTACATCGATATTCCTGTGCGGATGTCACCAGTTCATCGTATATGCTTCTTGCGTGGGTCCACATGCCTCTGTCGTCTTGGGCACGGTTGATCGGTACACAAACTAGGAACTCCGACTTCAAGGTGAGACTTGTCCGCCCCGCTGTACGAGCAAAAGCAGAGAGACACGGAGATGAGGCCGAAATCGCAAAGCAGAAGTACCCATCCCTCACCGATCGCTTATAGCATTCGCGTTCGTTCAGGGGAGTGGGAGAAGAACAACAGCAACACAATGCCCGTCAATATAAACAAATACTCCCGGCAGATGTTCACATTGCCACATGGGAAGCAAAGAAGGAAATCAAAACAAACTACCACGGCCTGCTAAAGTTTGGTTGCGCCATCCCCGCAGCGCACCCAGCATCCAAGATCACCGCACACGGGTAGGTAACAACAGTCTGCATGCGCTACGTACTCGGCCACGATACTAATCTCCCTCTTTGCATCCCTTCCCAACAGCCTTTTACATGTGAACACAAGCAGCCGGCTTCCTTGTTATATACATCTTTGTCAATAGGGATGAGGACATTGGCATGGCTGCTTCTGCACAACTCTTGGCATTTTTGCTCGTTTCGTCCCAATAAACAGATCGTCAGGTACTTGCCGATTCGCATCCCCGCAGTCCAATTGCCGAAGATTCTATTAGATGGGTAGACACTAGAGTCTCGTTACCTATTCTCCTGTCTTGGTTCAAAATTCCCATCACACTTGCTATCATAGTAATCCTAATTGACTGTTGTTATTGTTGTTGTTGTTATTGTACGCACTCCCAACTGTTGTCATTGCACCAAACGTGAACACACCCCTTTTCTCAAAATACTACCTTCTTCGGAATTCGCCCCTCCCCGCATTGTTTGATTTATTTGCTTTCTCGAGAAAAAAAGAATGCAACTCATTGCGGAAACGGCGACGCAGCCACATATCAGCCAACAGTTTCACGACAACAACCATCACTACCATGGCCACAGCCGCTTGCCGCGCAAGTTGTGGGAACACCCCGACCCGACATCCACAGCCATGTGGCGTTTTATGCAGGACTCTAATGCAAGGCATGGGTTGCAGATGCAGGTGGGTTTGCTTTCTCGTTTTTTTTTCTTCTGGAATAGGTGTTGAGGAAGGAAAACGAGAAGAAAAAAGGGCTACTAACAGCGACAACAGACCTTCCAAGACTTACACTCATGGAGTGTTGGGCACCATCGCACACATTTCTGGGACGACGTTTGGGCCGCTAGCGGGCTCATCTACTCTGGAAGCTACACTAACGTATGTATAGTGTACAAAAGCACTTTTCATCTTCATCTTCCAAACCAAATCCACCAAATCACGTCCTCCTCACCGCCAGCTCGGCTAACACGCTTGGAACAGGCCGTAGACACATCCATACCCATGCAAAACAACCCGCGCTGGTTCGACGGCACAACCCTCAACTTTGCCGAAAACATACTCTTCTCTGCAGCACTGGAAGATGCCTCAATCCGCACTACAATAAACAAAGCGGACAACAAGATTGCCTTGACCCAGATACGCGAGGGCAACACTGAAGTCTAGCATTTGACATGGTGTGAGTTACGCCGCCGCGTCGGTCTGCTGGCCAATTCACTTCGTGCAAGAGGAGTAGGCAAAGGCGACCGAGTCGCGGTGATAGCCAGCAACAGTTTCGATACATACATCACATTCATGGCCATCACAAGTCTTGGCGGCTTGTTCAGCTCTAGTAGCACAGACATGGGCACCAAAGGTATACTAGAACGACTTTTGCAGATCAAGCCCAAATACGTCTTCGTAGACGATTGGACTGTTTACAACGCCAAGACAATTGATCTCCGACCCAAAATCCAGGAAGTCATTGCTGGCATGGGTGAGGTGACCGAATTTCAAGGGATAGTTGTCCAGCCTCGATTCACTGACCGCCCTGCGGACATTGAGGGTTTCAGCAGGACTGAAACTCTGAGCAACCTTTTGGCTTGTGCAGGTGGTAATGAAGAACTCGAGTTTGAGCGAGTCGCATTTCACGACCCGTTTTTGATCGTCTACTCCAGCGGTACTACCGGCATGCCAAAGTGTATCGTGCATTCCACAGGAGGCGTACTCATAAACACTTGCAAAGAGGGCATACTTCACAAGGAAATGACTCCGGAAAGTGTCGTTTTGCAATACACCACTGTAAGGGTTTCCTCTGCCACAGAGTTTCCATTTGGCTGACGAGCCACAGACTGGCTGGATCATGTACCTGGTCACTGTTCAGATGTGTCTTTTTGGTGTTCGAAGCGTCTTATACGATGGCTCGCCTTTTAAACCCTCGCCGCAGGGTTTTTTATCCATGCTGGAACAACAGCAGGTCACCGACTTTGGCACTTCACCACGTTTCCTGCATGAGTTGCAGAAGCGCAATATCAAACCCCGCGACTTCCTGGACTTGACGCATCTGAAGAGTGTTACTACTACAGGCATGGTGCTCCCTGAAGCGCAGTTTGAGTGGTTCTACGACACGGGCTTCCCTGCTCATGTCCATCTTCGCAACATCTCTGGTGGAACCGATTTGGCGGGCCGTTTCGGCATCGAGAACCCCCTGACGCCAGTCTATGCGGGAGGCTGCCAGGGGCCATGCCTGGGTATGAAGGTGGAAGTCTACGACAGCTCGATCGAGACCGGCCCTGGGGCTGCAGTCCCAGATGGCGAGCCAGGTGAACTCGTCGCCACCGCCTCGTTCCCCAACCAGCCCGTCTTCTTCTGGGGCGACGATAGTGGCGACCGGTACAGAAACGCATACTATACTCGCTTTCCCCATGTATGGACACACGGCGACTTCATTCAGATTCACCCGTTAACAGGACAAATCACCTTCCTTGGCCGTGCCGACGGCGTACTGAATCCATCTGGTGTTCGATTCGGCTCTGCAGATATCTACAGCGTCATCGAAACCCATTTTCCAGAGGTAGCAGATAGTCTATGCGTCGGCCAACGGAGACCAGAGGATACCGACGAGACAGTCATCTTGTTCCTCAAGATGAACGACGGATTTGCATATAGGGAAGGGCTTGTAGAGCGGATCAAGAGTAAGATCAGTCAGGAGAGGAGCAAGAGGCATGTCCCTCGATATGTGTTCCAAACTTGGGATATTCCGGTAAGTCAAACTGCATGGATGAACCATTTTTCAATCGAGGTACGACAATGCTAACCAAAAAAAAACCACCCCTTTAGACCACCGTGAATCTGAAGAAAGTGGAGCTACCGGTCAAGCAGATTGTATCTGGCCAGAAGGTCAAGGCAAGCGGGACTTTGGCCAATCCCGAGAGTCTCAGGTACTACGAGCAGTTTGCAAAGGTCGAGGAGGTGGTTGAAAGGTTGGCCAGGGACAAGCAGCGGCGCAGGAGAAGTACATTGTAGGTACAGACGGGAACATATATACAGCCCCAATAGGTGCGTGGACTGGGACTACACCTTGTGATTGGCGAATTTGGGAAACAGGCTCAATTTGCATGATTACCAAGATTGATTCTATACCATTTACAGGCAGTAGGTGCGATCAAGGACAAAGAAGACTGCTGTAAACATGTACAAAAAAGTACAAAATCTCACTCAAAACATGTTAGTGATTGACCAGATGAAATTGCGTAAGAAACGCGTTGCCTAGAGTAAGGTGGGGTGACACGTCGGCCCTCTTTCACCCCGCCCGTGCGTCGCGTTAGTTCGCGATGTCGCGTTGTCACAACAAACAACAGCCGCAACGTTGCAGCATAATTCTTATCGCATCTTAACCTCTCAAAAATCGCGATACCTAGAGTCTCATGCGCGGCTAAGATGGTGCGCACGCATTCTTCGCACACGGCCAGCCCCACGCGCTTCCAGTCGCCCCAGCGCAGCCCGGCGCGTCGGCCATCGCAGGATGGATCGCAATATGAGATGGACCTGGATGCCTTGGGCCTCAATTCGACATTCGAGTCTACCGAATTAGACAACAGCCACCGGCCGCCTGTCGACCATGTAGACACGAGCGAGATTGAGGGGCCGGAAGACTTCACGATGAACATGACCTACTGGATGACGGCAGATCTCCCGCTGGCACAGATAAAGTCGCGAAAAGAAGCAAAAACGAAGCGGCCTGTGATTAGAATGGACGCAATGCAAGAGGACAGTGAGGGGCAAGTGGCGAGGAATGCGACCGACAGGCCGACACAGGATCGCAACGAGCAACGGAGAGACGATCGATCCCGCACCGCTTCGCCAACAAGGCGCCCAAACGGCACCACAGGCGAGCGCGTACACAGCAAACCTCCGTCTGAACGGTCAATGGAAAACGAGGAGAAGGTCCGGAGTTTTCTCAGCAATCTTCCAGACACGGAGATGGATGGCGCCATCACGGGCACGCCCCTACACGTTCCTAGACACAGCTTTTTACAAGTACCCAGGTCCTCACCGCCCAAAGCGCGTTCTCTCCAGCCAACGGTCGAGGACTATGATACCCCGCGGAAACCAACCGCAGAGACAGTCATACGACACACTTCGGCTATCATCGACACGAGCGAGCAGGATGCCGCGCGGAACAAGATCATGGAACTACAATCTCAGCTCGAGCAGCAGGAGTCGAAGTCAAGATCCCGCATTACCGAACTCGAGACGCTTCTCTCCTACACTCGCTCCGATCTCGAAAGCGCACGTACAGACAACTACAGACAAAAGGAGAGGGTGTCAAGTTTGGAGAAGAGCATGGCTCAGCAAACTGCAGACCACCAAGCATCTCGCGCAGCGGCGGACAGTGACTTGAAGGCGCGCGAAAACGCGCTCGAGACTAAGATGCAAGAGTTTGGAGAGGAGATGCGCATCCAGAACCTGGCGAAGCTGGAGACCATGGTGGAAGAATTCGAGCGACAACGAAAAGCACTCGAGGAATCAAAACAACGACTTACTGAAGAGGTCAAGTCGAAAACTCTGGGTTTGGAGGAGGCGCAAAAAGAATTGGCAAATGCGCGGCGTTTGCATGAGCAAGAACTGCAGGACCTGAACAAGGCGCAATTGCGACAGCCCGAGGACAGAGACGATGCTGACAAGGAGCGCCTAATGCTCGCCGAGCAACTTTCTTCAGTCCAGGCGCGCGCGCAAGCACTACAATCAAGTCTCGAATCTGCCACTTCTGAGGCTCGAGCTGCGCGTGAGGACGCAGAGAACAAGGCGCGAGGCCATGCGACACGCATCACTGAGCTTGAGGCTCACCTCTCGACGGCGCGGTTTGAAGTACAATGCGCCGAGGCTGATATGGCAGCCAAGAAGCAACTGTTCCAGACAAACCTCGATCTTAGCTCTCGTCTTCGGACACTACAATCGGAGTTGGAAACTGCACGAAGAGGCTCTGCTGGGCAAGAACAGGGTGAGCACCGCACAGCTGATCTTAAGGCACGTATCAGGGATCTTGAATCCGAAATAACTTCCCTCCGGTCACAACTCGAATCAACCAGCACACCACTCCAATCTGACAACGACCAAGCCCGCCATATAGCCGATCTCGAAAGAAATATACAATCGTTACAGTCGCAACTACAGTCGGCCAAACACGACCTTGCCACCAAAGACGAACAACTATCGCAATACATGGAAGCTCAAGAACACAACGAACAACGCCTAAACACGTCCCTAGGCCGGATCCAAAGCCTCGAAGCCGGCATGACAAGCCTCCGCCAACAGCTTGCCGAAGCCCACCGCGACGTAGCAAAGGCCCGTGCCGACGCTGAACGCGTCGAACATGACCTTGAGGACGCCAACGACCGTCTACACGATGCCCGTGCCGAAGCCGATCGCCGGGTAACCGACCTCGACCGAAAACTCGCCAAGATGAAGGAGATGAAAGCCGAGGCGGAGGCCAAGTACAAAGAGCTTCGCGCCCAGCACGAAGACCTGAAGGAAGGCCATGAAGCCATGACGCATGATACCCGCGACAAAGCAGAGGACGCCGTACGCAAAGCAGCCAGCCTACTCGACCAAGAGCGCAGCGAGAGGAAGCGTCTACAAAAGGAACTTAGGAAGACCAGGCAAGAATGCGATGACCTGCTCGCCCGTCGCAGTCTCCACCCCACCTCTTTTGACGACGATGACGACGACGAAAGCTCCACCATCGCAGCGCAAGAAGACGCACAGTCCAAGCAGCCTCCTCCAGCCTCGTCCGCAGAACTAGCATCCGTCCGCACCGCTCTCGTCGCCCAAACCGCGGAAACGGCATCCCTAAAATCAACACTCGCTTCCCTACGCAAAGAAGTCAAATCCCTCCGCCGCCCATCAGATTCACAACTCGCGCTGCTTCAGAAGCAAAACGCCGATCTGCAGGCTCAGCTTGCACACCAGAAAGCTGAGCATGAAGCCCTGGATGCAGCCATGGACGAGAAGTTGGCGGGCCTGCTAAGCGGCTTGGTCAAGGAGAAGGCGAGAAGTGTGGTCGGTGTTCGAGACGGGCAGTGGGAGGAGAGGGTCAAGGGGTTGGTGGGGGAGAGGGAGTTGCTGGGCAGGGTGGTGATGAGGCAGTGGGGAAGGGAGGAGATGGGCGCTGGTGCTGGTGCTGGTGCTGGGGAGGAGCGGGATGGAGAGGCGAGAGGGAAGCAGAGGTATGGGTATAAGTTTGTGAAGAGGGAGAAGTGATTTTGGTTTGTTTGTAAATGAATCTATGATGGCGTTTGGATAGAGCTGGCGGGCGGGCGGGCTGGCCGGTAGTTTTTGTTTTTTTGTTATGCGTTATGAAGCCCGTCGATGACTTGAAAGAAAGATTGAGAAACAAATCGTTATTGAATATCCCTTCACCACTTCTCTCATATTCCACTCTTCACCCTGTAAACCTCCATACAATTCTCTCATCCCAAAAAAGCCCTCAAAGCAAGCCCTTCCTAGCCAACTCAACCTTCTTCCCAAACTCACCCACCGCCCATCCCCCCTTGGACCCACAGATTGCAATCCCCTCGCCAAGCTCAAATTTATCTTCCACCGCCTCCCACGCACACGGGCAATGGTGGGGGAAGTGGACGCAGGAAAGGGTACCGGGGCAGAGGTAGTGTGTGCATTGTGCTGTTCTCGTGTGTTAGCAACCACTTTTTCTATTCGTTTCTTCTTTCCCATCTCCCTCTCTTCCTTCTTCCCCTCCCTCCCGAAAATAAAACAACATGGAAAGATGAGAGTATTCACGTACCTCCTTCATACTGCGCTTGATACCAACTTGCATCACTCCGTACGTTTTGCGCTTCTTGGTGCTGATGATGTCCGCCTCCACCACCGCCGTTGCCTCCGCCGCCGCCGCCTCCGCCGAACATTTGGTCGAAGAAGCCGAATTGCGCGAGCGTGGGTGTGAAGAGGGTTAGGAGGAGGGAGATGAGGACGAGGGGGGGTCGTGGCATTGTTGGTGTTGTTGCGAGTGTAGTAGGTAGGTTACGGGTGTTTTAGGTTGGGTTGCGACTTTGACTCGTTCTGCTCCTCGCCCAGATGGAAGATAGAACGATGTTACGTGTGAATTGTGGGTGAATGCAAGTTGAAAGTGTAGGATAAACTTGTAGGGGGGGTTTTTTTTCCCCAAGACTCTAGTTTAAATCAACAAAGAGAATAACCAGATTCAACAGAGAGAAAAAAAAACTACTCCTTGGGCTGAGTAGAGTATTTGCGGGCGTCGGGGAAGGAGATAGGTTACGAAGCGGTGTTGAAAGTGGGTGATGTGGAACTTAGGAGGAGGACTGCAAACCAGACAAACACACATGCTGGGGTTGGTTCATCATTTTTGGCAGGGATGTTTTTACCGGTACGCGCAGGCTTGGCAGCAGCACCTCCCACCTCCTCCCCCCCAAGCTTCGGCGGTCCGCAGAAAAAAACTCCCGCGATTATTTCGTCGTCGGAAAGCTTCCCTCTTTGTCGCGCGCAACACCAACCACAATAATCAGTCATATCCCCCTATCTATAACCTCACGCGCGCACACAATCACAGCTTTAGGAAAAGAAAGAAACTCCCGCAATGTTCGTGCTCTCTCTCACTCTCTCTCACTCTCTCCATCTCGCATAAACAGCTTTCCCTTGGACCCAACTAACACAAACCCAACTCACACAGCATGCATCTAATGTACATCCCCGACCCCGCGAACCCGAGCAAGCGCATCTACACGCTGAAAAAGGTCATTGATGGCGAAGTGAGCAAGAGTGCGCATCCGGCGCGCTTCTCGCCCGATGACAAGTACTCGCGCCATCGCGTCACCATCAAGAAGCGATATGGACTGCTTTTGACACAGCAGAGTAAGTTTGATATGTTTTTTTGATAAATGTTACAAATCCTGGTTGGGATAAAAAGAAAAGGGCGCATTGGGTTACAAGGAGAAGCAGAATTGAGCTGCTGGGGACTAACTCTCTGCAGAGAACAAGGTGGCCGAGAAGGTGTAAAATGCCAAAACATATGAGAGCAGCGATGGATTGATCGAGAGAGTTATCGAAGCATGTGAGCAAATGGAAGGGGAGCAAGGTTGCATAACGACAACGTCAAGCTATGCAAAGCTGGGCACGAAAAGAAGAGAAAGACAGGGCATAATGCACGGCGTTTGAAGGGCGTAAACAAGGGCGCAGCGAACATGTCCAAACGTTGGCAATGCTGGTCGACGAACACTTGACGACGGGCACAAGAGTCGAAGCCAGAGAGAGAGAGTGTGTGTGTTGTTTCTCAT
>Ga0265780_10006172_pt1 | contig 14945 bp, 10 predicted proteins | sample P1T30metagenome_FD_192432 | JGI IMG/M metagenome (GOLD analysis project Ga0265780, IMG submission 192432) | Plant litter microbial communities from East Loma Ridge, Irvine, California - P1 T30 | ecosystem: Environmental > Terrestrial > Plant litter > Unclassified | place: USA: California... | reverse complement strand
GCTTGCTTCGTACCTGATCCTCACAGACCATACGTTTCCTTAAATTGTAGAGATCAGCCGCTTCGATATAGTCCTGTATGTTCTTGAGCTTTGCGATCTTAACTCCGCACGACTTGAGCGTTTTGCGGAAGATCTTGCGTGTGAAGCCCTTGTAGCTGATGAATTCACTGTTCTGTGCCATTATGTTCGCTATGTTGAAGCGGTTGAGTTTCTGTTTGGAGGGGAAAACCTTTTGTATGTTGGAGGACAAAGATTTTGGTGTGAAGGCATTCATCACGAATGCATCCAGACCATCGACGGGTTTCTAGACATCGCAAGAAGACCAGCGTTGCGAACTCGATGCTCGCAAGTTCTCTGAACGTGCATCAATGTGAAGTGTCGGCAGTGTTCTGAATATGAATAATATGTTGACGTAGCTGTTCAGAGCGTCTGTATTTGTCGACTTGAAACCGACCTCAGAGCCTTCTTGAGGCAGCAGTCGTGAACAATATTGGAGCCATGGTACTATCCGGTACGCGCCTGCATGGCCATCAGGTGTCTCGGGAGCGGTAACCCTCATAGATGTCCCAAGTACGCTTTTTTGAACGCGTATCTTGTTTCCATCAACAGATGGATCCCGCATACTCGGGCAGTGATCTCTCTGGTCGTGTGATGTCAGTCGTGGCTGAAATCTCTAAAGTGGCTGTGCAGCACGGTTCCAGCTGAGATGGTCATCCGTCCTGCCGCATTTGACAGCAGGTGCTTCTGGGCGTGGCAGGGATGGGGTGACCATCAACTCATACGTCTTGGTAAAGTCGATGCCTTCGGTCCTTCTTGAGGCACGAGATGTGGTTGAAGATGCTGATCAGGCCTCGAATCTTGCGAGTTGTCGATAACGGCTGCAAGCTGCCTTGATGATGGCAGTGACGACATGACGAGATTCGTGAAGCTCTGCAGCACTTCACCGCCCTCGGACCGAGTAAATGTCCATCAGCGGACCCTGATCGTCTTCATCCCGCGCTCAGAGTGCGGGGAGCAGTACCGAGAGCCAGTTGGGGTGTGTGCGCGGAGAAGGCGTACAGGCATCCAGGATCTTCAGCGTCGCTATCGATGCACAATGACCACAGCACACAGGCACGCAGCCCAGTGTCGCCCTGCCACGGATCGCGAAGCTTCGAATTGGTCGTCGGGGCCCACCGCAATCGGAATCTGCGCTAAAGTGTCGACTCGTTGGGACGATGACCTCACCGGATTCTGTCGAAAGCGTGTGACAGGCGTAGGGGCGCAGCAGGGGCCAGGTGGGGAGATGTTTAAGTGCAAAAGTGCCGCCTTCCGACACTAGACAGACCTCAGCACCGTCTGACAGACTCGCACTCCAACACACATTGCACATTGCCCTTCTATATACATAATACATAATGGGCCGACGCAATAGAACGCCCTCGCCGCCGCCTCCCCCGCCTATGGGCCATCGTGAGTGAATCCCCGCGCCGCACCTGAAATGCGCCACTAACAGAGCAGCTGCAGAGCCAACATATCACTTTGAGAACTACGAGGACGGCAAGCCAAGGTGGGCGCCTGGCACAGACAACCAGCGCGACTACCGCGACTATCGCGACAGCCGACGAGGAGACCACCGCCGCTCCAAGAAGAGAGACGCCTACAACGATGCTCCTCCTCCACGGCCTCCGCCACCACCAGGCTACGGAGAGCCACCACCACCTCCCCCTCCAGGCTATGGTGAGCAGCCTCCCCCACCACCTCCAGGATACGCTGCGGAACCACCTCCCCCTCCTCCTGGAATGCAGCCGCCGCCGCCCCCTCCACCAGGACACGGTACACATCCCCATATCTACCACACGAGATGTGCTAACCCCCCATAGACTCCCGCTCGCACCGTCCCCGCCGCCATCGCTCCTACTCCTCCTCCTCGGAATCCGACCACCCACCCCCTCCGCGCCGCTCAAGCCGCCGTGAAGAACCCCGCCGCGACCGCAGGCGCGAACACGACTCCTATGACTCCTACGACGAGCACTACCCCCCGCGTAGACGCGACGATGACCGCCGCCGCGACCGCGACGGCTACAAGAGCGACGACCGCCATAACCGGCCCCCGCGCTACGACGACCGCGATAAGCGCGACCGCCCCCGCTATGATGAGCGTGATCGCCGCGATAGACCCCGCGATGAGCGCTACGACGACATGTTCAACTCAAGACGGGATTCAAGACGTGATCCGCGGTACGACGACCGCGGCGGGCGGGATCGCTATGATGATCGTAGGGGCGGGGGTCGCGCCATGGGTAAGCCCGGGCAGCCGGAGTGGCAGCGCCAGGCGATGGGCATGTTCAAGGACTACGCGCTGCCGATTATCAAGAAGGAGGGGCAGAAGTACATTGCGAAGCAGATGAGCGGGTTCGGGCAGAAGCGCTGAGGAGAGAATTTACCGCACGTGCAGCATGATATGTGGAATTTGGCGTCATTGCGGGGGCTTTTCTCATTTAGCTTTTGGGGTTGGGTTATGATGATTGCTTCTCGGCGGGATATACACATACTCTTTTTTTTTGGCTTGCAATTCACGATTTTCCATCTCCAGTCCGAGGACATTGATGGCTGTGACGTCATCTTACTGATGGTCACATCTCAGAGGGGAATTAAACTTTGCGTGTGCTTACATGCACGTCACCTCCCGACACAAGGACCGGGCCACTAAGCTAATTGACCTCTGCTTGGCCGCGGAAAGATCTGTTTAGCGTTGTCACATAAAAGCACCATCATAGTACAGCAAAGTTCAGATGCGGAAGCAGTACGAAGGATAAGCGAGAGATCAATACACATTCGAAGTAAACAATGCTAAATATAAAATATGCAAAGCATGCCAAAAGAACCAAGGCTCAAAGCCGCAAATATATATACCCGCTAAACCTAAATCATCTTCCCAAAAAAAAAAGTATGCCAAAAAAACTCTAATGCTCTAGAAAATATTTCACATGTACAACTCCACCCGCTCAATCAAGCACAATCGGATCCCACTGGCCCCCGAGAACTGGCTTCTAACCACTTCCCCTCCTCTCGCCCGGCGGCGGCCCAGGTACCATGACCTGGAACGCGCGCTCCCTGCCCAGCGGCACAGGCGCATACGGGCTGAAATGCTGCAGCGGCGCGGGAGCCAGCGGCGGCGGGCCGTTGCGCAGGAGCTGTCCGCTGCTCTGCGGGCGCGAGGACGTGGGGCTCTGCGCGCCGTATGGAGCAGCGTAGGACGGAGGTTGTTGATGAAGAGGTGCGGGCGCGAGGGCGCGGGCGCCGTACTGTGGCGCCGGGCCGAGAGGTGGTGGGCCGGAGAAGGGGTATGCGCCGCCGGAGGGAAGGGCGGCGAGCGGGGAGTATTGGAGGAGTGAGTGGGGGGCTTGCGGTGTTGCTGAGGCGAACATGTACATTGGGGAAGGCGCGGTGAGGGGTGGTGGGCCGTGGTGTGCGCTGTATGGATCGGGGGGAGGGTAGTGGTGGGGGTGGTCGGGAGAGTGTAGTGATGCACGGCGGGGAGGCTCGGTAGGTGTTGCTGATGGTGGTGCTGCTGCGGATCCAGTCGATGCCCGTCCGCCTCGCCTTTCGTTGGATGAGCCGGGCCTCGATTCTTCTTTCAATGGCGTGCCGTGCTTCTCGTCTTGCTCCTTCTTCCGCGCCTTGCGCTCTGCCCACCATATCGTCATTGACTGGCTCCGCTTCTCGCTCTTAACGCGCGGTTTCCGCCGCGAGCCTGACGCTGGGCTGGTTTCTTCCGCGTAGTTGCTTGTGTATTGGCTCAATGGCGCGGTGCTCATGTATGCATCGGCCATCTCTGGTTGTGATGCGGCCATCTCCTGTGACGCAGAAGGATGCGGTGTAGCTTGGAAGACCCCTTCAGTGGAGTTCGGTGGAAGTGAAGCTGGCTCAGAAAGTGGCTGATCAAGTGTAAACTGACCTTGACCTTCGCTCATAGATTGCAACGCTGGAGGCGGCACATTGGGACCGTGAGCTGAAGGCGCCGGAGCACTAGCTTCTCCTGGCTTCTTGCGTGGGCCTTTCTTCACGCCATAGTCGCTGCGCCTCGCGACATTCTTACTGCCCGCTGGGCGACCACGCTTGACATTTGTATCGGAATAGTCGTCAATCTCCATGGCTGAGGACTCCTCATCTCCGGAGCCGGTCGAGACGAGTGATGCCTCACGCATCTCTTGTATGCGCTGGTGTAAGAGATTACTCGCTGCCGTTCTCGCTCGCTTCGTGGGCCTGCTCTCAGGCTCGGGAGTCTCAGAAGCGTTCTTCGAGAACTTACTCACACCCTTCTTGCGGGCACCGCCCCAACCATTGTGCTTCTTTGGCGTATTTGCGCCTGTGCCAGCATCACTTCCGTCAAACTTGCGGGTGGCTCTACGCTGGCGTTTCGCAGGACGACCTTCGCCGTCTTCCTCATCCTCGTCCTCGCTTGCAGGCGCAGAATCGAGCATGTCGCGGTTCCGGCGCGTTCGAAGCTCTCTACCTCCACTCTTCTCAGCTCCTGGCCTCTGCGCCCATGGATCCTGGGCTTCAGGGTTCTTCTTTGGGTCGTAGTTGTATCCATAGAGCTCAGCTTCTTTCATTGCTTCGAAAACATCTGTAGCAATTGGTATGCGCCCACCGTTACACGCTTTCTTCGCAGGATGCATATGAGGTGCCGTCTGTTTTTATATTAGCATGATCCAGTCAAAAACGTGATGAGACTTACCCGAGCGTCTAACAACAGGTACTGGTCCTGCCACTGCTTGAGAATGTTTTGCGTGTTCTCTGCTAAAGCATAGAGACTCTCCGTACTTCGCTGGGATACCGCAAACTTGGTGAGTGATGCGATGACTTCTTGCACGTCGACCATAGGCTTGAACCGCTTCTGCAGAAGATAGTCGGCCCTATCTTCACAGTCTGCTTCAAGTGGCACGGGAGCACCTTCAATCCAGGGTTCAGGTAGATCGGAATCGGACAAGACATCATCCTCTGGGCTCAACAGTGCAGGGACAGCAATTTCAGCGGGCGTGGCATTGCGAGGTGTTTGCGTTGCGGATTTTGACAGTAACTTGATTTTCGGGACTGAGAGAGCTTTGGAAGTTTTTGAGCTTCTTATCTTGTTTGAGGGTCCAGGATCTGGTTGGGGTGCTGCTGTGCCTCCCGGGATAGAGCCTTCTGGTCCGACAGGCGGCGAGCTCCCTGGCGTTGCAGAAGCTTTTTGCACAGTTTGAATTTCTTCGTCCTCATCATCACTCTCGTCATCTGCGATCGCGTTGTCGTTGTCATCATCGGAGTCGACGGCTTCGCCCATCGGTTCGTCGTTTGAACCCGAACTTGGCTTAGCGCTGTGAGTCCGCGACCCCTGATTGGCCGAATCATCATCTTCCTCTTCTGTAAGAGCATTCATGGGAGCAACATTGCGAGATGTCCTGGCTCGTACAGGCGATACTGCTCTGGCTGCACCGCCCCTTGGACGACCTCCCCTTCCCCGACCTCTGCCACGGCTACCTCGACCACGGCCACCGCGCCCGCCACGACCACGACCTCGGCCTCTAGGGGTTACCTGTGACGCGGGCGGCGCCTCAACTTCGCTCTCGTCTTCGCTGTCATCGGCAGTCTTTTCTTCCGATTCTGAATCGCCCTCATCGTCTGATGTGCCTTCTGCTGGAGGAAGTGAAGAATTGAGACTCTTGCGCTCTTTTGGTAATTTTCCGTGATGCTTCTTCATGTTGGCGAAGAATGTAGGCGGTAAGCCAAAAACCATGAGTAGAGGTTCTTCATACGAAGCATAGACCTCAGGAGCAGCTTCGAAAGATCGACCAGAAATGTTAGATGCTGAGCGGGTAGTTTTCCTGGTTGTGGCAGGACTGAGTTTGGTGGGACTTGATCTCTGAGGCGCAAAATCTGGTTCCTCTGCTTTGAATGGGGCTGACTTTCCTCCCCGACCCGCCCGAGTTCGAACAGGTGTATCATCTTGCTGAGAATTGCGCCTCTGCGATAAACGCGTTGGCTGACCACGCGGAGTAGGCATCTACGCGGTGCGATGAACCTGGTTTTGATTCAAGGCGCAAGATGCTCCCGAGTGGAGCAATTGGGATGATGACTTTGTGTACGTTCCCGGGTCGGCGTAGCGCAGATGGCAAGTCTGTCAGGGTGACGAAAATGTGCATCCGCAAAGATGAATGGAAAGCTGGCGCAAGTTGAAAGAAAGAGCGCAAAGTTGTGACAGAGGAATTAGTAGAAAAGAAGTAGTCCAAATGAAATAGTAAGGCTTGCGCGCTGGGTGTGGTGATCTTTGTCTCGTGGTCGTGGCTGCTCCTGCAAAAGCGACTACAAGCACAGGGCAAGGCACCGCGCCAATGACAGGCATGCGCTAGTCTTCCTGGCCTACGGCTCCACAACAATGCATGACCTCTATTGTAGTGGCAGGTTGCACAACACATTCACTTTCACTCCCTGTCGTAGCTTCACCCGGTCCATTGCTCTCGTGAGTCACCAATAGCTACTGCGCTCAAGGCCAAAATGCCCCCCAAGACTGTCGAAGAACAGCTGGCGGAGCTTGAAATGGAGGCGCAAGCACCAGCTCCCCCGCCCAAGAAGGCAGCGAAAGCGTCACGACAGCGGTTCGAACAGGACACAGATGCACTTAAGGAGTTGGAGGAGCTTGAGGCTCTGGAGAAGTTCCAGCGCCCAGAAGTACCTCGCCCAGCAAGCCGGCCAAACACACCCAAGCTGGCATCGTCGACGGCCTCGAGCAACCGTCGCACAGCCGGCGTCGTCACCCCTTCCTCCACAGGCTCCGCCCGTACCAGTGAGGATAGGCCCGCAGTGCCGAGGAAGTCAGGAGAGAGCGCCCGATCATTCCACCAGAGCTTTGCGCCGACTGAAGAAGAGCCCGCGAAGCCAGTACCACAGCCAGCCGAAGCCAAGCCAGCTGGAGGGTCGTGGTGGGGAGGCGGCTGGGGGGGCATCATCTCGCAAGCGACTGAAGCCGCCAATGCAGCAAAGAAGCAGGCGGAGGCAGCCTACCAGGAACTCCAAAAGAACGAAGAAGCACAGCGCTGGGCGGAGCAAGTGCGCGGCAACGTTGGCGCTCTGCGCAGCATCGGTAGGGATATGCTTTGAAGAATGTAATTGCACACGCTGACACTATGCAGGCGGCGAGCTCGGCCAGCGTGCCCTCCCAACCTTCTCCAACATCCTCCATACCCTCGCGCCGCCCATCTCGCAACATGAGCGCCTACAAATCCACATCACACACGACCTCATTGGCTACCCTTCCCTCGACCCCATCATCTATCAGACCTTCTCCTCGGTTATGGCACAAGTTGAGGGCGGCGACCTGATGGTCATACAGCGAGGCTCCGAGTCAACACAACGCAGCTCCGTAGAGGGGTACAGAGGCGGCGGCGGCGGCTGGAATGACGGTCCCTGGTGGCGCGACACCGAGAAGCGGGACTTGAGCGTCGTGAGTGGGCTTGCGGAAGGCACGAAGCTAGTAAGAGTGAGCGCGGAGGCATATGCAAACGAGTTCTTTGCCGCAAGAGGCGGCGTCGAGCAAGCGGCACAGCAGGCAACCGAAGTGCTGAGCGAAACGAACCCCGTGCGGAGCAGCGACATCTTCCTCGCGATACAAGCTGTGGGCTTCCCAGCGCAAGCCGGTCTTTTCGCAACTTCCTCCTCAGAAGAGAAGAAAGAAGGCGAGGAGCAGAAGGATGAGGACGAACAAGTTGCGTTCGCCATCTATCTATACGACCCCATTCACGGCATCAGCTTCAAGGCTTTTAGCCAGTCATTCCCAGCCAAGTGGGCTGAATGGCTAGATGCGCCTGCAAATACTGAAGCAGCAGGTGAGGAGCCACAGCTGCCACAAGAGATTCAGCAGATCATCGAGACTGGTGGTGTAGACCCTCGCGAATGGGTATCAGAGTGGATGGAGGAGACGATCAACCTGAGTGTTGGAATTGTCGCCCAGCGATATGTTGCGCGAAGAATGGGTGTAGGCGAAGGCAGCCTGGGCAGAGGCAAAGCACGCGAAGCAGTTGTGGAAGCAGGCGGTGGTGAAGCTGCGCGAGCTGGCATCATCTGAAGAAGGTGATGAAGCAATTATGCAGCATTCTCATTGTTGGCGCAAGGGAGTTGCTTATGGTTTTGGGACTAAGTTCTCGCCTCTGGTATGGGGCTCTGAGACACAATGACAACCTTCTCATCGAGCGTTGATTTCCTTCCTCTGAATCTGATCATGATACGCCTATACGATCCCATGCAAGGTACCACGATGTTTCTATCATGCTTTCTGGCTACTCGTGCATCGCAACCATCGATCTCATGCTCACAGTGTGTTGGTATGGTCCTTCTTACTCGGCGTAGTCGTATCGTTCGTAATGAGATTCGTGGGATATCAAGGACGCAAAGTCTTCCTTCAGTGCGCCGAATTTGTCAAAACACAGCTCATTTTGCCTTCTTGTTCGCCTCCTTCTTGTCCTTCTTTCCGCCCTTCAGCAACTCGAGATGCCCAGCCTTCTCCGCCATGAGTTTCTCGGTCTGTCCGATAAGGCCGGAAGAGCTCTTGTGCTTGATTTTGTTCTGCTGGATGAGCGAAGCCTTCTTCGGCTTGACTACGCGTGCGCCGGGTCTTGTCTGCTGCTTTCTACTACCATTAGCATCGCCTGTCCCAGCGGAGCGCGCTCGAAAAGCCCCGGCGCAAAAGTCGTCAAGACGGAAAAAGGCTCACTTCTTCTGCACCACGGGCTTGGACTTTGTCTTGATCGCACCTTGAGCCATTATGGAGTTCGGTACTTGTCAGACTGAGTCGTGCGGCGCAGCTAGAGTATGTGACGTGGTGGCAATGATCGGCTGTTTGGAACGCAATTTCTTGTTCCGCTTGCCTGCGACATTTCGCGATGCTTGGCATTGCTGACCAGACTAACCGCGTTGGACTAGCATATTGCGGGGGTCTGTGGCTGATTTATCACATTTAACCACTGCGTCTTCTCCCGACCCGCATTCTCTCCGGAGTCACTGTTCTTGCCTCCGAAGACACTCCGCCTCCACAACATTCACCAATGCATCTCTATAAAGCAATTCCTCGACGATGGGATAACTTGATCACATCGTACTTTCCCGGAAAAACTTCGGAAGCCCGTAATGGACGTATAATGACTTCAAATATTTCCCCTTTTCGTCGTGCATTGGGATCGCCAAACCTGCGCTCTGCAGCACTGTAAGGTCCCGTGGTGGGCCCAAGGTTAAACCGCATGACCTCAGGCCCACAACTAATATCTTCTTCTAGAAAAGTCGCTGCGTGAAGCGTACTGGTCGAGCTTGAGCATTTCCATTTAGCCTTATTATTGCCGGTGCACAGTGCTAACGCCTCGTATCGACCAGGTTTGGCCTGCATGAGTTGGTGTGGGTGCCTGGAATTCAGGTAACGAGGTGCTAGCCATGCAAAGGGAAAGTGATGGTCAGCAGCTAGCAGAGGAGCGGGATAGCTTGGTGTAAGTTTGTATATCTTAGCAGCATGTCCGCATGCGTAGTTGAACGTCAAGGCAGCTTCGATACTTCGTCTTGGGACTTCAAATCACCACCATGGAGCTTTTGTCTCGAACAGCGTTAAGCCTCTTGTCGCTATCAGTTGCCTTTGCTGGCACTGCTTCGGCGTTAGAGTCGTTCCGAAAGCCGACAGTCGCTTTCACTGCCGGAAACGGAACGCTTCTTGCTTCTCGCTCATCACCAGTACAGATTCATGCTGATGCAGCAGACTGGCCTGGTGTCCTCCGTGCCGCCCATGACCTTGCCGTCGACTTTGGACGCGTCACTGGTGTCAATGGCACCCTCACAGCAACCGGCACTGCGACCGCAAATTCATCCGTAATCTTCAATGTCACCGGCATTAATGACGATTGGAGTGTGGGATCCTCGAATGGAACTGGTTACGCAGTTTCACGAGCGGGGACCATCGTCGTGGGCACAATTGGAAACTCCAGCCTGATCGATGGCATGGTCGCGAGCGGCCAATTGGACGTTAGCGCCATCGAGGGAAAATGGGAGTCCTACGTTAGCACTGTCGTGGACAATGTTGGAAACGGTACAGGGTCTGCTCTTGTTATTGCTGGTATGTCTCGTATTCCACAACAACGCTCAGTACTAAGCCAGTATAGGAAGCGATCGTCGCGGTACGATCTACGGCATCTACGATGTATCCGAACAGATTGGTGTATCACCATGGTATTGGATGGCCGACGTTCCTGTCAGGACGCATGACTCAATTTACGCTTTGAAGACCACGAAGACTCAGAAGACTCCCACCGTGAAATACCGAGGATTCTTTATCAACGATGAGGCTCCTGCTTTGACTGGCTGGGCCAACAAGATCTACCCTAAATCGCCTTATGGTGTTGCCTTTGGAGCAGAATACTACTCTCATGTGTTCGAGCTAATCCTCCGATCAAAGGGTAACTACCTCTGGCCCGCCATGTGGAGTGGCATGTTCAACGTCGACGATGCTCGCAACCAGCCTCTTGCTGACGAGTACGGTGTTGTAATGGGAACTTCTCACACCGAGCCAATGGTCCGCGCTACTCAGGAGTGGGCTAAGGTTGCGAAGGGCACCGAGAAAGGATGGTCTTGGGAGACAAACAATGAGACTCTGTACGACTTCTTCACTGAGGGTGCTGTTCGCGCCCGCCCTTATGAGAACGTCGTCACTGTTGGTATGCGCGGTTACCATGACACCGCCGCATCCTCCGATGTCCGCACCAACGTCCTTGAAGCCGTAGTCAATGCTCAAACCGAGATTCTCGACAAGGTCTACGGCAACGCATCAGAGGTTCCTCAAATGTGGTGCTTGTACAAGGAGGTCCAGGACTACTTCGAGGCAGGCATGAAGGTCCCTGACTGGGTCACTCTCCTCTGGACCGAAGATAATTGGCAAAACATCCGTCGTCTTCCTGTCGGAGACGAGAAGAAGCGTTCCGGAGGTGCTGGTGTTTACTACCACTTCGACTACGTTGGCGATTCCCGCAATTACAAGTGGCTCGACACTATCCAGCTTCAAAAGACCTACGAGCAGATGAAGCTCGCCAAGGACCGGGAAGCCGACCGCATCTGGATTGTCAACGTTGGTGACATCAAGCCCAGTGAGATCGCGCTCAGCCATTGGTTCGACATTGCCTACGACATGGATGCTTACGATGAGACTTCTGTGCCTCAATGGACCAAGGACTGGGCCACTCGCAACTTTGGCGAGGAGCACGCTGAGGAGATCGCCGAGATAGTTGACGAGTATGGTAGCTTGGCCAACATGCGCAAATTCGAGTGGGTCGAGCCATCGTCCTTCAGCATTCTCAACTACGAGGAAGCCGATGGCATTCTTGCTCGATGGCAGGATATTGCAACGAGGGCGCAGGCGATTGCCGATGCTCTCCCGAAGTCGTCGTACCCCGGCTACTACCAGACTGTTCTTCATCGCGTTCTTGCTGGTGCCAACTTCGTTGACCTCCAGATTGCTGGTGCGAGGAACATTATCTACGCCCAGATGGGTAGGAACAGCGCCAACAGGTGGATGCAACATGTCATTGAAGCGATGAACAAGGACAACAATCTGACCAGGATTTACCACACTCTTCTCAACGGCAAGTGGGATCACATGATGGACCAAACCCATATTGGATACCAGGGATACTGGTGAGTAAACGGATTATCGCTTGAGCGGTATGATGAGATGCTAATCTAGATCAGGCAACAACCTATGCGTCAGTCGTCGCCGGATCTCCGCTATGTCCAAGTCCTTGAGCGTTCTCTCGCCGGTGACATGGGCGTCGCAGTCGAAGGCAGCAATGCCACTATCCCCGGAGATGATATGTGGCATGGTAATGGAGCCAACTCTCTCAACCTGCCCGCCATCACTCCCTTCACACCCAAGCGTTGGATCGAAATCGCATCACGCGGCACCGGGACTTTCAGCTGGAACATCTCCGCCGATCCTTTCATCACACTCTCGCAGAAGTCCGGAACCATCGGCCCCAACGACCCAGACGTCCGCGTCTACATCGACGTTGACTTCAGCAAGCTCGAGGATGGCTTCGGCAAGAAGAGCACCATGAACTTCAGCTCCAGCACCGATTTCGGCACCGCCGGCAACAACCCCCAAGTCATGGTCCAAGTCAACAAGACCATGATCCCTTCAAACTTCACATCCGGCTTCGTCGAAAACGCCGGCCAAATCGCCATCGAAGCCGAGCACTACACGCGCACTTCTACCAAGGGCAACCTCTCCTACATGGTCCTGCCAAAATATGGCCGCACTCTCTCCGCCGTCAAGCTCGCCAGCGGCCTCGCCGAAGGCCTCGATTCGTCCAGCGCCCCCGCTCTCGAATACGACTTCTACACCTTCACACCCACGACAAAAGAGAAGGGCCTCAACCTGACCCTCATCCTCTCTCCCAGCCTCAATGTCAACCCCAAAAAACCCCTCGCGTACATCGCCAAGATCGACGACAAGCCTGAGGTCCGCCGCCAGTATGTTATCGACCGCCCGCAGCCGGACTTCCCCGTGAACTGGGGCGTCGCCGTGGCTGAAAATGCGTGGCGCAATACTACGAATCACGGTGCGCTCATGCCAGGGAAGCACACACTGAAGCTGTGGTTGGTGGAGAGTAATGTTATTCTGCAGAAGGTTGTGATGGATTTGGGAGGCGTGGTGGCGTCGCATAATGGGCCACCGGAGAGCTGGAGGGTGGGGATGGGCGGCAACTCAACGATGACACGTAGATAGATGGTTCACTGTTAGAGAATACATGTAATGTTTAGCCACCTTTTGAAATGCACGAAAGAAGGTGAAGTGGTACAGCATGTACAGGATTTTTTAAGTGTATGAAAAGTCTCCATCTCTGGTGTAATTCACGCTCCATATCTAGGTAGCGACTCAAAAGTGAGATCTGGGAGCATACTCCGGTCTCAGAAATGGTTGCGACTCATTGGCCAACAACCGCCACCCGCGTAGACAGAAACATGTGCAAATATAGCACAGAATCGTCGCGGGAGCATCAAGAAAGAAAAAAGGTAAACGCCGTGACCCTGGGTATCTGACTCCGACAAAAAGCAGGAATGCTCAATCCCTCCGTCGCAGAGCACTTCAGACGCGGCCGTTCTTGGTGCGCTTGGTCTTGGGAGCGCGATCAACGCCCTCGCTGTCCTCGCTGTCCTCGCCCTCCTCCTCGCCCTCGTTCTTGCGCTCCTTCATCTCCTTCATCTTGCGCTTGAGCACGCTGCCCTTGCGCATGTTCGAGTTCTTGTTGCTCGAAGTCCTCATCTCGATCTCGAACGGGTTGCCGATGGTGGTGTAGAAGCGCTCGGCCTTGAGGACGTCCTCGCAAGTGCGCTTGGAATGACTGAGCAGCTTGATCAGCGCGTCGAAGCGCTCTCCAAAAGTGCAAAACATCGTCTTCTGGACCTGATCTCGGAGTTTCTGGTCGAGCAGCTGCTTCGTCCAGCCGACGGTGTGGATCTTGATCATGCAGTCGAGGATGGCCCACGCGGCAACCTCGAGCTCCTCTTTGTTGTAGTAAGTAGCGTCGTCGGCCCACCTGTTCTGGAACACCGGGCGGGTGGCGACCTCTTTGCAGTCCTGGTTGTTGCGCAACGCGGCCACGGTGCTCTTGACGCAGTCGTATTTGTCGTCATCCGTGGTGGGGATGGTGCGATCGTTCTCTGGGGCTTTCCAGTACACACCCTCAAAGTGGACACGGGGGCCTCTGCGGACGACCCGAATATGCTGGCCTAGCCTCTTCTCCAGCGTAGCCTCCTTTGCCTGCATTTTGACGAAGATAGCACCCTGCTTCAGCTTGGTTGAGGTGCTAGTCTCCTGACCTCCCTCGCCCAAATCCGGTGACGCACCCTGGATGGTGTCGTTGTTGGCGGGCGGCTGCGACTCCTCGTCCGTCTCGTATTCGCCGTCGACTTCGCTGTCATACTCGGCCGCGGCGAGCCCATGTCGACCCCTCTGCGCCGCATCTGAGAATTGGGGACCTAGACCTGGGCGCCACACCGAATACGGTGCCATGGACGCAGTGGTCCGGTGCATGTCGAAGTTAGACTCGAGAGCACTGAAGCCATTGATGACATAAGCATCGTGGGCGAAGTTGTTCTGTGGGAAATGCGACATGGTTGGACACGCTTGCTGGTTGTGTTGTGTTGTGTTGACGGGGAGATCTGTAGTCGTGCTTGATTGTATAAGGAGCTTGGAAGGTAGTAGGAGGCGCCAAACAGGGAGACTTTGACAGAGGATGACGGCTCAAGAAGTATGTGGGCAAGCTGGTACCAAGATACGAAAAGGTCGCAGTCAAGATGCTGGAGGCGGACTCGTAAGTATACTGTGTGCGGCTAGCGCGAGCAATGGTCTTGGCAAGATCAGAGGGATGTGGGCGGAGCTGCAATTTTGCTGCTCCTGACAGTTACGTCACCCACTTCTCCGACTGACTGCCGGTCGTCGTGTTGCGTGCGGACGAGGGGCTGGACCAACACGACCACCTGCCATGAGCGGCTCTCAGCGACGAGTCATACCAAAGCTCCCATTCTTGTCTTGTTGGCTTGTGCGGCGCGATGTCGACCTCGTTTGGTTGTCGTTGTGGTACATGTCGACCTTTCTACCACCTGCGCCCCTCACGTACGACAGGCGCAGGAGACGCTCTTCCTACGGATCGAGGCGGACCATGTGTTGAAGCAACCAAGCGTTAGAGATGCTATCAATGGGAAGCTCGAGCGCTTCGCCATTTGGTACATTTGGCGCGTCTCGCGAGTGGGCAAATCCGGTCACAACATCACGATACGCGCGTTGTTGTCGGCAGCCTCCCATCCTGCCAACTTTCGTACGCCGGTGGAGATGGCCTGCCCATATCAGTCGTCCTTTGTGTATGGAATGGTGGAGTTATGAAGTTGCGCAGTGTCCA
>Ga0265780_10006171_pt1 | contig 14945 bp, 17 predicted proteins | sample P1T30metagenome_FD_192432 | JGI IMG/M metagenome (GOLD analysis project Ga0265780, IMG submission 192432) | Plant litter microbial communities from East Loma Ridge, Irvine, California - P1 T30 | ecosystem: Environmental > Terrestrial > Plant litter > Unclassified | place: USA: California... | reverse complement strand
TAAAATGTTGTAGGCTTATTGCACATCTCCTTTGCTATGTCGCCTACCATGCCTTCGACGTCACGAAGGACAACACGGTAGCAGTCAATCGAGGTCCAAATCACTTTTTGCCCCCAGCGGAAGTGTACCTCTCTCTGGAAGTCCCATGCTCGTTTCAGGTCTTCGAGGATGAGCGATTCTGGTAGCTCCTTGAAAACAATCGCAGGATTGCGCCATGGACTGTCCGCCCATGGATTGTTGGTGGAAAATGTTCTTGTTTTGCAAAATTGCAGAAAGTATCGAAGGTGGTGGCGATGTTTTATGGGTTCAGGAGAATTCGAGAAGGTGAAAAGCAAGATAAAGCTCTTCGGCAAATTGAGTGAGCGCTAGGTTTTCACTTTGGTACGCTAGGTATGGCAACCTGGAAGAGTACCGTGTTCTCTATAAGGACGGAACATGTATGTTTGTGCGTTTTGACAGTAAGAGAAGGACGATTTCTGTTCATAGACCGCGTGTTTGGTACTTAGTGCTAACATGTGAGTCAGAATGAGCTTGCGCTTAACGCACAAGGCGGGCGACGAATTACCGTTGTCTTATTGTCGTCTTCGAGGGAGGCGTAAACGATGACACCGCTGCTTCCAAGATTTGGTAGTAGCGAACCAGAAAGGGTCTAACATTAAGCTAGGTACCGAGAACAGAGAAATTAAGGAGATTCACGACAATTGTGTGGGTGAAAACAAGGCTTCCCGTCTGCTAGTTGCGTCATTTACATTGCTTACCACCGAGAACGGTGTTCAGTTTCTATCCGGCCCAAACCGCGACCACCTCAGTCGTTCCCAAACACAGGGTGCACGAAACTTGTACCGTGCTATATAGCCACCTGCCTTACTTATCGGCAGTGTCTTTCAAACCCCTACTTAAGGCGTATGCGCTCTTAGCTATTGCTGTTTCTGCATCTACCTTCAACGCCTGCACGACCTCACCCGTAGACCGCCCGCGCACTAAACTCTAAGAAAATAGGTCGTAAGCTATAAGCGTGTGGGGAAAATCCACGCACTATAAGCTCACATACAAGTCCAAAAGTCACGTCCTCCTCTAGCTTAGTTGAATTAGTATAGTTGGGCGCATATTCTGGGCATTCTTTGGAGCAATCGCGGCTGGAGTAAATGAGGCTGGTGTTAGCCCCATTAGGCTAGATACTCATAATGTGCCTATTGGCGCCTACAGTGTATATGAACAGCTCTTCTGCCTCGATACTGAGACAGTACATAGGATAATACATATGGCTTCACTTACTTACTGTTTCCTGTCTTCTGTGTGACCCAGTCTTAGCAGCTAGATGGCTAGCGGCACATCTCACGGAGCACAGTTGAGGATGTCATCTTGAGTGACGAACCTCTTGCTCAGCGCGGAGAGAAGAGAAGAGCTCGCTTTTACCCGCGAAAGTTGGTTTGAAGACCTGCCAGCTGTATACAAGTCTCAACACACACATGACTACAAAATTGGATATGTGATTTACGACGCGGCAATCAAGTCTTCAGCTGAAAACATACTCTTGCGAAGGCAGATCCATCATCTGCCATGCGCCCTTGATCTTCCGCAGCACTCGATACGCCGGCATCACATCTTCTTCATCGTCCTCTCTTTTGCGTTTCTTCGTCTCTTCCAGGCTATCGTCCTCAATAGTGCCCTGTGGTGCTTTCCCATTGCCATTTCTGCCCCAGAAATTGTCGGCCCAGCGCTGGACTAGGATTTTATCTTCCGCGCTCCTCGCTTCAACGACAAGCGGGTCGATGACCCAACACACGCTCATGCTTCTCAACTCAGCCCGTGGAAGCAATTCCCAGTCTGCGTTATATGGTGTGGCAATCAGACACGGCCCGTCGACGTCGAACGCGGAGACGAGATATTGAGACCGTCGTTCTTCTCCCTTGGCATTGTGGTAATCTGGATACGCGTAGATGTAGGCATAACTCGCAGCAGCGTTGCGAAGACCCCACAGGCGCTTCTTGCCGGGTTCTCGGCGCTCTGTCAAATCCGAAGCAGCCCATATATTCGCGAGTATTTGCATCCGCAATTGCCTTTCGAGGATGGACCTTTTGCTCATATCGAGGTTTCTAAGTACTAGAGGATGTGAACGGCACGAAGAGGATAAATACGCCTCTATACCTGTAGGCTGGCACATCAAGGCTGTACCATGGGTAAGTTCAAGTCTGCAGGGCACTGTATAACCTGCACACGTACGCAGTGTCAGAGCCGTTCTAACCCGCAGTCAGCGCTAACCCAGTTTGAGAAGAAGGAATGCCCAGCAACAAAGGCCTGTTTTCCGGTGAGGGCGCGAGTGATACCGCCAGCTCCTGCGATGTGGCCAGTGTCCAGGCATGTTTTCTAGTGTGGCGATCTCTCTTCACTAGCGCGTTGAGATCATTGTTGTCAGCGATGAAATCCAACACATCGTAGAGCAACTCCACAGGCAATGTAAGAAGAACCATGGTAGATTTATACACTCCTCACCCTTAATTCCGCATCAAATCGCCCCTACCCTTCGCCATCTCCGCTTCCACTCACAACCCCCATCTCCCCGGCGCCAAACTCCTCACATCCGCACTCTTCGCCTTGCCTTCCCACACCATCTCACTCAACACCCTCCCCGTCCCCGGCCCATTCTGAATCCCCCAACACGTATGTCCAGCCCCCATGAACACGCCTTTCACTGCTGTCTCCCCGACAATCGGGCCCCCACCCCTACCCTCCACATTCGGCAGATAACACGCTTGCCGCGCAGTAACCTCTCCATCCCGCAGTTCTTCTGATATGCTGCAGACCTGCGCGATGATGTCGTCGCAGCGCGCGAGGTCGGTTTGGACGGCGGAGGAGAGGGCGGGGAGGGGGACGAGTGTGTCGCCTTCGCCGCAGGCGTACACTTCGGCGTTGGGGCGGGCGTAGATTTCCGGGTTAGCCGTGGATCTACCAGACGTGATTGATGTGAAGAGACAGTAAGGCGAGACGGGGCGCGAGGGCCGGATAGTTACGCTGTGCGCTCGCAGAGCTGATATAGGCGCTTCTTTCCAGAGCGACTTTGTCCAGGGGCCGGTAGTGAGGATAGCGGTGTCTGCAGGCAGAGTAACTTGCTCGTCGCTGTCTTTCGGCTTGTATGTTACTGAAGTGACGGCATTGGAAGACTGATTAATGGCGGTTACGGAGCCGAGGATTATCTTCACGCCTTTCTCTTCGGCGAGCGAGGCCATAGATGTGGTGAATTGGTAGGGGTGCACTTGTGCCGTAGTTTCCGGTGTGCCCATTTCTTCATAACTCTGGATGCCCTGTGCAGCCACCCAGTCGAGATCCTTGGGGACGCCGGCGGCGCGTAGTAAGGCTTTTGCGGACTGTGTGCGCTTTTGCAGGGAGATGGAATCTTCGCTCTTCTTCACGTCTTTGCTCTGTTTGGCGAGCACTCCTTTCATGTCGATTTGACCCACGTGCACCTTTCGGTAGCCCCAGCGCTTTGCACCGCCATGTTTCTCTGCTAGTTCTTCGTGCAGTTTGTAGCTCAGTGGCACGATGCAGGATGGATAAGCCCAGAGGCCGAGCAGACCGCCGGCTTTACCTGACGCGCCGCCTGCGATTTGAGTGGCTTCTAGTAATGTGATGGTGTCTCTTTCTTTGTTGAAGTTTTCATGGTGGGAGAGGAAGTATGCTGTGGTCGAACCTATGATTCCGCCACCTGTACCGGTTAGACATTATTTTTTAACATTCGGAAATAATGTTAAGATTGCTTACCAATGATGACGATATTCCGCCCTTTTTGCTCAGCAGCCATGATTCTAGAAATGTTTGAAGTCGCTCTTAGCATAAAGGTATGTTGCAAGTTCAAGTGTGGCGTTGTTGATCGCCGTGGAGTTTTGAAGATTCGGTAAGATAATACACCGACGACGTCATAGGTCAATTCGATCAATTGATTAAGCTGCATCGCCCAACAACCAAAACTACAATTACTATAGGGAATCGTGAAAAGCAACTAGCCGCCCAAGGAGGATGTACTCTGTGAAGCAAACTAATCACCACCACCCATATCTCCGCCCCCAAAGTCTCCGCCACCAAAGTCACCACCGCCATCTCCGCCAAAGTCCCCTCCTCCATCGCCCCCATAGTCACCCCCATCACCACCGTACCCGCCGCCATCGCCTGCATCCGCCATGGCAGATCCCAGGAGTGCACCGCCAAGCAAACCACCACCTGCGCCCAACGCCATCGCGCCTCCTGCGCCCATACCTCCACCAGGCCGTCTGCCTCCTCCCATACCCCCCATGCCGCCCATCATAGGCCGTCCAGGCTGAGCGTAATACTGCCCACCCATCGGTGCCCCCATCGGCGCGCCATACGGCTGCCCGTACCCATGTTGTTGCTGCGGATATCCATGCGCCGAACTGGAGCTATGTCCCGATGCCTTGCCCAGGAGCTTTCCCAGCAGTCCGCCTTTACTCTTGCCCTTGTCCTGCGTCTGCGCATCGTACACCGGCTGCTGCTGGCCGTACTGCTGATCCGGGTATCCGCCATGCTGAGCCTGGCCCGGCTGGGTGTAGTAGTCGTTTGAAGCGCCGGCACCAGGGGCGTGGCCTCGAGCGCGCGCTTCCTCTTCGTCCTGGAGTTTGCGGGCGAGTTTTTCGTCTTCGCTTATGTTGGCGTAGGGGTTGTTGGAGCCGAAAGTCGACTTCTCACTGGGGGTTGCGGATACGCCTCCGGGAGCGTATCCAGGGGGCGCATGGTTGAGAGGTGCTTCGCCGGCTGGGTATGCGGGCTGCTCGGGCTTCTCCCATTGCGATTTCTTTGTGTAGACTGGGTAGTGGGTCAGTATGCACGTCTAAATTGCGTCGGAATTGTAAGGCATACTGTTGACGAAGAACCATTCGTTGTACTGGTCGTTCCAGACAGCTTTCCAGCCTTCTGGGACCCTGGGTGGTGGTGGGCCCTATGCACATTAGCTGCCTGCCGCTTACTCCGGCTTCTATTCGCGAGACTCACTGATGGAGGCGCAAAGTCAGCCATGATGTGTATCGACTAGGAGGACCTTGAAATCGAATTTGCGCGTGTATGCGATCAGGAAAATCTAGCTTGGTAGTTACCGCAGGTTGTGTAAGACGTAGGTAGCAGCGGGGTGGTGAGCTCATAAGCTAGTGAATGCGCGCGAACTGGAGTTCGGGAACGCGTCATTGTGGCGACACATCCGCAATTCACATGCCGGCTCAGCCACACTTAACAACGAGCAGTGTAAATTGGGCAAAGAGAAGATTTGATTGATTAATTGCGAAGTATGTGCAAAAGGCATATGTCCACCAGTCAGCCAAATTATCGCTCCAAATGAATGCATGATACAAGAAGCGCAAGTGACAAAGGGAACGTCGCAATAGCGGGCGTGGTCGAGGGTATGAGAGGCAAGCAGGCTATGCTGAAAGATGTACTCGTACAAAGCAATACAATAGGTCGAGACCGCTCAATATCCTGCGTGATCAAAGTGGTTATTGGCTCATAGTTTGCCAGCAGTCAAGTAGTCCGCAGCCTGTCCTAGGTCAGCCAATGCTCCGCGGCGAAAGCGACATTCTAGCTCACCTTGTTGATGTCGTAGTCGAATTTCTCCAGCGCGTCAAGAGCGTCGTTGCGCGCGTATCCCATACCGGTAAGTTTCTTCAGAATAGGGTCGTCGTGTTCCGTGCCAGACGAGATGGCGCGTCCGAGCTGTGGCATTTGTGGTGCCAGGGAGGATGATGCTGCAGCCTCTTCCTTGTCCAGCGTGTCGAAGACAGATGACTTGCCGAACTCAGTCGACGCCTGCTGCGAGTTCTTATCTGTCGAAGAGGACTCGAGGTTGGAGAAGATGGCGTCCCAGTCCTGGTTCGAGGATGAAGGCTGTGGTGCTTGCGGCTGGCCAAAGTGCTGCGACAAGTGCTCAAAGTCACTGAAGCTGTCGTCAGCGCGCTGCTTGCCTGTGGGTGTCTGCTGCGAAGCCATCGTGTTCGACTTGGACGCAGCGGGCGAGTCAAAGACTGGGTTGAACTCATCAAGCCCATCACTTCGCTGAGAAGAGAACATGAAGTCGTCGTCCGTCTTATCGTCCTCCTTGGCCTCGGTCAAGTCGTCAAAGCCAGCATCAAAGTCGTCATTGAAAGCGGACCTGCCTAGTTGAGGGACATTGGCAGGTGGCGTAGGGCCCTTGTTCGTCTCGCTAGTTCCATATGAGACTGCAGAGTGGTAGGCATCGGATGGTACAGTCGACACTGGGGTGTCTAGAGGAGGCGGTGAAGTTGTGACAGATTTGGATGGAGGTCCGCCAAACAATGCAGCGCCGTGGCCGCCAGAGGGGTTGTAGGACTTCTCAGGGCCCTGCGAAGTGGTAGGCGAGCCAGGTACGTCACGCGAGGGAAGGAGACCGCCAAATTCTGGCGGGAACTGGTTCGATCCGCTTCGTTGAGGTACAGTTGACTCGTACGACGGCGGTGACTTCTGAGCGCCGGGAGTAGGCAAGTCGCTCAAGGTGGAGTCCAGGCGGCTCGCGGGAGCTGGCCTGCTGTATAGATCATCCGTCGTCGATGCAGTTCCTGGTCGGGCAGGCTGGGCCACGGCGTCAGCGCCAGCGCTGGTGCGCTTCTGGTGAGGGGAGGCCGAAGTAAAGTTGTCGTCGAAGCCGCGTCCGTCGTTGCTGTCACTGTCATCGTCATGAGCAAGATCCTCAATCGGCGGGAACTCCTTGTTGAACCTGTTCGAGTTGTCGATAGGGCCATTGGAAGACACACTAGCAGAGTTCTGGCGGTTGGGACCGAAGCCAGCAAAAGCAGCATCAAAGTCTACCTTACCACCGGCCCGAGGCTGTTCACCAGAAGCGGAACCGAATGGATCAGCGCGGTTGGTATTCTTGCTTGCGCCGCTCAAGTTGCTCTCGCCAGTCTGCATCTGCTGGAGAGGAGACGCAGTGTCGCGAGGGAACGCTCCCGGAAGATCCTGCGTAACCTGCGAAGGAGGGCCAAAGCTGGGGTAGTTGTTGCGCTCCTCGGGTCTAGTAGATCGCTGAGCATCGCTGGTGACGCTGGCAACAGGAGATGCGGTAGAAAAGGTCCTGTCGAACAAAGAAGGGTTGAAGTTGTCAGTCTCTGTACGGCTGGTATCGGCTCGCTCGATGCTGGGCTTCTCAGCCACGGGAGTGCTGGCTGGGGAGGCCTTTGAGATCGTAGGTGTCTCGGTCCCTGATACACCGTGCCGACTGCCAGGCGCAGAGGCCTTCACAGAGGAGCTGAAGGATTCAGAACGAGGTACAGAATCCCTGAGTGGCAGGAAAGCGGAAGCGAATTGGCGAGACTCTGGCGGGGCCGGAGGCTCTGCGCCACGCGGCGACTCCTGATAGGAAGACAAAGGTGGAGAGGTGGAAGGTGTAGGCACATCAGGACCCTCAGAAGAGCGGACCGACTGGCCAGATGGCGCAGAGAACGCACCCTGGTTTTGGGAATCGGGGCGGAAAGAGACGGATGGTGCTGCGCTTTGAGGAGGTCCGAATGCGCCAAATACGCTGTCAAAGTCTTTGTGGGGACCGTCCCGTGCGAAGCCAGACGGCGACATGGTGTTTTCCGTGACGGGCGCAGGCGATTTGCGGAAGAACGGGTTAGTGCTTTGACTCGCAACAGATGCTGCGGGACTGACCACACTCGGCGTCTGGGCTTGCGGGCTGCGGACACCATCTTCTGGAGCCCTGCTGAGCTCGTTCATCTCGTTCTTGAGCTTCTCGCGCTCGCCCTCATTAGTGGTGAGCTGCTTCTTGTTGATCGCTACCATGCCCTTCTGTTGACGCGCCTCGTTCCTCATCTTCTCCAACTGGGGTCGCAACTGTCCGATCTCGAGGTTGATCTGACGAATGCGCTCCTTGAGGTTGCTGTTCTCGCGCTGGTCAGCCTCAAGCGCGCCACCAACCTGGCGGTGTTGGTTCTGAAGGTCCTGAATAGTGCCCTCAATCATGGCAAGGTCCGTCTGCAGCTTGCGAGTCTCGTTGCGCGACGATGCCAGGCGCTCCTCCAGCTCCTTCACTGCCTTGACCTCCTGCTCGTACTGGTTCTTGAACTGCGTCAAGCGGATTTCGAGATCGCGCTTTTGGGTGTTGACGCTGTTGAGATCGCTTGCAGTCGTGGACTTCTTGTTGGATACTTCCTGCATCTGGGTGCGGAGAGTCGTCATTTGATTCGACATGTTGGCCAGTTCAGTCGAATCCTGTGTCAGCTTCTTGTTGATCTCGGCGTCAGTCTCTCCACCGAGCAAATCGTCCATGGCTGATGGTGCAGCACGGCTCTGAGAGGTACCAGACTGGCCAGTAGAATGTGATGTGAGGGTCTGGCCAAATGACGAGCTGGGCATGAAAGGCTTGAATGTAGAAGCGGGGTTTCGTGGAGACGGCTGGAACGGATGAGGCGAAGTAGGGGATGCTGCCTTGCTCGCAAACGGGTCGTTGTCAAACGGGCGGCTGAAGGATGCTGAGCCGCCCGTGGACTGTGGAGCTTGGGCGGGTGCAGCTGTAGGGGCAGTGAACGCATCCAAGCCAAACAAATCGTCGGCGGCAGATTTAGCCTGAGGAGCAGCTGGCGCGGCTTGTGCTGGGACGGGTGCAGCCTGGTTGGCAGCGGTACGCAGAGACGGCGGGATCAGACTCGGCGGCAGTGTTGTAGGCAGCGCATCGCCCTTCCGTTGCTGTCGGATCAAGTACATGGCCACGGCAAATTCGTCTCTCGATAATTGTCCCTCTGAGTTGATGTCGGCAAGATCCCAAATCCCAGCCAAGACATCCTCTGGTAGCCCCGAGTCGCTGAAGAAGCGCACTGCCTGTTCTCCAGTAATGAATCCACGGCCCGCTGTGTCGACGCCCTTGAACAGATTATCATACGAGGATTTCTCTTGCGGGCTGATCAGCCAGTCATTGCCGGTAGGCTGTGCTGCTGGAGGTGGTGCGCCAAAGGGAGGTCTTGCAAGCGGGCTCCCTTGTCTTGGAGCATTCTGGCCGCTGAACTGACGAGGGATGGTGGACTGATCAGGGCGGGCAGGGGGTGGAGGAAGCTGGCCTCTCCGCGATGCTGCCTCGTGCAGGCCCGGTGGTAGGGCATTCGGCAGCGCCTTCATATTGCCTGTTCGGTATGATGCCAGCAGATGCATGGCAATGATGAACTCTGTGACATTTAGCGCTCCCCGTTGCTCTGTGTCTGATAGGTTCCAGATGCGCCCGAGGACTTCGTTTGGTAACCGCGCCTTTTCGAATATCTCCTTTGCATTCTCGCCAGACAGGACGCCATTGACAGCCCCTGACTTCTCAAACAGGCCTGCGTACTCGGCAGCTTTACCGGGCACCAGCGGAGGGACGCGGATAGGGCCATTGCCGCTCATCTGAGGCTGTATCGAGCCCGTCGCCTGTGGAGAGAAGCTGGGGGCTGCCGACGGCGCGGCGGGTATGTTGAGGCCCTCGAACTTGGGCAGCGGCGCGGCTAGCACCTGTCAGCGCGCAACACCACAACAGCTTCAGCGATACATACGTCTAAAGGCAAGCTCGGGCGCAGGGTCCCGGCCGGCCTGGTAGTGTCCAATGAGACGCAGGACCTGGCAGAAGCCGGCCATGGTCAACAGACCGCGGTTCTCCGTGTCTGCAATCTGCCATATCTCGCCCAGCACCGCCGGCGCAAGCTTGGTGCGCTCGAAGAACTTGACGGCGATCTCGCCTGTGATGACGCCAAGCTTCTCTGTGTCGGCCTGCTGGAAGAGGAACTGGAAGATGCGCTTCTCATCGGGCGTGAGGTTGAGGATGGGCTGGTCTGCGCATGTTTAGCTGCGCCGTCAACCCATCACGACGATATATGCAACATACTCAATTCGCCGCTGGCCGCGAGATCCGCCATGGCTGTGGCACTTCAGATGGGCGGGCGCGTGGTGGTGATGGGGGAAGCCTGCAACGAGGCTGAAGCTCCAAGCTGTCGTGTAATAGGCAATAGCAATAGTGGTAGCGCGGGGAAGCTGCGTGTCCCCAGCGACAGGCGAAGGAAAGTCGGGAGGCTGGCGGCGGCAGACGGATACAAACGACAACCGACCACGACGGGACTCGACAACAGGAGGAAATAGCCGCAGCTCCAGGCGGAGAGGATGGAGATTGTGATTGTGATGGAGACGATCCGCCGCGGTAGTGAGACGGTCCCGGAGCAACATCCATGGATCCTCGTCGTGTTTCGCTGCTTGGCGCACTACGAGGCCCATGGACAGGCGTACAGCTGACGCTCCACTCACTCGTCTGCACATGACCCGCCTGCATTGGCCTGACGCGTCCCCGCTCCAAGTTGTTCCATCAACTTCGACAACGCATTCAGTCAGGGCAGCCAATTCGGCCATGTACGACGCCCTGGACCCTGTCTGTGCAGACGAACAGCCATGGAAGCGTCGCACAGCCTTGCAGCTTCCGCATTGAGCGTCTTGTCATATCATTCGCTATCCTACAGAAACATCATGGCTTTGTGGTTACATTTTTTGTACAGTGGCACGTCGCTTGGGCTGGGCAAGTGGCACGACAGACGTGTACAGCAAGTTGGGCCGAAACATCAATCGCGAATGTCTAGGCACGTGTTGAGAGGAGAGACAGCCATGATTCTGCGTCTCAGCGTCGCTGGTCGCGGTTCTTGAACGACTTGCAGGGCGCAAAGGCCAAACTGGGACTGCCTTCGTCGCGCCGGCCCCACGCCCGTCCAAGCAGCCAGTCCGTGACGCTGATGACCTTTGCCGTCTTCTCCCAGTGGCGTCCCTCGTCTGTGTGTTCAATGGTGTGGTTGATGATGCGCCCTTCCTCGTCGAACTCGAACATGAACAGGCCCGTGAATTCCTCCTTGGCGCGTCCTGAGCCTCCCACAATGCTCGTCATCTTTTCGACTACATCGCTGACTTGGCCATTCTTCTCTGACTTGCCGCACGTCTGCCATTTGACTATCAGCTTTTCGTCCCGTAGATGCGCCGGAGTGGATGCGCCGCCATTCTTAATCATGCGCTCAGACAGGATCTTGAGCTTCACATTGCCAATGACAGGTACTCTGCCCCATGCGACTGGAGCCGTCCATAGCGCGGCCGTGTAGGCGATCTTGCCACTCACGTTGGGCAAGTGTGGGTGCGTAGAGGGAAACAGGTGGAGGCTGATATGTGGCGACAGAACATCCTGTGGAAGTGGAGATACCAGGAGCGTAGGAAGGCGTTCGTGTAGGATTCTTATTGCTGTAAAAGTGTTAGCAAACATCTTCCACTCATAATATGAGCTATCCGCATACTGTTCCCCAGCTTCAAATTGCGCTCCGCCAAGCGCTTCTTCTCCTCCTCATCCAACTCCTGCGTCCGATACGGAGACGAGCTCGTAAACCAATTTCTCGATATCGACGCCTGCCGTGGCCTTACGTCCGTGATGTTCCTCTGATACTGCCTCAGCCCAAGCAGCCGAGGCGCCGCAAGTGCTCGCCCTGCATGTGGAGAGAATTGCGTGCGTGCAGAGGTGGAAAACCGCCGCATAAGACCGGTGGTCATCTGTACGGGTAGAGATATGCAACCATAGAGAATGCGAATAGGTTTGCTAGGTGCTGGTAGTTTGGTGGAGAGGTGGACTAGCCGACCCCGGAGAAGAATCGCGACGGGGCTAAGAAATGACATGGGTGTAGTTCGTGACGTAGCGTCCCGCATGGCTGGCGAACATTCCATCCCGAACGTTCAGCGACGGTGCTACTTACCCATGCGCGATACCGCGTGGGACATCAATGGCCCGGTGGGATAATTGCACCCATGTAAAAGATATACATCATGACATACTCGAATACCACACATCTTCTCATACAAATCCAAAATTCCCCAGACTAACCCTCTACCTTCCTCCCCCTCTGACCCCGCCATAGTCCTTCATTCCCAGCAATTGACAAACGACTACACACCACCATAATGGCAGGTACAGGAAAACGCATCGTCTTCACCGGCGGCTCCGGCAAAGCAGGACGACATGTCATCCCGCACCTCCTCGCCCAAGGCTACCAAGTCCTCAACGTCGACCTGACCGACTTTCCCGACCCTACCGCCGGCGTCTTCACCCTCAAAGCGGACCTGACCGACAGCGGCCAAGTCTTCAACGCGCTGACCTCCCACTACGGCTTCAAAGACTACGAGGGCCCTCACAACGCCAGCCCGCCCGACGCCGTCATCCACTTCGCCGCGTACGCGCGCAACATGCTGGTGCCGGTGCGTTCCTCCATGCCCTGATGAACTCCTTTTCTGACCAGCACGCAGGACAACGAGTGCTACAGAGGCAACACAACAAGCACCTACAACGTCATCGAAGCCGCCTGCAAACTCGGCGTCCGCAAAATCATCATCGCCTCCTCCGAAACCACCTACGAAGTCTGCTTCGGCCAGGGCGATCTGGATTATACGTCCTTCCCGCTCGACGAAACCCACGACGTCAATCCCATGGACACGTATGCGATTAGCAAACTCTGCGGCGAGAGAGTCGCACGCGGCTTCGCGCGCCGCTTCGATGCGGACATCTACGCGCTGCGCATAGGCAATGTCGTCGAGCCGCACGAGTACGCGAGGGATTTCCCCGCGTACATCAAGAATCCCGCCATGCGCAAGCGGAATGCGTGGAGTTATATCGACGCGCGGGATTTGGGCCAGATATGCGATTTGTGCGTGCGGAAAGACGGGCTGGGGTTTCAAGTGTTCAACGCGACCAACGACAGCATCACGGCGACGTTTCCGACGCGCCAGTTCTTGGACCAGTTTGCGCCGAATAGCCCGGTTACGAGGGAGATGGGGGAGTGGGAGGCGCCGCTGAGCAATCGGAAGATTAAGGAGGTGCTGGGGTTCAAGGAGGCGCATGATTGGAGGAAGTATTACAATCCTGATTCGTAGTCGGTGTGTAGAGATAGGGATATCGTGTATTTGACGACTATGTCAGGGACTTGATAAACCTCGTGACGCGACTGACTGCCGTCTCCGCACTGCTATCCGTCAACCCACTGCGGTCTGAATCAATACTCCTGCGCCGCCGCATCTCCTTGACGAACTTGGGCCACGTATTCGTCAGGACGAGATTCTTGACGTCTTTCACCGCCTGGTCAAATACGCTCACGCCAAACTGCTGCGCGATATCGCCCGTGTATCTAGACTCCAATATCGCCTCCTCGTCGTCGTTCTTCCTCGACACGGGGACGTCAAAGGTAAACGGCATCTCGAACGCAAACGGCAGCGTAGGATCGACGCGCGCCTCGCCGCAGACTTGGCGGGCCGACGCTTCGAAGACGGCCTCGAGGTTTTTAAGTTGTGCGGAGGCGAGGTTGAGCGGGAACTCTGCGTCGCGGGGGCTGACGAAGTCGATGTAGATTTTCAGCGCGGCGTTGTACATGTCGGCGCGCTGTTCTTGGTCTAGTGAGAGGTCGCGCGACCAGGTGACTTTCCACTTTGCCACGCGTGTCAGGAAGGCGATATTTTCCCCTGAGAAGTCGCTGTATGCTGAGAATTCTTGCAGCGGCTCTGGGTGTTCGTTGAGGACGCGGTTGAGTGCCGTCATGGTGAGCAGGCGGTCGCCGTTGCTAGCATACCGTAGAATCTGGTCGTTCTCCACGAGTTCGAATGTCGATCCTTTGAGTCCTCCCTGGATCCGATGGACCTGGATCGTTGTTGCTTGGGATGATGTCTCCCATTTGTCGTTTGAGTAGATGACTTCGCAATTTGTCCTCCATAGTTTGACGACTTGGTATGCTGGCACAAAGATAAGGAAGCCTTCGAGAACCATGGTGTGGAGCTGAATCCTAGGAGACGTTAGCAACCTGTTTTGTTTTTAATGCAGTTAACGTACCATTGGCTAGGAGGGAAGTATACATTGACCTTCTCGAATGCTCGAGAATACGACGCGATCAGGAACATGGGAGTGGCGTGAAGACTAATGAATACAAATGTCAGCAGGTCGCATTTGGTAAAGGAGCCGAACATACCCAGATAGACAAGCACCAATGGTCTGTGTTCGCCATCCCATAGTGTCGCGGATTTTCCAAGCTCTCCAGATCAGCGAAGGAGCAACACCCCAAGTCCATACGAATTGCCAAACGACACTAGGCCACCACTCCCATCCAATGCTGAGATCCTTGAGCTGCTCTGGGAGGGTGTCTCCACGGATCTCGGTGCCACTGATACCAAAAGAAGGATGGTACTTTCTGCAAACCACCCACATGCATACGGTGAGAAGTGCCTTGGAATGTTAGCCAAGCCGGCGACCACTCCAGTCAAGCTGCATACCTGAATCACCATGCCAACGCTGATGAAAACCAGGACCTTGGTATCATACTTCAGGCTCCGCATCTTGCACAACCACGAAGAATTCGCACCGTTGTACCCTCCTTTTCTTGTCAAAGCCGGATCAGTGAATCGCTTTTGCAGTTCCGCAACGTGCAGTAACCGGAGATTGGCGGCGTGGAACAGTGCAATGCCAAGAGGGAACCAGGTGCCCATGACGAAGTACTGGATGTCGTGTGCAACAAGCACTGGCATTGTCGCTCCCACAGGATATACGATTTGGACCAGGATCCAGTAGAGATGTAGGAAGAACACAGAAGCAAACGACAATCCTAGGCCCCGGATCTTGAGGATGGGCAATTGTCGATTAGCCCAACAGAATACCATTCCTGCTACCACTACGACTGTCCACACCGCGCAGAAAGCGATGTAGAAAACTCCCACGCCATCCAACCTCAGAGGTTGTGGCGGGAAGTTGTAAATGGTCAAAGCCGACATGTCCATAGCGAGCGATTGACGGGGAGGTCCGGAAAGGAGTGTGGGTTCCGAAAGGACAAGGAGTGTAAGGAGCTGGACATCTGATGGGAGAAAGTGGGTGACTACTCGTCAATATAGCAAGACTACTCTATCCTATGTCAAGCGGCTCT
>Ga0265780_10006170_pt1 | contig 14946 bp, 7 predicted proteins | sample P1T30metagenome_FD_192432 | JGI IMG/M metagenome (GOLD analysis project Ga0265780, IMG submission 192432) | Plant litter microbial communities from East Loma Ridge, Irvine, California - P1 T30 | ecosystem: Environmental > Terrestrial > Plant litter > Unclassified | place: USA: California... | reverse complement strand
ACCGCTGACGAACACGCCGCGCGGGACGACCAGCGTGCCGCCGCCCCGCGCGGCGAGCGCATCGATCCCCGACTGGATCGCGCGGGTGTTGATGGTGGCCCCGTCCGCCACCGCCCCAAACGCGCGGATCGATGCCGTGCCGCCTGCCGCGCCCGCCGCCGTCGCGGCGAAGGGGAGGGCGAGGATCGCGGCGGTCGCCGCCCGGCGATCATGACGAAGGACTGCCATGATTTCCTCCCAAAAAGCTGATTAAGCGCGGAGACGCGTTTGTGCTTAAAAAATAACCGCCGGAACTTAAAAGCTCCGGCGGCCGAGTGATTCCCGGGGAGGGAAAGTATTTCAGCTTGCGCTAAAATAGGAAAATGACGGCTGATGAATTACTTTCCGAACTGGAGTCGTGCACCAACAAGAACTCGGCGACCGCCATACAAGAGACGCATGATTCTTGGCGTTCCATCGGCAAAGTTAATGTATGGCCCGGTTGAAATTGTTTGTGCCTCACGGGCCAGATTACGCGCCTCAACATAAATCTGGAAATTACGTGTGACGTTCAGCGATGCCTTGGCATCAAAGAATTCGCTACCATCGATGAAGCGGGCAACGCCTGGATTGTATCCGGGTGCGACCAATCTGACATTCGTCCATTGTTCGCCCGGATAATTGATATCGACGCTATTGCCGCCGCAAGGCGTCACACAACTGAAACGCGACGTGCGCTTCTGGTACGCAAGACGTATGTTGAAGCGGCCATCGTCGTACCAAATAGAGGTATTGAGATAGTACTTGGACTCATTCGGAGGCGCTAGCACGTCACCTGACAAAGGATCTTGCTGCCCAGCGGTCGCACCCGATTGAAGTATTGACAAATTTGTGTCGACCCCCGTGTATCTAAACAGCCATGGCAACATCGTAAATGCGGTCTTGGCCTGAAATTCAATGATGCTACGCTTGTACCCGGGACCATTATCAAAGGTCGGATAAGTGAATTCGATCTCGCTGAGCGGACGACCGGTAATGGGGTCTGTTGCCGTGCTGCCTTCAAACGGACGGGCCGTGCGAGATACCGCGACTGGATTACCGACCTTTACATCAAGCTTGCCATACGTGATCGAGAAAAGCGTATCCTGATTGGCATACCATTCAAGGCTAGCGTTATAACTCCAAGCGGTGAATGGCTTAAGCGCGGGGTTGCCAACCCGACCGGTGCAGCCGAAATCATCCTCTGCTGGATCAAGGATTTGCCGCTCGTCATAGGCCGTACAATCACCGCCTGGCAGCAGGTTCTCGACCCGCGGACGTGCGATTGTCTTTGCACCATATAGCCGCAGCACGATGCTACGATCGAATGCCCACAAATTGAGATTTACACTTGGGAGCCAATCGCGAGTAGAGGACCGGATCGTAGCCGGGAACGAGAAACGCTGGGTCAGAATACCTGCACTGGCATTGGGATCTGCAGGATTGAAGGCGGCGGTGGTGCGTACCGTCGTGATAGTCTGCAAACCGGAACCACGGACGTTACCAAAGACGCCGCGCACACCGGCGTTGCCATCGAATACCAACCCATAGGGGAGGTCCTGCGAGAAATCCGCCATGGCATAGACGTTCTTGATCGTCTCGTTGGAACGGGCAACCGGTTGGGCATATAATTTACCGTCGCTACCCGTGCATTGGATAAGACAGTCAGTGTTGATGAATTGTGCGGCTCCAAGTTGATCAAATAGCTGATCTGTACGAATGCCCGGCCATGACATGGGCAGATTGCCGCGGTTAGGCAAATCACCAAAATATTTCGAATCGGCGGGTTCGACCGTCTGCCCAAACAATTCACGCAAACGCTCGGGTGTCAATGTATCGACGCCGGAACGGATAGCAGCCGGATCAGTCGAAGGCACAAAACCGTAATTGCATGACAGACCACCGAGCGCGGAAGAAGTGGCGGTCGGTTGACAGGCCCGCAACGTGCCTCGCACTTGTGCAGTCGGAATAATGACTGCTGGAACATAGCCTGGTTGCCCGAACGTACCAACCGCCGTCTGAGCAGTGTAGCCGCCACCGCCCCACCGGCTGATTTTGTTGCCGCGATACATCGCCCCAACCTTTACCCGGTCGATGAACGGAATGAGGTCTTTCGTCTTGTACGCCAGATCGAACTTGGCAATTCGTTCACTCGCGATACCGAGGCGGGGCGAATACGACACGCCAAAACTGGGGGTAACAAGCGGCAACTGCGATGCGGTGTACTGGGGCGTAGCAGAACCATTCGGGCCAGCCACAACGGCGGCTTGCCCAACGCACGTAGCCGGATTGGTGCCGCCCGATACGCAACCCGGCTGCGTCAGCTGCACGAAGTTGGCGATGTTGCCTTCATCGTAGCCAGCCGGCAGCTGGATGTCCCAGAGGCCATTGCTCTGCAAGGCGAGTTGGGCATTGCCGTACGCCGACGCCCGTGCGGTGCGCATGTCGCCGCGCTGTGTCCGGGCACGAGTTGCCCCGCCCCACAGGTCGACCTCGAGCCTATCGCTACGCCATTCCGCACCCGTCTGTGCGAAACCCGTCGTTGTGTCGATCCGGTTCTGAATCTGGTCGATGTTCACAAAGTTATTAGTTAATGTCATCGCCGTAACGTTATGCTTGGCGTCAACGACGACACTACCTGGCGCGACATTGAGTACATTGCCGTAAACCGGCCTCACGGAATTAACACCACCGACGACAGACGTAATCGCGTTTAAACCGTATTGTGGATCAAACACGGCAAAGCCAGGTGGCGCCGACGGGGACACCGTACGGGTTAAAGGATAACCACTGGCTGATACCAAGCTGTTAGCAGCGGCATTGGCATTGAACAATGTGATAGGATTGCGACTCCGGTTTCGGTCATCAACCTTACGGTCGGCACGGGTGGCCTTTAGGAAAACGGTCAAATTATCATTGACCTGAAAATCAAATCTTCCATCGAACGAATAACGTTCATCGACTTGGGTGTTGATAAAATTCCGGATCAGCGATGGCGTGTAGTCATTCCATTGGTTAAGACAGGTCTGCTGGGCAAGTATACGCTGAGTGCGGACGTTATTTTGAGCAGTATTCTGGTTCGCCGTCGGCGCAGCGAGGTTTGGAAAAATCTGCAGGCACTGTGCCTTGGTTTGCGCTCCGGCCGACAGGGTCACCAGTTCACGGGGCGTGAGTGGCGAACCATCAGCCTTGGTGCTGTTGGCAATAGGCACATCAGCCGCATCGGTTCCGACCGTCGCGGGGTTAAATGCAAAAGTTTTCTCTGGCGAATTATCAAAATCATACAGGCGTGCGTAATTTCGGTTGTTACTCGTGGTGTTCTCAGCACCATGACCATTGTTCTGGATTTTTTGGTAGTTGCCGCTGACGATTACGCCTAACCGTCCCCCAAGATAGCGATGCGCTGCGACAACGTTTGCATCCGGCGTCCAATCGCGTCCCAGCGAATTTTGCTGAGCGCCGCTGCGGATCGAGAAATAAGGCTTTTTAAAATCGAGGCCGCTACGCGTCTTGATCTGAACACCGCCGCCAAGCGACCCTTCGGTCTGATCAGCCGTCGATCCTTTCACGACATCGACACTCTTGATAAGTTCGGCGGAGAGCTCGCGCAGATCAGCGCCCCGACTGCCCTGACCATCAACGGCCAGCGCGTCTGTCGCCTGAACACCAACACCGTCCAGTTCGATACGCGTTAAATTGGTGCCATTCCCGCGGACGGCAATACCACTACCCTCCCCGAATTCATTGCGATCCAATGCCACGCCTGGGATGCGGGAGATCGCCTCGTTGACGTTACGGTCGGGGAAGGAGCCTATGTCGTCCGCTACGATAGAGTCAGTGGCCGTACGGGCACGCTTTTTTCGGTCGTTAGCGGATTGCTGGCTGGCCCGTGAACCGACGACCAGGATTTCGGTCCCGTCTTTCGAATCCACCTCAGGAACGCTCGTGGTTTGGGACGGACGGGCATCGGCATTGGGCACCGTCTGGGCCCCCACTGGCGCGGCGCTGGTCACCAAAACCATTGTCAGAGCGATCCACGATGTCGTGTTCGTTGCACGCAGGCGCGCGTCGTCGGAGTAACTCATCATTCCCCCCTGAATTGATTGCCCCCTAGGCTGATCTGTTCTCCAAGGGGGAAGGAAGGCGCCTGCATGCAGGCGCCTCCTGTTGACTGTCTATTGAGACAACGACTTCACCACTGACCGTGCGTATCGAATATTGGGTGCCGGAGGGGCAGTCATGCCGTAGCCAAGATAGTAATCGGGCAGGGGTGACTGGAGATACCCCTTGATCGTCATGTGATTACGATAAGCGGGATTGTGCGCCATGGTATAGAGGCGCGTAGTGCTCGGACGATCGGTAGTGAAGATCACCAGTTCGTCATACTTGTTTCCGAAGAGAACCACCTCGGTCCGCCAATCGCCCATGATATCACCCATGAAGGCTGGCTGACGCCCTGCAAGCACAGGCGATCCGAAGCGGGAACTGGTCATCGTCACGAGCCGCGGCAGACTGTTGCTGCCCGACGGCGCCAGCGGGTTCCACTTCTCGATCTTGAAGTCGTTCAGCAGCTCGCTACCGAGGTCACCGTCCCACCAGATCATGTTGGCAGGCCACGGACTTTTCGTCTTGTCCGGCTCTGTCAGGGCGTTCGTTTCCCCGTTGTACAGGCCCGAAAAGGACCAGACTTCGTAGCCTGGATGGCGTGGATCGATATCGCCAACCATGCCCCGACCGACGTCGGTCGGGGTCCCTGGCGTACCGCTGTTATGCGACCAGATCACCTTGCCGGTGGTGGCATCATAATAGTATTCCAGCATACCGTTCGGGTTGTTCTGCTGAACGCCATATCCCCGCATGCCGGTATGATAAGGATCGAATTTGCCGATGTAGAACCGGTCGCCGTGGACGACGCCGGGCAGGATATAGCGCAGGCTGCCGTCACTGTTCAGCATGAAGTTGCCGGTAGCAACCTCGTCACGGCCATCACCGTCGACATCGACGATCCGCATCTGGTGGGACGCCTCTTGGAACATGCCGTCGGTGTTGTCTCCGGAATAGCTCTTCTGTTCGAGCGGCAAGACCCAGTTCTCGGCGATCGTCGTGCCGCCGCTCCATGTCCATGACGCGAAGACGTCGTTGAACGACTTATCGGCGTTACGATTGCGGCCCCAGAAGTAGATGCTGGGCGTGACGCCGTTGCCATAGCCGATGCCCAGCTGTGTTCCCAAACGACCAGCCTGAGCGTAGAAGTTGGTTGGAAACGGCCGGGTCGCGAGAATGCGGCCCGACATACCGTCCAGGATGGCAACATATTGACGGTTCGGATCGGCATCGCGGAAGACGGTGCCATCTGGCAACTCGACTCCGTCCGCTATCTTCAAAATCACTTCCGCACGGCCGTCGCTATTGAGATCATAGACTGTGACACCGTCATACATGCCCACGCTCAGCGTCGTCGGCCCGGGTGTGATGTTGTAGATGTTGCGACTACCCGGCCCCAGATTGATCTTCCAGATTTGCGTGCCATCGCGCCGATAGGCCTCTAGATATTGCGGTCCAGCACCAAGGTCGCCGTTGGTGTTGGGAACCTCGGGTGCAATACGGTTGACGACATAGTCGTACTCGCCATCGCCATCGAGGTCACCGACCCAGGCCGAGGTGGAGATGTACCCCGCCGCAGGGGGCGGCGCCATCTTGATACGGACGATGGGTTCGGCAACGCCGGCAACCGGGATGACGAACGGTGCCGAAGCGCCTTTCTCTGCGCCCTGCGCATTGACCACGGGCCGCACCGTGTAGCTATAGGTACCGGTTCCGCGGTTCGTTGCGGCAATATCGGTAAAATTGGTCCCGGCGGTCAGCGGCTGACTATTCAGCCGGACCGGCGCGCTGCCATTCGACGAACGATAGACGTTGAAGGCAAGGTTGCCGGGTTCAAGACCAAGCAATCGCCAACTGACGAAGACCGAATTGGCATCCACCCGTACCGCCGTAACCCCACGTCCAAGATTTTCCATCATACGGGCGCCCGCAGGAGCCACTGCGATAGCGGATGCTGACGACCCATCAACGCCGGTAGCCGAAGAGACAGACCTCGTAGGCGTATCGACAACAGTCAACCGATCGGTTGAAAAGCTATCACCACCCGACAGGGCCAGTGCGAGTGCGGAACAGCTTATGCCGATCCCTGCGATCATCACGATACGCTTCGTCATCATCATGCCTCTCCCCGTAAGTCACGGCATTCTGATGCCGGATCGTCTCAGGAAACCTAGGCATGTCGGATTCAAAATGGATTGGCAAGGCCAAAATTAAAATAGTGGATTCATATTTCATATTGTGATTCTTGATCTGGCCTGACACGCTGGCGCGCCGCCATTCGCAGGTAGGCCAAGCGGCGAGTTAAAGCCTCGGCAATCGATATTGTTGATTGCTTGGCCAAGCGCCAGCATTCGGGAGAAGATGAATGAACGTGAAGCTTCGTATGATCGTAATGGCCGCCAGCATGGCGGCCGCAACTATATCGGTAGCAGCCCAGGCTGCGACCCTGATCGTCGATGTAGCGGGCGCACAAAGCGTATCTACGCGCGGGGGTTTAGGTAATAGCCGGCAGGCATTTGCTATTGGCGCTGGCGCCCGGGTTACCGCGGTCCGCTACGATGTCAGCATCACGGCGAACGATCCCAGCTTTCTATCCGAGGCATCAGTCGCATTGTCACCATTGAACGGCCAGTTCGTAGGAATATCGCTGACTCCAGGAGTGAACGATGATTTTTCTGGTGTATCGGACTATTCTGGTTTCATCGATTTATCGGGCCTTGGCTTTGACTTCGCAATCGGTAACGACGGCCTCCTCCAGCTGGAATATTTCGAGAGCGTTGCCGATGGCGGCTTACCGGATTCAGTATGGAATAGCGGCACTATCACGGTAACTTACGACGCCGTGACTGCTGCCGTACCGGAACCAGCCACTTGGGGTATGATGATGCTTGGTTTTGCAATGGTCGGTGGAACGATGCGTCGTCGTGCTCGTGAGCTATCAGCGGTACGCTGTTGACCGCGATGCCGCCACCATTGGCGAGCTCGCCAATGGTGGCGGCAGGTGACCCTCGCTGGTCAGGACAGTGTGCTCATAGTGTAATATCGAACGTATGCGCACCGCCTTTAATGATTGTCGGACCGTAACGGCCGTCAGGGAGAGGGCGTTTCTGATGAGTTATCGCGATGGCGGCAGAAGGGAGCATCACTTCGCCGATAACGTTGCACGGAAGGCTTATCACCATTCTGATCGTACGGCCCGTTCGGCCCCAGTCGACGCTTAGCGGCCCCATCACCGTGCGGTGATCAGCGCCGGCGCCGGCTAGCCGGTGGTCGAAGACCGGTGCGATACGCACGCGCCTGAAACCCGGTTCGATCGGATCGATACCGGCAATACGGCGGTACAGAAACGCACCAATTGCACCGAAGGCATAATGATTGAAGCTGTTCATTGCGAGATCACCGCGATCGCTGTTCCAACGTTCCCACATCGTCGTTGCGCCTTTCTCGATCATGTAGCCCCATGATGGGTAATGGCGCTGCAGCAGCAGGGTTATGGCGACCTCCTCCTGTCCCGCCATGGCCAGCGCTTCCAGTATATGCGGCGTTCCGAGGAACCCTGTGGATAGCCTGTCACCACGCCGGGCTATATCGGTGGCCAAGTGGCGACCAGCCTGCGTCCGATTGTAGTCGGATAGCAATCCGAAACGAATCGGTAAGACGTATCCAGTCTGGCTGCCGTTGCCGATCCTACCATCCCCACGCACGTGATCCGCGTTGAAGGCACGCCGAATGATGTCGAACAGCCCCCTGTATCTCGCGGCGTCGTCAGAACGTCCGATTGCTTGCGCCATCTCGGCCATCATCGTGGCATTGGAGGCCCAGAAGGCGCTGGCGATGAGTTCCTTGGGCGTCGTTGGATCGCCCGGACTTACAGCGTCCACCGCCAACCAGTCGCCAAAGTCCTGCCCGCGTTTTCTGGCCCATCTAGCATCGGGATTGGCAGCTTGAATCCACGCCATGTACCGGTCCATCATAGTCCAGTTGTCGGCGATGATCCCGGTATCTCCGTAATGACGCCACACGGTATGCGGGAGAATCACCCCGGCGTCTGCCCAACCAGGTGACGTGGTGTCCTTGCCAGGCAAGAGCGGTGGGACGACATCGGGTAGCCGTCCATCATTCGACTGCGCCCGCCGCAGATCAGTCATCACCCGTGCCGTATAAGCCTGGATGTCCATATTGAATGCAGCCGCAGGCCAGAAAACCTGTGCGTCTCCCATCCAGCCCAGTCGTTCGTCCCGCTGGGGGCAGTCGGTAGGCATTCCGACAAAATTGGAACGCTGGCTCCAGGCGACGTTTGTCATAAATCGTTGAACGACAGGATCGGCAATACGGAACTGGCCTGTCACGGGCAGGTCGCTATGGACTACGCGTCCGACGAACGTGCTGGCCAAAGGTTCATGAGGGAGGCCTCGCACCTCGACATAGCGAAACCCATGATAGGTAAAACGTGGCTCCCACCGCTCCTCACCGCCGCCCTTCAAGATGTAAATGTCGCGAGCTAGGGCGGAGCGTAAATTGGACTGGTCGATCAAACCATCCGCACCCAACACCTCGGCAAATCGCATCTCTACTCGATTACCCGCGTCGCCGAGGGTTGTCAGGCGCACCCACCCGGCAAAATTCTGTCCAAAATCAATCACATGAATACCGGGACGTGGCTCGGACACCGCGACAGGGTGCAGATCCTGGGTTACCCGGATCGGAGGTGATGGTTGTGGATCGACTGGTATGATCGGGCCAGTGATCGCATTAGCTGCATGCCATCCGTGGGCCGAAAAGCCGGGTTCAGCCCATCCTGCCTGCTCCCGCCGCGCATCATAAACCTCGCCGTCGTAAATTTCCGAGGCAAGTATTGGTGACGCATCCGTCGTCCAGTCTCCGTCTGTCACTACCGTGACGATGGTGCCATCGATTAGCGTTACCTCCAGTTGCGCCTGCACGCGGCAGGGCGCAGAGCCGAACGGAAAGCGCGAGCGGGTACTGAGTTCACTGGCGAACCAGCCATCACCGACCCATAGGCCGATTGCGTTGAGGCCGATATGTAGTTGATCGGTGACATCGTAAGCCTGATAGAACAAGTGACGGGCTGCGTCGCTAAACTCCGGTGTCAGTTGATGGTCCGAAACACGCCGTCCGTTGATCCATGCCTCATAAGCGCCCAATGCCGTTGCATATAGACGCGCGGATCGAACGCCTGCGGATAATCGAAATTCTTTACGTAGCAGCTTGGCGGGCTGAGGCGGCCACGGTTCGCCATCCGGCAAGGTCTTCGCTAAGGGGGCGTCCACCCATTCGTGCGTGTCGAAATCGGGTTGTTGCCACCCTTCCTGCAAGCGTGTTCCCAACTTCCAGCCTGCAGCCGTGGATATTCTGGGCAGATTGGGGTCAGGCAGACGGATAATGGCGGCAAACACCGATCCCGCTACACCCCATTGATCCCGTCGCCTGACCGATACTGCGATGGTATTAACACCGGCCTTTAGATCGAGCCCGAAAGACGTCATTGTCGTCCAGGCCACTGGCTCATTCGCTGGAACGTCTAACCTTTGTCCGTTTAGCCAGACACCGTCCAGTTCGACCGCACTAACCAACAAATGTCCCTGTATCGATTGATCGACTTCGATGACGGTGCGAAAGCCACGGAGTGTCCCCTTCAAATGGCCCGCTCCCGTTGCAAGCCAATGCAAGCCCGCAGCCCGGTCGAGCTGCGCATCCTGTGCCTCTACCGCCAGCCAATCGCCCCGCCAGTCATTCTCGGTAACAAGACCGGTTTCAAAGACACTTTCGGCATGGACGGCTCGCTCATCCGGCATCCAGACCTCGACCCGCCACCACACCTGTTGGCGGGCTTCCAAAACAGGCCCGTCATAGCCGACATCATAGCATTGTGCGGAAGCGCGTCGGCCGCTGTCCCATAAAAGGCGTTTTTCGCGCTTGAGGTTATCGGCCGTATATGCCGCAGTTATACGATAGTGCGACTGACCTTCCGATCCGGTCAATTGCCAGGAAAAACGTGGGCGCCTGCTCCCCAATGCCAGTGGCATCGACAGTCCACACACTCGAAGATCGCCAAGGTACGGTGCAGTCCGCTGCCGCCCCAGCGTCGGCATTGCCACTCCGAACGCACCTATGCCTCCTGCTAATATGTCGCGCCGACGCACCTCCACCAATCACCGCTCCAATCCGACACCACTCCACGCAAAGCCTTCTGAGGCATCAACCGGCGCGACTAGTTCGAGCATTCGGACGTTGCCGACTGCGAGATTTATCGAACTTCTGCCGTCCGCGACCCCCTGACGAAGTAACTTTCCGTCTCCGTAGATAGCATAGCGCCCGCCACCGATCGGGCGGGTGTGAAAACGCCGAGCGTCGCCTGCTAGCGACACGCGCAACCGCGTTCCTGCCGAAACTCCAAGCGCACCGACATCATGCCGCCCGTCCACGACGATCGGCACGCCTGATGGAGTATGCCCTATCCGCGCCGGTATCCACGTATCTCGCCCCGCCGGACGGGTATCAGTGGCAGCAACCTTGATTTGCGCCGGCATCTCCTCTGCATGAACCATTCTCGGATTCGCGACCTGTCCCTGCACCCGGAGTAGTGCAGTTTCGCGCGGCGCAAGACGCATCTCGATCCGCGGCCCTTTCAATCGCGTCGTGCGGGCGCGCCAGACATCGCGTATCTCAATATCGGGTCGCAGCCGCAGATCGGATATCTCAACGCCTAGGGTCAACGGTTTGTCCGACCGATTGATCATGGCGATCGCCTTATGGCCGGGTGTCGTCAGTTGCTTGGCCACCACGACCCCGTCCGCCGTCTGGGTCAGGATCACGCCTTGATGGCCCGCTGGATCCTGATCGATCGCGATCACCTCACGGTTGCCTACGATCGCCAGCACTTCAGGCGACGCTTTGGTCAGATCGACGCTCAGGATCAGGGGGGCCGCGATGATCGCCCACATCGACAGGTGCGCGCGGGCCTCGACCAAGTGGGTGGCGTCGAAGTCGCCATTGCCGATCTCCAGCATGTCCGGGTCGTTCCAGCGCCCAGGCCCGGCAAACAAGGCACGCGGCGCAGCGCTGTCGAAATTAGCGAGCATTGAGGCCCAAGTCGCGCGAATATCAGGGCTGGTTCGCCAGGACTGGCCGTATTGACCCGCCCAATTGCCTACTTCTGCTTCCCCCCATGCGCAGATCGCCAGCACCGCATCAGGGGCCGCAGCACGGACATGGGCCGCAAAGGTGGCATACAGTGCCTCGACGATTGCTGGTTCCGATCGATCCGGTTTGCCTCGGACGATGAGGGGTGAGAGTTCTCGATAGATACCATCGCGCACGCCCGCGAAACCGGGTCCGTAATCGGCGATGCCACACGCATCGACCTTCAGGTAGTCGAACCCCCACTCATTCAGGAGCAACCGCGCGTCAGCCTGCTGGAACCCAAGCGTTCCGACTTCGCGTTCACGAACATCGCCTGCTGGGAGATTCTGACTGTTTCGATCCCAATGCTGGGCGCAGTTGTTGCGACCGATGTCGGTGTAGATTCCCGCCTTCAGCCCCTTGGCATGAAGCCCATCGACGAACGGTCGGAAACTGGTGCTTCCATCGGCAAGGCGTGCGGAAGGAAAGATGCCGGCACGGATGTGGATGCGACCGTCCGCCGCACGCTTGAGCCACCAGCCGTCATCGATGTTGACGTGACGATAGCCGGCTTCGGCCAGTCCGGACTGGATCAGGACATCGGCATTGGCGAGGATTTTGGCCTCATCTACGTCGGTGCGAAAGGCGTTCCAAGCGTTCCATCCCATTGGTGGCGTCATGGCCGGCTGCGCAATAGCCGGGGCAGCCGATGCAAGGCAGATCGACGCGATCATGGTACGCCATGTCCGGTGACGAAGGCGGCATTTATTGGTCATCCGAAATCCTGGCCTGAGCACAGAAGGATTTTGGAGCTGGCGTGGGCGCCACGTTCGACAGGTCCGTAAGATCGATAGCGCGTGCTTTTGCCGTCCGGTCCATAATACCGCCACCGCCTGGCAGAACCTGCGCGCCCGCATAAGCAGGGTCCGCCTGTGCCTTTGCCAGCGTCACGTAGCGCGCGCCCGCCGCGTCCAGCCGGCGCAGAACGTCAGGCAACGTCGCTGCCGACCATGCCCCCAGATGCGTCAGCAACACCTGGGGGACCATGCGACCGTAGACCCGCATCGACACCTTCCTCATTCGGGCGATGCCGGCGTCCACACCGTCGAGATAGGCGGCCTTCATGGCGGCAATTGCCGCCCCGTCTCCAGCAGTCAGACACCGTACATAGGCATCGGTGTACGACCAGTCGCTGAATGCGATCCCGACCTGGGCGATCCGATAGCCTCGATCATGGAGATAGGCATCTGCGGCGTCGTGCCGTGCCAGGGTGGATCCTGCGGCCAGATTGGGAAAGCGATACCATCGCCAGTCCGCTCCCCTCATATGCCGTGCGATCACATCCTCTCCGCCGGTTACATCGGCCTGCCATGCCGCCAGCGACGCAGCCCGGTCGAGGTTGAGATGGGTCACCCCGTGATTGCCGAGCGGGTAGCCGGCTCTGCGCCATGCCGCCAATACGGCTTCGCTGTCTGGTCCTGCTTCCAGCTTACCCGTGTTGACGAAGCCGAACGCCTCGGGAACGTGGTGCGCTCTAAGGGTCTTCAGGTAGGCCTCGGCGATGGCAAGCCGCGAGGTTCCCTTCGGCAGCGGTCCATGAGCTGGCAGGTCATCGACCGTGATGGCGACATCGAACGGTTCGGGGTGCTGCGCGACCGCAGGGTTCCCGCTCGTAATCAACAACGCGATGAAGAGCGATCGCTTCATTTGCACCCTTTCTGACGCAAGCCCACCATCGCTTCCGCCAGTCGCGGCCCCAGAACCCGCTGAGCATCGGTTGCTAGATGCAGACCATCTGCATTGCGGGCCAATCCCTTTGCAGACACCATCGCAGTGCAGCGGCCAAACGGTTGGGCCTGCTGTTCTTGTATCGCCGCCCAACCAGGAAAACGCGCCGTATTCACGTCGGGTCGATCGGCCAGCTGCACCATGACGATCGGGAGGCGGGGTGCCTTCAGGTCGCGACGAAAACCATCGGCCATCCGGCGGAACGACGACGCCCATGAGGGAGCGGCCGATATCGATTTCTCGGCGTCGGATTCGCCTTGATACCAGAGCAGTCCCGATGGATGCCCGCCCGCTTCCACCACCCGCGCGACGCATGAGCCGTACAGCGTCGTCCGATCCCTGCCCGGCTGCCACCGTGCGATCGATGAGCCCCCCTTCCCACATGGCACCAGCGCGATGTCAGCGTCGCGGGCACGCAACAGTGCACGTGCGAAGAATAGCCCCGGACCGACTGATGCCTGTCGATCAGCCGAAACCGCATCGACCTGCCCTGCTGGGTCGTCCAACGGGTCAAGCGCTGGCCGCCACTGCCCGTCATTCCCGTAAAGCCGGAGGCGGGGATCAGCGACCCGCTCGGTGTCGGACAGCGCAGCCGGATCCCCCCGGCCAGACATGTTCGATTGCCCCGCCAAGATATAGACTTCAACCCGATCGGAAGCTGCCGCCATGCCAGGCAAGCCTGGAACCGCGGTCAATAAGACCAGTCTTGCCGTCAGCCCCCGCCCGGTCATCTGCCTGCGTCCCGCACCGGCCCATGGAAATCCGCCTCTATAATCGCCAGCCGCCAGCCGACCGGAACGGCATCGGCGCCAGTATCCCCCGATTGCTTGGCGGTGCCGAGCTCGACGATCTTGCCGAACGCGTCACGGTCCGCGGTCGGCCCCGTCTGGGCGATCCGCAGGACGCTGCCAGTCGCTGCCGGAAAGGCCACGCTGGTATAGCCGAGTTGCCGCTCGGTCTCTCCTTTCCACACTTCCCTGCCATCGAGCGTCAGGCGCAAGGGATAGGCGCGCGATCGCCAGCCGATCAGCTTCAGCTCGACCTCGTTCAGCGTCACCGGCCGGTCGAAATGATACTCGATCCATGCAGTGTCGGGCTTGCCGTCGCTTGCCCAGCGCGACAGTTCGTTGTCGTCGGTGCTCTTCGTCGCGTCGCCCAGATTCGATCCGGCGACGATGCGGGCCGGCACCATGGTCGTCCGGGTGACCCGGTACGATGGCGTCGCCGGGGTCGGGCCGCGTGTCAGCAGGCCGGGCTGCGCATCCTCTGCAAACTCGCGTGACAGGCCGCCCTGCACCTTGCCTGCCGTAACGGTCGGGATGACCAGCGTCGCACCCTTCAGTCCCGCAGCGGTGGCGGTGAGCCGGACCGGACCACGCATCGTACCCGCCCGCAGCAATACGCGGTTGACCCCCGCCTCCACCGGCAGCGTCGTCGACAGGATGTAATTGTCCTCGCTCCGCGCGGTACCGGCGGTCGGTGTCGTCCCCGGCACTACATCCGCCTGCACCGCGACGGCGGCGCGGGGTTTGCCCGAACTGTCCCCCTGCGCGATGCCGCCACGCCATTCGGCCGGGCCGGTCAGCGCGAAGGCGACCTTGTCGTTGGCGACGGGCACGCGCCGGCCCTTGCCATCGACGACCTCGACATCGACCAGCGCGATGTCGGCACCGTCCATCACGAAGCCGCGCGGCCCGGTATGCGGCACCAGCCGCAGCGCGACCGGCGGCCCGGCGGTTTCGACGACATGCTCCGACTGGCGGCCATCCGCGCCGGTCGCCACCGCGCGCAACGTGCCCGGCTGCCATCTTACGCCGGGCCAGGTGAACAGGAACCCGGTCGACCGCTTGCCCGGCCCCAGCAAACGGCCGTTGAGAGACAGCTCCACCGCCT
>Ga0265780_10006169_pt1 | contig 14947 bp, 15 predicted proteins | sample P1T30metagenome_FD_192432 | JGI IMG/M metagenome (GOLD analysis project Ga0265780, IMG submission 192432) | Plant litter microbial communities from East Loma Ridge, Irvine, California - P1 T30 | ecosystem: Environmental > Terrestrial > Plant litter > Unclassified | place: USA: California... | reverse complement strand
TAGCTTATTTTCCCCGTTTTGGTCTACTACGGATAAACGGGCAGACAGCCTATCAATTTCAAATCCATCATTACCCTTTACGTTTTTTAGTTCTACAAGGTCGGTCATGTTACCACGCTTTAATGCTTTGATATTTTCACTGTCCATTGTAATTGCGCCTTCTTTATACAGACCAACACTTTCGAGGTCTTTTAAAGGCAACTGGTTATTTAATTGTTCGTTCATGTTACTTAGATTTAATTAGATTTTTCTTTTGAAACTGTTATCGTCCAGGGCAACCAATTCCTTTGCGGTCGGCATACTATAATCGGGTTCCTTTACCTTGTTCTCGTCTGTATCTAATATTGAAATGGTATTTCGGTTGGCTCTTTTAGCCTCAACCAAGGAATTAAAAAGACCGTCATTTACGGTAAGCTGCACCTTGTGTTTGTTGGATAAATCTTGTATTAAGAAGTTCTTTTTATCAGCTTCTAAGATTTCGTATTTCGTGCCGTTATACTTGATAACGTCCCCTGATTGTAGTGTGTTTGGATTGTACTCCGGTGCTTTGGTGGCCTCTTGGTTTTGCTCTATTTTCTTTTCAAATGCCATTACATAATCAAATATGCGTTGTGCATCTGCTGCTGCTGCATGAATTTCATAAGGCGTATCGGTTAAGACTTTTATCCAACTATCCACATAGGCAATATGCTGTTTTGGGTCGTGGCCTATCTTAAGTTCATTACCTAAGATCATGGAAGCAATTTCAGCCCGTAATTCCTCTCGAGCATAGTCGGGAGTTCCGAACTTATTAACCAGTTCTCGATCAAGGCGGGAATGATGGCCTGTCCAGTGGCCTAACTCATGAAGCAGGGTCGAATAATAACGGTCGGCTGTTTCAAACTGGGGGCGCTCCGGCATGTTGATTTTATCGAATAGGGGAGTATAAAAAGCCCGGTCACCTGCAACGTGTTCGATTTTTGCGCCGGAAGATTTTACTATGCTTTCTGCCCTGGCGACCTTTACCCATAGTTCATTGTCTTTTATCTCCCGAACTGGCAAAGGTGGTATTCCTTTAATTTGTTCCGCATTAAATACCCATGCTTTGGTAACAATGGGGCTATTTAACTCAACCTTTATTTTAACGGGTTTTCCATCTGTGCCGATAACTGGCCGTTTGTTTTCGTCAAGTTTGGTTCTTAAGTCATGGGTTTTTACGAAATTTATCATAAACCCCTTTGCGCCCTTCTGTACCTGCCAACCTTCACTTTCGGCTTGTTTGAACGTTGCCCAACGTGGGTCTTGGTAAGGGCTGAATAAATGAAGGTATAAAGCATTTAAACCCTTGTATGGATTACCTGTAACTGCGTTGTACGGCATACTATAGTCGGTTCCTGCGCTATTCCAAGGCTTTTGCCAAGGTGCAATACCCTGCTTTAATTGTTCGATAATCTTTTCGGCAACTAACTCGTACATTTTTTTTGTTTCAGTTGCCATCGCTTGCCTCCTTTCCTTCGTCCTCCAAATCTTCATCAGGTAGCACGTCTGCAACATCTACCCCGTACAATTCCGCTTCGGCTTTATTAAGCTCTACACTTGCACCCTCGGCCACAAGCTGTAATTTGTTTTGCAGTGAAATTTCTGTTTTGGTCTTAATTGACATAATCACTTGTTTTAGTTAAAAATTCGGTTAGTTGCTCTTTGCGGTTAACGCTTAAGATTTCCTTTAAAAATGGAAGGGGGTTGATGCTTTGACCTTTATATTTTACTATAAAATGTAAATGCTCACCAGTAACACGGCCTGTTCTTCCGCTACGGCCAATTATAGTTCCTGCCTTTACTAAATCTCTGGCTTTGACAAACCGCACTGCTAAATGCCCGTATGTGGTTTCATAAAAGCCATGATTCACTACAACGTAGTTGCCAATAATATCATCATAGCTTGATACCACAACAGTACCATGAAGTACAGAATAGATATTTGCCTGACGAGCGGAAAGGTCTATTCCATTATGAAATTTAAGGTTTCCCAGTATGGGATGAATGCGGTACCCAAATCCCGAAGTGAGTTTAATATTTGCCAAAGGCAAAGAGGATAATTCGAGGGGTTCACGCTCGGGTAAATAATTCGAGGTGTAAACGGTGTCTTTGATTATTTTAAGTTTGACAACCGTATCCTTAACAATGCTTTTCTTTTTAACTGCTATGGTGTTAAATTCCTCTACGCTTACAATTGAGTTAAACTGTTGCGCATAGCCATTTACGGCAAAAAGAAAAAGTATGATAAAGGAAAATTTAAAGTGTTTCATACGCTTTACTATCAAAAAGGTAAATGATCAACCGGGCGGTCAACGAATTATACTATCAAAATTGATGTACCTGGTTCTCTGCAGAGAACCAAACTGCTATCATTAACTTTCCTCCGAAAGATCTCCAGGAATAAGAAATGCTATCAAAAGCAGCTGAGGATCTTCGTGCCGGCAAAAATATTTGCTATCATTTAACTGGGGGCGCTGCCCTGATCTGCGGATGCTCCGGCTTGGGTATGATAGCATTAATTAGAATAATACTGAATGATGTTTTCTACATCCTTGCGGATTTTAAGGAAGTTGCTGTTTAGTATTTTGGCTTTGTTTCCTTTAAAGTCATAGAAGTTGGGCAACTCACGATATCCTTTTTCTTCGCTCCCTATATCGTCCATATTAAGATTGACTTTACAGTGAACATTAGAAGTGGTGTACTTGCCTGTATAATCGTTGTTTACATCCGTTGCAATCAAGCCAACTAATTCACCTGTGCCTAATTGGGCTATCTTTCCGGCAGGTATAAGAGGGTCGTATTTTTCGTTCAGAGATACCGATGTTTTCGAACGGTCAATGCTTAAGCCCTCGCCAATTTGTTTTTTCTTTCCAAAAAGGCGTTCTAACCAATCTAATGTTTCTTTATTCCGAACCGAACCCGATATTACATTGCCAATTACTGCGGTGATAGTTGTTGCTGTGTCTTTTCCCTGTAACTGCTTCAACTGGGGTAACTCCTGCAAGCCTAACAATACGGCCACCTTATTACTCCGTGCGGTTGATATCAGGTTTTCAATTTTATGAATAAATAGGGTAGGTGCTTCATCCGCTATAATGGCCGTAGGCAAATTACCCTTGGTATTGATAAGCCTTGTAAGGCGGTTGACCACTACAGAATAGCAGGTTGAATTGATATTTTGAGTAGCAGGGCTATTAGCTAAAATCAATATTGACGGGTGTTTGGGGTCACTAATCTTTAAATTAAAATCATCTGCTGAAAATACCCAGGCTGTTTCTTCGGTGTTTAACCTTGAGATAAAAATCTTTAACGTTCCTATTTGCCCCTCCAACTGATCGTATGCCTTTTTCTGTAAGGCTGATGCAAAAGGAGAAAGCAAACTTTCGAGTACGGGAAAAGTATTCAGACAGGTAAATATTTCTTCATAAGTCCTGTTTAAAAATGCCAACAAGTGGGCGAATGTCGAATACCTACCGTTGTCGTGGCGGGAAACGAAATATATACAGGATGCTAAAAAGTTTACTGCGGACTGGGTAAAGAATTTTTCGCTACCCCCGCTACTATCGCTCTTTTGCAAGCTTTCTACTATAGCTTCTGCGGTTTCGGATGCATCAGCAAGTGTTTCAATATAGTCTGATCGTAGTGGGTTTATTCTCCGGCTCTTTTCAACCTTATCTAAATTGATAACGTTAAATTGGTAATCCTTAATCTTGTTGTTCTGCTTGGCTAATAGGTAGTGGTAATATGCAATTTGGCCCAGGTCGGGAAATTTAAAGTCATATAGACACATCGTATAACCCTTGGCTATCATTTGCCGAATAAACGGGTTAACTACACCAAAGGACTTCCCAGAACCGGGTGTGCCTATCAGGATGGTTCCCCGAAACGGATTTACTACGTTTATAAAGCCATTATGCACCTTCTTTTTATAATAGAACTGCATCGGGATATTAACTGAATAGGGGGTAATATCCTCTTTAACTGATTGCATGAAACTTTCACCCTCAATATTCCATTCATCTTTACCAAATCCACTGTGTATGATTTTTGAAATATTATCCATTGAGGTATGAATAAGAATCGCACCAACCAATGAAGCAACTATAAATCCGATATTGTACCATGAGGTATAAGGGAAGGCATCTTTGCCGTGCTGATTCAGAAACCATATACTACCGAAGAAAAGTAAAAGACCAACCACCAACGGGTAAACAATGTGTTTCTTTGGGTCTAATTCAAGTTTCTTTTTGCTTAAGGTGCCAATTGAAACTAAGCAGATAATTACCAAGGTGGTGAATTTGCTATAAAAGATGTTTTTATAGATCGCCATGTGTGAAAGCTTTTCAAAAATATGGGCTAAGCCATTACCGAACTTTCCTGAAATAAATATTCGGTCTGCATACACAAATATTACGATCTCAAAGAAAATTAACAGATACACCACAAATTGCAGCATCCCATGCAGCTTTTGTAATTCCTTTTTTTCTTCCATTTTAAGTAAAAGTTAGGGTAAAAAAAAAGATGGCAATTACTTACCATCTTTCTTCACGATTCGGCTATTCAGCCTTTAAGCAAATACGTTGTAATAAACAACCTTGCAGATTTCATACAGCATGAGTGTCCACAAAAAAGCGGCTACTATCACTATAATGGCAATAATCTTATTTTTCTTTGACCAACTTTCTAACCTGGTCTTTTTGAAGATCATCGAACGGATAATGACAGTAAACAAGGTGCATTCGACTAATAATAGCCCGAAAGCAATAGCAACTACGATTACGCCTGTTCTGTTCAGAGAAATGTACGGTTCTACTATCAGTGATACAATGACAAGGAAAATGCCCATTGCAATAAAACCAAGATGTGGCAACCTGATAATTAGGGGGTGTTTAATAATGTGTTCCATATCAATAGATTTAGTTAATTGGTATTCTAATACCAGCTTCAAGCCCTATTCGCCATTTATCGGTTTTATCACCCCAAAACAGCACCTGATTACGGTTGATGATAAGAAGGTCAAAACCCTTCCCAATGCTTCGGGCATATTCTAACCCGACTTGTGGCGCTGCAACAAACTTTCGAGTAGTAGAGCCTATCCCTGCCCCTAACCTGAACCTCAAAGCCGTGTTACCGCTTCTGAACATAACAGGCTTAAGGACAAATCCACCCATTATGGTTTTAAGATCATGGTTCTTATAGTTTTGATAGTATTCGGCAAAGATTTCATTTTGGTTGAAATACCTCGTACTGATATCAAAGCTTAATGTTCCTGTGAATGCGTTTTTTGCAACCCAACCACCCCTTAAGCTGAAAAATTTAGTTCCGTTCTGCGCCCTCACATTTATGGCTGCCATAAATATAAAGGCAAATAAAAGTGCCTTTTTCATTATAGGGTATCTGCGTTAAGTACATCCGAATAATCAAGCTGTAGCGTTATAACACGACCTGATATTTGTTTTTCAGTAAGTTCTATGGCTAAAACCTTATTATCGGGGAAAGTGAACTTCTTAAAGGCAAAAACGTTCCTATATGTCCTTTTAAATGAAGCTTTATCATAAAGCTGATAAACTGGTTTGACTTCAATCGACTGAACGTTTGTGGCCTTTGTAATCCGCTTATCGTCGATTTTAAACCGGAACTCGTCAACGTCATATTTAAGATTAGTATTATTTGAGTAGGTCACATCAATAAATACATAATCATCAACCGTGTACACATTATTTACCTGTGCGTCCATTCCATAAGCTGACGAGCGGATGGCATGGGTCTTGGTTCCTTTCTTTAATGTCTGCAAAGCATAATTATGAAGGTCGTTTTGTGACATTGGAATATTGCCAACGTTTAAAGGATTTGTGTTTTTAGGCAGGATTTCAATTTGCGTTTGAACACTTTCTTCATTTTCTGTATACCAAACATCATACTGGGCGATAAACTTTTCACCAACAACAGTAACTATGCCCAGGCTTCGATTTACGAAACCGTATTGCTTGGCGCTATCGGGAATGAACTTGATTCTTAGAACGTTCTTAACGGGTAAATCACCCAACATACTTTTTGTTGAGATATCGGCATATTGGATAGGCTCTGGTGATACAAAGTGTAGCGATACATCCTGTGTTATGTAAATCTTTTCAAGTTTACTTTTCTGTAATGTACCGTCTTTAATTTTTTCCTGCGAATAGCCTTTGGATGCTAAAAGGAAAACCATTGATAATAATATAAGGATCTTTTTCATGGGTCTATGATTTAGTAGTTTTGTTGTTGTTCTTTTAATTCATCCGGGTCAATGAGATACACAAAAGTGCTGTACTTTAACTTTGCTTTATTTTGCCTGATAAGTTTGGATATGGCCGTAGAAGTTGAAGTAAAGAGTTTAGATAAGGCGCTCATGTAAAGTTGGTTTGCGCTCGAGGGGTCTTGCTGCATCTGAACGCTTGAACCTAAATCACTGACTTCTTTTGTAAAGGCTCTAAAAGCGGATGCCGGAACAAACAGCCCTTGCATACCGTCAAGATCGTACAACTCTAATTTAACTGGCAGTATCTTATCATCCGTCATAACAGACGTTACGGTCAATTTCACCCTTTGTTGGTCAAAACCTGATATCAGGGCATAAATATATGTGCCTCTTTTAATTAGGTGCTTTCCTGCTTTAATATCCTCTAACAAGCGGATGCGAACCCTTGAACCTGCGTACCCTGTGACCGTTTGGTCTATGATAGCTTTAATAAAATCGTTTTTCTTAGCGACCTGAACAGTATTAAAAGCATCATTCATGTTTGAAGCTTTCTCAACATCAAGCTTCGGCATTTTGGCTACTTGATTATCAACCTTATTTAGTAATGCTTCTTTTTCCTTTTGAGCTTTAAATTCGGGGTCGTTCGATTTTCCGACGCTATCAATCAGCTTCATTTGCTCGCGAAACAAGGCCATTGGGTCTTCGTATTTTTCTTTTGGATTCTGCCCGCTCTGTTGCGCCCTGCCGGAATTGCCTGTTCCTTTCAGGTTGGATAGGGCGTTTGCTAATTCCTGATCTTCTCGGCTTAAGGTATTGCTGTTGCCTCTGCTTTCGTATGCTGACATACTTCTTGGGATAGCGTTTCTGCCGGAACCTGAATAGCTGCTACCCTTAGAGTTGGGGGATTTTGCAAACCTGGCCTTATAGGCTGCATCGATACTATCTAAAACATATTTCTCACGTTGATTATACTGGCCTTCCAGCGTGCCTGATGCCGTAGGGTCTTCTTCCAAAGCACCGACTGCTGTATAACCGTCACCTGTCTTATACTGGTCTTTGAAAGCATCAAGCTTGTTCCCTAATTCACGTTTTTTAATATCCTCGGATACGCTTGCTACGTTTGATTGTAGTTCAGGTTTATTCTCGACTGCCTTTTCTTCATCCTTACTAAATGATTTGTAAGCATAAAAAAACAGGAAAAGGAAAGGAAGTATTATAATGGGTATAACATACTTCGGTTTTTTAAAATCTATTTTCATGGCTTCTTTTGATTAGTTGGTTTATTACTCTGTTCCAATTGCAGTATGGCCTTTTCTAAAAAAAGCGTATCTGCATGAGTTAATTTAGGCTTTGCCAAAACTGCCTCAACCTGCTTTCGTAGTGTATTTAAATCCGATATTTTTGTGCCCAGGTCAATGATCTGCCCTACACCGTCGGTAACCTCATTTCCAACATGGGTAGTACCCTTAAAGAAATCAGGCATCTTTTCTTTCTGCCGTTGGTCGGGTGTTAGTATTAAAAAGCAGACAATGCCCGAAATAATAATCAGGGCAACCATACCGATAAATATTTGCTTTGGGTATGCACTTAAAAACCTGTTCCGGCTATCCGTTGCCTGGTCAAAGTACGTCCCAAACTCTTTGCGTATCTCCTTTGCAACTGTTGCATCAGGGTCAACTTTAGAACTGATTCTTTTGAACATTGCTTAAGTCTTTATTTTCAAGTGTTTTCCAATTGGTTATTAAAACTCCGTGCGAATTATTATCGCTTCTTGGTATATCCTTAAGATTACCTGTAGTAATAAGCGAACGTGTCACCGTCGAGCTGCGCCTATCAATGATCTGCTTTCCATAGTAGATAAAGCGTTTGTTGACCATATCAAGCTGAATGCTGTCGGTCTGTAGCGTTAAGACGGAACTTGATGAAAGGATCGAGTTAAAAAAGCCTTTTTCCTTTAGGTTATTGTACTGTAAGGCTCCGCTTTCATCAACCAAATACATAGCCCGTTTCATTTGGTATTCTATGTACTTATCATCAGGCGTTAATGAAAAGAAGATGGAATGGAATAGGTCAATGTGCGCCCGATATTCTGCGGGTCTGTTAAGCTGCATGTTAGTTTGCTTCGCTAAGATGGGTACATTATTATCAAGGATGTAAATGTTTTCCCGTGCGCTGCTTACCTGCTTATATGCAGATACAGAAACGATCACCGCTATAATAATAGATGTGATAAAGCTTCCTAATGCGATAAATAAGGCTAACCTTATTTTATTCTCTATATTTTTTATTAGCATGGTAAATACGGTTTAAATAAAAAGGGCTTGAAAAAATTCAAGCCCTCATTACTGTGATTATTAAAAATTACTTTTTGAAAACGGCAGCAGATGCCATTCTTCCAACTTGTGAGCCTGTACGTGCTGCTGTTGATGCTGCCGAAGAAATACCGGAAGTTGAGATTATCCAAGTGCTTATACTTGGAACTGTAGTAATGGCGATAGCGCCAACAAAGAAAGCAACTATTACAAGTCCGAAGCTTAGTACACCATTTCCGGCCAACCATGCCATTTTTTCCATAGCATCCCCCCCACCGCCAACCAATGACTTGTATTTTTCTATTTCAACGCTCATGGCGTATTTTTGAAGCATTCCAACAACGTAAAGAATTAAATAAGCAACTCCAACGTATAAGTTGACAGAAACAAACCGTGCGACCCAGGTGCTGAAAGCATCCCTATAAGCAGGAAGTACACTTACCGCCACCGAAAACGGGCCTAGTATGACTAAGATGGTGGAATAGATAATTTGGAGCATAAAAACAACATAAACGCAAATTCTTAATATCCATAAGGAAATGAGTTCCAACGCTTGCGTGACCAGTAATTGCAAACTGGTTTGCATCCTGATTTTCATTTCTACGATGGGGTTATAGATGTTATCTGCAAAAAAACCTTTTACGCTTTCGACAATCTGCTTTCCAACACCCTGATTGGTTTCTTTAGCCTCGTCTGCTGCTATTTCGGTCTTGGCCTGAAAGGTCATTAGCTGATCTGCAACCTGTATCATTAGTGCAGCCCGTTCAAATCGCATGCTATTTATTTCCTCCTGCTGTTCCCCAAACATTGCTTCTGCCTTTGCAGCGACAAGATCGGTTGGATAGGCAAGCACCCTGCAAAAAACGCCCCACCACATAATGACCATCATTAAACCAAACGGCCTTAAGAGCGGCATTACTTCAAGCTGCTTATCACCTGACATCATTTCATAAGATTTGATGGAGAAAAACATCAGCATGAAAATACAGGCTAAGCCCTGGGCATCGTAAATAAAAGCTGCAAAGTTACCAAAGGCATAATCTCTCATGCCCTCGAAAAACTTCATTACTGGGCGGTCGTAAACTCCATTGCCTTGCAAAAAGCTAACGGCATCTTTATACTGGTCATTCCCAACTGGCGTTTGTGCGCTTACACTCAAACTGGTGAACATTATCCCGACTGTCAGGATAAGTAGTGCTATGTATTTCTTATTCATGGTTTAAGTGTTTTTCGTTTCTTTAAAATATCGTTCATGATCTCGTCCTCACTTTTAGTGGTGCCATTGAAATAGATATTACCCTTATCAATTTTATTCTTCATCTTCTCTTTATAGGCGAGCATCATTTCAGACATTGCTAATTTGTATTTCCAGTTTTCGGCTAACTTTCGATGCTCCAACATTATACGGTGGTATAATAGGATGCGCTGGCCTCTGTCGATATCAACCCGTTTAGTATTTTCAAACCGTTCCCGTAAGCTGTTCATTTCAGTGAGATACCAGTTATAAGCGCCACTTTCAGCCATATACAAAACGACATTGGCGGGTACATTTTTAAAGGCGTTAGCCTCAATGTTATCCAGTGGGGCAAGTTCTTTTTTATAGTAAAGGTTATAGAGTGGGTCGGTGGCCGATACGGTACCGGAGTAGTTGTAAAATTCCGCAAGTGCGGTGTTTCTTAATGTATCTGCTTCCTTTTTATAAAAATTGGAAGATACCTGCATAGCGGCCGCCAAAGCAAGGCGCTGTGTTTGTTCGCCACCCGCCCGAAGTGGTCGAATATCGGGGCCGTTTTTATACCCAGGCTGTAGTAGCCACGTTAACGCATAGGCGGTATAAGAGCCGGGATTGTACCACTTAAATTCAGGGATAAATTTGTCTTTATCCCATTGTTTATATACCATCCTTTCTTGTTGATAGATGATGGCCTTGTCTTTAATAATTTTTTGTGCAAAGCAGGAAAAGCCAATTCCTGTTAGTATGAGTAATAGAAAAGTCGTTTTCATAATTCATCGTTTTATCATTTGGCGTTTACGTAAAATATCATCCATGATGGCAAAATCTTTATCAATGTATTGGCGATAAGGGTTGAGGCTCTTTATTACCCCACGTGTCTTAGCCCAGTACATATTTTGCCTGATTCCATATATTAAGGCGTTCATGATTCGTAGTTCATCAAGGACTTTTCTAATAAGCTCGTCCCGAACATTGTAATTCATCAGGATGTTTTCTTTTTGCTGTAGTACTACAGATGAAACTTCTCCTAATATTTTGATACCTCTATATTTTAACTGTTGGGTAGATTCCTCGGCAAATAGCATCAGTTCGGGGTTACCTTTTGCTAATTCGATGGCCTCACCGCTATACCTGTAAATATCATCTATCAGATAAGCCATTTGCTTTACTTGTATGGCATCTTTTAATGCTTCGTTTACTTCGGTTAATGATCGATGTATCATTGTTTGCACTAAAGAAACACTGGTAAGGTTGATAGCAATATTGTCCGTATTTTTTCGGATTTGTTCAAGTGATGCGTGATAGGCAAACTCTCCTGCAAGCCTTGTGGCGGCATTTGAATTAACTATATTTAGGTGTCCTGGGTCAAACACCACTCTTTGACCATAACTCACTTTTATTACAAAAAGAAAAGCTATAAATATAAACAGGTGCTTCATTGCTTTAGGATTTTAACGTTGTTCATTATATCGTCAACTACCCCCATTTCACGGTTAACATAATCTGAAAATGGGTCTATCCCCCGGCTTTTTATAACGGCTGCCTGTAAGGTTCTTGCCACCCCACCCGATAAATAGGATATAGCCTTTAATTCGTCTATGATGTGTTGAAAGAGTATCCTTCGGTCACTAACCTTCATTTGGTTGAGATCACCAACGGTTGCGCATAATCCAATTAGATAATTGACAAGGGAATTAGCACGTTTAACGAAGATCACTTCGCTGTCGAGCGCAACGGGCAGTAATAAGGGGTCGCTTTGTGCATAGGTTACGATTACCTGTTGCTGTTTGATGATCTCCCGGACTAATGGGGTGGCACTAATGCCAATATTAGCAGCATCAAATACAATGCTCATTTTTGCGAAACGCTCTTGCAGAGTGCGGTACTTGGTTTTAACCTGCTTCATTAAACCCCTATTACTTTCTTCAATAGCGGTAGAATTTCTTTGTTCGGTTTTAACGTCTATCTGCTTTTTGTTCTCTGATTTACTATCATTTACTAATTGATGCAACAATGGGACGTTGACCTGAGCGTTAGCCTGTAGGGTCATAAACACTACAAGCAGGGGTAAAAATATTTTTTTCATAAGCCATTACTTTAAATACTTGCGTTTACGAAGGATATCGTTCATGATCTGTTCATCCATATTTATATATCCCTGGAATGGGTTAAGCGACCTTAACACACCTCGCATTTGGGCGTAATACATAGCCCTATACATGCCGTAAGTCAATGAGCGAAGAATTAACATTTCAGTCATTACCTTATGAATAAGCTTGGCTCTTTCTCCGGCATCCATTAGGTTTCCTTCGCCACCTTTTAAGGCAAACTGGCTAACTTCCAAAGCTAATTTCGTGGCTCTTGTATAAAAATAATTGGCTTGATCTTGGGCGAAAACTAAAAGGACAGGGTTTTTTGATGCTACCGCCATGCCTTTATTTATATCATCGGTCATCCCGATGGTTATTCTTGCTATTTCCTGAACATCTGCAAGGTTCGTTAGAATAGAAGAAACTTGCGAAAGCCCCCTATAGATTTTCGCTTGCATATCATTAACAATGCCCAACTGACCAGTTACGGCTAATTGCCCCCTCTCTACAAGGGTTAATTTCTCCTTGGTAACATTCAACTGCGAATTGATCACGCTTGCGTGTGCAGCTTGTGCAGCAGAAGTAACAGGGTCGATATATAAAGATTGGGCGTTGACCTTTTGCATAAACATAATGCCTAAGCCAAACAGCAATAAAAATCGTGTTTTCATAAGTAAGTAATTTGGGATGATTAACTAACTAATTGTAGCAGTTCGGCCTTGCCTTCTTCGTAGATTGGCCTACGCATACTGTTGACCTTATTGAAAAACTGGGGAAGTTTTAATCCTGATCGTTTAAGGTCTTTAACAAAATTGTCTATACCTGCCCTATAGCTGCCGTAAAAGTTGCTATAATACTCGACTGCGGTTTTCTCCGGCTTCTCGGTAGTATAAATTAAATATTGCTCGAGGGCTACCTCTACACCGTAAACTTCGCCTGTGGCTCCCCTTCTGATATAAACCTCTTTAAATCGCCCTCTATTTTCGTGGTTGTCCAACTGGTTAATGGTGAGGATTTTTTTGCGCTCATGGGTATTGATGGCTAACAGCTTGGCTATTTCATCAAAATTGTCTTTAAACTTCGACTGATCTAATAGCATTGTAGTGTCGGAATTATTGATAATACTATCTTTTACTACCGCATTACCTATGATATCGCCCAGTTCCTGCGTAACCACAATTGCTTCGCCCCAAAACTTTCTTACTGTTTTGTATAGATAAAGAATGTATCCGGCCATGAGTGGTGAAGCAATCGCTTTCCAGGCTTCTTCGATTATTAGTGCCTTTCTTTGTTCGGTACGGAAACGCATTTTCTGAATGAAAACATCCATAATAATCAGCGTTACGATTGGGAATAAGGTTTTATGCTCTTTGATACTATCAATTTCAAATACCACAAAGGATTCAGTAAACATGGAATTGTCGGCTTCCTCGTTTAAGATCGCTTGGAACTCCCCACCTTTATAGAACTTTTTTAGGACAAAACGGAACTCGTCAATGTCAAAGGGTATGCGTTCCTGCTCTTTGATCTCGGGAATTTTATATAAGGCAAATTCGTAGAAGGCGTTGAAGTTTAATTCAACAACATTCTTCCTTTTAAATTCTTCCTTGTTTCTTACTCTCGCTTCAATCAATTTGGTAATGTACAGATCATCGGCCTGTGCATCTTTCAGCCAATCGATATTTCCCTGTAGCTGCTCGTCATAAAGCCTTTGATATTGTTGTTCATAATACGTAAGCTTCTCGTCCGCACTTCCTTCAAAGTTATTTGTGAGTGCTTGGGCTTCCGCTAACAAACCGTCCAGGTCTAAGGATTTCTTTGCTTCTTCGGTATAGTCCAACTGGGCTGCCTCAGCTTCCGCTTCCTTTTGAATTGCGCCTTCTTCTTCCTCGGTAATATCGACGAAAAGGGGCTTCCCAAAAAAGTTACTGTAGTAGGATGAAATTGCCTGGGAAATTACGTCACTTTCTACCTGATTGACGGTGCCATCGGCTCCCTTCCACAATAAGCTAATAAGCGTTTTTAAAAAATCCTTTTTTTCAATATTGTATTCACTTTCACTGATCGCAAAAGGATTCATGGTAATAGGCTTTTCTTCTGAATAGGTAATGTACTTACCGCCATAATAAGAGCATAGTCCTGAATAAGAGTGCCCAGTATCTACAATTACAACATCCATCAACCATTTAGGCTTATCGGATTTATTGTACATGCAATATTGTTCAATAAGGGCATTCATAAAAAAGGACTTGCCCGAACCACTCGGGCCAAGAACAAACTTGTTCCGGTTATTAATCCTGTTCGTTTGCATTGGCAAGTCTGCGGGGTCAATTGCTACAGGTATGCCCTGTCTATCAGTAAAGCGAATTTGAAAGCCACTCACTTCATCTTTACTTAGGGCTTCTTTAAAAAAAAAACAAATGGCTGCATCTGCGGTGGTTAAAAACAAATCATAGTCCGCTAACTCGACCGTATTGCAAGGCATGGCCGTCCTGAAAAGTTCCATTTGGTTGTAGGCATTTTTGTTAGGTATAATGCTCTGTTGGAACAAAGAACTTTCTATGTAATTGCAAGTCTGCTGAATAGTTTCTAATGGAGCGCAAACTAAAATATTGAAGTGGCAGTAAACAAGCATTTGGTTTTCCCTGGCTACGTCTACCAGTAAATTATCAATATCCTCAACACACATCAGATTTGCAGGGTCGGGTATACCTGAATGCCTTTTTCTTTTTAACTCCAACTTACGCTGTGTCATGTTTTGGGTGGGTATATCTATGATCTGATTGTAAATTATGGTTTGGTATAATGGAACGTTGTATAAGAAACCCATTGTATCAATGGGAAAACCCTTAAGGGTGTCTTTATCGTTCCGTTCAATGTGAGTAGAAACTTTCTCCGGCAAATCAATAATATCAATATTGACAAGCGGAATACTGCGAACGGCTTTATCGCCCATCTGTATTTCTACGTCCGTAGCACGCATATTATTGAGTGAAACATTATTAGTACTAAAATTCATACTAAGTATGCGCTTCACGTAAAGGTCAATTTCATT
>Ga0265780_10006168_pt1 | contig 14947 bp, 11 predicted proteins | sample P1T30metagenome_FD_192432 | JGI IMG/M metagenome (GOLD analysis project Ga0265780, IMG submission 192432) | Plant litter microbial communities from East Loma Ridge, Irvine, California - P1 T30 | ecosystem: Environmental > Terrestrial > Plant litter > Unclassified | place: USA: California... | reverse complement strand
ATGCAGACTTTTTCTTCAAGTCCGGCTACGCTCCCCGCACCTCTAAAACTGCCGCCTGTTACCAAACACTAGCGATAATGAAGCAAGAGGAAAAGCAGTGGCAAACAAGCATGAATGTAGTACAGATTTGCTCTTGACAATTATTTTGAGCTTACTGCCTCTTCGACCTGCGAGCTGTCCTGATGGCTCAACAGGAGTCATTGCATGCTTCGTATGCTCCTTGCAATTGCATGAATAATACAGCTTTGCAGTCAACACCTAAAAACATCTGACAACGCCTCGTCCTCGTCCATGTTCAGTCCACACTCGTAGTCCGGGTTCAACATCCTCGAGCCCCGCCTTCTTAAACACCCAAGAGACCACTGCACACACTCAAGGTGTACTCGCCTCACTCCACCCCTCCCTGACCCTTACCTCCACCATCGGCCCATCCCGCCCAAACCCCAACGCATCCCACAACTGAAACTCATCCTCCCTCTCGCGGCCCGTCCCCATCCCCTTCCCACCACCGCCCCTCCCCGTCTCCTTTTCCGCAAGCCTCACGTCGAACCGCCACAGCACATGCGCAAGCGTAAGCTTCAATTGCATATACGCCAACTTCATACCACTACACTGTCTCGTTCCAATGCTGAACGGGTTGAACGCTTTACGTGCGGGTGAGTCGCTGGGTAAGTCAAGCCAGCGCTCTGGACTGAATGTAAATGGCTCGGAAAAGTACTCGGGGTTGTGGTGGATAACGTACATGGGCACGCCGACGACGGTGGAGGCGTAGATGTACTGGCCGTCGATTCTCATGCCGCCTTCGAGGACAATACGGGGTAGGTGGGACGGTACGGGCGCGGTGCGGCGGAGTGTTTCTTCGATGCAGGCGTAGAGATATGTGCATGAGTTTAAGGCTGAGCCGTTGGCGATTTCCAATGGGGAGGAGAATGTCGTGCTAGATGGATGTGAGTACATAGTCGTGGCTTGTGTGATGAGGATCCACTTACCGCACTTCTTCGGTCACTTTTGCTAGTGCGGAAGGGTTGTGGGTGAGGTAGAAGAATGCGCCGGCTAGCACGCTGCTGTATGGATCTGCGCCTGCCATGATCATGTTTAGACCTTCTGTTCCGAGGTCTGCGAGAGAAGGGCGGAGGCCTGTCTTCTTGTCTTCCGCAAACACGAGATGGGACAGGAGGTCGATTCGTCTACTACCAGCCAGCTTTTTCTCCTTCAGCTCCGAGACGCGCTTTTGTGATTCTTTGTGTGAGTAGTCGATGAGACGGTTATTATCCGCCACCGACTTTCCGCCAATCCACTCGAAAAAGCTTGTCCGTAACAATGGGCGGACGAGGAAAGCCAGAGGTAGATACGACACCTACGAGGTCAGTGCCAACTCATCTCTTTCTTCCAGGCGTTTCTTACCCAGTACATCAGCATACTCGCCGGCAGCACCGACTCCGCCAAAGCCCTATTCCCCTCTTCTTGAACCGTCGCAAAATCTGCACCAAACACCATCGCCCCCATGATGTCGAAACCAAGATACGTGCTCATAATGCTCGCATTCCACATTTTGCCCCAACCTCCATCTTCCGGCTTGATCGTCTCACAGAAGCGTTCGACAATATCAATTACATTCGCCTCGCCGGCTTTCAACGACTCGGTCGAGAACACAGGGCTGACCCATCGCCGCCTCACAGCGTGCATCTCGCGATCCGTCTCAGTGAAGCTACTATACGTCCCGGCGGCGATGTCAAACGTCTTATACCATTCGCCTTTCTTGACGTTGGCGGAGCGGGAGCCATATATTGTGCTGAGGGCTGAGACGGTGTTGAAGGAGAGTGTATTAGGTGCGATACGGACAATGGGTCCTTTGCTACGTTGTCAGATACGTGAACAAGCTCAGGTCAGTCACTCGAACATGCCGTATTTTTCATGGTCTTTGAGATGCCATATGTGGCGGTCGCCTTTGAACGCTTGCCATAGCAACGGCCAGCCGCTGATCTTGTAACTGACTGGACCGGGGTATCTGGACAGTTCGTGGAAGTAAATGCGGTAAATGCAGAGCGCGAAAAGCTGGGAGTAATTATGTTAGCATCTCCAGAACCCTCAACGTCGTTTTCAAGATACGTACGCAAAAAATACCCTCCACTACAACAAGCTCAAGAACAGAGCCAGCACATTCAGGTAGCCAAGCACGAATCATGACACAAACAGATTTCGTGTGAGTGACGCACAGAAATTAAGCAAGGAAGGAAAACTTAGCACTACTTATCTCCGTCAATAAACCCATCGTTTCCTCGATAAGAAATGTAGGACGTGCGGGCCGTTGCGGGCACGACCCCGCGCAGCTGCCATTTGAGGAACGCGCGGGGCAAGCCGTGCATGAACTCTATGCAACAACACCGACATCCTGGCAAGAAACAATCTATTCAAGGCGTCAAGATGCTGCTCCAGAAGCGCCCACTCAAACCTGCTACCACTCCGATAACGAGAAGTTCTTCCAGCCAAGCGTCAACGTCTCGAGGCGATCTGGATTTCAGCCTCGAACAGAAGAAGAGCAAAGGTAAATACCGTATGCTCTTCGACTGATCATACCAGAGGTTAATAGCACACCACAGCGACTACATACAATCCCCTTCTCACACCATCAGCACTGCTGGACCCGAAAGTGTTGGAGCGCAAGCAGAGAATCATAGCACACAGATGAGCGCATGTGAATCCAAGAACCTCGTCACGGAGTACGCACAATGAATCCAGTTCTCGCGGTATTAGCGGAGCGCATGGGAATGACAATGGCACCTAGATGAGCGAGCGGCTGTGAATACAAGAATGTCACTACGAAGTGAAATATGCAGGATCAATCCAGTCAGTTCTCACGGTATCAGCAATGAATCACCATGGAGTGCAAGATCAAATTGGCAGCACGCAAATGAACAGCTGAAAACGACATTACGCTCTCGAAGAAATTACTATACACATTTTACCCCATCCTCAATGCTCAATGCTCATCGCCCAAGTGATCAACGCCCGCAAACGCCAAAAACACACTCATTCACCACTTCCTCCAACCACCACGACTACTGAAACGCATCTTCCCTATCAACCCAAACATCCTCCAACTCCGCAAACGCACTAAAATGCATCGGCCGATGCGCCGAATCCCAAAACCTCATCGGCGTATCCAACCTCACATGCACAGGCTTCTTCTCAATACTGCCAAACGCACTGCCCATCTGGCTGTAATTCCAGACGCCATTGTCCGGCACCAGGAAGTAACCGCGGATCTTGTCGGACAGAAGCAACTGGCACTTTTCGCCGAATGCGGTGCTGAAGCCCGAGGGGTTGTCGGACATTGTGTCTTTGTTGTCGGCGCCCCATTTGTAGCCGTTGGGCGTGAGGGCCCATGCGGCGAGGGAGACGGAGCCGGGGGTGAAGGATACGGTCATGGATACGGTTTTCTTGTCCCAGGAGGCGTGCTGGTTCATGAGGCGCGCGTGCTGGGTCACGTCGCTGGCTTGCATGTACGGCGGCTCGTTGCCGCTGACGGTGTGGATAATGCCGAGGGGCTCGAGGCCGTCAAGGTACTCGTGCTGGGGCAGCTGTTTGGGGAGTTGCACGTCGCGCGTATTGCCGAGCTGGGGCATCATGACGATGGTGCTGATCTCCTTGACTTGGTCGTTGTCGGGTGGCGACTTGCCGTAGAGGTAGCCTGCGACTTGGAGGCGGAGATCGGCGATGGTGATGAAGCGCTTGAGTACGTTCTTGGGCATCACGTAGGTGAAGTGGCCTTCTTCCTTGACATCTTCAGAGTTGATGTAGATGTTGTTGGCGCGAGTGCGCAGGTTGGAACTTGCAACTGCGCGTGTGCGCCACTCGGTCTTGGAGGCGAAGGCTGCTTGCTCGTACTGCGATGTGGTTGTGACGACCATCTCCTCGCCGTGTACATTTTGCGTCTTCGTGGTAACAGCCGTCAACTGTGCCTGCTCTTGCTGTTGCTTGTCGATCTCGGCTGCTTGCTGACGTTGCATCGAGGGTGCGGAAATTTCCATACCCAAGATAATGTCACGCACTTCGCTACTCGTGAGCGACGAGGTGTTGACGTTGTTCTTCTTGCCGTAATCGTTCAAGATGAGATCTCGTAGCTGCACTTCGACCTTGATCCAATCTTCGTCCGACAGTGTCGGCCAAATGTGATGTTCTTGGGTGATGACTGTCTTGTCAGGTCGAAGCAAGAGCTTTGTCTTGTCCTGGTTGACATGAAGCGCACGCAGTATCAAAATCAGACGCGAGAAGGCGGTGTACGAGGAGATCGTCTTGAGCCACTCGTCGTACAAGTTGAAGAGTACCATCTGAGGTCCGGTCGCACGCAAGATCATGTCACCAAGCTTCTCGACCTTCATGGCAGCCTGGAAAGGAAGCTGGAGCTCAGATGCACGGATCGAGATATTCGGGAAATCCAGCAGATGCACCTCGAGAGGATCCAGGAGACCCTTACGCGTGACGATGAGTTGCTTAGGCTGTTCTTCCACTGGTAGTGATCGAATGAGGGCAGCCACTTCTTCGGCAGTCTTCCACTTGGCGAGTTGACCAAGACGCTTCTGACCTGCCCAGACACTCGTGTGGATGATCTTCAAGAACAGCTGTCCTGTTCGAGGGTTGAAGATGAAAATGGCACCGTTGATGGGCTTCGTCGTCAAATTACCCTCGAAGGTCTTGTGGATCGTGACGCGGTAGACATTGGTGTCGTCAATGAACAGCTGGATCTGGTTGCTGAACAGCTCCGAGTAGTTTTGGGAGTTGAGGAACTCCTGGCTAGACTCAGAGGCGTACAGCTGAAGACCCTTCCTGATACGCTCGCGGAGGACGTAGAGCGCTGGGTTGGCCTTCATGACCTTGGCCATAGCCTGCTGAACAAGCTGCTTGAGACCGGGGAAGTACTGTCCATATGCCGAGTACAGGTTGTAGGCAAGATCGATACCAATCATCAGACCGGTGGCCGAAGGGTAGATGCTCATGCTGTCCTGGGTGTAGTCGAGGTACTTGGCGCGGACGTAGCGCTCGATGTCGTGCGAATCGTAATCACCATAGCGCAGCTGGACATCGATCCAGAACTTATTCGTCGTAGTCGCGCTCATGGTGTCCTTGGTGTCGTACAGCATGGAAGGTGGTGAAACGCTCCACTTGTGGCTAGCAAATAGCAGAATGTCAGCGCACGAGCTGTTCATCTTGTACGATTTACGAGGATGGATCGTCTCCTTCTGAACCGTCTCGATGCCAAGGGCCTCAAGCTCCTGATCGAAGACCTGGCACAAATCCATGACGACGGACTCGTGGATCTTCTGCCATAAATGGGCTCGGAAGATCTGGATGAGTGAGATCTTAAGAGTCGGGATCTTGCCGTGCAAGAAGATACCCGTCAGATCGAGCTGGACTTGGAAACCAACGTAGACGTTGGCTCGATTGATAGTTGGCGACCACCATAGCGTGAAGCGACGGTTGGGGATCTGGTTCAAACCGGAGCGTTGCGCGTTGGTGAGCTTCTTGAATTTCATCGACTCCTCGAAACCTGCGCAGGAATTAGCATGCTGTATATATACGATATGAGAAGAGAAGGAAGAGTGTGCACTTATCGTGCAGCTTGGAGAACCCCAGAGCCGTTTTGTGACACGTCAGGTGACCACAAACGACCCCGAGGCTATACAGGCGACAAGATGAACTCAACGATGCATAAAGAAACTCCCGCGTAGACTCACCACTCGCTTTCTCCCAGAATAAACCTTCCCAGGATGGAAAAGCCGTTGCCTTGAAAAGCGTGTGCTCAAGGATCGTCTCCACACCACCCAACGCCTGAATGACATCCGTCCGATACGCATTCAAGTTCCAGAGTTTACCATCATGTCGCTGACTCGTCCACCAAAACGGATTACTCTTCATATGCTGATAAATCTTGAACTCAGTGCGCGCACGGAACCCCTTGTCAAAACTCAGCGTGCTGCGATCTTTCTGGAAAAGCGTGTTGATACGCGGCAAACCGCGATCCCAACTATCCTCTAGATCTTCGAGCGTCAAGCGGCGATTCTGGGCCTGGGCTTCCTGGCGCTTTTGCGAGTACTCCATCCATACGCGCTGCGAGTCGATGAACTCGGACTCCCAGGGGATGATGTATCGGAATATGTTGGGGATGAGCGTCTCTTCGTCGTGCGACATGCCGGCGCGATAGTGCGTGACGCCCGTGTCGGTTTGCTTGGACCAGCGCTTGTCGCTGGTGGGGATGAGAATGTGCGAGCCGGAGATCATGCCCAGACCACCGAGCTCCTTGGGTGTGTAGAAGACGGCGGGAGGGAAACGCGAAGGCATCTTGGAGTTCAGACCGATCTTGACGCGCGTCTGGATCTTGGTCTCGCACTTGACAATCGTGTCGAGCAGGTTCACAGTCGATACTGCCGCTTCGCGGTAGTAGGTGAACAGCGCGATCAGCGTGGTGTTCCACTTGTTGGCTATCTTCGTGAAGGTAGTGGATCCAGAAGACATGAGGATTTGTCGGATGCGGTTGTTGAACTTCTGCACGTCCTCTTCGGTGACTTGCAAGAAGGCGTCGGCGGTGCGCTCCTTCGTGGCGTTGTCGACGAGAGACCAGACGCTGTCCTTGACGGGGAACTCTCCGGTGAGATTGCGTATCTTGGGCAGGATACGGACTTCGAAACCAGACATTGAGAAGAGCAAGTTGGGGTTGTCGCGGCTGTAGACGCTGGCGAACGTGTCGTCCCACTCAATGGTTGTGACCGAACGGGGAAGTCGGTTCTTCAGATCCCAGAAGACTGCGCGCCCCAGGTTGACGTCGTGTCGCATCAGGCGCATCCGGGAATCACGAGGCCAGCACTTCTTGTTCTTGTAGCCAATGACGTTCTCGAAGTTGGGATCCGGGTTCTCGGTCAAGAAACGCTGGATCAGGTCGCGCGACTCTTCGGCAGTGAACCTGAAGAACACCCAGATGCGATCGATGTACCTCGTGTACAGTCGGATGGGGTGGCGAACCTCGGTATCCTTGTCCTTAAATTGTAGGAAGTCGTTGGGGCTCTCTGGCGCACCAGCGATCTCGTTCGCACGCTGCAGACCAAGCAGGAGGATGTCCAGGACGAGACCGTAGAACTGGAACACGAAGCCAGAGAACTGCAGGCCACGAATCATGCCGTAGGCATTGACGTGGTTCATATCCTTGTAATTGAGCTGGACGTTGTTCTTCGCGGTGATGTAGTCCGCCAAGTTGTGGTCCATGATCAACCGCAGCAGACGGTTCAGCATAGTCAGATCAATCTTCTCGTACACCTTGGAAAGCTGCGTCTCGATCATGACGTTGCACTCTCCATTCTCAGACTCCCAGACCTTGTCGAGGTTATTGATGCCTTGCGCCCACTTGTAGGTAAGTAGAGGCGGCACCTCAGAATCTGACGGCTTGATCCATGCTGGGAAAAGGTGACGCTGGTCAGCCTGGTACCATAGATACTGGTCGAGATACGCGTCTGTAATCTTCTCCATTGGCTCGATGTCGTAGACAGGGTTGATGTTGCTGTAGTTATCGTTCATGTCGATGCCGACCTCCTTGAACGCACGCTGCGTCAAAAGGAAGCGCTTGATGCGAGCCAAGGTCGTGCCAGGAGAGTCGTAAGCCTGCTCAATGAGGGCAAGCTCTTCACGCTGGCTCTGGTTCAATCGACCCTTGACCGAGTAGGCCTCGCGCAGACGCTCCAAAGCCAGGATAAGGATCTTGGTATCGTGCTTGTACGACACACTCGGGAACGGAATGGGCTGGAACTTTCTTGCTTCAAGCCAGTGCACCATGGTAGTGTAGATGGCAACGGCCTCCTCGGACGAGACATAAGGGCCATCCTTCATGTAGTTGTGCTGGCGTTCCTGCTCCGCTTTGAGCCACAATCGAGTCAGTCGACCAAGGTTCTTCTTCGCGACAGTCTTGTCAACCGTGGCGCCTCGTCGAATACGCTCTCGGTTGTAGTGAGCAACCGAGATCCACCAATCTGCCTTGCTCTTCACGTATCGCAGAATGATGTTCTCGATTGGTGCAGGTAGGCCAGGGACCTTCCAAGGGATGTTACTCTTCCAGCACCGCCATGCCTCCGACAGATGTTGCAAGACGGTGTTGACCTTGTTTTGCTTGATACCCTCGGGCATCATATCCATGAGGTCGCTCATGACAGCAGCACGGAGCTCTAAGTCGAAGTGAGACTCCACACGCTGCTTAGTGACAGTTTTGGCGACACCCTTGCTGTGACGACCCTCGAATTGACGCGACAGAAGGTTGCCGAGCCATCGCTCGAGGAGAGGGATGATGCCTCGCATGAAGAACAGCCAGACCCTCCAAGCTGGCGCCCAGAAACCACAGCCGGGACCCTTACCGACAGGGCCTGAGTTGAATCGATAATAGATCAAATGCTTGAGATCCTTGCACGAACGGATTTGGTGCATCAGCTTGTACTTGTAACGGTACATACCGGTCAGCTGACCGACGTGGTTGAAGGCGTAAAGAATGCCATCAGCCAGTTGGAAGGCATCGATGTTGCCCAAGCGATACTGAACTTGAGCATCCACGATGAGCTTGGTTAACCGAAGAATCTCGCGCATCAGGTGGAAAGCATTTCCGAAACGCGACTTCTTTCGCTCTTTGGTGGTGAGAGTCTTGACGGGCTTCAGATTGAAGTTGTAATCGAGATGCAGGTATGTCAGGTTCTTGCGGTGAATCAAGAGGTTGAGCATGTTGTAGCCCTGGCGGCAAACTTGCAGACCAGCTTCCACCCAATCAATCTTGGTCTGCTGAAAGAACTTGGTGCTCTTGAGTGTCTTCATCAGGTTCTGCTTGTTCTGTGCCTGGGGATTCTTCCGGTGCAGCTCGTTCAAGACGAAAGTCTTGAGCAGCTTCTGGTAAGAGACCCGGACCTTGACGGGCTGGCCCGCAGGAACGTGCTCGAGATACCACTGCTTCACGAGAGGAACATCTTGAGCTCGCACCATTCGACCTGATCGCTTGTCGAACGGATGCGGTGCCCACCAAAGTGCAATGGCGGAGGAGGTCTCGGGTGTGGAAAGCTCCTCATCTGCCATGAAAGGCTCCACCTCTTCCGGCATGACGAACTCGTCGTCATCATCTTCATCGTTGCCGTATCCGAAAACCTCGTCCTCATGGCTCACGGAGAGGTTCTTTGGCGCAACGGCACGCGAAGAAATGGGGTTGATGATGGGATCGAAGTAGAACGCTGGCAGACTTGGGTCTTCGGCTCGGACGTAGACGACCTGCGGATGTGAGTACCATGAGATCTTGACGCTACGAGGTAACGAGTTGTAGAGGAAGGGGTACGACACGCGGTACTCGGTTCGGATCGGGGCGCGGAAAATGATGCGGTCGATGGCGTTGAACTCGCCAAAGTCTTCGTCGTTCGGATCGATGTCCTTGTACAGTGGCTCAAAGCGGGGACCACCGGGTATGGCGACATTGAGAGCCTTTGCTGTTTGGAAGCTGTTCATCTCAAACATGTGGAAGTAGTTCTTGTCGACAATGTCGCTCAGAAGCTGCCTGCTCAGACGGTACAGCGTAGCCATCTGTGGCAGATCCAAGTTCCATGTCTCGTAGCTCGGTCCGTTGATATGCGGTGTATCGAGCAGCGGTCGATGCTCGTAGAACCACTCTACGACTGGGCCATCTTCATCCTCGTCGAGCTCCAACTGAATGGGCTCAAGAGGCTCCACGTCCTCGATGTTCTCGGAGTAGGACAGCGGCGGCTCTTCGTCGTCGAAGGGAGGGAAGCGCATGCGCTTGAAGTGGCGACGGTCGCTCTTCTCTTTCCTCATGGCCAGCCACATTGCCGCCCATTGCGCATGGAAAACGGGCTCGATCACGCGGGGCACCTCGTTGACCAGCGTCAGACAGCCGTTGGTGTGGTACAGCACCTTGACGTCTCGCCTGCTCTCCCAGGGCATGGGCATGTTCTCCAGCAGCTTCAACACCGCGTGCGGCATAAACTTGAGCGCGCCCAAGTAACTCCGCTTATCGCTCGTGAACTTCTTCTGTGACACATCGCCGATATCCCGGAACACCTTGCGCAAGTGCTCTGGCGGCAGATCTGCCTTTTGCGTCTCGACGAATCCCGCCTTGCGCTTCTCGCCAAATCGTTGCCGCTGTTGTCGCAGCCAGTCCTTCTTCTTCTGCGCAAACTTGGCGATCTGCGGGTCTATCGGCATTCGCATACCGGGAGGTCCCACGGTGCCAGGCGCGCCGGGTGGGCCAGGAGGGGGAGGTGGCGGAGGAGGCGCATAGCCTGATCCTGGAGGGCCTGGCGGCGGCGGCGGGGGAGGCGGTGGGGGAGGAGGTAACGCCATAATGAGGACTGCTCTGTAAGGCGAGCTGCGATCGAATTAGAGTTGAGGTACCGCGCTGCAATTGATGGCGCGTGTGATTATATGTAGAGCGAATAGGGCTGGTGGCGCGCAAGGAAGGGTGCGTTGCGCCAATCGAAGGACACGTGACTGTCGAGTATGCAGGAATCTCCTCTTACCTCTAGAATGTTTTCAGACACGAAAAGCTCGTCCCTGCAAGCTACGAGTTGGGCGACCCTTTCTCGAGGAGCCCGCGCGGAGGCGCCGTGATCGCGGAAAAGGTGTCGCGCCGGCGTCGAGTCGTGATGCGCCTTTTGATGCTGAAGTCGAAGGCAGTGTGAATCGAGGATCGGCCTTCCTCGCGTTGCAGAGATTCGACGATGGAATCGTCCTGGTGGCGTGGTGTTGGACGTGCCTGATGAATCTCGAAAATCTCCATAACGGACGCTAGTGCAGGCCGCATTTGGGGCACGTGACCTGTTCCGCGAGTCATTCTTGCCCGGCTCTCGACTATGATGATGCACAACAACACACTTCCACTTCCCACGCACTTCGAACATCGAGGTGGCACTGTGAGTGGTGGCCAGCTCCAGCACAGCATGTCTTGAAGGTTACTACCGCAAAGCTCGAATCCGTTGTCTTCTGCAAACCGAGCACTACTGTTGAACACGTTGTCCATCTCAGGATGATGAACAGTTGGACTCATCACAGGTTCCAAGTACCTTCGCGACACAATTAACACAAACACAAATCTACGCAAATATCGTCACGCCTTCCTTCAAGCTCGACGTCAATGGACCTCTAATTCCCAACACAATCTCCAGCCTTCACCTCGCCAGAAAAATATCTCCGCTAGCCCAAGACGATATGCCGCTCATATTTGTAAACAAATACGTGCCATCACTGTGCAAAAGGCGTCTCACTTCCTACCTTTGTAGGACAGCCATATGTATCGGTCACCCTCGGCTATGATCTTGTGTTGCTTATCGCCGGTGCTTCGTTCCATTGGCGCCCAGGGCAAGAGTTGGATTGCTGAGACACACGAGAATTCGCGCCTAGACCTTCGAAGCATCGAGCGTTCCAAAGCCGACAAGGTGGTTACACAGGAGTCCTTGGTACTCGGCTGACGTTACTATTTGCTGCCTCTGGCTCTGTTTCCGCCTTATGATGAGGCTCAATGACGACGGCCAGATCAGAGAAGACGCTTATCTGTAACCGCCCGTAGCCATCGTGTGCAAATAAGGTCTTGTCCGCGACTTGATTGGGAAATCCTGTGAGCTAGGGCTGGGCAGTCGTACAAAGCGCGAATCTGTCCTGGAGCCATCAAGAAGAAACGGTCTGACGCTGGTCAATTCTTCTCATCTAGAGTACATCCACGCGTTCGACCTCCGCTAACTCTACCATTGGTAATTATTCCATGCATGCATCGGGTGTGCAGTTCTACCGGTAGTTCGCAGCGGAGCTTATCAGCCAAGCCGGTTCTGACGGCTGTTCCGCCCAGCGCCAAGCAGTATTGGACCGCCACTGATCCAACCGCCAACAATTGGCACAGGTTGGCACTGGTTGGCAGTTGCATCTTGATACACCATAAGCACGATCACCTTGCAGCCAAGCTCGTAGAATATAACGATCTACGCGCTTCACGCCTGCAGAGAGCGCTTCTTGTCACTCATGCGTCTCCGCCTACCAGCCATCTTGGACACAGAATAACTGGCGCTCGTTTCGAACATGGACGGCGTGTCAGCTTCCGCCCTGCTGTTCACGAGAGCGGAGGCTCTACTTCCCCTGACATTGGGATCCACTCAGGCACGAAGTGTAGCTATCGAGGAATGTCGTTTCAGCGTGGTGCGGGATCATCCCTTCCAAAAGCACTGAGCGCTTCAGCCTCACTTAAGACTGCGCGGTGGCCCCTTTAGTGGGATCGACCTTAGGAGTCTGGCACTTCGTTCCGTCTACCTTCTTTTCTTCGGCCCTTTTTATCGTGGTCTTTCAGTCTTCTCTTTGGACGTCCCATGTTTCTGGCATTGTGATTCAGCTGGTCTGAAGTTTTACGTCTCGAGTCGGCATCGCACATTGACGCGTCTAACAAGCTCTTCGAAATTCAAAGTCACAATTGAACATCGCAATCATGCCGACCTTCGATCTCAGCGAGCTCAACATTGTCATCTCCGTCCTAGGAGCGTTCATCGTTGCTTATGGCTTTTTCTCGGTCAAGATAAAGCAGGTTTGGTACCTAGGAGAAGCGCGTAAGTCGTACTACACTATTCGCACGTGTCTAAGCTGATTATCCCAAGTTCCTGCGGTGGTATTCGGTATCATACTCGGACCGTTGGCAGCCAAATTCATCGATGCTGAGAGATGGGGCTCGGCTGCTGAGGGTCAGCAAGAAGCCATCACACTGGTAAGTCAGAGTACAGAAGATGTGACTGGTGTCTAACTCGCCTAGGGAATGTGCCGAATTGTGATTGGCGTGCAACTGGTCATTGCTGGATTCCAGCTTCCAGCACGATACCAGCAGCACAACTGGAAAGAGATGGCGATATGTCTCCTTCCAGTCATGACTATCATGTGGATCTTCACCAGCATGTGCATCTACATCATCATACCAAAGATGACGCTCTTGACCGCCCTCGTTATTGGTTCGTGCGTTACCTGCACCGACCCCATCCTTTCGCAAGCCGTGGCAAAGGGACCTTTCGCGGATAAGTTCGTTCCTCGCGCCTTGCGAGAGCTCATTTCCTCCGAAGCTGGCGCCAATGATGGCTTTGGCTTTCCTTTCCTGCTGTGAGTCTACCTTCATGGCTGCATGTCGCAGTACGCACAGGCTGACAGTCTTAGACTCGCAACGTACCTTATCCGCCACGCCGGCTTGGAGGACGTCAAGTTCAAGGAAGGCATGTCCGCTGCCGCCGAGACCGCAGCCCACCTTATCAAACGAAGTGAAGAGGAGGGCATCGGACGCCTTGGAGGTGGCATCGGAAAGGCAATGGAACAATGGATTGTAGAGGGATGGCTCTACATCATCCTCATGTCTGTCGCGATCGGTGCCATCATCGGTTTCGCCAGCATGTACGCCATCAAGTTCGGGCTCAAGAAGAAATGGATCGACTCAGAGAGTTTTCTGCTGTGGCCAGCAGCGATCGGGGTAAGGCGGCATCTACTCCTCTCATGTCTTGTGTCGCTAACGAGCCACTACAGCTCTTCACCATTGGTGTTTGCGGTGCAATCGGTACCGACGACCTCCTCGCATGCTTCGTGGCTGGCAACGCTCTTAACTGGGGTGGCCAGTATCTCGAGGAGGCAGACAAACGCCATGACGAAGTCAACAGCTCTTTTGATGTCCTTCTCAATTTCGGCGGCTTCATGTACATCGGCACAATCTTCCCCTGGAGAGATTTCCACATGCCGGATACAACTGGTATCACCTTGGGCAGGCTCTTTGCTCTGGGCTTCATGATCATCATCTTCCGACGCATCCCCGCCATATTCATGACATACAGGGCCATGCCACGCTGCGTGAAGGACTGGAAGGAGGCCCTGTTCATGGGCTACTTTGGACCCATTGGTACGTGTAGTCCTCCTATTGCATTGCTTCGAGCTAACAGCCACGCACAGGCATCGGCGCCGTATTCTACGTCGAGCATACCCGCCACCTCTTTCCTAAGCCCGGCGAAGCAATGACCGAAGAAGAAGACAACCTCACGCGCGCCATGATCCCCGTCGTATACTGGCTCGTCCTTTTCTCCATCGTCTGGCACGGCCTCTCCATCCCCGCTCTCGACGCCTTCTACCGCTTCAAAGGCGTACAGCCCATCATTGAGGAAGAACCAGCCGAGATTCGCGTGCGCTCCGAGAACGACGCTATGCCTATTAATGCGTATGCGAACCCCAAGCGCAAGTCTGTGATTGTGCATAATCGGTTTTCGCGCCCGTATTCGACAAGGGGACCGGAGTTGTATAGGTGGCAGTCGAATAGTAGTTTGGAGACGCTTACGTCGCATGCGCAGAGTATGGGGGGACTTGGGGGGAAGATGTAGGGTGGGGATGTGGCGGGGGTGATGTGTGATGGATAGATTTTAGATGATGTATGATGCTGGATGTGGATGGATTTGAAGCGATGTTAGACTATAAATCACTGAGATTGTTGCTTGAGTTTGTACGGAGATGACAGATTTATTGCATGAGCTTTGTAGCTCTGAGAACAGTATGAATATTCGCTTGCATGGAGGAAATGAGGTAAACTGGATGAGAATCATGAGATGTGCTCGGCGCAGTGCGGCTTACACGATGTGTTACGAAGGAGCTCGTATGTAGAGATTGCACACCAACTTAGAGATTTTGGTGGATCGTGTGCGATCACTGAAATTAAGCTCCTTCGTAGGCTCAGCAATGTTCTGCATGTCCCCAGAGCATCAATCGGCATCGAGATGTGCACATGGTGTTGCGACATGTTCATGTTCGACGTGGGCGGTCCGTGCATCTTGGCGTCCATTAGCGCACACTTCGCTTCTCGGATCTCGCGAAAATTGGAGGCCATCCACGACGACACTCACGACAACCGCCGACCACACTCCCCGGGAAA
>Ga0265780_10006167_pt1 | contig 14948 bp, 16 predicted proteins | sample P1T30metagenome_FD_192432 | JGI IMG/M metagenome (GOLD analysis project Ga0265780, IMG submission 192432) | Plant litter microbial communities from East Loma Ridge, Irvine, California - P1 T30 | ecosystem: Environmental > Terrestrial > Plant litter > Unclassified | place: USA: California... | reverse complement strand
TCTATGACCTTCACCTGATCGTGAAGTCTATGATGGATATGTTTGTAGAGACTGGCAATTTTGGAGACACGATGATCGAGGTTCACGACGCCAAACTTGCCATCTGGACTTCGCTTCTCCCGGCGTGCAAGAAGGATCCGTCGCAAAGAGACGGCACAATTGACGAGGTCATGTTTGCCGCCCATATGGCTGCTACTATCGCACTGAACGGACTACATCGCTCGTTCTCGTCCCTCGGCATGTGCGACGAGGAGATAACCACAAAGTCCTTTCTCCCTTCCGTACTGTTCGTCACACCCCCTCAACAAGGACGTGCGGCGCATACTGCTCGTGTCCTCAAAGCGAGCGAGATGCATACGAGGCTTCTTGCGATTCCATGCACCATGGAACGGCACAATGTATTCACCATGTACATGGTTGCCCGACTCGCGACAACACAGATTTCAGCTTGCAGATATCTTCTCGAAGACCGTGCTTTAGCTATCGCACGCGATAGAATCAGACTTAGCATCGGCTTCCTCAGGTCAATGGGCTCCGTCTGGCCACTGGGCAAGATGATGGCAAAGGAAGTCAGTCACATTGCTCGGATAAATTTATTAAAGAGCCAGAGTACCGTGGCAGAGGTTCAGGATCTGACATTGGAGATGGACATGCCACGGGACGATTTGATCTTCCCGGTCGATCCGTCTGCACAGATCGATATCTTCTCAGGACTGATGCTGCCGATCGACTGGGAGACGACGAGTTGCAGCTATGCGCCTGTAGCCCCCTTTGATTTGCCATAGTCTTGTCTTTGTGCTTCGAACGGTGACACTACCTACGCTTATGCAATTGCGCAAATTCCAACTTTCCTCAGGTATAGGGGAGGAACATCTACTCCACTATGCCGCCGTGAGGGTGCAGCACCAGCAACAAGACAAGCATCCAACTTCCGGGTCGAGGTCCCAGCAGTTCTTACTCATGATCATCAAGCCAATTCGATACGGGTATCGCTGCCGAGAGTGCTAATTGAGATTCCTGTGGAATTGGAAGGTTGACTATGTACGAGCAGTCCCAAGACAAACATTTGTGCATGCCGCAGCCTATGAAATGTTGTCTTTAAACATTTTCGAGTCATAAAATCAACCCCCATCCTTCCCTTAAGCCTCCCCCAACCTTGGAAACATTGGCGTACATGCTCGCGTACACTCCGTTATCTGTAGCGCTGATACGCTGCCCATCCCAAAGCAGTCTAGCCTTGCACGTCTTCCTGATTCTGGCTAGCAGCACACCTCATTCGTCCGAGCCCCGCGCTGCATCTGCCAGCTGCTGCGGGCCCTGCATGTTGCTTCCGATGATATAAGAAGCGTGGAACTTCCTACGTCGTGGCGAATATGCGAACGGTGACGATGCCAAACCCGAATTTTGGTCACAAGTCGCGCTGCGACTAGCTAATTTTCTGCTTCCTCGGCTTTTCAGCAAATCTTTTGTGTCTCCGTGCAAACTCGGCCAAAACGACACGGAACAGGCACTTCATACCAAATTTTACGTCACGCAACTAGGAGTCATCAGTTGCTCTCTTTCAACCTTGAAGTTTGACGACGGACAAGATGAGCGATATCGACAAATCTGATGAGACGCCGGGGCCTAATGCTCCTGGATCACTCCGGAGTGATGAGGTCGAAAGACAGCTGGGAGAGGTGGATACTGTGTTTGAAGCCAAGCTTGTTAGAAAGCTTGACCTCTTCATTATCCCCGTGGTGATGCTGCTGTACTTGCTCAGCTTCTTGGACCGGTACGTCTGTCTTCTCAATCAATGTATTTGCCCCGAAGCATGATAGACGTCACTACAAGCAAAGCGATTGAAACACTCTGTTCTATAAGTCATGCTAAATTCATATTAGAGTGAATATCGGAAATGCTCGTCTATACGGTCTCGAAGAGGATCTTAACATGGACTCAAACCAATTCCAGACTGCCGTCTCGATTCTCTTTGTCACCTACATTCTTTCCGAGCTTCCCTCAAATCTGGTCTTGAAGAAACTACGCCCATCGCGCTGGATTGCCTTCATTACAGTCGCCTGGGGCATCATCGCTACTCTGACTGGCGTGGTACAAAGCTACGGCGGCCTTATCGCATGCCGTCTCCTCCTCGGTGCCGTTGAAGGAGGTCTTTTTCCTGGCATGGCAGTCTACCTCACCTTTTTCTACACCAAGCGCGAACTCGCTCTGCGAATTGGATATCTTTTCGTCTCCGCTGCACTCGCTGGTGCCTTTGGTGGACTTCTCGCCTACGCAATCGGCCATATGGATGGTGTAGGAGGTCAATCTGGATGGCGCTGGATTATGATCCTCGAAGGCATCCCCACCTTCGTCCTGGGCATCGCAACATGGTTTATCCTACCCGATAACCCTGAGACAGCATACTTCCTCAACCCCCAGGAGAAAGCATATGCCGCTGCGCGCCTGCAGCGACAGACTGGATACACCAAGAAAGCAGCTGAATTCCACTGGGACGATGTGAGGAAGTGCTTCAAAGACTGGAAAGTGTGGTTGTTCTGCTTCGCGCAGTTCGGCTCGGACACGATGCTTTACGGTTTCAGCACTTTCTTGCCCACCATCATTCGAAGTATCATGCCCAAGGCGAGCAACGCGATGGTCCAGGTGCTAACGATTCCGTGCTATGCACTTGGTGCGATCACGTATTTGGTAACTGCGCACTTCTCAGATAGGCAGCAGAAGCGCGCATTCTACAGCATTCTTCTCGGTATCGTCAGTATCATTGGATATGCGATGCTCATCAGTCCGTCGAGCTCGGCGACTCACTACGCGGGCTGCTTCTTGGTTGCTATGGGACTGTATGTCTGTGTCGGTCTTCCACTGGCTTGGCTTCCCACAAATCTTCCGCGGTACGGAAAGAGAACATCGGCGACGGGGTTGCAGCTGTCAATTGGAAACTGCGCAGGCATCATGTCTGCTTTTGTAAGCTGCCTCCACTATCTCACGCGAATGAATATGGTTAACCTGAATCCTAGATGTACCCCAGTGCAGATCGTCCTCGCTTCATCAAAGGCCATGCCATTACCATGGCAATGGTGGCGTTTGCGATTATCTGTTACTCAGTACTTTGGTTTGCACTCGGACGTATTAACACGCGTCGTGAAAAGGGCGAAGAAGACCATCTGATCGCTGGCATGGGTGACGATGAGGTTGCGGAGATGGGAGATGATAGCCCGCGGTTCCGGTACACCATCTAAGGCGATTTGGCCTACATGTCGTATATGAATCTACCGGTGAGAGCCTGCGTCTGGCTGTCTTTGAAGCCTTTCCACACCTCGATGCTCGAACTCGCTCGTATACGTGAATGCAAATCCATACTTTTGAATGCTCTAGGGTATGCTCAAATCAAGGCTCAGCACTGCAGAAAGTGGTCCACGGTTGTGAACTACATCTTCAACCTTGCCAACATCTGTCTGCTTTGACGCCATCCGTGATCCCTCTGTCATGTTTTCTCTTCCTAAAGATATCATGGACGATCTATGAGAACCACCCATTAGACACAGCAATCTGCCGGGACATCCTTGTCTCATTCCCTCATTGTAATGCTGCCCAAAAACAAAGCATGAAAGCAGACGTATACAATAACAGCACGACAATGGCCCGTCGCAAATCGGTCCAATCGTCTCCAACTCCCCCAGCGTCGATCCAGGGTCCGAACATCGCAGCAAACGCCTCTGACGAGCACGCGCACAAAGGCGCAGTCCTTCGTGCACGCGAGATTGCATGGGTTCCTCCCGCCCAGTAAGCGAAATGACGTAGGCGGATCCTCTCTGAAGGGTGGAGTACAAAGCACCTCCTCGCCGATTGTGATGGATTGGCAAACGTCGAATTTACGTCTGAATAATCGGATCCCCACCCCTCTCACCAAGCGAAGCAAAAAATAGCCCAAGATCATCATGGCGTCCAAGCAAAGTGACGAATCGGCTCAGTTCCAAGGTCCGTTCCGCTGCGCACTAGATACTGATCTTCGTGGCATACACATCACAATCCAAATAATAACAACTAACACTATCCAGAACCTATATCTCCAACGGCGTCGAATGAGGCGACGTCTTCTGCGCCGGCGTCGGGCTCGGCGGATTCGGCTAAGCCGTCTATCACGAGCATATTGAAGAATGCGGTGAAAGCTCCTTCGCATGAGAAACTGGTCAACGAAGAGCCGGATATGAAGAATGCTATTGAGTCTGTTGGGCAGGATGGTGGTGAAAGGGGCGTTTAAGAAGTGAGGGATGGCTTGAAGATGGGATCTGTCTCGATGGGGGATTTGAACACCTGTACGATACCAAATAGTACAGCAAATCGTTCTTCTTTCCGCAGACTCCTTAGTTATGGCAAAGATTGGTTAAAGTCAGTGGTATAAAGCTTCGAAATCTTTCTAGCATCTTGCAAGGTACTCATCGGCTTCTTGTATCTGAACTCCGTGCGCATCGTCACTTTGATCCTGGTATTCTGTGTAGTGATACTTGCACTTCGGACTATGTCCAACGCTCCGATGCCATCAGCAACAAGGCAGATAATCCAGGTCCGCAGCTGCCAGTGTGAGAGAAAATGTGCAGGAGACTTTCAAGGAAAAGCAGGATAATTCTCACATGCTGGTAGCATCCTGTACACCTTCTGGGTGCGCTGAGAAACCACTCAACTTCGTTGCTTACGCGTGTGACGCCCGTCACGAAGAAGCAGCAATAGGTCCCGCATTAGAGAAGCTCTACAAAGAGATATCACCTTAGCACTATTAATTATGCACTAGTAGTAAAATAGTAGTAAAACACTTCAAGTTGAATACATTCGCAAAGATGGATAGGATATTTCTTTATCGCACTCATTCTTCGAGTTCTGGAACCCGACAAAGATGTGCGCAAGACATGGCGACTTGGGTGCACTAGAAAAAAATCCACAAAGTTCGCACCAACAAATTCTCTCACATGATTCAAATTTCAAAACTATGCGGGACGAGAAGATGCAAGGCATACGCCCAGCCGTCTCGCTACAGAATATATACCACAGAAACCAGCCAGACAACACAACCCCCATCTACATCCGGCGATCATACCTGCCCTTAGGTGCCACGGCCTTCGCCCCCTCCCCCATCTGATACCACCTCAACCCCCTAACCTCCCAAAAGCTCTCCGCAAACGCCTCGGGATGATCCCTAACATACGCCTCACACGTCGGCGCGCCCGTCTTTTTCTTACAGCTCTTGCCCCACTCCTGCCCCGCCCAATCCCCACAAAACGTCGTGTTGAAGATAATCCGCAGGTCCTTGAAGCGCTGCTTCAGATCGCACTTGTCCGCGCCGAAGCGCGCAATGGGCGCGCCCCATGTGCGCGGATCGGGAGACGAGGCGGAAGACACGGTCTTGTACAGGGGCGAGTTGTAAGGGAAGAAGTACACGGAGATGGCGTCGGCGGTCCAGTCGAGGGCGTAGATGCCGCCGCGGGCGGCGTTGAAGGGCGTGCCGTAGGAGGGGAGGAGGTCAGATGAGGTGGACGAGGACCCGATGTGTGCGGGCGAGGGCGCGGATTTGGGCGCGTGGATGCTGCAGCCGACGTTTTTGTCTTGGTTGGCTGCTTGCACGTCGCAGTTGTCTGTGGCAATGGTGCCGGAGAAGGAGGCGCTGGCGTCGGCGTCGGTCGAGCCGCTGTTGGGGTTGGGCGTGGAGGCGTTGCTGATCATGCAGCCCTGTGAGGTGTGTAGCGTGATGCTGTTGGAGTCGTAGTCGTTGACGCCTTCGAGGATATCGATTTCGCCGCCCACAGGCCAGGTTTCTTTGCCTAGGAGCCAGAAGGCGGGCCAGGAGCCGCAGGTGCTGGCAGGCATGTGCGCAATGTCGGCGATGAGGAGGCCTTGGTTCCAGGTCTTTTTGCTCTCAAGGCGCACGCTGGCGCGGCCTTTGGGGTCTTTGGTGGTGTAGTCGACGCCCATGAAGACCGATTTGGTGTCATCGAGGTAGCCCACGAGGTTCCTCTCGACCGCTTGGGTGAGGCTCTGGTATTGAACGAATCCTTGGGTTGGATCCGAGCCGTCGTAAGCGTCCATGGCGGAGAAAAAGTTCTTGTATGAGAGGTCGTCGGTGAGTGTGTATGCGCCGCCAGCGGCGTTTGACAAAGCAGTCAGTGACATGATGGTGGCCAGCACCACAGTAGAGAGCGTTGTTGACTGCATGGTTATGCGGTGTGTTGTGATATCTGTCCTGCAGAAGATGTTGGAAATGTGAGAAATTTTTTGAGCGTAGAAGATTTGCGGTATCGAAAGACTGTAGAAGAATCGAGATCGGAAAGACTGATCTGCACTGCCGGGAGGTGAATGGAAAGCAATAGAATATTGATATATGCTCGACTCGGGTGACGTTGTGCGTGAACAAAGAGGATATATCGAGAAGGTCAAAATTCGAGCAGCCGCACAATACACAATGGCTAGATCGAGGCCTAATCTTGGGTTTCTTTATTCAGGCGATCGCTCGACAATAGAACAAAGCGGGGAGTCCGAGCGCCACGGATTGGCGGTGGATGCGACGAAAGTGGAGGTGAAGGAGACAAGCCGTCATGTTGGATCCGTGGACAAATTGAAAGACTGGATGACCCACCATATATACTTGTGACCCAGTAGAGAATCTAGTCAATGAAATAGTGGTCACACAGCAGTTTTGCGCAATTTCCTTGCTTCAAGGCTTTTGCAAAACCGGGGAATTGCGTTAATATGGCGCGCGTCGTAACGCCGTTCTACGGTAGAAATCGTGAGCCAGTGAGTGTGGGCGCAACCAACTTTCATTCCAAACACTAAAACGTGTTTGACTGGAATGGTGTGACTGTGCGACATTGCCGGCGGCAAGGAGGGCGGCGCGCCTAAGTGATAGACTCATGTTGAGGGCAGGAGACGACATAGTCTAGCATCCCTGTCAGCCATCTTTGAACACAAGCGTTTAGTTGTCCACGCGTCGTAGAAGCAGCCGTGCTTCATGGCAGTCAACTAACGTACCTCTTACAGACACCAGAAACCACCAACACAACCGAACTTCATAGCACTAAAACAAATATTGCTAAGCAGCAAAACATCTGATTATTTCCGCCCTTACTCGAACATTTTCCTCTACCCTAATAAACGACAAAAAGTGAATATCAACCTGAAATATCTCCTCATGTATGACAATAAGCTACCGTGCCGGTAGAAAGCAATATCCAAACCATGGCCATAATGCACAAAGACCGTAACATCATATGCGCTCCAGGCCTGACGGATTGGAAGCGTCCGTGCCAGCTGAAGTTATGTCGCTCTTCCAACATAAGATCTATAAACTTTGGGTCGCTAATGATTCATCGACTACGACGGGGACGACTGGTGACGAATCTATCGCACCTTGCCGGCTTCTTTTGCTTCCTTGACTTGCTCGAAAACCTGATCAGAGTGTAAGTGGGAGTGACTAATAGTTCGAAAAAAGGGGACCATACCTTCAGCATCTTCCTACGCGCACCAAGGGCATTGACGCCGCGCTTCTCGAGACCCTCGTCATCGAGCTCGACAAGCTCTTGCCATTTCAGATCCTTGAGATTGTCGGTGTACTTGTGAAGACGGAGGCTACGAAGCCAGCTGGGAATATCCTGGAGTAGGCTGGGGTCGGTGGGGTCCTCCGGAGGCTTTGAGCTGCCACGACGACCGCGAGGAGAGCGGCCACGATCCATCTGAGAGGGATCGTTGAGGAAGTCGTGTCCACCAGTGGCCATGGCAAATTGACTCAGATTGAGAGCACCCATGCCATGGTTCATCATGCCGGAACCGGCGTAGTCTGCAGACAAGAAACCATTAGCCTGAGGCGAGGCAAAGTTACCCATGGCTCCCATGCCCTGTCCTTGCATGGCGAAACCAGGAGAGCTGGGGCGCGAACGGCGACCCGTCATGGCAGCCAATTGCTGTGCCTGCAGGGCAGCAGCCTGCTGAGGCGTCAACACTTGGCCCAACTCGTTTGTCATGAGAATGTTGGTGTTCCCCATGTGAGGCATCCCTGGAGACAGCGGGCCATTTCCAGCTCCGTGCGCCTCCGAAGACCGAGCTCGGCGGTATTTGCGCACATCATCCAGCTGGATGCGGTTGTTGACGGTAGAGAGAGCAGCAAGCTTCATGGCAGTAGCATTGGCTACCATGTCGGCCTGGTTGTTGGGCTGGTTGAAACTTCCAACCATGGGAGTGCTTAGCTGAGATGCCCAGCTGCCGCCACCAGCATAGGCAGGCGAAAGGAGGGGCATGTTGGTGGAATTGGCCTCGAGGGCGTTCAGGGTTGTAGTCTGCACATTGTTGTTTTCGTTCTGGAGAGGGAGGCGTGGGGAGCGAAGACCGGCGGAAGGTGGGGGCTGGGTGAATTGACCCATGGGCGTGTGCTGCTGTTGCTGGCCAGACGACTTGGGGCGGTTGGCGCCCTCATTCCATGGCGAGGAAGGTGGGGCACTGTTGTCCCTCTTGTTGTCGCCCTCGGGGGCAGAGATGGTAGGCGCGGCCATGGAGCCGCGGTCTCCTACGGTGCTGTTGCGGTTCGAGGCGGGCGCAATGCCCGTGATGTCGGTGAAATCGGCTTTCTGCTTGGCGATGGCAGCAGCCGCGTCAGGGAACATGCGGTTGATGGTCGTCGTGTCCAGGCCCGAGTTGTGCTTTCCGGCGCCAGGCGATGGCGGAGGACGGCCAAGGCCCATGGAGTGACGGTTCTCGCCGGTGCCGAGCTTGCTCATGGCGTCGCTCAGCTTCTGCGTCATGGGGTCTGCACACGTCAGCACATGGTCGTGGTCAGACTGGGCGGGGATTTTACCTTTCTCCCCAAAGTTTGCAGGCGAGAGCACGCCGGACATGGGCAGGCTCTTGGACATTTGCTGCAGGACCTGGATGAAGAAGCGAATCTGCACCTGGGTGGTCTGCTGCAGCAGGGCATAGAGGGCGGCGGTCCTCTCGGCCTCACTGAGCACGCGGAACCACTGCTCGATGGCGCTCAGCTCGTCCTTGAAGTCCTGGTCGAGTGTGGCCGTGGCCATTTCTTCGAGCGTCGTCTCGTACTGGTCGATGTCGGCGAGCCACTGCTGGGCGGCGCGCTCCATCTCGTCCGGGTTGCCAGACTGCGTGCTGCTGCGGCCAAAGTAGACGTCAGACGCCGGGCGAATGCCGCGGTTGGCCAGCGGCGACGAGAAGCCGCCCATGTCGGCTGAAGCGCGGAGATGGTGGTTGGCCCCGAGAGATGCGCGGGCCGCGGGGGGACGCAGCGAGCTCGAGCCCTCGGGCGTGCTGTTCCTGTTTGCTGCGATGTTGGACATGTCGGCGGGAGGCTGCAGCAGCTGTTCAGTCTCGTGTAACTGGAGTCGGAAATTCTGCGGGCCGTGGTTAGCTCCGTCTCCGTCTCCGTCTCCGTCACGTTGCGAAAGTCCGGCGGGGGGTGTGCGGCATACAAGGTGGACTAGTATGGGGTTTAAATCTTCTCCAAATGTTCGCGCACTCGGGTCTCCTGCAGTCCGGCTGGCCTCAAAGGAGTCGAGGGTTGCAGTGGTCGGTCAGGGGACGGCGCAGTTAGGCGGGAAGGCTGATGCAGGGAAGCGAAGTAGCTCGGTGGGCATGCACGAGCTTGCAGCGCGGTAAGAAGAGACACCGAAGGATACCAAGTTACAATGAAGAAAAGGAAGGAGGTGAAGCGGCAGAGCGAGAGCGGACAAGTGCTCACTGTGTGAGATGTGAAGAGGAGAAGGGTCACTGTTTCTCGAAAAGACCAGACGTCGGCCGCTGTTTAGCGCGAGCGAATCCCTGCACATATGAAGGAGGGCTGAGAGCCAACGGCCGCCTAGTCATTCACAGCTCTAGTGTGTGTGACTAGCAGAGCAGCACCGTGTCATCCGGGAGCTCGAGAGATGGCGGATTATTTCTTGAATGACTTAATGCTGTGCCGCTACCGTATATTTCATGATGCTATTGGCGGGGCATCCTATGTCCGATACCACACCTCCAATGGACCATGATACCCTGATTGTTTCGAGTTCCCAGCGTCCCTGTAGCCCCCCAAACATTTGCGCGTACAATGCTTCATTTTTAGCTCTACTAGTATAGTACGCAAGAGAACTACAGTACACTTCCGAGCCGGGTGGCCCACACCGGTACCGTCCCACGGAGAAACAGAGAGCAAGCTGTTCCGCAGGGGTATTCATGCAGAATGCACAAGCTGCAATGTATCTAGATCCTGCTGCTTGGGTCCAACTATGTTTACCACACCAAACTTGTCGCTGTGTTGAATTGCAGGACTGCCGCACGACCTCGAACCAGCGTCGTATCGCGAAGCGGCCCACTTTTCCCATCCTGGATGAACCGACAGATGCATTGACGTATGCGGCTAAGGCACGAGGGTGCATCTCGCGATACCCTCGAGGCGTTTGCCCAGCTCGTCAAATTGTCAATCATGGCCGAACGCTCGTCGTTGACGACCTGGAACATCACTTGATCTGCCCAACGATGCTCCCCACCATCACGGCGGCTTCGCGTTCCCAGCCGCCGACTGCACCAGTTGCCTTGCTCAGTGAAGTGCTGGGCAACTGCGTGCCCCGATTCACGCAATCCCGCACCGCGTCTCTGACCCTGTCCTTATTGCTCCTTAGCGTCCTCGCAGAGACACCGCCCTTGTACATTAACTCCTGCACCCTTGGTGACATGTTGGATGCGAGCGACCTCCAGAAATAGCTCGGCAGGGACGATGTGTCGAGTGCCTGGAGAACAGGTTGTAGCAGGTGAGGGGCTGTCGACGTGTTCGTGGGAGAATCGAGGAGAGGGTGTGGTGGGGGTTTGATAGTCTCGAGAAGCGATTGCAGAGCTACGATGTTCTGGCAACGGGCGGAGATCTCGAGCAGTGTGCGCTCCAGCGTTGGAAGCTGGGCAAGCGCACGCGCCAATGACGCCAGCGACGACTTCAACTGTGTCTGCAGGTAGTCTTGCAGGGCATTCAGCATTAGCGAAGGGTCAAACGTCTCTATAGTCGTCTTCGCAGACGTTGGTGACAGCAGGTACAGCGTGAGCAGCGCAGATGTGGTCTTCGACTTTGTGTCTTCCGTCTGCGCAAAGGTAGAGGCCGAGCCCTGGCCGGAGGACGAGAGTAGCGAGGACATGGAGAACTCCTTGATCACCTGCTGTGCGCGTGAGGATATGCTGCGCTCACCGGGCATCACTAGGTCGTTCTTGAGCGTGTTGATGACGTTGACCTTGTCGAGGCCTTCGCCCTCCTCGCCTGGTCTTGAGGCCCGGAAAATCTGCCGTAATGATAGTATGGTGTCGGCGGATCTCACCATGGCTCGGTGGTCTTCTTTCCTTGCGCTGCCCACGCCTCCCAGCTCCGACATGCGCACCTCGAGCTGTCTGCCGAGCATAAGACATCGCGCTACTGCTCTGCCGAGCTTTACTGTCTCACACAGCCTTTCCGCAGTCAATCGCACCTGCTCTGCGACTTCATATCGCTCGATAACCTCCTTTTCCAGCGTCTTGTACGACTCGGTCAAGCTTGTAACCTGGCCCTCCACCTCGTGCAGGATGCGCCCGCTGGATTCTGCATGGTCTCTTGTATGCTCTAGCAGCGGCAAGGCGCACTTGGTGGTGAGGGTGTCGATGTGAGTGTCGACTTCCTGGACATCGAAGAGGACGCGGGAGAGCGGTGTTGACAAGTCTAGCGGGGTATCTGAGGGATTGTTGGTGGACAGCACAAGCGTGTTCGCAAAGGAAGTTGCCGAGAAGCCAGGGTCGAGAAATGCTTCATAGTCAATGTACGAGGGCTCGTCATTCTTGGACATGGCGAAGGGAGTCGTCTGGAGCTGTCGACGGCTTTGTCCACTTCGAAGCTTGCTCAGGACAGCTGCAGGGATCAGCACGCCAACACGTCTTAGGGCCGCACCTTCACTTGTAGCGCGTGCCGTACCCGCAGCTTTGTCGTCGCCACCCCGCCCTCGACCCCACCATCAACACCAGACAAGGGCTGTGTGGCTGTGCTTCAACGGGATCTACATCATGCATTCCTGCTTTCGAGCAGACTTGGCCCTTTTTTACCACCATGCATCGCATCATAGCCCTCCGTGGGGAAACATCACTTCTTCTCACCGGTAGCTGCCTCACAGTGCAACATACGTACAACAAACTAGGCACCAATGCTCGAGAGACTCTGACGCGGCTTCCCATTGATACATGGGGATTGGTTGGACCTCTGTGCCCATGCCGTCAGATCCGCCAACGATGCCAGCAGAGTCCGCGGATGCGCAATTCGTCCCCTTATTCTCCACTTGCTATGTTGTGCCAGGCTGAACGCCTGACAATCATTAGTGTGACTTCCACGGGACGCAGGCTGATGCCTGGAGGAGAGTCACGTATTTAAGTGTGTGTCTCCGGGAGGTAAGTCGGTAGCCAGCTCAAGCAGTGATCCATCTCCAATTCATTCTCACCTCGATTTCTTCGGCTCCCAACGACAATGTCTCTTGCAGATGGCCCCAACGGTGCGAACCAGGCCAATGGTGAGAAGCACTTGGCCCCCGAAGGCACGCTCTGTTCAACCAAGAGCCTATACCAAGGACCTCTTGATAGCAACAAGAAGTTCACATGGCTCGTCCAGGAGCCTAGAGACGTGGCCGAAGCTGCAGAAAATGAAGAGACTGCACAGCATGCCTTCATAACACGTCTGCAAAAGGCCGAGGATTCTCGTAAAAAGTACCAGATACACTCAATCATCATACAATCGCCCTATCTCAAGAAGGCTCTCGCTGAAATCCTCGACGACTATCCGGGTGTGCATTGTGGGCTCACGAGGCTGGAATTTGAGGCTCCCTTTCGCCCCTTCGTCCACCGATGGCCACAGCTGCTTGCGTACAAAGACAAGAAGGATATTGATAACGCCACAGCGCAGCATATCGGACTGCTCTACAACGTGCTGAGAGAGGAGCTGAAAGATGTCATCAAAACCCTCGAAAATTACGTCGACCATGGCGTTGTCACATTCGAACACATCTGGACCATCTATCAACCTGGATCGATCCTCTATTCGGGGTCTCACAACGGCACCCATGGCGCATATCGGCTGAGGGAAGCTAAATACGTCGAGACCAAATGTGGCGAAGCCTACCAGCTCACAGTGGAAGCAATCGACTGGGAGGACAATCAATTCTGTCGTAACGTCATGGCAATGTTCGTCTTCGAATTCAGTGGCACTTCATCTATTCTCGCCCTAAAAGCTTTTCCTCTCTCATTCCACCCTCATGAGGAGGAAGTCAAGGAACTTTTAATCTCCCGCGGAGAGAAATTCGAACAGCTTGCAGGCAGCAACTACAAGGCCTACAACGGTTTCGCCGTGTCTTGGGACAAGGAAGGCAAAGAGATCCCCTATCATGTCCAAGGCCGAATCATTGTCGACTCCGACTGTTTCCGACGTTTCTCGCTACGCCGTGTTCAAGGCAGCAGCATAGAACCTTTTCCCGCCAGGAAAGGCCAACAGAAGTCAGAAGATGATGCAAACGGTGCACCTGAAGCGCTGAAGAATACCTACGTCTTCGGCCAGGAATCAAAAGCAGGGCATGTGGCCCTCGAAGAAACACTACTTCTAACCTGCTCATCACGTGTAAAAGGCTATTCACTCAACCACAAGAAGTGGCTGCTCTTCTACGTCGACCTTGTAGAGGAGATCAAGTTCGACGAAAATGCCTTTGGCTCACTAGTCCTTCCGGAAGACCAGAAGGAGCTGATTTTATCTTTCGCAGAGTCACAAGCGATGGGCCAGAGTGGCTTCGACGACGTCATCAGCGGCAAAGGACGCGGTCACATCACACTGCTCAGTGGCCCGCCAGGAGTTGGCAAGACGCTCACCGCAGAGTCCGTGGCAGAGCACATGCGAGCACCGCTATTCATGATGTCGGCCGGCGACGTCGGATTCAATACAAATCAAGTCGAGTATAAACTTACCGGCATCCTTGAGATGGTCGCAAAATGGAACGCCGTGCTCCTTCTCGACGAATGCGACGTGTTTCTTGAAGCGCGTTCCGCACATGATCTCGAGCGCAACCAGCTCGTGTCCATTTTCTTGCGTGTCTTGGAGTACTATCAGGGTCTGCTCTTCCTCACTACCAATCGCGTCGATAACATCGATGCCGCATTTCAATCACGTATTCATGTCAGCATGGCGTACCCTGGTCTCACGACAGAGTCCCGTAGACAAATCTGGGAAAACTTCTTGAAGAGTCTGGACGCGTCAGATGAGTTTGGAATGCAGGATTTGGAGGAGTTGGCGACGGTCGAGCTGAATGGCAGACAGATCAAGAATGTCTTGAAGAGTGCTGCACTGCTTGCCGCGAGGAAGAAGGAGAAGCTGGGCAGGAAATACGTCGACACTGTCCTGGCTATCGAACGGAGGAGGCCCGGTGTTGCAACTCGGGTGTAAGCTGAGGACGCTAGGAGAATACAAACATTCTCAATCTTGCCACAGTAGGTTTGTCGTACAGCGAAACCAAGCAGGCTTCGACATCGTATACACGAATCACAATTTTCGTCTTACTGTAAATCGCTCGTGACATCACCCACAAACCCCCCTCCCTCCCCATCCCTCAAAAAACCGCCAACGCATTCGGCGGACTCGCCACACCCCCCGGCACATTCATCGGCGCACTCGTCAAAAAGAACGTCCACCTCCCCAGCCGCCCGCAAAACTCACTCAACCGCTCCAAATCCCACAACTCGCCAATCGGCATCCCCCACCCCGCAAGCAGCCACTGATGCAAATGCCACTCCTTCCTCTCCTCACTGCACGGCCACGCTTCGAAACTGCGACTATCCCCCGCGACGGCAGCGATCTGCTTGTCCCAGAGAAATGCGAGGAGTTCGGGGCAGGCCTCGACGCCGATGTTGCAAGGCTTAGTGGTGGCGTAGAGGGCGTCGAG
>Ga0265780_10006166_pt1 | contig 14951 bp, 18 predicted proteins | sample P1T30metagenome_FD_192432 | JGI IMG/M metagenome (GOLD analysis project Ga0265780, IMG submission 192432) | Plant litter microbial communities from East Loma Ridge, Irvine, California - P1 T30 | ecosystem: Environmental > Terrestrial > Plant litter > Unclassified | place: USA: California... | reverse complement strand
TCTGTTCCGCCCTAGACACATCTTGACAACCAGCCATACGTAATATACACGACAGATTTTTCCTAGATACATATCTTCTAGATATTCAACGCTTTCATTATCTAGTGTCTTTGATCCCGTTGAGAGACCATTGTCTGATGGAATGCTGCCCAAGTGAGCAAGTGTTGGAGGAACGGATATGGCTCAGTCAAGGTACAAAAGAAATCGCAAGGAGTATATGAGCAAGCAGTTTTAGAAGAGTTATTATTATTATAACAGCGGGAGTGATCAATCAATTCTTAGATGCTTTCTGGGAATGGCAGACTAGGTGGCCCCTCCCGCTTTGTGTAACTCTAAAACAAGCGGGATTAAATTTAATGGCCTGCTAGACTGTAGCATACGGATACCACCAGATGATTCGTATCAGCATATCAATTTCTAGGGAGGGCTCTTAATTTGGACAATCCTACATGTACCTACCCTGTACACTTGGTCTTACCTAGGCAACGTTGATTGACATACTGACTGAAATGGTGTTATTTCTTTCTAGCAGCACGTAGATCCTAGTGATTTATATTCTCCTTCACTACAATAGTATTACGTCTATAGCTGTCGTGTCCAACTTTTATATAGCTTCTCTATTTATCAGAGTGGTGAATCGCCACCTGCTGACAAATTAGGTACACGAAGAGGAATCCATCACCCTGCATCTGAGCATCCCTTTACCTAAGAGCCATCGATGATCTTCAAGGTCACCCCACGATTTCTTTGATCATATTGATTGATGATAATGATAGAGCGCCAATGTACCCCATATGTAAGTTTGTCAGCAAGCAGCAGTAACAGCGCACGTACCAATCGTTTTAAAATCATGCCTCAGTGGCAAAATTAATTACCTTGAACCCTACAATAGTTACTAGTCAAGTCTATATATGTATATGGTTTGCCTCAATCCTATCTCTCTGCAGTGTTGATTGAATTCACGGAATACATCTGGCAATTGCTGCTAGATCACATCGTCTCTCCATATTGCGTGCATACCCAAGTTGCATAGTATAAACATCATAGTAAGTGAAATCTGACTGGAAAGTGTATCCATGGATAAACTAACATCATAGTCTGGATGACACGAACTCCCAATCTCAGTGCCTAACAAACAAACACCCCACTCCCTTGGAGGAAAAGGTTCTCTCTCAGAAAACTTCTTCTCCCTTTATCCACCATCACAAAACAAGGAAGCACCCGCTCCGCTCACTATCCCAGAAGTCACATACCCGGAAGGCGGCCGAGTAGCATGGCCCGTAGTGTTTGGTGGGTGCCTTCTGCGGTATCACCGCATCAATCGGCATCTACAACCCCTGTGGCATATTCGAAGCCTACATGTCCTCTCATCTTCTGCCTCAAGAAACCAAATCGAACGTAGGATAGATATTCGGCATCCACTCATTTGTAACTTGGTTCCTTGGAGTATAGATTGGGCCTACCTTTGACGCTATAGGCCCGACTGCACTAATGGCGGTGGGGAGTGTGCGTGCGCTTTGTGGGATTTTTGCCATGAGCGCTTCTACGGGTTAGTTATTTTCCTACTACTGCACTAGGAATTGCTGTCTTTGCTATTGCTTCTCAAGACTAAATTCCGAGGCGACTACTAACACCCAACTAACCCAAGAATACTAGCAACCCTTTCATCTAAGGAAGCTTACAGCGCTTGCTTTAGATACAAGGTCTAGAGAGATAAGCTGTTAATTATAACTAGCTTTGTTAGGCTAACTGTGTAATATAAGTACGTTGCTAGCTAAACGCTTAGAAGGGCTTCTCAGATTAGTAGCTTCTCTACTATTATATAAATTAAGTATTGAGTAAATACCGCATTCAACTGAGTATAAGGTGCTGGGATAGCGCCTTAACTGCTTTCTTATATTGCTGTTACTACAATACCGCGTTGTGAAAATCTGCTGTTAAGCATCGATATCACTTGTAAAACACGCACAGGCATTACCGCAAGTAGAGGCACAGGCCTAAGATCTTATAGAAGTTACTACAGCTAGGCTAAACACGCTTTGAAAATAACACTGTAAGGGGCTACGCTCAAGAAGCAATCACACAGGTACACTAGAGTTATATTCAATGCAGAAGAGAACTACAGACTACAGTGCGGTTAAAGGTCATTTGGGCGCGGCTTAGAATAACCTATCGCCGAAGTTGAGAGGGTTGCTAGTCTGAGCGGTGCTTAGACAGCATAACTAAGGAGTTGCTAAGTAACGCTCACGCACCTCACACGCGTGACCGAGATATCATCGAGTAATTAGATAACTAGGCGCTAGTTCATCACAAACACCACTATAAGGGAACAGATAGTTAGTAAAGAGTTTAGGCACACGCTGCTACGCTAGGTACAGGTCCCTCCCAGCCTGCAGAAGTATCAGCGTTGTGATGGGCTAGGCACATTGCAGGCTAGCCTCAGCAGTAGCCTTGGAACCAAAACACCGATCCTCTGACCATCGGAAATTACCCAGAGAATAGCCGACAGTAGGGTATTTACCTAACCGCCGGGTATTTCCCGAGGATTACCCGATAACCTTGGGTACGCCGCCGGGTACCTATAAGTAGCCGGTAGACCTCCATAGACTCTAGGGTATCAAATTCATCTGATCACATCTGGCAACTATCCTCAGGATCAGCCCCTTTCAAGCGTTACATACTACTACTAGGGCAGGAAGTTAGAGAAATAAAGCTCCTGCTGGATATTAGAAATAAGAGTTGTAAATAACTTAAAGGCTACTATAGAAGCTCTAGATAGACTTATTAATTAGGCGGCACTACCGTAGTCTGACAGTTGCCAGGTGCTCAAAATCACACCTAGCAACTGTAGGCCAGCCAGAGAAGAGAGAGGCTTCCAAGGTTAGCCACCCTCTATATAGTGGCGTAACGCAGAATAGAGCAACACAGTTACAATTACTAATCAATATTATCATTATTACTATTACCTCTATCATATTGTTTGATTTTGTAATGCTATAAGGGGTATCATAATTCAAAAAAGTCCAAACGGGTAACATGCCTCTACCCGGCAAACACAAAAAGTCGTAAAAATGATGTTCACACGTGATGTTCGCACGTAACTGTGCCAAGCCAGCGGTCGGCTCAACTCGGCTCCGTGCGGTACCGTATTTTTTAGTTAGTTATCTTATATCGTATATAATATATAGTGCTGACATCTTAACAGGGCTATGACACAGAGCCAACATGCTACAGTTAGCCCGAGGCCCAAATTTTTTCGTATTACCGTATTTCGCATCCAGCATGAAGGATGCTGACCATACTCGTTCTCTCCATAGCTTTTCCCATACTATAGGTACCAGCGGATAATCTTCGGGCTGCCAAGCCCGAGGCCCAAAATATTTCGACTTCCGCATCTCGTATCCAGCACGAAGGGTGTTGACATTTATCGTTCTCTATATAGCTTTCACTACTCTACTAGCGGATAACATCAATAAAATAATACAAAATGCTACAGTTAGTGCTAGTATATATAGGTGTTGAATATGATAGGATCTTGTGTGATGATAATATATATCAATAATTATATGCATTGTGTTCTATGTTGTGTGTCTACGTAGCTTAGCTCTAATTTTAGGGTTTCTAATCCACTCTGCTCTTATTGGCTTACAGTTGCCTGGTGCTACTCAGACACCCTGTTATCTGACAGCAGGGTACTGTGGTGGAGCAAGTAGGGATATGGGAATCCTATAGGAACACGGACCAAAAGGCACTCAGATAGGTAGACGAGGCGAACGGGAGTACCCCGGGGCCGTGTTTGGTCACGCAACGCGCATGGTCGCGCATTGCGTGACCAGACACGGTATCACGACAGAGGGTCGCGACGAACATCACTCAGACAACAACTAACACACACAAAATCAATACAATCTCTAATACTGCATCGAGCACACGTTCCTGTGGGCAAAACCTCCACTACAGTACACCTATAGGGTTAGGGTTAGTGTTATCCCCCCTTAGTTTGCCCCCATTATTTGGTTAGTTATCGTATATGCCAGGTGATTGACCAGCCAATCCAGGTGATTAGCCAAGGTAGAGGCCAGGTGATTAGCCAAGGGTAGCAGGAAATATCCAAAACTCAACACTAAAAAAGCCGTAATACTGTCGGATAAATGATAATCCAGTGCTAAGTGGAAGCGCTAACGCCGCACAGACAGAATTTGCAGTCTTGCAACGGCGACAGCGAGGGCTATAGGCTGTAATAAAATTGCAGAGGTGGAAAAATGGAAATGGGGGGGAAACCAGTCGCTTCGCGAAAATTTCCAGGCCTTGCAGGGCCGCTGCGCGGGAGTTGGATTTGTTCTATTAGTATATTAGAAGATAGTGCTTGTTGTTTCAATACCGAATCTTCTTCGTGGCCGGAGCCTTGGACTGCCAAGCCCGAGGCCCAATATCTTTCGTATTGCCGTATTTCGCATCCAGCACGAAGGATGCTGACCATGCTCGTTCTCACCACAGCTTTTCCCATACTATACTAGCGGATAACTACAATAAAATAGTGCTTATATCTAACAGGGTGTTACGACCCTAGGTTAGAACGCTTACAAACTACGCCGCAACCACGCCGCAGAACCAGAAGTCAGGAAGACAATCCTACAGCATGATGACAGCACCAAGTTACGAGACCGATTACGACGCTCAGAACTATCACTCACGACGCTAAGGATTCTTGATAGGAGCGCTCACGACTATCACAACTATCGCTCACAACACCAAGGACTATTAGTAGGAGTAGGAGTGACTATTACTAGAGGTATATAGCAGTAGGTAACAGGCCCTTAGAGCTTATTATGTTTAACTTTGATTATTATCCTAATACTAGCATTAACTCTTAACTGCTATGTATTACATCGATCTTCTAATCGTGATACACAACCCCTTATCTATCGCACTGACTCTTCTCTCGAGAACCAACCCAAGACCAGCTAGCTTTACCGAGGGAAGCTTTCAGTTCTTCACGCAGGGCTATAAAAGAGAGCCAACATGCTACAGTCAGCGCTATTATGTGCAGGGTACACCTATAGGGTTAAAATTAGTGTTACCCTCCCTTTGTTTGCCCCCAGGGGCAAGTGGTGTAGCTGTCACAGACAGTTCCTCCAACATCTGTTTCCGAAGTAAATCGCATCTCAACATTCTATTACAATACTAGATTCTAATTCGACTACATTTCATAACAAGCTCTCAAACCTTAGCCTAATCTAGGAGGCAGACAGTATGAAAGGGATAGGTACTGCAGGTACATGCGCGTGTAATGCCCATCCCGGAGTGACGAAAATTCCTGTGTGGCGGGAACTACCGATGATAGCAAAAATATATTTCTTAGAGCTTGTTTAGTTCTGTCTCTGTCTCTGTCTTCGTTCTATTGGTCTTATTTAGACTCCGTTTTGGAAACGGAGCGGGAAGTAGCGTCGTGTTCGGCCAAACAGAGGGTTTGAAAGCAGGGATAACCATTAGACGCTTGAGATGGAGTACAAGCTACACGGTAGTATCACGGCAACGGAATGTTCCTTTAGAGCCCTTTGAACCTAGTTGCTAGCAATGGACGTGCTCGTGGTCAAGCAGCCCGCGAACAGTATAAGTATGGCAGTCTTCGCTACCTATTTGCCTCATCACTTCCTACAACATCAACAACATCAACAATTACAAGAAACACTTCAGCCTTCCTACTCTTCCTCTACTACGAGTACTTCCATCGCCATTATGCAACTCTCTTCGATCCGCAACTTCACCCTAGCTATTCTAGCAGGTTCCGCACTGGCTCTTCCTGCCCGCATTGAAGATACTAGGAGCTTAGCTAATATTGAGGTGAGCCAGTCTGCAGTTTTTGCTAGAAATTTGGTATCAATGGAAAAGCTGACGAGTGAACAGGCTAAAGATGTAGTCGAAAAACGGATTACTGTCGCTATAGCCTTGCTCTCAGTTATCGGAGGCAAACTTTTTGCTGGTGCAGCAGCTGCGGGAATTGAGGTGGCTAAAGATGCCCTCGCACCCGCAGCGGAAGACTGGAAAGATTTTGACGAGGTAAGCTAATGCCGCACTTGAACTTGTATCGTGTGTTAAGAAATTGCTTTAGGCTCGCACAGCCTTTATGAAGGAGAATATTCCTGATCTTTACGCCAACCGAGTACCAGGCACACGTGGTGTTATTTGCATGAACGGAGGATACACTATTAGTCATGGCGCTGTGTACGAAGGTCCTGCTACTGAGCAATTCTCTTGGGATATTTACCACACCACGTAAGCTCCTTAAATTTTCCCGCAGCTGTGAAAAGGCTATACTAATACTGTTTCGAAAGCTATGATTGTTTTGAGATTTATTCCGGCTCTATTACTAACAACGGTGACGGTGGATGGGTCAATGTAAGTTGTTGTCAATATTTGTTTCAAACTCAGATACTAATGAGTCTAAAGTGGGGTACGGAAGGCTGCAATGTCAGCGGCAAAACCATCACCTGTTAAAAAGACACCCAGTCGCCATCAACTGCTGTCGCCAGCATAAGCTAGCGGTCACCCACATCTTGGCGTCCTGTCTCTCGATAAAGTCCTCCTGGCCGTGTTTATAATCCTCTTCTCCTCTCACCAACTACCTACACTCGTTTACCACACTCTATCCGCCCTAGCATCAGCCTAGATTCTTTGGTCTCGCTATCTCTGCCATCAAATACACTCTTCAATTGTCTCACCTACTACTACCAGCACTTTCAACTCGTCGCTAGCAACTACAAGAGCTTTGTAGATCACGATAAGCGCCTAGAGAGAGTTTAAAGGCCGCCTAGTATAGATACATTAAGAGAAGAGTTACTTTCTAGAGTTAATCGTAATACTATATTTTACTTTATATCATACCGCATCGTGAAAATCTGCTGTTAAGCATCGGTATCACTTGTAAAATCATATTTTACTTTATGATAGGACAAAATTGATTTAGTTTTATTACTAGCGCTCTGCTTCTGGCTCCCAGACATACTCATATCTGATCTACCCAACACGCGTCTTCTCATGGTCTTCATACTGTTATTCGGTTTCGTCAGCGGTTCAAACATCAGCCTACTACCCTTCTGTCTAGGCTAGCTTTGCGAGACACAAGAATACGGGAGATACTACTACCTGCTACACAGTAGTTTCTTTCGGCGTTCTGATTAGTATTCCTGCTGTTGGATGCCGTGGATGACGAGGCAAAGAGAAAGTATTGGACTGCTGCACTTTTCACGGGCCTTTGCTATGTGGTTGCTTTGCTGTGTTTTGTCTGGGTTAGGTGGCGGATCAAGGGCTGGGGTTAGAGGGTTAATTGGCGAAAGCAATGGTCGAGAGAGAGTGGAACGGAGGGTTACTTGTAGTTGATCAAAACTTATGTATCTCTTTAGCTTTTGAATTGAGAGAGTACATACAAGATTTTGATGAGAAGCGATAGATGGTTTTCGCAGGTCTCCAAGCTTTGGAGTCAGGAAGATCGCTTGGTCTAGCTTTTTTTTATACCCCTGGCTACTAAGTAAGATTGTAAGTACGATCAGTCGACCAAACTGAAGCATCATTTCCAACACCTAGGTGTCTTGTAGCTTTGAACGTACGCCTTGGTAGTATATATTCTATGGCAAACAACATAAAATATAAAACTAGTCAGTCTTCCACGAATCAGAAGCAGCAACGATTCAACGGCCTGGGTTTGTGGTTTAGTGATACTACTATCCCGTAGCTCTATATATGGGACTTTGCAGCAGTGTACGAAAGGGTTTTCTATTCTCTGAATATCGAATTCCGACTATCATGCATGACAGATTCGGCTAATGTGGCTTGCTGGAGTATGAACGGCGGTTCCAAAGAAGGTTTTAAATACGGCAATATAATTTCATCTCTAGTTCGAGAAGAGAAAACTGATTCCTGGATATATCAGATAGTGATAGTATTGCGGAAACGGAATTTCAAACATGACCGTGAGAGTGAAGAGTATGTCACTCTGCTGCAGCCACAATGAGATAAAGCACTACTAATGTGGATTTGATGATTGAATCACACTGAAAGAAGAGACTCATCCGTCAGAGTATTTCGCCTGCCCTATAATATGGTTCCTAAGCATGGCCTTGGAAGACAAGGTCTTCGTTGAGCACAAAGATGTGACGGACTTCCAGGACCGATGGATACGACGGGGCACAAACTCCAGAAAGACCTGTATCGCAGATGACAAGAAGGCTTTGCTAGTTCTTCGGAAACTGGATAACAAAAAGACCTCCGCGGACCAAATCATGTCGGCCGGCTCGGTTTCGAGTTACATAAAGCAGCTCGGCGAGCGAGGTGGATACGAAGACACAATCACATGCTATGCTCTCCGACGTGGGTTTGCAAATGCTCATGAAGGTAAGCCAACCTGCTAACGGGAAGCAACTGTCCACCCATTGTGACCTTGTAGGTAAGGTTTCTGTGGGTTTATCCAAGAAGACGGTCTCTTATAAAACACAATCAGGTATTCTAGTCCTGTATTTCCTCCGTGATCGGTATTGACACCCAAAACCTCGTTCGGAATTTGCCAGAGGGCAAGTTACACGTGAATTAGACACGGAGTATCGCCTTTATGAGAGATCTTAACAGGCCTGAACTTCATAGGGCCACTCTCGATATCATCGAAATGATCTCTATACGGTTTCCGAAGACCAAGAAGGACGAGGTTATAGGAAGGCTGAAAGACGGCAGTTCTTGGAAACACAGAAGGCTTATCGCAACGACGACACACCTGTTCTAAATGCGGAACAAATTACCTGGCACATTATGGAAGCACGCGTTAATCCCGAACCGTTACATCTCTTCCGTTAGATGCTGAGATACAACACGATAGAAGCATCCGTGATCGAGAACTTATGGTCCGCTAGACCCACTTCCGCCAGTATCTCTGTTGAGCTACTGCTGCCGTTGGCAAATCCACCGGGCTTCTGCACATGGTATTCCCAGGAATGATATACGAGTATTGCAATCTCAACCTTGCGAAACGCAAGAAGCGTGACACTGCTCTACACATGCTGGAATGCCGTTTACTTTCGCACCGGGTCTCATTCTACTTTGATTGTGAAGAATTAAAGGATACTGTGACATATGCATGGAGCAGTCACAAACCGGAAGACATTTCATGTGGCGTAGTGCACTGGCGTGATCTGGTGATCAAGCCAGGCCAATGCCCGTTCAGTCGCAACGCCTATGATTGGCTTGACGCAATTAAAAAAAGGACCAAATTCAGTCCTATCTTGGATGCCTCAACAAAGGCTCATTCAGCTGTCCTCATCGACTTTGCTACAAACAGCACACTTTTAGGGACAACTTGGAGAGCCATCTATTTTAGTACATAAGATTAGATGCTAGTTAAGGTTATTCTATCGAAGTTCTATTCAAGAAGCAGCGTATAAAGTATAGCTCAGAATAACGTGTAGCTAGAGCATAGAATCTGTAAATTAAGCGCCATTCGGTGCTACGAACAAGGCGCCCTGTTTTACGACCGAGATATTATCGCGAAATTTGCTGATTAGGCTTCAGCCGATGATGTCTCCACTTTTATCGGTACTTCTTCGGCAAATAATTTCCGACTACCAGCGGCATGATTGCCCTGACTTAGCCTGTGACTTCGAAGCTCTGTGGCTGTGTATCTACTGTGGTTCTGTCAGCAAGCTGGAGGTGCAAATCACGTGGCATTATAGTCTTAGGTTATGGTAACAATCTTCTAGTGTAGCGGGCCGTAGTCTGTCACGCCGACCATATTCACGTCTTGCGGGTCACACGAGCTTGCACCTGAGGCTGGCACCGATAAGCACCGACGTCACTTTAGCCGAGGGTTGCCAAGGAACAACTTTCCCCGCTTTCCGCAGGGCGTTATCTGCCTCTTCTTACCGACCAGTGTCGATACATCCATGAGTCTCAAGATTACCCTGGTGATCCACCATGTTTTCCCCTTTGAGCATGGCTGACAGTTCACGTCCGACGAAATATCTCAACACTTGCGATAACTGTAGAGCCTGGAAAGTGCGTTGTCTAAGTTAGTGGGATCCAGCTATGCTCCTCCGTGTACCACGATGCTTACGAGTCACAGAAGATAACCAGCAAGATGAGGTGTGCACGTTATGCAACGTATGCCAAAAAATTCCCCACCAAATGGACTCAATGATGCATATGGCTTACTTTATCGCTTCAGAAACGAGGACTGCGATGCAGTTTCTCGCCCACGAAAGTACGGAAACCTTACACATCAAGGTCTGCGAAGGGTAGAAATGCTGGAAATGCTCACCGGCGGGCATCGAGTGCTTCCTCTGCAAACTCTATGGGAGCGCAAAGAAACGACGCTGACAACAATACGACTGTTGCTGCTCGACCGTCAATCTCTACAAATGCACGGAACGCTTCCAGGGCTACGCAACCTGTACTCAGAAACCAAGTGGCCTCGGACTCAGCATTGTATGTTGACAGGATACTCTTCTCCCCGGAACCCACAGGAACCCCCGAAGAGGTGAGATCTCGGTATCCCCCGGGATGCTACAGTGTGTCGCGACAAACAGTGAATGAGCACGGTTAGTATAGACTTAGAGGACTCTGAGTGATTCAGAACTGTTAACACGAATCAGTTCCTAGCTCTAGTCTAGCATTCTTCTCCGACCATGCCGTCGACCATCTCTGTTTGAAACTTGGGCATGACAAGCTCAAAACCCTGGTTAACACGTTAGAAGCACAAATGCAGGCCCGTTGGGAGGCTGGTTCTCAGCCCTATGGACCACCTGACGATGTTGACGATTCTCCTGAGCGCCGTTCTCAGTACATCCAATGTACGAACATCACTAATGGAAGATACATATTGTGTCTTGGTGCTAATCAGACCGCAGCTTTTTTTGAGCATGTTCATCCCATTTATCCGTTCCTCGACCAAGCTACGTTCGAGGGGAGGACCTCGTCTACCCAACTTGAGGCTTCAGACTCAACCCATGAGACATGGTTAGCTCTGTATCATACTGTCCTGAGCCTCGGATGTATGTACCATGGTGGGGGTTCTTTTGAACCCGAAAAGGGCCTAGCATGGCACTACTTCAGACTCTCATTTCGTCATTTTCAAGATGTGTTAATATGCAAGGCTTCTTTGCTCAAGGCACAGGTAAGTACTAAACTTTGGTCAAGAGTTTAGATGCTAATGTTGGTAGGCAATGACAGCAATGGTAAGTCTGCGCGAATGTGAAAACGCAATCATCTCCGATATTAACTGCACTTTGATTCTAGGCAGTATTCGCCCTTAATTATTCGAGTCTGCAGATTGAGACGTTGTGTATATCAGAGGCGGCAAGAACAATTATGACTTTAGGTCTACACAAAAGAAACCTGGACCGTGGCCCATACCAAGAAGGTAGGCGAGCATTTTGGGTTGTCTACTGTCTGGAAAAAGAATACGCTTTTAATTCCAGCAACGCCTCTGTAGGTCGTCTTTGGATCCTGTGGTGAGTTGCTTTGCTGACTGGTAGACAATAGTTGATCTCGGATATCGACATTAGCTGTCCTCTTCCTACGGATTTGATGACCGGTGCCGAAGAGTTTGCCTGGCTTCCTTGCTGGGCGCGCTACTCGAGGATTTTATCGAAAGCATATGATTCACTATTTTCAGTAACTGCTACCATGAATTCGGCAGAGGAACGCTTCCTGCAGATGGATCGCATCAACGACGAATTAGAATCATGGTTAAGGTCGATTCCCGATAACCTGCGCCCGGGCTCGTCCCTGCAACAACATCGATCAAGTCCTCTGCATATGCAAGAAATGGCTTTAAAAATCCACTTTGCATATTACAATCTGAGGATTTGTATATCACGAATGACCCTTCATCTGTGCCCGAACGGAGCGTCACAGCGACGATCTGAAAACAACAAGCGCCTGTTAATGACAGCACGCTCGATTATTGAGTCAACCTATATGATCGCCATGAATCCTTTCACTCCTGTGTGGTAATTATTCCAGTGGCAAGACTAAGAGGGATCTAATAACTAACGTGAACACTCTCTATAGGATACTTGGAGTCATGCCGATGGTTGCGATGTTCATTGTCTTCGATTTTGTCATCCACAACCCGCTACATGCTGAGACCAAAAAGAACCTATCATACCTCGATATAGTTGCGGCCCACTACGCCAGACTCGATCTACTAGCACAAGGCACAATTCACGATGCTAAAGTTGCGGAATTTACCTCCATCGCCCGCCTCTACGTCGAGACGTTGACTGGAGATCAGGCGAATACGGCTAGTACTATCACGGCAATTGCAGGACCCTGCACCCGCCGAGGGCCACCCGATGACAGCCTTCTCGCTGCGCAGAGGTCTGATCTTTTGTCACAATATGAATTCGAACAGCTGTCGGCCACAGGTACCAATGCTATGGTATGTTTGTTTCTTTTCTTGTTATTGAGGTCCTCTCTTCCTCGAGACTTCCCCTTCACCCTTCGCATCATGCAAGCAGCTTGACCATTTCCAGATAAACGACATGAACGAAGGCGAAATTTCAGAAACGGATAGGCTCAGCTTTCTCGATTTTCCAGCACCGAGCTCATCGTTGTACATGACACTGCCAACGTCTGGGTATGACATAGCCGATTTCTTCGGCGATCCTTTCGTTTGAAGCTCGGATTGCAATCCAGAGCTGTAAGGGGCGTGCTCAGACACCCCAAGAGCCATACAATAGTGAACGCACTAGACACATGGGAAGTAGCTCGGCTAGCCATACGCGACACCCAATTCTCAGTCCAACTCCCGAGGCTAAAAATTTTCACTGGGAATGTATGATACGCAATATTTCGCAGCATCACAGAGCAATGGTAGAGCAATATTCTCATCGCCAGCAAGAGCATCAGTAGTGCGAGAAAAGTTTTAAGCATGCACTCGACGCAGGTTGTCGCTGCCGATTACCAGAGATCTCTGCATGAAATCGGAATTGAGGGCGAAGGATTGTGTGCTTTGCCTAAGTGCTGCCGAGTTCCGGGCGGATCATGGGTCTCTTCATCCCATTGGAGCCTAAGGCCGAGGTCATACGCACGGAGGGGCATTATTCCTGTGCAGTGAAGCAGATCATCAACATTCAACCCTCGTTAGAAAGGAAGCAAATATTGCCCACCAGTGCCGAGACTTGGCCATTTGATTTCAGTACATGCTTATCGGATCAGAACATTACATAGAGTCAATACAAGAACATCAGCGCATGCCTCTCTCGCCTCTTCCAAGCAATCAACTGTCACACTAATGAAATCCCACAACCCATAGAGCTTTGTGTTTCTGATCTGTAGGAAAAACCTTAGGAGTGGGTTTTACGTCGGATGTGTATCCCAGACTGCCTTTCATTTGCCTGATTCATCAACTCCCAATCAATCTTTGGCCCCTCGAATTGTTTCCCAAAGGTAAACCAGCCAACAAGTATAAGGAGGAATAGCCCGACAAGGATTGGCGGGGTCCAATTCATTGACGCGATAGTCACTGGCCGCGCCGGAGGCATGCACACCAGGACCACTAGGACGATAATCCAGAGCGTGGAGAAAATGTTGCAGAAATAACCGAGGTATCCGAGTTTCAGAGGCCGTTCGGGGAGCATCTTCTCTCGACCCCGCAGGACAAGGACGGTTTGAGGCGCTACCAAAGTGATGTTGAGGAAGAGAACCGCAGACGTGATGACGGAATTGAATGCCGTTGAACTAGCCATGTAGATCAAGCCATACAAGGAGATGAACACCAGTGCTAGCAGTGTAGCCCTTGCCGGGAATTGTAGTTTTGGATCGACGTGCGAGAAGAATTCGTGGAACGGCGTCCCGCGATCTCGTGCAAAAGCCCAGGTGACGCGACCAGCGGTGATGAATTGGGGCGGCATGCAAGCTGTTACACATACATTAGCACGAGGAACTAACACTAGCATAAGAACCCTCATAGAAGATTGGGAAGGCCTTACAGGTGTATATGATAATCAACCAAACAGCCATAACTATAGTCAAGGTACGGTTCCCAGTTGCCTGGTTCAAGAGCTCAACCGCGGGGAAAACAGAGTTCATGACTGCTTCGGTATCTGTTATTTTGACCATGGCAGCGGCCATCATGGGCACAGCGGTCAAAACCGCGATTAGCATAGTGGCGTTCCTGTATCAGACATATTAGCCAATGCTCAATAATATTTATTTTGAGTACCCACATAATGATCGGTAACTTTCGCCCGGGACTGTGCATCTCTTCTGCAACGTGGATGGGTGAATCTGATCCTCCGAAGTTATACATGGCGTTGCTGATGCCTAACAACCATGCCGTTCCTTGATTCCAGCCGCTGATGCCCTGGTCTGATGCGAGAACAAACGAAGTGTCATTGGTGTGCGGCTTTGTGGCCAACAGCACAATGAACCAGGCCACAAAACCGCCTAGACTAAGGTACATCGAGCCAGTTGTGATTTTTGGAACCGATTTTGGGAACGCAAATATGGGGAGAACTGTTGATGTTTAGTATAGATGCTGAACACCCTGATTTTTTTTACGTACCTGAAACGAAGGCCATTGCAAGATAGCACAAGTAGATGTGCCAATTCTTGGGTGTATAGCCCGGATTCATGAACGCGGCCATTCCAGTACTCGCAATTGCAACCAGAGAAAGGCCGGCGCACGTAGCAAACCACCAAGCCAAAACCGACATCCACCCTATAACAAAAGCGCTGAACCGCTTCCATTTATCGGGCGCTAGGATGTACATGAAATGGTACTGACCCTGTGTTTGATGTAAGCTTTAGAACTCATATTCCTTTAGAGGTTGTTAGGCACTTACCCCAGAACTCGGGAATGCAGAGGCGAGCTCTGACAAGCCCAATGTCACTACCCATTGAACAAATGCGGCAACCAAAGCCGCAAAGATGACCAACTGTGGCCCACCATATCGCAAGTTTTG
>Ga0265780_10006165_pt1 | contig 14951 bp, 18 predicted proteins | sample P1T30metagenome_FD_192432 | JGI IMG/M metagenome (GOLD analysis project Ga0265780, IMG submission 192432) | Plant litter microbial communities from East Loma Ridge, Irvine, California - P1 T30 | ecosystem: Environmental > Terrestrial > Plant litter > Unclassified | place: USA: California... | reverse complement strand
ATGCGTGACCTCGAGGAAGAGTTTGGGAACGTCAATGTTGCGGACTTTTAGGGTGAGTGTTTGGAGAGCTAGCATCGGAGGAGGAAACGAGGAATTTTGATATGGCTTCGTGGCGCATGGGGCATGTAGCGTTATTGGTGCGCAATGGGATAGAGAATATGGTCATGATCGCGGAGTACTTGAAAGACGTCAACATTGGTGCAAACTCATTCAGTATCGCAATGGGAAGAACCTTTCGTCCATGAATTTGACCGTGACTTTGCTGGTGTTGGCCGTGTGCTTGCTCCCTCACCTTGTATAGACGTGGTCGCCCGACGCGTGCCGAAACCATCACTTTGCCCAACATGCTGATGATCTCTGCAGATACCATCCGAGTGATCTCTTGAAAGCCTGTTCGCAGAGGTAAACATTGAAGACGCAGATGCACTTAAAGTATCCACTGTGCTCGTGATGTGCCAGCAGATCAAGTTTAGAAACCAGACAGCTTGCCACTTCCTAGGCAACACCTTCACATAAGGTACATAAGATTTAGAATCTTCGCGCAGAATTGATGCGGTGCGTGGAGGTACATTGAACCATCGTGACGTCCGAATCTGGACGCGAGGCCACAGCAGGGTCCCATCTCCGCGCTACGGTAGCCCTCGCCTTGTGATCCCCACAAACACCTTCCACATCAAGCAGCGCATTTCATTGGCATCGACGTTCGAGATTCTCTCATTTCGCCGGGAGGATTCGAAGGATTTTAGTGCACTCCTTTCAGCCTTGCTCCGTGTTGGTACTTTTCGCGTAACGGCACGTCGGGACGTGGCTGTGGCCGTCGTGATGAGGCGGGCGGCTTCCTTCGTTGCGATTCACGATGAAGGGGTTGACAGACGTTTAAAGGCGTGGCTTCAAGGCGCATAGATGGTCATGCCTGTATGTTCACGAAAGTACAGGAAGCACAGTTTCAGGAAGCATACGGCAACGCGCACACGACCTTTGACGGTCGACGCGAGGTGTGAAGTTGGACCGTGGTCCATGACTAGGATCCGCCTGTGCGCATAGCCAACCAGTATCACCTCCTTTAACGGGCCTGAGCGCCTGAGCTGATCGTCAAGGCTCGGTATCATGCGCTCTTGTTTGCGCCGATCCCGTTTGTCACCTTCAACTTCTACTTCATGACTTTTGGCTTTCACCAGCATCTCTAATTCCTGAGGGTGTCTCATCTAGCAATATGCGGCTCCTACATGTACAACAGGCTCTAGCATCTGTGATCTGCGTGTCAGCGTTTGCAGTCCGAGATAGTAGGTCTAAGCTTTACGATTGCGTCCCGTTCGAGCCTTCCACTCGTATTCGCTATCTGTCGAGCATACTGACATAACGCCACAGCACCGCTCAATCAGACGACAACTGCTCCTTGGGACCCCACGGTATCCCAGCCACCGACAGAGGAAGATCCGTGGCCACCACTGCCGTTTACGGAGTCGCGAGCAGAAAGGCCACACCCAGAGATCTCAGAGGATGGATTCGAAGTCACGACTTCAGCTCGCGGTCCGGAAAACAGAGCCACCGCGTCAGTGGGACCTGATGTCGGGTCGGTTATAGCGTCCTTCCTGAACACAGCGAAACCAGTAGCATCTTCTGCCGCGGGTATACATTTTGAACATTCGGCAGATGGATGGGAAGAGCTTACGCAGAGTCAATCTGCTCCGAGTAATGTGCGACCGCCACCGGTGGGAGTGACTAGAGGGGGTTTTTCGTCTCCGATTGCCGCAGCAGCGCCCTCCAACAATTTGCCACTAGAGACCAACATCGTTTCGTATAGCAGGCAGCCTCAAGTGACGATTGCGCCTGTAGATGTGGTTCCACAAGCTACTCCGCCGCCCTCCATAACCTTCAATGGAGTCACATTGCGACCCGTCCCCGTCACTAGCGTTCGAGTCGCGACCATGGACGGCAAACCTGTCACACTTTCATCTGTTGTGAACTATCGCTTCGTAGCAGACGCTGCAACACTTCAAGTGGGAGTGTCGACCACCATCAACAACGTACCAATAGTCTTGAAAGTGGACTCTTCCGGCTCTGCAGTCCTGGTTGCAGGTGATCAGACAACTACATTGCCGGCGCAAGCGCAGGCTGCTCATCAATCACAGACGATCAGCAGCGTGGAAGCTGTCAAGATCACTACCACTGTCGTTGAAGGCACGACCAAGTATGTCTTCAGTGGCCAGACTCTTGCTCCAGGACAAGCGATCACGGTAAATGGTGTTCCGATCTCTATCAACGTTCAAGATCAGTCTACGACTCTGGTCATTGGGAACATGACGACGACTTTTGTGGGAGGATCTTTCACTACGACTACGCCCGAGTGGGGAGCAACCTCAGCTGCAACATTCGGTGTCCCGAGGAGTGGTGGCATCAGGCAGTCAACAGCCTCGAGTACCAACGCCGGCAGCGAAGATCGAAGAGCGACGGGTTCGTTTCTGGCGAATTTGATGGGGTTGGCAGCGCTTGTGGGGCCCTTTGTCTGAGCTGCGCAAGCTGTGGAAACGGATTCCAACTCATGAACACATGAACAAATGGTGACATCACACCAAGGATACACGGAGCTGAAAGCACGTCTGGATAAAGAGTGAACTTTTGACATTGAAGAAGAGGAGGCTCCGGGCACAAAGGCGGCCCGTAACCGTGTGAAGAAGAGGGAGGCTCCGAGCACAATGCGACCCGTAACCAAAAGGGTATCTACGAACGAAAGATGGGTCCCCAGAATATATCGAACCGCGCACTCCAGCGCAGAATACCGCAAGCGTCTGACCAGCGCTGCTGAATTTCGTAACAGTTCATGATATCATGTCCACATGACGGACGTCCAGCGGTACGTTAAAATTTGTTCGACCATTTACATGGCATTGACAGACAAGCGGCCAGCGATGCTGCGCTTGATTGGGGCCTCGTCTGAGCACAGGGTGTAGACGAGGTCCATGCCAAGACCAGCACCGGGGCAGGTGAAGACAGGCTCAGCAGTACCGAGCTTGAGAAGAGGAGTATCGACGAAATAGGCTGAGGCTGTGCAGAAGGTGGAGCCCTGGCATTGAGTCTTGCCGCAGGCAGACTCGGTGGTGTTGATAGCCAGGCCCTTGTTCCAACCAGGGCAGGACGAACCGTCTTGGCCCTTGGCGCAATCGACGAGAGAAATGTCGTACCAAAGCTGGCCTCCAGCGACGGTGTACTCAAGCTGAGTGTGGGCACCGGCGACGATGGCGTCGGTATTGCTGATCTTCAGAGACGTAGCGCAACCATCGCAAGCGTTGTAAGCTTGCTTCCACTGCGAGCGAGCAGGGATCTTGACAGAAGGAGCGGCTTGGTTCTTGCTGACGCTGAAGACATATACGTCATGGTCGCAGCGGTTGGAGACAACGGAATTGCCGATGGCTGCGGCAAGACCGGCCTGCATGGCCGCGAAAAGGAGTGTGTATTTGGCAAGCATGTTTATGACGAGACTGGAAGGAATGACAGTGTCGTTTCAGTGGTTGCTAATGATTGTCTGATTTGGAGGGAGGGAGAGTGAAGTCGAGTATGGTATTTGTGCAACCTTGTATCGAAGTCGGTTCGCAATGGAGAGAATGAATGTAGTAGCACAAGGCTATACTGAACAAAGAGTGTAAAGATTGGAAGGAAGGATTGTGATGAGCTCGAGTCCCTCCATGGCCGGCGTACCTTGTGCTCTTTATCTGGGTCAGCAACACACAAAGAGACTAGAAACACAAGGTTCATTTTAGCTGACAGGTCTCGACGCCGACGTAGCTCCACGCGTCTCCGATTTTCTTTTCGAAACTAAACAAAACACTACCTTTCAACGGCGGCAGATGCAGCATAACCACGTCAGCAAAGGCTTTTGTTAGTGTTCCAACAATTCCTGGCATTTTCGCTCGCTTTCGTTCGCACGCAGGCGTGATTGGTCAGATTAGACAAATTGGCGGCTGCTGAGCGGTTCGGGGATGAGCCGTCAACTCTTAGTCTGCATGAGCGCTGAGGAAAGTGTACCTTAGCGTAAGGAACGAAAACTCGAGCGTGCGTCGCGATGACGAGACGTCGTGTCTGGGCCCAAGGTGTGTGGGACCACCAGTGGCGCTGGAGTGGAGGAAAAAGACAAGCTATTCGGCCCAAATAGGCAGAAAAACATGTTGGGCCGAAAATTGAGCCACTCAGCGTTTCTTGAGGCGCTGGTGGTGTGTTGGCATTTCCAGCGTTCCTGCATCCGTCCCGGAAAGTCAATGTCGAGGTGAAAGCTTGATGTGTCAAGCACGTGAATTCTACACCTAGTGGGGATGCAACCTCGGAAGGTCGGCGAACGTTGCAGTGATGTTCAGGCACCGGGCTCAGATCGGGTTCGTACTGGGGAACGGTGTTCGAGAACATCAGTCCCAAGAACGCTATGCGCACAATTCCGCTCCTCTTGCCCGAGCCAAGTTGCTGACGTCTACATGATGATGGACTTCGGTTGAATGTGATTGAATCATGTTGATTTGGCTGCGAGTTGTGACAAATCTGGATGGCCCGACACCAGTGGTGCCAGTTGCCGCAAGAATACGTGATCGATCACCTCAGCAGAACTCTACCGAGAGTTCATACCTTGGAGTACAGTGTACACTTCTAACACGCTGTGTATGTACTTCTTGCTCTACTGAAGAGTATTGGAGACGGACAGCTCACTATAATTTACGAGTGGCTTTTGAGTCCGTGAATTGTGCTAGACTTCTCGCAGCACCTGGCGCTGACGGACCTCAAGACACTCGGCGGTTTACTCAGGCGTCAAACGGATCTATGTTCCATGACTACGCGAACAAGAAGGTTTGATACACGAAATAATGCGATGTGCACGTAGTCCTCGCACCACTACATCCGCTGGTTAATTGCTCATTGAGTGCCCGACTACATGCGCATCGTCGATCGCGATCGAGGAATACTACGTGCGGGGCATTTGGGCGTCGTTGCCGACTAGAGTAGTCAGAATTTTCATACCTTTGGCCTCCCATTCGCCATTACCTTTAGGGCATGCATACAGCAAGTCTGTTATGTGGATTTCTTCAGCGGCAACTGGACGGCATGTGAGAATATGCTTTGGAGTCGGGTGCCGTTGCCGTTACCGTTGGTATCTTATCGGGTTTATCGATAGATGATTGTCAGAATCTGCGGCCTGGCCAGGAACGCTTCCGTTGCTCCCAACGATTTGGTGATCTGCGACACGCCCACGAGGCCAAGCCATCTCGTCCGAAGTCCACGTGCGATGTCAGCTCTCACACAGAGTACGACTGCTTGGCTCTACTGCCTGTACGAGCGGATACTATATGTCGCAGAGCAGCAGGCTTTTCTGCAAATTGAGGCTCTGAGAGGATTAAGGGTGCACACGTGGAACACTAACCGCTGTAATTTCGTGCGTAGCTGGCAGTAAGACAGCAGTTTGAAGACGTGTTGCACGACACCGAGCCCAAGAACGCACCAACACGTGAAAGGCACGAGTAAGAAAATATGTATGGGTATCCTGCAGTGCTCAGTCGAATTCCATCAACACCGCAGCTGGGACGCGCAAGCGTTCTTGTTGCGTTGAGAGCCCAAAGACATCCAGACCGCCGACTTCATTCTGCATCTTGATTCTTGGATTTACGGGCACAAGACGGCAGCGCTTCGGAGCTTCATCTCTTATGAGACGAAGTTGAAATAAGAAGAATGTCCTGTAGCGGGTAGAAGATTGCACAGCAATGCCGCTCCTTGCAAACCCCTCATTTTGTCTCCGGAGGTCTTACCTTGCAGAGCCGCAAGTCAGGAGATGACGCTGTTCCGATCGAACAGTCCGTTATTGAGCGATGAGATGAGCCATTCGATGAGCTGGTCTGCACCAAGAACGGAGAACTCGAGCTGAAACCTGTGCCCTACACGTGGCGCCCAAATGTTGTAGCTGGCGGTGACACGACGGCCGAGTGTCATGAAGCGCGCTGTCGTGTGAGCAGATGGACACACGCCAGTGAAGCAAGTGTGGCGGCTCTCTTGTCCCACAGGCCAAGATGGTTCCTCACTTCCCCGTACGGTGTAAGGTTTCGAAACGATCGATCTTTTCTCTTCCCTTTGGAATCCTTGCACCTCGACAGATCTCGACTTTTACCAGTTTGCAAAGATCATTCTGGCGGCCTGCATTTTAAGTGCTCGGATCACGCAGCTGTTGCAGCACCAACCTGAAACTGGGACTGACAAGAATGATTTGGCATCCTCGTGTGTGTTTACACGACAGCCGTCTTCAACAAAACGGAACAAAATTGTGCCTGAGAACAACATTCGAAACATAGCCCTGTCCGAGCCCAGGAGAAAAACGAGCCTTAGCCAATAGGCAGAAAGTGTTATTCGGAAGTCCGTGTTGTCTGACCAATTATGGCTCTAGATCCTCGCCTAGGTTACCAAATGTGTGCGCTTAGCCCATACGACCCCTGCAGTAGCTGGACGATCGTCGCTTCTTACCCCTGATTGTCGATGCATGTCATCAAAGAAGCGCCCACATCGAAAGGAAAGACACACACAAAGGATATTTTCAACCAAATGACAAGGTAACAAAGCAACATTCGATACATTGTGCTGAATGCTTTAGCCAGTGACATTCACCATTGTGTACGATTCGAAATTATGTAGACTGTCAAACACACACCGAGATCAAACAATCTGCGTCGACCGGCATAAAAAGGAAATGAAAGGATTCTTTCGCGCTAATGAGAAGTTAAATTTCGCGTAGGGTTCGCTAGTGCCAGGCACAAGGGCATTTGTGGAGACCGGGGGGATAGCGGACGCAGTGGCACTCGCTTTCATTTCCAGCCTGCACGGCGCCGCGAGGCGCTCATATGCCCAATCGGTATATAGGCCCTCGTTCCCTTTACTTTCATCCACTCTCTCCGCTTCAGGTCTGCGACTTCCAGGTTTCGACACCCAGTCATTCTCTACACAAAGTCTTTCATTGACACCACGTTCACTACCGCCCTTCGGCACACAACGCTCTTTCCAAACAACTTCACCAAAAACCCAAACTACTCCCGTCGAACCGGATCAGTCACTTACTTCTACCTCTTACAAACAACCCAAATAAATCTACCAAAATGCGCGCCACTTTCGCCATCGCCGCCCTTGCCGGCTCTGCCATCGCTGCTCCCAGCTACGGTCAAGGATCCCCTAAGGTGGTCAAGAACGTCCACGTCGTTGTCGAGACCGTTGTCGAGACGGTCTACGTGACCGAGGGCTACGAGGTCCCGAAACCCACACCTTCCGCGATCTACACCCCGATCTACTCTGCTCCTGCTGAGGTGACGAGCGTCTACGTAGAGCCGTCCAGCAAGTACGAGGTGCCCGCAGAGCCCACTCCTACTCCCGAGGCGCCCAAGCCCACCCCTCCTCCCGTCTACGAGCAGCCCAAGCCAGAGCCCACTCCCGAACCCACTCCTGAACCTGCCCCGGAGCCCGCTCCTCCTGCGTCAAACACTGGTTACATGGCCATCGTCTCCGAGTACCGCCAGAAGCTCGGCCTTAAGCCCCTTACACAGAGCTCCAAGCTCGAGGCGAACTCCCTCAAGTGCCTTCAATCTTCCCCTGGTACCATGTCGCATCAGCTCAACGCTGGAACGTACGGCCAGGTCCTTGCCCCTATCAGCTCCATGGCCGACTTCAAGCACGCTTTCGTCGGTGGATGGCTTTGCGAGATCAGCTCTCTCCTACCCGACTGCGGTCAGGGCGCGTCCGAGGGCTGGAACTACGCTGGCCAGACCGGCCACGCTGAGATCCTCACCTCGCCCAACTACTCTGAGATCGGTTGCTCCTTCAGCGACGGTATTGTCGGTTGCGATCTGGCATAAGAGAGCAAATCCGAACTGGGATTTGTGCATGGGAGGATTCTTTACAACCACGGGTGGCTTGGAGAACGACCGCATTGTTTGCACTGGACTTGTTTCGCTTCTTCTGTATCGTACGTTTCTTGTACGCTTCTTGTCCCCTGTGTCACCACTAGGGGATTGCATCCTCTTTCGAATTGACGCATTCACGAATGATGACTTCACAATTGCCCCCCGCTTTGCTCTGTGACGCCTACTATTGTGTGCCGTGTATTTAGCTGACACAGTTGCGCGACTCTAATCACAATCAGCAATCACACGACACCGAATAGAAAAGCGTTCATCAGGGTCCCCTGAGCACACCCGCACGGGCGGCTACGGAGATGAGGCGTCAGCAACTCTAGCCCAAGCACCGCTCGTATTGCGCACTCTGGCTAGGAGTGTTTCTGCGCCGCGTCGTTTCGCCATAGCCATTCGATAATGTCACCCAGTCTTTTTCGCATCACTGGGTTTCGGTGTTGTTGCTGAGAGGCGCGCAGTGTCCCGGGTCGAGCTAAGATTGTCGATCGAGAGTGCAAGTGACCACGTTCCCGCTGCTGTTCGCTTGCGCGAAGTGGTCCATGCGCACAAGGGGTCAGATTTTCGCATCGAGAGGCTCACTGCTCAATGTCCGTCACAGATCTCGCCCACAAAACCAGGTACCGTCATGTGACTTGTGCAGCATCGCGGTCGGGTTACGAATGTGATCGACTCATCATGTCGACGTTCAGGACGCACTCAATGCCAAAATCGGTAATTGAGAAGGCTTCCAGCACCTATGTAGACGGTGAACTAGATGGCAAGACGTTCACACACTCCACACGGTTCAAGTAGATGAGCGGTTTCTTACGCTGTCACCAGATTCTCCCATTTTCTTGTCGCTAACGCAAGATTACCAACGCAATAGATACAAACATATCTCGACATATTCTGGGTGCAAAGACAACGATCCTCCTATTTGATCGACACTACTGCACCGCAAGACCTCCCAGTGTGAGGCAGTGTAGTAGCGTCGAAATCACAAGCAAGAGCAGTACACATCTTCGCTTTCGCCCACCACTCAAAGTCGGCATCTTGCACACACCACTTTTTTCAGACGACTCCAGAAGCTTCGCAGCAGGTTGTACTGCACGCTATCCATGACAAGAACGACATAGAGATACAAAGAGATCCATCCGAAAGCAATGTAAGGGCCAGACCTGAAGTTCTTCAGCTGATTTGGTATCCCATCTCCGTAGCCGCTTGATGATTCAGGATTGACATGCGTCAAACGTCCTGCTCCTCACGAATTATCGTGCGACATGATTTTGAAGACCGTTGCTCGGTCTACGAGTCGTGCTGTATTAGTCGCAGTGGCTTCGGGCTACCCCACGTTCTGGCAATTGGGCCTCGGATGCAAATCACGAGATCGACTAGTGACTTGACGCTGATTTCGCACCTGCTCTGCGCTCCACATAGTGTCGTGGTATGTTGAAAGTTATTGGGCACTCGTGTTTGGGCATTGTTGAGGCGGGGAGATCAATGAGTGGCAACATGCCGCGGCTATGCAATTGCTGCTACTAGGCTGGTTACTCGGATTATGTAGGACAAAGGCCATTTGCCTCATCGTGTTACTCTTCCACAACCAAGTGTAGAGTCAAACTCGAATCACCACTGCTATACAGCACTCTCAGCATGGCAGCTAGAGGACCGGTCGCACCAGCTCCAGTAGCTGAGGTGCCCACGCCACAATTTGAAGCAGAGAAGTCACCCGTGGACATTAAGGTTGGCACAATTGCCCAAAATCAGACTCTGGGCTTCGACCCTGCCGCTCTCAAAGCAAAGTACCTGGCCGAGCGTGATAAACGCCTGGCTCGGAATCAGGGTGTCGAGCAATATGTCTCGCTCGACGGCTCGCTCTCCCACCATCTCAAAGACCCATGGGTCGAACCAGGCTTTTCACGCGACCCCATCGAGGAAGATGTAGATGTGGTCATCGTTGGTGGTGGCTATGGTGCGCAGGTGGTCGCTGTAAGATTGATAGAGGCCGGGGTGAATAATTTTCGCATAATTGAGAAGGCCGGAGACTTCGGAGGGACATGGTAAAGTATCACGTTCAGATGCGACTATGGCTATTGACGAACATCGCAGGTATTGGAACAGATATCCTGGTGCACAATGCGACATCGAGTCATATATCTACATGCCACTTCTAGAAGAGATTGGATACATGCCGACCGAGAAGTATGCCCGTGCAGACGAGTTACTTAGACATTCCCGCATGATTGGCGAGAAATTTGACCTGTACAATCGCGCGCTGTTCCAAACTGAGACGAAAGAGATGCGATGGGACGAAGGAGAGGGCAAGTGGAGAACGCAGACTGCACGAGGTGACAAGATAAAATCACGCTTCATTATTCCTGCTGCTGGTCCACTTCACCGACCAAAGTTTCTCGGTGTGCCCGGACTCGAGGACTTCAAAGGTCATTCGTTCCATTCTTCGCGCTGGGACTTCAACTATACTGGAGGTGATCCGACCGGCAATCTAAACAAGCTCAAAGACAAGCGTGTGGGTATCATCGGAACCGGCGCGACAGCCGTACAAATCGTACCTCATCTAGGTAAGTGGGCAAAGCAATTATACGTCTTCCAGCGCACTCCATCATCAATCGACGTCCGTGGCAACCGTCCAACGGATGAGGAGTGGGCGAAATCTCTCAAGAGCGGGTGGCAGAAAGAGAGAATGGACAACTTCGACTCGCTTGTCAACGGAGGCTATGAGAAAGAGGACATGGTTGGTGACAAGTGGACGGAGATAATACGCGACCTCATTGCAGCGGGCGTGGATCCCAACAATCCGATCGAAGCCGCTGCGAAAAGGCAACTGGCCGACTTCAAGAAGATGGAGTCTATACGAGCTCGGACTGATGAGGTCGTGAAGGACAAGGAAACAGCCGATGGACTGAAACCTTGGTAAGTGCTGTGCGCGACTTGCGTGTACGCCTCTTGCTAACCTCGTGGCTTCAACTTCAAGGTACAATCAGTTTTGCAAACGTCCTTGCTTCCACGATGAGTATCTGGACACTTTCAATCGACCGAACGTCAAGTTAGTCGACACCAAAGGCCAAGGCGTCGAGCGCATCACCGAGAAAGGTGTCGTCGCCAATGGCCAAGAGTACGAGATCGACTGCCTGATCTACGCCACTGGTTTTGAGCTCGCCAACGAGTGGTCGCACAAGACAGGTATGGAGATATATGGACGAAATGGTACGACAACAACAGACAAATGGAAGGACGGCTCCTCGACCCTCCACGGATGGACGACTCGTCAACTACCAAATTGCTTCTTCGTCTCCGTAGTGCAAGCTGCACTGACACCAAATTTCATGCACATCACGGCCGAGCAAGCGCGTCACTTCGCGTACGTCATACAGGAGTGCAAGAAGCGCGGTATCCGGACCATCGAACCCACTCAGGAAGCGGAAGATAATTGGACGGACACTATCGTCAAGGGAACTGCACTTCGAGGCGACTTCTTCAAGGAATGCACGCCGGGCTACTACAACAACGAAGGCAAGCCTTCTATGGCTGCGGCTCGTAACGCTACGTACGGTTACGGAAGTCAGGCTTTCATCAAGATTTTGACTGAGTGGCGCAACGCAAATAATCTCGCTGGGTTGGATATCAAGTATAATGAATGAGACATGGGAGAGCAGTAGGAGGAGCTGAAAATACACTGCTTCGCATACCGTCCCCTTGCAAACTACGTTCTATCCAACGCAATCTCTCCCACGACACTCGGTAGTATTTCTCCTTCTTCAGGAGGCGTACCTGGCATCCCACCTCCACTCCGCACACTACTTAGACTGCTCTTCCGAATCCTAAACTCATCGAGCTTAACTCTCTTGCTTCCCCTTTCCAGCTCCTCCTTCAATCTCACAACGTCCTTTTCTTTCTCCTCCCAGAGCGCCAAAAACGTCACTCTCTCGGTCTCCTGTCGTAGCTGCTCGTCTGACCTCTCCTTGTTAACGAGCGCAACGACTGCATCACGCCCAGTTTTTGCAGCAGCTTCGTTCTGCTGTGGTGTTCCACTCGAGCACCCGATTGCGCCCAGGAAATCGCCGTTGCTGCTAATGATGGGTACGCCGCCGCCGAGCGTACGAAAGCGGCCTAAGATTGAGTGGCCGATGCTGGAGGTCGTGCTGCCGGGCAACGAGTTATCTTGATCTGGATGTGCATTAGCATTGTCATCGGGAGGGGAGGAAGGCGGGCTTACACGAAGAGGTTGGTATGCGGTGGCCGGCTGCTGTAAACGCCATGTCCTTAGCAGTGTTGATGGATGTAACGTTTGCGCCGTCCATACGGGTGAACAACAGGAGATGTGTGTGTGCGTCTACCACGGCGATACTCATCGGTACATTCAGTTCAAGAGCATGTCTTTCTGCAGCTTGTAGAGCGATCCTCGCCCCGTTTTGTGTGAGAGTTGGTGTCGTCGTCGTTGTTGTTGTCATTGGAGCCATATTTACGGCTAGTGTTGTGTAAATAATCGCTATTCAAGTTTCGGATTATTGATATATGTAAGACGCGATAAAGGCCTGCGTATAAACATGCAGCACAGCGATACTTTATGACACGCGACACAGCACCAAAAAGACATGTGCCTGCGTCGCTCCAGATCCACACCGTACCGGGTCCCTGGAACAGAAGTAGGTAAAACGGTGCACCAGGCCAATAATCCGTGGTAGCTACATGTCCGAAAGGTCCAGCTGTGATTCGAGCGACCCGTATTCATGGGGTTTTGGTACGTGGCAGGGCGGATTTTGGCCCGGGTACTTTGGCCGAATCGGGTAATGAGTATGCATTGGATGAATTGCGAGGACTACGCACATATCCACATAATTGAGAGGTTGTTGAGTGCTTTCAGGATACTGGATGAGCTGTCGTGTGAGGTGTAGAGTATGTTTGAGAGGCTCCTAGGTAAGTGTTGCTATATATCGTGAAGTAGAAGCCTGGATAGCCTCACGAAAGTTTTGCTTTGTGAGTAAGCACATGCCAGACAGTACGCTGACTACATTATGGATCCCTTATGAAGTATCATTTGAACTGGATGCATTTGAATAGCTCCTAGGTGAGTATCGCAACATATTGCGAAGTGGCAGCCTGTGCGTCCTCGCATAAGGGTCACAATGCGAAGCGCACGCGGTAGAAAAATCGTTAAATATCTCCAGGAACTTACATAAAGTGCCAATTGAACTAAATAGACAGTGCATGTGAGTAGCTCCCTAGCGAATATCGCTGCGTAACCTAAAGTAGAAGTCTGTATGGTCTCAAAGTAGGTTCGTGATAATCAGTGAGCACTTCACAGTACGCTGGATACATCTAGCATGCCAAACAAAAGATCAATTGAAACTACATGCTGCTCTCAGCTGAATCGTTCCTAGCACCAACATCTCAACCCAAACTCCTCGGCGCAATACCTCGAGGTACGCCAGCCTTACCCAAACTATTTCTCCTTGGATGAAGCCTTTTCTCTGTCAGCAATCACTTTAAACGCCTCATCGCGCTCACCCTTCAAATGCGCGTTGTCCTTGATTAATCCATCAATAATCGGATCCTGCTGCTCAAAAGCGTGTATTGTGAGCCGGCCTTCAATGTCCTTGACACGAGCGCTAAGACTCTCTTCTCGTTGCTGAAGTCTCGAGAATTGCTTCAGAAATTCGGCTTGCTTGCGCTCATCTCTTAATTTCAACTCCGCCCTCCAATTCTTCTCTACTGAAGCGAGAGATTCGTTGTCGAGTGTATCTTCTTGGACCGTTACGTCGTGAACCCTGTGGTACAGGTCTGCGAAGTTGGCGAGTTTGTTCTCCGTGCGCGTCTTGCTGGCCGTTTCGGTTTCGAGAGCTAGTCTGTGTGTCTCTCGCTCTTCCGCAAGGAGCACTTCGTAAGACTGGCGTTGTTCTTTGAGGGCGTTTTCAGCTTCGACCCTGCCTTCAAGCGCAGTGTTCTCGGCATTCTTCGAAGCAGCTGCTTCATCAGTGAGGCGCCGAAACTAGTCCTGTTTATGATACTGCACAGAATTAGCACTTGTCATACATGCCCAACTCACAAATGTAACTTACCAGCCAAAGCTTGCGGGCCGAGTGCCACCAACCCCAAAGTGCCGATGGGAACAATAGCCAGATGATGACAGTCCACTTATTAGACAGCATGTGTGGGAATCCATACGACCAGGAGCTCCGTGTCTGAAAGTCGATGGTGCTTGTTGATGTCGTGGTTGATGTAGCTGTCGTCGTGTACGTGCTGATGTCCGTCTCGGTTTGGGTGATCGGCTCCTGAGGATAGAACTTGGTGGTGGTGTGATGGTACGTGCTGGTACTCGTAGATGTCGCCGTAAAGGTCTTGTAGACGTACTCCAGGCTCGTCTGAGTGAGCGTGGCGGTATCTTTAGCGATGGTGACGGTGGCCTTCTCGCCCGCATCGGCTGATGTCGTCTTCCAGGAAGTAGCCGTGCTGGGTTGTTTCTCGAGCTTGGTCTTTGTTGCTGTGAGTGTCTTGGTGACTTCGACTGTCTTGACACGCCGTCATAGAAGCTCGGAGACGCTGTCACTACCGCTGCCAGCTGCAACATTTCCGGCGTTGTACTGCGGCAATTCGACGAGGGGCTTGTAGAGCTTTGCGACTTGCGGCGAAGAAGCGATACCGTAGAGACCGAAAGCGTAGAATAGGTCGTTTTGCACGAGGTGCGGCACGACTTGCTGCCATATGTCATTCATGGCGAGGCTTGAGTGGCGATGTACACCGACGGATTTCGTGCGTGTGTGGGTTCAGGAGGAATTTGCAGAAGTGTAGGTGTTGCAGAAAAGATCAGAGGTTTACGTTGGAAATCGACAGAAGACAAAGATACCGTTAGCGGTCTTCATGCGCAACAATAATAAATCGGGCGAGTGCAGCTATTGTGCTGCATAATAGCAGTCGCATTCAGAGAACAATGAAGTGAAAGTGACAAAGAGGTCGCGGGTATGCACACTGCCACACTGCCACACCACGACATACTGACAGTGGAAAATGGACTAGAATGAATAACATCATGTT
>Ga0265780_10006164_pt1 | contig 14952 bp, 11 predicted proteins | sample P1T30metagenome_FD_192432 | JGI IMG/M metagenome (GOLD analysis project Ga0265780, IMG submission 192432) | Plant litter microbial communities from East Loma Ridge, Irvine, California - P1 T30 | ecosystem: Environmental > Terrestrial > Plant litter > Unclassified | place: USA: California... | reverse complement strand
ACTGCTCCTGGTGCGATTGAATGCCGGGACTGCTGAACCCAGCAATCAAGTCGCCCAGCATAGCTTTTGCACGGAACAAAGGCCAGCTACGGCGAGGAATATGATCGCACGAAACTGAACAGCTAACGGCTTGTTGTGGCGGCTTCGGTCCCTTTGCATGGATAGAGATGTGCCTGAGATTCAGCGAACGCTCGATGCAAAACGTCAGCCTGCTCGTTCAAGGCAAGTAGACGTTTGACTGGTTCAGGGTTCTTCGAATCGAGGCCGGTAGCAAACGCAATCGCACGCCAACATAGAAACAGAAGCGATACTTGGCTCGTTGCCAAGCGAGCGAAATGCGCCTGTTCCTGCATTCTGCGAATGTGTGGCTCACGTCCTTTCCGATCCCAGACGACGTCTATTGCAGTTTGGTCGGCATGAATTAAATGACTACTTAGCCCGTAACCGTGAAGTAGGCTCTTGTAATGTCGAAGGTCGAGTCTCTCATTATGAAACTCAGACAGTTGCTTGACGATCTCGGAGAACGACCACTTCTGTTTTATCTGTGCTCGCTTCGGCTTAGGCCAGCGTGCACGAAGTTCAGCTTCGCGTTCAGGTGACAGCACCCCGCCGCCCAATAGCATTGCAGTGCCAGGATCCGTCGCGGCAGCTACAGCCGGCTTGGCCTTCTCGGAACGCTGGAGATCATCAATTTCGTTCAGGGCAAACTCATACTCGTCAATGCGATTCGTTCTTTCGTTCGGTTCTGCAATGCTCACGAAAATGAATCGGGTTGCACACTCCGTCGCCGCCCTCATAAGGATATCGGCGTCCCACAGTTTTTCATCTTGCAGCAATAGGTTCAACGATTGACAGCGCTCGCCGTAGTAATGCATTTGACCGGTTGCAAACCGGCTGTAGCGTGCCTCAGTAGTCTGTGACTCCGAAATAACATTGCTGATCTCGTCGCGGAGCAGGCTAAACGCAGCAAGAGATTCTCTAAGCAGCGATAACATGCTTTCGGTCTAATTAACGGGCGACTGCCGCCGGATCAGGCGATAGAGGGCTAATGAAGTAATAGGAGCTCATGATAGCCTGTTTTGCTCCACCAGCGTCTTCAGCAGCATAAATGCAGCGCGGTTCCGGGCAAGACGCTTGTTCTTGTCCTGGGCATATACCGTCACCCCGCCCCAGGAAGCGCTGACCTGGACCGGGTCGCCAAGCTTTAGCTTGCGGCCCTTGCTTGGCTGATCCGGGCCATACAGGGGCAGCTCCTTCGCCTGTGCTTGTACAGCTTCCTGCAACACGCTTGTGTACACCCGCGTACTGTCAAATTCAGCCACAAGGGACTTGAGCAGGCTGGCCGGTCTGCCGCCTGCGTCTTGGGCACGCAGCGCGGATTCGATTTGCGTGACCAGCGGTTCGAGCCAGCTTAGGAATTTTTCGTAAGGGTTCGAGAAAAACACGGCGGAGGCGATAGCCTGGACTGTTTGCGTCCATTGCCCGTCACGGCCATCCCAGCCAGCCGAGATGCCCAGGTCTGTGCGCAGGTCCTGGATACCCATCAGCTTGCCGAGAGCTATCCAGAACTGGCTCGTGGTGACGACGCGTTCCCCGCGCTCTGCACCCCGGCGGACAACCTCGAGCAACGAACTGCCATACCAGGCCATTGTCTCGTGACAGTAAGCGAGCTTCATGTATTTCTTCGTTTCCTGGTCCACGCAAGCGGCAAAACCAAGGGACGGCTCGATGTCGACGTGGTACCGCCTACGGTACGCCGCGCGCACGCGCTCTTGGTCTTCCGGAGAGAGTTTCGCATCGGGAAAAAGGGGATAGTGCCCCTTGCGGGCGTCCTGCATGACTTGCTGGCGCCGCTGTTCGAGTGCCTTCGACCACTGCGGATGGCGTGCAGCCTCGGCGAGTGCAGCGGCCGCCGCCGCGCTAGCTGCAGCCCGGTGGGAGGTGCCCTTGCCCTCGGCCCGGAGGGATTTTCCGAGGGTAACGGTGCAGCTGAATTCCTGCGCGTGTGCCGGGCCAATCATGGAAGGCTCGCTATAGGCCGGCAGTGCGATGCGCTGCATCTGGGCAAGGTTCTGCAGAGTGGTTCTCGGGGGCTCGTAGTCGACCAGGCTGACGATATCCGTGCCGAGCAGGTCTGCCGGATTGAAGAACTTCCCGCACAGCTCATGGACGAACTGTAGTCCGTGCTCGAGGTAGACCACGGCCAGCAGGCGCTTCAGCGCCCAAGCATGCAAGCGCTGCATTTGCTGGTCTGTTTGCTTGCCGCTAGCGCTGGGGCCGAAGAGCAGGGGCCCTAGGGAGTTCTGGTGCCAGAGCCGCGCCATGAGGTCCGCTGCACGTGCCTTGGCCCTGAACTGGTGCGCCATTCCGATGCCGTATTGATCGATGATGCCGGACTTGACTCCGATGTGCGCGATGCAGGAGTCGTACAGGGCGTCCCCAAGGTCATCCAGCCAGGGCTCCTGGTCAGCATAAAGCTGGACGGGGTCCACCGGCGCATAAGCATCTGCTTCGACTAGCGTTTCACTCCAAAGCTTTTGCACGGAAGCCGTCCGCAGCGGAAGGGCGTAGAGCCAGGCCGACTCCGGCGCAACGTGCAGGCCCAGACGGTCACGCAGGACCTCTAGAAAGCGCCTGGCTACCTCGACATGCTCGCGGAGGCAGCGCTGCTGCTCCGCCTGTGCTGGCGGCAGTGCTGCAATGGATGGGAGCTCGCGCAGCGCCGCTGGAAGGTCAATGCTTTCTTGCTGGACGGCTCTGCCGATTGCCGAGGCGCTGCTCCGGCCCTCTGCGCTCAGTGGCTGCTTTGTCTCATGGAGATGCCCGGACTGCTTTTTTTGGTCCTGCGAAGGTGGAGTTGACATTGGATGCCCTCGAGTCGCGCCTGCAGTGCTCGATATGTATGTGCTTTTTGGAAAGTTTATCGAGTAGACTAGCACAACGGGACGACTGAATGCCAGAGGCCATTGCGTTGGATACCTGACTGTTCGTTTACTCAGCTGACCGATATGCACCCTCGCTGAGGGCTAGGGCGCAGTAGCGAGCCCATAGCATCATGCTCCAGGTCCGCTGGTCCCAGGACAGCGGCAGTTGCTGGACTTCTTCAAGGAAGCGCCCGTAAGTAAGCACATGGAAGGAGTCAGGCCCATCGACCAGGAGTGCATTGAACGCGTCGCCAGTAGCGATGGCGCTCGCATCGCCGCCGTGACAAAATAGCCCCGTCATACGGAACGCGTATTCGCCACGCTGGAACAGGTGCTCGGCGATCAGCTGGTTCCGGAAGAGCTGGTTGAAGCGGGGCGCGATGCAGGTTTCGTAGTCGGCCCTAAAGACGCCACTCGCCCTGGCAATCTCACGGTATTCGACGTTGTCGTAGACGGTTGGCGAGAATGTTTCCGTGAACTTGCATTCGAGCCCGAGCAGGCCGGTCCGGCCTTGCGACTCCACGACCAACGCCACGTCGAAGGCCGAGTTGTCGATCCACGGCCGGGGGGCGAATTCGAAGCGCACATCGAGCACTTCATCGATGCCGGGAACCAGCCTGCGCATCAGCTGCGAGGCCAGGGCGAGGTCCTGCTGCAGGTTGCCGAAGAAGTTGAAGACCAGCGGTTGGCTTGACAGTAGGTTGTTGTAGAGTCGCCGCTCGTCGATGATGCCGGCCGCCTTGCCTTGGGCCCTGCGCTCACCCAGGGTTCGCTCGACGGCTGCACGTGCGCCGTCGCCAATCAAGTTCTTCAGGCTGTCCGATCCGCCCGAGATGACGTTGCACACCGATTCCCCTTGGCGCAGCGGGTGCGGGCCCTCTGGCTCGCCGAGCACGAATGCGCGCCACCATCCCTGGTGGAAGCGCAGCCGAGCCTTGTCCTTTTGCTCGGAGGGCAGTGTGCCGATATGCTGTCGCAGTTTCATTGGCGTTGACATGGCATCAAGTACACTCGTCGTTCAGCTGCCTGATTGCCGGCGCAGGCGTGCCAGCGCGTCGTCCAAGCTAGCGTCGAGTGCCGGCAGGGCGCTTTCATCTGCATCCAATCCGCGTTCCGAGGCCCGCAGCGCGGTGCGGGCCTCCGTTGCATCGATCACGCGCTGTAGGCATGCGCGTGCATCGGAGTACCCCTGGGCGATCCACGAGGGAATCTTGTGCTGGTCGAAGCCCAGCAAGTCGCTGTAGCTCCCGTCGCGCGAGATCGGTACCTGGGGGCGGATTTCGATGACGTTTGCATCCGGGAAGGCGTGCCGGCTCCACAAGCTGCCGTCCGAGAGGTGCGTGACGATCACGTTGCGGATCCCAGCTTCCAGTAGTGGTGTGATCGGGGTGTTGCCCTGCGATGTCATCCAACCTCCCAGGCCACCATCGGTATAGGTCTTGTCTCCAATCCGGCGTCCTGCGAACAGCACTGGGATTGCCGCGGACGCGAGCAGTGCGTCACGCTGCTGCTCCGGTGCCAGTGACTGGACATGGAAAAATTCCGACGGTCTGGTATCGCGCAAGCCGAGTTCGGCGGCGATTGCCGCCAACAGGCCTCCTGGTGCGTTCTGGCTCTCGAATGCCGAGATGTATAGTGGCAAGCCCTGCTGCAACGCCTGCGGGTCCAGGTAGCGGTTCATGAGCTCATGCAGCGGCCCGGACGAGAGCAGGCCCTCGCTCAAGTATTGGAGGAATTCGGTGGATAGGGGCAGCCCGATTGCCCTGGAAAGGCTTTCGATGTAGACGTCGAGGTTGCCGAAGGAAAGAGTCATGCCGCCGGCCATTGCCAGTTTCAGGTAAGCCGGCAGGTTGTGGCGTAGCGGCGGCTCCGATGCCAGCGTATTCCATAACTCTTCCAGCCGTGCCGCTCCTTCTGCAAGGGACGGGGCGGACGCGACGACCGCGCCGTTCAGCGCGCCGATGCTGGCGCCAGCTACGGCATCGACCTGCGTTCCCATCTCGGCCAATGCCTTGACCACGCCTACCTGGTAGGCGCCTTTGGCACCCCCGCCGGACAGCACTAGACCCACGCGTGGGCGACTCATGCTTCCCCTCCGTCGAACACTTCCGCCACCAAGGCATCTGCCATTCTCTCCGCCGAGCAACGGCGTGGCAACAGCATTGGCAGGTCGCCTGGCAGGTTGGCCGCGGCAAACACGAAAGGTGCCCGGTCGACGGCTGCCCAGTCTCCTAGGTAGGCAAGGCCATCCCGCACCTCCGCGGCCGGCGTAGCGTCGCTTTCGCCATGCGCGAGCCAGTATGTGGTATCGATGCGGGTGTTGCCACTTACCCGGGCATCGGCTGCCAGCTGGCCCAGCACACGGTGGCGCAACAACTCGAGGTGCGTAGAGCGCTTCGGCGCGGCCGTGTTGCGGTAGAAGTCGCCAAACGCGCCCCAGCGCAGCTCTTCCAGCGCCGCATAGCAGCGGCTTGCGGGCGAGAGGTGCACGAACACTCCAGCCTGCCACTTGCTCAGCACGAGGTCCAGGTGAACTCCGGCGCGCTGGACCATGTCGATCCGCGCCAACTCCTCGGAAAAGCCGTCGACCCTCCGGGCCAGGTCCCGCTCAAGACGCTGCAACTGCTCCCGGGTATCCGCGCCATGCAGGGCCACCTCGGTAAGCGCACCCTGCAGCATGATGACGCGCTGCTTGACCTGGCTGATCGCAAGGTTGCTCTTGGCGAGCGAGCCGGTCAGTTCGGTAAGCCAGGCCAGCGAGCCAGCGACGCCATCGGCAAGACTGGCATTGATCCCGGTTTGGCGCCGCTGCGCCTTACCGGTGAAGCTGTCGCATAGGCGGTCGAACATCTCGCTGCGCAGGCGCTGCTGGGCAATGTGGTCCCGGCTGACGTCGATGCCGTTGGCGAAATCGACGACGAACTTCTCGGGTATCGCTCCGAGCACGTCGAGCAGTGCCGAACCGTTGGACGTCGCGCCGCTCATGCTGCGGCTCCTTGCGCAGCCAGGCTGTCGTCGACATCTTGTTTGAGGCCGCTGCTGTCTTCCTGGATTCCTGGGATGTTTCGCTTCAGCTCCCCGAGGCGCAGCAGCAGTTCCTCCTGCTCGTCCCTGGTGCGGTTGACGTCTTGCAGCCCCTGCAGCAGGTCGCCACGGATGTGCTCGACGGTTTCCTTGAACTGGCGGAAGAACTCATCGATGCCTTTCTGCAGAGGGGCCCGGATCTTCTCGGCGAGGGCATCGTCCAGACCGTCGAAGACTGCATTGATGTCTTCGTTGATGGATTCCCTGATGGCACGGCTGTCGATCTGGTACACCGCGACATCCTCCGTGTAATCTTCCCAACCCCAGTCATCAGTATCGAACAAGCTGCAGATAGAGCCCCAGATCCCACTTTTTCGGCGGCGCCTGCTACGCTGTTCGGTTTTCTCGTCGATCAGGTCGCTCAGAAGTTGGGCGCCGCTGGTCGGTAGCGAGAGGACGGCGGCGGGAGGGATGTCAAGTCGCAGCTCGAAGCCGTCGTCTTTCAACCGGTTGTGCATCTCGTCGATGATCCGCTTGGCGCGCGCCAGGACGTTCTCGCTGAAGTTCTGCTGGAACGCGGCGAGTACCTTGGACATGGTGTCCGTCATGCTCGTTTCGCCGTCCTGGATGATCCGGTTCAGCGCTTTCTGCACGGCGTGCAGCTTCTGCTCCGCCTCAGTGCGTGACGAGAACGTCATGACCGGATTTTCTGGATCAAAGTGCGGGGTGTCAGAGCGTTCATGAACACCAATGGGGACGCGAAAAGCGGACGCGAGCCAACCGAATATCGAGCTCGTTTGCACGCTGACGGCCTCGACCTTGCGTTCGGCCGCTGCCAGTACCTGTTCCTCCTTCTTGCGCTCATCGAAGATCACTTCAATTTCGGTGCTTACCTGGCTCTTCACGCGCTTGAACATTTCGTCTGAATGCTTCTTCAATTCCTTCAGGGTGGTCTTCGCTTCCTTGCGTGCTACCGCTTCGCTGTCCCCGACGTGGTCAATGTCGCGCTTGAGCGCCTCGATCTGTTGCTGTAGTTCGAGGGAGCTTTTGCCCAGCGCCGTCTCGCGGGTGTTGAAGAAGTTCGCGAGACGGTTGGCGGTGTCTAGAAGTTTTGCCGCCGCCGAGCTCAACGACAGGATCGCGGCGCGTCCTTGGGCAAAAAGAATGACGTTATTAACCGGTGCCGCGAACCGGGACGACTCCCACAGCTCATCGGCTCCTTCCCGCACCTGCTCCGCGTCCTCGATCCACTTTTTCCAGCTCCGGCCTAACGCCGCTTCGCCAAAGTCCTCGACCCAAGGGTGTTGCTCGGCGGCCGGCAAGGATTGGTGCAGCGCCAAAGCAGTGCGCGCCCGGTTCGCCAAGTAGGCCGAGCGCGAAGACACTGGATAAATGTTGTCGAAACCGATGCGGCCCTGCGTCAGCGTATCGGCGACGAAACGCCTGATTTCCTCGGCCGAGTCGCTGTTGCGGTCGGCTTGGTCGAATTTGTTAACCAATGCGTACATGCGCCCTTCTGCGACATTGGCGATCTCCTTCAGTTCGGACTGGATCTGCGCGTCCGCCTCCGACTTCAGTTGGGTATAGTCGAGCACAGCCAGCACCACTGAAGCCTTCGCGAGCTGCTCGCTGAGCATCTTGCGCAGGTGCGGCTGTCCGGCCTCATTGGGACCTGGGGTGTCTAGCAGGGTCAGCATTCCTTGGGCATGCTCAGTGGTGCCGCGCAGGTGCGCGAATTCGACCGCGATGACGGGAATTTCATGGATCTCGTCGTAGTCGGCGAAAGGGAAGGGCACATCCAGTTCGGCGCTGAGCCGGACGAGGTCGTTCAGCATGCGGAGGAAGCCGAAAATTTGCTCGGCGCCGTGGTATCCCGTAGCTATCGCCGTGCCGCTCATGATGAGCCGCAGGAGGGCGGCCATGTCCTTGTCGCGGCCGAGACGATTGACACGCGCCCGGTTGTCCGAGCGATCGGACGCAACCCGCAGCTGTTCCACTAAGCGCTCGACCGGGACGCTGTTAGAGAACCGTAGTATTGGCTCGATCTGGCCTGGTGTATGCCTGATCAGGGTAGGGATCGCCGTCATTGGCCGGTTTCGATTCGGCAGCACCTCGGTGCCCACGATTGCGTTGATCGTGGTCGACTTGCCTGCCTTCATCGTCCCGACCACCGCGATCACGAGCTCCAGCTGCTGCAGCTTGGCGTGCTCGCCTTGCAACGTCTCCAGGTCGAGCCGCGTCTGTTCCAGCGTGAAGGTTCCTCGCGTTGCATTGCCGGGTTCGCCCAGCACGCCCGGTTGGTCCAGCATTTTCTCGAGGATGTCGCGCTCCAGGGCGATCAGGCGTTGGGCTTCTTCTTGAAGCACCGTGATATTACGAGTGTGCATGGGTTGGGGGTCGATATTTGGTTGAGGTCGAGAGATAGCGCAGCAAGCATCCTGCTGGTCGATTTTGCCCTGAGGTTTCTTTCGTTGCACTATGGCGAAAATACGGCGTAGCTATAGATATTTTGTTAGTTTGGTAATTATGCGCTCGAAGTTTCCTGTTTGAAAAGTATTGGCAGATGGAAATTCCCTAATTCGCAACGAAATATATGGCAGAGATTCAGCGACCGTATTGCAATGTTCCAATAGCAGTGCTTACGTCAGCGCGCCGGGCCGGATGTGTAGACGACAGGCCCTTTTTTAAGCTACGTCGATGTGCATGACTGGAGCTCATGTCGAACCTTCGGTTCAAGGGTGGGCGCCCGTCAGCGCGTATGGTCGAACTGCCTTAAGCACGCCTGTGCAACGAGCGCAGCGTTCTGAGTGGATTCAATTTCTTGTTGACAACATTTCTTTAGCCTGCCATCGTTGATTGACAGCGGCTCGAATGCCAAGCAAGCCTGCCTTCCTGATCGAATATGCGTCCCCTAGTCAGTGACTGCCAGGCTTGGTAAATGGGGCGGGAATCAAGAGGACGTCCTTGCGCAAGGAATCGCCTGGCATTCTTCGCCGGAGTATTTCGACGCATGCGTAAAGCACAGGAATTGAAGAAAATCTAGAAATGACAAGACATCACGCCCGCCGGGCAATCATCGTGCTGGAAGCCCCATGGGAGCTGGACGACAAGGATGCCAACCGCTCCAGTGTGCTGCCCTTTATCGAGGGAGTTGCCAAGTTCGCCGGCGACATGGAGGTACTGCATGCCAACTTCTATGACAAGTCGAGCTTCAAGTACGCGCTGAAGTGCCTGTGCAAGACCCGTTACCAGAACGCCATTGTCTATATCGCCGCGCATGGGGGCAGGGGAAAGTCGGCAAGGTTCCGTTGTCCGATCTATTGAGAGAAATCGCCGAGGTATCCGAGGGCTGCAATATCACGGGGGTACTGCTCGGATCCTGTTATGGCGGCGAATGCACGCAGACCATGGAAGACGGTATCCAGGCAAGCAATATGCGGTGGTGCGTCGGGTATGCATCCGGCGCATGGTGGCTGGAGGGAACCCTGGTCGATTGTTCGATCCTGGCGCGGATGGCAAGGGCCCGGAAATCGAGCTTTCGTAGCGCAGACAAACTGATTTCGCACTTTGCCGATGCGATTGCCCAGTTTGCTCCGACATACCCCATCGGTGCGGATGCGGAAGACGAGGGCGTTGCCTTGCAGGACTCCCTGCAGTTCGTGGTCCAGGCAGATGGCAAGGGACAAAAAGCGCGCAATGTAAGCGCCGAGGTATTCGACGGGCGGGAAGGTTTCTCCTCGATGAAGACGACGAGGAGGATGGCGAAGACGAGTGATGAAGCCTGCCGGTATCACCGTGCGGACTGATCCTCATTCTGCACGCATAGTCCCTTACACAGATAGCCACTATGCTGGAAAAAATCTTTGCTCTGGAACCATCGATTCCGGTTCCGCGACAGGACTCGTATATTGAGTCCTATCCTTACCTTTGTTCGCACTTTTCCACCAAGACCGTCATCCACCCTGAGGACGTGGTGCTGGGCGCGCACATGGTCTACGGGTGGATGCCGACGGTGCTAGGACTGGACATGGGCGCTGCGCGCGGCTTCTCGCTACGGCAGGCTGCGGATCTCCTGACCGCTGCGAAACGCCGCGACCTGGATAAAGCAGAACTGGCGTCGCTGAAAGGGCTCGTCAACAATTCGATTGTAGGCGCGTCCAAGCTTCTCCATTTCGTCGAGCCTGCGCGCTACCCGATCTGGGACTCGCGCATCTATTCGTTCCGCCATCGCAGGCAAGGCCATGCTCACCAGGTGAACAATGTCGATGCCTACCTGAGCTACCGTGGGGAACTCATGGCCCTGATGGCGGATGCTCGCTTCCCGGCATTCCATGCAGCCGTTAACGCCAAGGTCGGCTACCCGGTGACGGGGCCGCGTGCGCTCGAGCTGATGATGTTCTTGGCGGCGCGCATTGCAGACTAGGGGCCGAAGATGCCCGAAACACTTACACCCTGATTGGACTGTTCATGAATGCATGCCATGACCGTTGCAGCGACGTTTCTGTCGAGGTGATGGGCTTTGCCGAATTATGTAAGCAAGCCTACAGCCTGAAGCTCGATCACTACCAGCGCCCTTACGTCTGGGGACGGAAGAAGGTCCAGCAGTTGCTGGCCGACCTTTCCAAATTCAGCGCCCAGGACAAGGAGCAGGAATACTATCTCGGCACCGTGCTGCTGCACCGGGACGATACGCGCAAGGCCTATTTCGTGATCGACGGCCAGCAGCGTCTTAGCTCGCTCGCCGTTCTGTTCTATTTTCTCGACGGCGCGCTGCCGCAGGGGCTCGAATTCCATTACCGCTCGCCGCTTTCGGTTGAGAACCTGCTCCAGGCGCAGAAGGTGGTCGCCGACGCGGCACCCTTGGAATTCGACTCCTCGATCTTTTCGCGCCTGCGCTTTACGGTGATCACGGTCGACCACGAGGACCTGGCGTTCACGTTTTTCGACACGCAGAACAACCGCGGCGTGCCGCTGGGGGCGACCGACCTGCTGAAGGCGTATCACCTGCGGGCGATCAACGATGGCGACAGCGCCCAGGTCGAGCGCGTGCAACACCACTGTGCGCGGCGCTGGGAAGCCGTGCAGGTAGCCGGCCCGCAAAGCGGTAAACAGCACCGGGATTTCGCTCCCGAGCTGTTCCAGCACTTCCTGTGGCGCGCCCGTAACTGGTGTGGCCAAAAGCGCATCGAGCGCGAGGACCACGACGGCATTCTCGCTACCTTCCAGGAGCAGAGCGTGCGCGCCGAGGGGATCGACAACCTGCCGCTGTATCCCGGTCACAGTAACCAGCTTGCCAGCCGACTGAGCCTGCCACATGGCGATGACTACCGTCTCGACATCAAGCCAGTGCACGTCAGCGCTAGCGCGGCTGGCCTTCCGTTCTCGCTGCGCCAGCCGATCCACGAGGGCCTGGGCTTCTTCCTCTACGCGCAAAAATACGCAGCGCTGCTCGACGAGGTCCTGCACGGTCCCGCTCCGGACGAGGAAGTGGAGCGGTTCAGGAAATTCTACCGGAGCGTGGTCGGCAGCAATTCGCACTACCTGCGCGAGCTGTTCAACCTCGCCCTGCTGATGTACGTGGACCGCTTCGGCTACGAGCGCCTGCTGGAGTTTGCGCAGCAGATCGAGCTTGTATTGGGCGGATTGCGCCTAGCTAAGCAGTACATTTTCAAGGAGGCTCCGCTCAAGTACCTGAGGGACGCCGATCACAACCTGCTCGACGTGATCTCGGGCGCCTATCGTCCGCAAGATGTGATGGACTTCCTGGAGGGGGAGCTGGCGCGTAGCGATGGCTACAGCGCGGCCGGCATCACCGAGATCCGGAAGAACGGCGAGCACCGTGTACAAGGTGCCTACCTGCAGGCCGTGCAGGACTATTACCGCAAGGCGCAGGAACTACCTGCCGGCATCGGATCCTGGCTGGCCGCCCTCGGCCTGAACGACAAGTGAGAACGACAAATGCACAAATCCACGCGCATCACAATTGAGCAGGTGATCGGGCAGCGCTTGCTGTTCAATATTCCGATCTACCAGCGCCTGTACGTCTGGGGCAGCGATCAGGTCAAGGTCCTGCTCGACGACTTGGTGGCAGCGTGCGAGGCAGAGAAGGACTTCTACCTTGGTGGAACCCTCGTTATCGAGCAGAACAGGAGTGCCGGCGAACTGCCGCTGCTCGACCTGATCGACGGCCAGCAGCGCTTCACCACCCTCTGGCTTCTCAGCATCGCACTAGGGCGCCTGGCGGCGAAGCGAGGCAGGGACGAGACCAACTATCTCGCTGATTTTCGCCATGTGGCCCGCGACGGTCGTCTGGAGCCGCGCATCCGGTTCGCGATACGCCCCGAGGTGAGTGGCTTCTTCGATGCATTGCTGGCCGGCAGCCAGGTGCCCGACGTCGCCGCCGCTGCGTCCCTGAGCCGTGCAATCACGGAGATCGAAGGGTATGTCGACGATCACGCCGAGCTTTCGTTGACCCGGTTCAGTGCCTTCATCCGCAGCCGGGTGCAGATGGTATTGACCAGGGTGCCGGCGCAGACCGACCTGAACCGGCTGTTCGAGGTGATCAACAACCGCGGCGTCCAGCTGCAGCACCACGAGATCCTCAAGGCACGCCTGTTGGCCAACCTGACCACGGGCCGCCGGCGCGAGGTCTACGGGCAGCTTTGGGATGCGTGCTCCCACATGAACGACTACGTCGAGAAGAACCTGCGTACGGCCGCGGGCCTGAAGCTGGCGCCGCTGTACGAGGGTGCGGACGCAGGAGCGGATACCGAAGCCCTAGCCGATCCGGCCAGCGTGCGCGAAGCCCTGGAACGCCTCGCCGCGGACCGCGAGGAACAGGTCCTGTCGCTCGACGCGATCCTGCGCGGCGAGGTGAAGAACGAGAAGCGCAAGCCAGGGGCGAACGCGGATGAGGACTACGAGGCCGACGCGGTGCGCAGTATTATCACGTTCCCGATGCTGCTTCAGCATGTGCTGCGGATCTTCCTCCATCGCCGCGGCCAGCCGGACATCGACAAGATCCTCGACAAGGATCTGCTACAGGTCTTCCAGGCGCACTGGCTCGACACCACGGCATCGCCCGAGGAGCGGGAAGCTGAGGTCATGGCGTTCATCGATCTTCTGTGGCGATCCCGCTACCTGTTCGACAAGCACGTGATCAAGTGGATCAAGGATGAGGAAGAAGAAATCCACGGCATCCGGCGGCTGCGGATCAACACCAGCGGCAACTCCCGGAGCCTGGTTCGTGACAGCCGCGACGTTGAGCCGGCGTTTGCCATGCTGCAGAGTATGCTCTATCACTCGCAGCAACTGACGACGCACTACTGGCTGACACCCCTGCTGAATTACCTGATCGATAAAGGGGGCGCGCATGCTCACGCCTACTTGAAGTACCTCGATCATCACCTGCTGTGCAGTACAAGTGAAGAGCCGCTGATCAGGCGTACCCGCCGTTTCGTGGAGCAGCCCTGGTACGACGGGTTCGAACTACGCGATATGGCGGACTGCCTGAGCGGGAACGCCGGTACCCGGTTTGCGCATTACTGGTTCTACAAACTCGAATACATTCTGTGGGAGCGATATCGCCAAGAGGAGGGCGATGCCTGGCTAGCGTTTCGGATGACCGCCAAGAATTCGGTCGAGCATGTGTCGCCGCAACATGCCGAAGTCTTCGACTCCAACAAGGTCAGTAAGGATGTGCTGGACACGTTCGGCAACCTGGCACTTGTCTCGCGAGGTGTCAACTCGGAATACGGTAACAAGCCCTACGTCGAAAAGCGCGCGCGCTTCCAGGAACGTAACGCGCTCCGCGCGGACTCGCTCAAGCTGGCGCTCATCTACAAAAACGAACACTGGAACGACGTACGGGCAGGCCAGCATCATGCGCAAATGATAGCCGAGTACAAAACCTATGAGGCTAGCGTGCGAGCTATCGCGGATCGGTTCGGGTGTTATAAGACTTAGCGCATAAGAAATGGTCAGCCTGCTTCACGGTGCCGGTAGTGCTAGTAGGAATGGTTCGACAAATGAACTAATTATGGATGAGCAAAAACCAATAGCGGGATACGCGCGCGTTGCAGTAGAAGCAGCACGGCTATCAGTGGAGGAGATGGATCCCATCAAGGCGTGGGAAGCTAGGGCAGTCGACGTATTTGCGGGAAGGCCAGCGGCGATTGTGAAGGGGTGCCCGAAGTCGGCGTTCCTCGGCTTGGCTAGCGCTGGCATGATAAAGGGTGTGCCTTCTGGCGTCTATAGTAGGTCGGTCGATAACCGCCGCTATGCGGAAGGCGCAGTCCAGCTTTTGTTCGAGGACGCGTCATGGGCCACTAGGCCTACTACTCTATGGAGTACGGTGGCGGAGCAGGCGGCTAGCAAGCGCCACAACGGCCAGATGGATGTTGTGCTTGCTCTTTGGCAAGCTGGTCTGTTGCAAACACCTTGAACGAGCCTGGCTGATCAGTTTGGGGGCTCTTTTGGGGGCCTTTGCAGAGGCTCCGCTGAAAAAAGCTAGATAGAATGCCGTCTAGCGGGCTAATTATGGTTCCCACCGTCTCCGCCAGATTATCGTCCCTGGATGTTCAGGGACATCAAAGAACCCGCTCTCCTCATAGGACAGCGGGTTTTTTTTCGTCCTATACTGGTTCGGACTGTCCCGGTAGAGCCAGCAGCATTGGGGGCAGCTTTGGGGGCACACTGCCCCATAACCCGACCACATGCCCCCCAAAATGCCAAAACGCGTTCCTCCGTTGACGCAGTTGCAGATCAAGGCCGCGAAGCCCCGGGAGAAGTCTTACAAGCTTGCTGACGGCGGCGGCCTGTATGTCGAGGTAATGCCGACGGGAGGCAAGCTGTGGCGTATGAAGTATCGCCAGCAGCACGGCAAGGAGAACCGGCTGAGCTTCGGCAGCTATCCCGAAGTGTCGCTGGCCGACGCGCGGGCAAAACGCGACGTGGCGCGCGAGTTGCTTGCAGGGGGCAAGGATCCGGGGCGCATCCGCACCGA
>Ga0265780_10006163_pt1 | contig 14954 bp, 16 predicted proteins | sample P1T30metagenome_FD_192432 | JGI IMG/M metagenome (GOLD analysis project Ga0265780, IMG submission 192432) | Plant litter microbial communities from East Loma Ridge, Irvine, California - P1 T30 | ecosystem: Environmental > Terrestrial > Plant litter > Unclassified | place: USA: California... | reverse complement strand
CTTCGTCTTTCATTCTGTTGCGTTGTTGTCGCAACAGGCAGGCATTATAGAGATTCTATTCTGTACGTCAAGGATGCCACGAAACAAATTAAATCGCCCCCGCCTTCTCCTTGATCAGGGGCCAGGCGCGGCGCAGATAGTAGAACATCGACCACACCGTCAGCACGCCCGCCACCCACAACAGGTACTCGCCCCAGAAGTGAATGTCGATGCCGAACAGGCGGTCATGGAACAGCAGCATCGGGATCGCCGTCATCTGGGCAGCGGTCTTGATCTTGCCGATCGAGCTCACCGCCACCGAGCGGGTGGCGCCGATCTGGGCCATCCACTCGCGCAGCGCCGAGATGGTGATCTCGCGGCCGATGATGATGCCGGCGATGATCGCGTCCACCCGGTCGAGCTGGACCAGCACCAGCAGCGCGCCGGCCACCATCAGCTTGTCCGCGACCGGGTCGAGGAAGGCGCCGAAGGCCGAGGTTTCGTTCCAGCGGCGTGCCAGGAAACCGTCGAACCAGTCGGTGATGGCGGCGACGATGAACACGGCCGTGGCTGCCAGGTTTCGTTCCGGCAGCGTCATCCAGTCAGTGGGAAGATAGAACAGTCCGACAACGAGGGGAATGAGCGCGACGCGTAACCAGGTCAGGAGAATCGGTATATTGAAGGGCATGGGAGAGCTGATTACCGTGGAAAATGCTTGGCCGTTAGTCTACATGGGTATGCTGGTTTGGGCCAGTTGACTCATCTGTATATCACGGAATGGGATCGCTGCAGGCTCAACGGTTAGCCAGCGATGCGGGTTGACGGGGCCGCGCGGGTTTCCGCCCGCGCGTTCGCCCGCTCTCAGTGCAGCTGCTTGTAGATTTCTTCCGCCAGCGCGCTCGAGATGCCCTCGACCGTCATCAGGTCCTCGACGCTGGCATCGACCACCCCTCGCAGTCCGCCAAAGCGCGCCAGCAGGCGCTGCCGGCGCTTGGCGCCGATGCCTTCGATCTCTTCCAGGCGCGAGGCCTGGCGCGCCTTGGCGCGCTTGGCGCGCATGCCGGTGATGGCGAAGCGGTGCGCCTCGTCGCGGATCAGGGCCACCAGCATCAGCGCCGCCGATTCCTTGCCCAGCTCCTGCGCCGGCCGGCCATCGGCAAAGATCAGCGTCTCCAGGCCCACGCGCCGGCCCTCGCCCTTGGCCACGCCGACGATCATCGAGATGTCCAGCCCGAGCTCGGTAAATACCTGGCGCGCCATCTCGACCTGCCCCTTGCCGCCGTCGACCAGCACGATGTCGGGCATCACGCCCTCGCCGCCCGCCACCTTCTCATAGCGGCGCGTCAAGACCTGGCGCATGGCCGCATAGTCGTCGCCCGGGGTGATCCCGTTGATGTTGAAGCGGCGGTATTCGCTGTTCTGCATCGCATGATGGTGGAACACCACGCACGACGCCTGGGTCGCCTCGCCCGCCGTGTGGCTGATATCGAAGCATTCGATGCGCAGCGCGTCCAGGTCTTCGCTGTCGAGCTGCAGGGTGTCGGCCAGCGCGCGCGTGCGCGCCTGCTGCGAACCCTGCTCGGACAGCAGGCGCGCCAGCGCGATCTCGGCGCCCTTGCACGCCATCTCGAGCCACTGGCGGCGCTGGCCGCCCGGCTGCAGCACCAGGTTGATGCGGTGGCCGCACTGCTCGCTCAAGGCCACGATCAGCTCCGGCTGGTCGAACTCGACGTTCATGATGAGCGTGCCGGGGATGAACTGGCCCGCATAGTGCTGGGCCAGGAAGGCGCACAGCACCTCGACTTCGATCGGGCACTCGCCCAGCGACTCGCCGACATGGCTCGGGAAATAGGCCCGGTCGCCCAGGTGACGCCCGCCGCGCACCATGGCCAGGTTGACGCAGGCGCGACCGCCCTGCACCACCACGGCGATGACGTCGACGTCGGCGTCGCCCACCGTTTCCATGCTCTGCGCGTGCAGCACTTTCGACAGCGCCTGGATCTGGTTGCGCACCGACGCTGCCTGCTCGAACTTCAGGTCCATCGCGTACGACTGCATCTTGTTCTCGAGGTCGGCCATCACCTCGCTCTGCCGTCCGCGCAGGAAGCGCGCGGCATTGTCGACGTCGGCCTTGTACTCGTCCGGCGCGATCAGTTTGACGCACGGCGCGCTGCAGCGGCCGATCTGGTGCAGCAGGCACGGCCGAGTGCGGTTGGCGTAGACGCTGTCCTCGCAGGTGCGCAGCATGAACACGCGCTGCAGCAGCTGGATCGATTCCTTGGCCGCCCAGGCGCTCGGGAAAGGTCCGAAGTACTGGTTCTTCTTGTCCAGCGCGCCGCGGTAATACGCCATGCGCGGGGCTTCGCCGCCCGTGATCTTGATGTACGGGTAGCTCTTGTCGTCCCGGAACAGGATGTTGTAGCGCGGCTTGAGCGTCTTGATCAGGTTGTTTTCCAGGATCAGCGCTTCGGCCTCACTGCTCACCACGGTCGTTTCCAGGCGCGCGATCTGCGACACCATCATCGCGATGCGCGGACTCGACAGGTTCTTCTGGAAGTAGCTCGAGACGCGATTCTTGAGGTTGCGCGCCTTGCCCACGTACAGCACATTGTTCGCGGCGTCGAAATAGCGGTAGACGCCCGGCAGGCCGGGCAGGCGGTTGACCTCGGCCACCACCTGCGCGCGCACGTCCGCCTCCACCTTCGGGCTCAGTGCGCTGTTGGCGTCGGCGCGCGACTGTTCGCGCGCTTCCACCAGGCGTTCGCGGCCGAGCCGGGCCGCCAGTTCGGGGGCGAGATCGACCGAGGGATTGCTTGCTGCGGTTTTTGCTTCGGACATTACTCTGCCAATGATGGTGATGCCAATGGCGCCTGGGTCACGATCACGAAGGCGACGCCGTAGTCGGCCTCGTCGCTGATCGTCACCTGGGCGCTGAGCCGGTTCTGGCGCATGAATTCTTCCAGGGCGCCGCTGCAGACGATCACCGGCTTGCCGCTCGGATCGTTCAGCATCTGCGCCGAGCGCCACGTCATCGGCATGCGAAGCCCCGTGCCGATGGCCTTCGAGAACGCTTCCTTGGCCGAGAACCTGGTGGCCAGGAAGCGCAGGCCGCGCACCGCGTTCTTGCTGCTCCTGGCGTGGTATTTGGCCAGCTCTTGCGGGCCGAGGATCTTCTCGGCGAAGCGCGGGCCGCTGCGCGCGAGCGCCGCCTCGACACGCGAGATCTGGACGATGTCGGTGCCGATTCCGTAGATCATCTCACGCACCTTCCCGTTGTGCTGTTCCGTAGTCCACGCCAAGGCGCGCGGCGACCATGATCGCCTTCATCTCGCGCACCGCGTTCTCCCAGCCGGCGAACAGCGCGTGGCCGACGATCGCATGGCCGATGTTCAGCTCGTGCAGGTCGGGAATCGCCGCGATCGCCTGGACGTTGGTGTAGTGCAGGCCGTGGCCGGCATTCACGCGCAGGCCGCGCCTGGCGCCCTCGTGCACGCCCTGCCTGATACGCTCGAGCTCATGCGCGACCTCGCCGTCCGCCGCTTCGGCATAGCGCCCCGTGTGCAGCTCGATCACGGTGGCGCCGACGCTGGCCGCGGCCTCGATCTGGCGCGCATCGGCGTCGATGAACAGCGATACCCGGATGCCCTCGCCTTTCAGCTGCGCCACCGCCGCCTCGACCTCGTTGTAATAGCGCATCACGTCGAGGCCGCCCTCGGTCGTGACCTCCTCGCGCCGCTCGGGCACCAGGCACACGTCCTGCGGCTTCACGCGGCAGGCAAAATCGATCATCTCGCGCGTGACCGCCGCTTCCAGGTTCATGCGCGTCGCGAGCAGCGGGCGCAGCGCCAGCACGTCGGCGTCGCGGATGTGGCGGCGGTCTTCGCGCAGGTGCAGCGTGATCAGGTCGGCGCCGGCCTGCTCGGCCAGCAGCGCGGCGCGCAGCGGGTCCGGGTACGACGTGCCGCGCGCATTGCGCACGGTGGCGATGTGATCGATGTTCACGCCCAGGTCGATCACCTGGCCGGCGGGTTGCAGGTAGCTCATGTTCTCTATTCTTACAGTTGCATCAGGTCGATCAAAATCTGGCGCGTATTGAGCGGCTGGCCGCCCAGGTGGTGCGCCAGCAGGAAACGCATCAATTGCTTGCTCTGCGCCTGGGTCGCTGGAGCAGTATAGTCCTCGCGCTCCATGTCCAGCAGCGTCTGGCCCAGCACCACGGGCCAGACCTCGCCGGCGCCCGCCTCGCGCGCGCCGCGCTCGGGGTCCACCACATAGTCCCGCCCGGGCTCGACCCGGCCGCGGGTCGTGATGCTGCGGCCCAGGTCGGCTGCGACCCCTGTTTCCTTAAGTAAGGCCCGTTCGAATTTTCGCAAGACGATTTGTGCCGGTTCGCCGTGGGCAAGCTGGTTCAATGTCGAGACGTAGTGATCGAACAAGGCCGGGTGGCGGTCATCGCGCGCCAGCAGCTTGACCAGGAGTTCGTTCAGATAAAAGCCGCACAGCAGCGCGGTGCGTTCCAACGGCAGCATGCCGCCCACCCAGTCGGCGTCGATCAGCGTGCGCAGTTCGGACTTGCCGCTCCACGACACCGACAGCGGCTGGAAGGTCTGCAGCACGCCGCGCAGCTTGGAAAACGGCCGCTTGGCGCCCTTGGCCACCAGGCCCACCCGGCCATGCTCGCGGGTGAACATGTCGATAATGAGGCTGGTTTCTTTATACGGATAGCTGTGCAGCACGAAGCCGGGTTGGCCGAGCACGCGGCCTTCGCGCCCGGCCGCGCGGGCGGGCGCCCGCGGGCGCTTGGCTGCCGCCGGCTCGGCCTGCTCAGGCAGGTCGTCGAGATCGTCGTGGCTGGGCATGCGCGGCGGCACTGGCTCCGGCTTACTCGTAGCCGTAGGCGCGCAGGCCCGCTTCGTTATCGGCCCAGCCGGATTTGACCTTGACCCAGATCTCCAGGTAGATCGGGCCGCCGAACAGCTTTTCCATGTCGAGGCGCGATTGCGTCGAAATCTCTTTCAAGCGGGCGCCCTTGTTACCGATGATCATCGATTTATGGGTGTCGCGCTCGACCAGGATCGCGGCAAAGATGCGGCGCAGATTGCCTTCCTGCTCGAACTGCTCGATCAGCACGGTACTGGTGTAGGGCAATTCGTCCCCCAGCAGGCGGAACACTTTTTCGCGCACGATCTCGGCCGCCAGGAACTTCTCGCTGCGGTCGGTGATGTCGTCCGGGCCGAACACGGGCGGATTTTCGGGCAGGTGGCGCTTGATCTCGGCCTCGAGGGCGTCGACCTGGAAGCGCAGCTTGGCCGACACCGGCACCACGGCGGCGAACGGATGCATGGCGGCGATCTTCTGCGCGAACGGCATCAGCACCGCCTTGTCCTTCACCCGGTCCGACTTGTTGATCACCAGGATCACCGGCACATTCTTGGGCAGCATCTCCAGCACCTGCTGGTCGGCCGCGCCGAACGTGCCGGCCTCGAGCAGGAACAGGATCACGTCCGACGACGTCAGGGTATTCGAGACCGTCTTGTTGAGCGTCTTGTTCAGCGCGTTCGCATGGCGGGTCTGGAAGCCCGGGGTGTCGACGTAGATGTACTGGGCATCGTCGTGGGTCTGGATGCCGGTGATGCGGTGGCGCGTGGTCTGGGCCTTGCGCGAAGTGATCGACACCTTGGCGCCGATCAGGACGTTCATCAGCGTCGATTTGCCGACGTTCGGGCGGCCAACGATGGCGATGTAACCGCAACGGAAATTGTCGGGAGTGGCGTTCATGCGTTCTTGATTCCTGGTTGTTCTGGTTGGGCCGCCGCGGTTGCGGTCTCGCCCTGGGCGGTCGCGATGCCGGCCAGCTTGAGCTGGGCCGCGCGCGGCTTGGCCTTGCGCGCGCCCGGCGTCCTGGTCAGCGCCGCCTGCGCCGCTTCGAGTGCCAGGCGGGCCGCGGCCTGCTCGGCCGCGCGGCGACTGCCGCCGCGGCCGGACACTTGCACGTTCAGCTTCGGCACCAGGCATTCGACCTCGAATTCCTGGCTGTGGGCGGCGCCGTGGGTGGCCACCACATTATAGGTCGGCAGCGAAATCCGCTTCGCCTGCAAGAATTCCTGCAGCAGCGTCTTGGCGTCCTTGCCCAGGGTGGCCGGGTCGACCGTGTCGAGGATCGGAATATAGAAGGCGCGGATCACGGCGCGCGCGCTCTCGAAGCCGCTGTCCAGGAAAATCGCGCCGAGCAATGCTTCCAGGGTGTCGGCCAGGATCGAGGGACGGCGAAAGCCCCCCGACTTGAGCTCGCCCTCGCCCAGGCGCAGGAACTGCGACAGGTCGAGCTTCTGGGCGATCTCGAACAGGGCTTGCTGCTTGACCAGGTTGGCGCGCAGGCGCGACAGGTCGCCCTCGTCGAGCGTGCTGAAGCGTTCGTACAGGATCGAGGCCACGACGCAGTTCAGGATCGAGTCGCCCAGGAATTCCAGGCGCTCGTTGTGCAGACTGCTATGGCTACGGTGGGTCAGGGCTTGCTGAAGCAGCCCGATTTCCCGGAACGTGTACCCCAAGCGCGTTTGCAGTAACTGATGATTCATTGTCGATGTCTTGTGCGTGGCCGGCGCATCGCGCCCGCCACGGTCTTTCCATAAAACTTTAGGGCGCCGTGGCCGGGCTCTCCGCCACCACGCCGCTCGGGTCGGTGGTGCCGGCGAAATCGATCAGCATGCTGACGTTGCCCATTACCGGCAGGCGTTTCTCGTAGGCGAAGCTGACCTCGACGACATCGCCGTCGCGGGTGAAGACCAGGTCGCGTCCGCGCACCGCCTCGACATCGTTGATGTCGGTATGGCGGTCGAACGCCTGCTGCATTTCACGGATCGTGCCGCCCGACTCCTTGACCCGTTCGATCGCCGTCTTGATCGAGTTGTACTCGATGTAAGCCGGAATCATGCGCATGGCAAAGATCCCCGCCACCCCAAGTACGGCCAACGACACGATGAGTCCGGAGAGAGAAATGCCTTGCTGGGCATTGCCTACGAGCTTGCTGCGATCCATGCGCACCCCTTTAATTATATGAACCTGTTATTTGATACTGCCAACCCGATTGAAGAAATTACTGAAATTCATCCAGACGACAAACGCCTTGCCGACGATATTCCGATCCGGCACGAAACCCCAATAGCGGCTGTCGGCGCTATTATCGCGGTTGTCGCCCATCATGAAATACTGGCCTTCCGGCACGACGCAAGTAAATTTGTCGTACGTATATTGGCACTGTTCGTTGCGCAGCGGGAAGTTATCGACGCTGCCGAGGTCGATGCTACGACGGTCGGCCGTGTTCAGGATGCGGTGTTCGGTGAAACCGCCCGGGCTCGGCAGTTTTTCGACGAACTGCTGATGGTAGACCGGGTGCTGGTCATCCAGGTAGTCGTCCAGCGCCGTGTACTCGACCGGCTTGCCATTGACCGTCAGGCGCTTGTCTTCATAGGTGATCTTGTCGCCCGGTACACCGATGACACGCTTGATATAGTCCTGGTTCATGTCTTTCGGGTACTTGAACACCATGACGTCGCCACGCTGCGGATCGTTGATCTGGATGATCTTCTGGTTCAGGATCGGCAGGCGGATGCCATACGTGTACTTGTTCACCAGGATGAAGTCGCCCACCAGCAGGGTCGGCACCATCGACGACGACGGGATCTTGAACGGCTCCCACAGGAACGAGCGCAGGATGAACACCAGCGCAATAACCGGGAAGAAACTGCCCGAGTACTCGATCCAGGTCGGCTGGCGCAGGTGGGCCTGCTCGATCGCGGCGCGGTTGCCGTTATGGTCGACCTTGATGCCATCGGCCACCAGCTTGGCGTTGCGGCTATCGTATTCGCGCAGGGCGGCGTCGGCGGCGCGGCGCCGTCCCTTGGCCAGCACGAAGGTGTCCAGGCACCAGATGACGCCCGTGATGACCATCAGCACAAACAGGATCAGGGCGAAATTGCCGAGGATTGGTTGCAAGTTCATTATTTATCGTCCACCTGGAGAATGGCCAGGAAGGCTTCTTGTGGAATCTCCACCGAACCCACCTGCTTCATGCGCTTCTTGCCGGCCTTTTGCTTCTCCAGCAGCTTCTTCTTACGCGAAATGTCGCCGCCATAGCACTTGGCCAGCACGTTCTTGCGCAGCGCCTTGACGTTTTCGCGCGAGATGATCGTCGCGCCGATGGCGGCCTGGATCGCCACGTCGAACATCTGGCGCGGGATCAGTTCGCGCATCTTCGCCGCCACCTGGCGGCCGCGGTAAGGCGCATTGGCGCGGTGCACGATGATGGCCAGCGCATCGACCTTCTCGCTGTTGATCAGCATGTCGACCTTGACCACGTCGGCGGCGCGGTTCTCCTTGAACTCGTAGTCCATCGAAGCATAGCCGCGCGAGGTGGATTTCAGGCGATCGAAGAAGTCAAGGACGATCTCGGCCATCGGGATCTCGTAGTGCAGCTTCACCTGGCGGCCGTGGTAGGCCATGTCCATCTGGACGCCACGCTTGCCGTTACACAGGGTCATCACCGCGCCGACGTATTCTTGCGGCATGTACAGGTTGACGTCGACGATCGGCTCGCGCACTTCGTTGATTTTCGATGGCTCGGGCATCTTGGACGGATTGTCGACGCGGATGATCGAACCGTCGCGCATCTCGACCTCGTACACCACGGTCGGGGCCGTCGTGATCAGGTCCATGTCGAATTCGCGTTCCAGGCGCTCCTGCACGATTTCCATGTGCAACAGGCCCAGGAAGCCGCAGCGGAAGCCGAAGCCCAGCGCCTGCGAGACTTCCGGCTCGTACATCAGGGCGGCGTCGTTCAGCTTCAGCTTCTCGAGCGAGTCGCGCAGCGCGTCGTACTGGTTCGCTTCCACCGGGAACAGGCCGGCGAACACCTGTGGCTGCACTTCCTTGAAGCCCGGCAGCGGCGCCGGCGCCGGCTTGCTCGCCAGGGTCACGGTGTCGCCCACGCGGGCGGCGGTCAGTTCCTTGATGCCGGCGATGATGAAGCCCACCTGGCCCGCCGTCAGCTGCGGCAGCGAGACCGAGCGCGGGGTGAACACGCCGATGTTTTCCACCAGGTTGACCGACTCGGTCGCCATCAGGAGGATCTTGTCTTTCGGACGCAGGGTGCCGTTGACCACGCGCACCAGCATCACGACGCCCACATACGGGTCATACCAGGAGTCGACGATCAGGGCCTGCAGCGGAGCGTCCGGGTCGCCTTTCGGCGGCGGGACCTTCGCGATCAGGGTTTCCAGCACGTCTTCCACGCCCAGGCCGGTTTTGGCCGAGCAGACGGTGGCGTCGGACGCGTCGATGCCGATCACGTCCTCGATTTCCTTCTTGGCGTTGTCCGGGTCGGCGTGCGGCAGGTCGATCTTGTTCAGGATCGGCACCACTTCCACGCCCAGGTCGAGTGCGGTATAGCAGTTGGCGACCGTCTGCGCTTCCACGCCCTGGCTGGCGTCGACCACCAGCAGCGCGCCTTCGCAGGCCGACAGCGAGCGGCTCACCTCGTACGAGAAGTCGACGTGGCCCGGGGTATCGATCAGGTTCAGGTTGTAGACCTGGCCGTCGCGCGCCTTGTACGACAACGCCGCGGTCTGGGCCTTGATGGTGATGCCGCGCTCGCGTTCCAGGTCCATCGAATCGAGCACCTGGGCGTCCATCTCGCGGTCCGACAAGCCGCCGCACAGCTGGATGATGCGGTCGGCCAGGGTCGATTTGCCATGGTCGATGTGGGCGATGATGGAGAAGTTACGTATGTTGTTCATTAGCAAAGCTCAAAACCAGAAAGGCCGCATTAGCGGCGGCTACCACAATCAATATGGCACTGCGACGGCCGGTTCCCCAGCAAGCGAAACTGCCGCGCAATGCGAAAAAGCGCTGCGTCGGGTCCGTGCCGGTACCCAGGCGAGCGCCTCGAAATCTTTGGAATGGTTTGCATGACCGCTCCGACCCGGCATTTTACCGGATTTCGGGGTAGAAATCCCATAATCCGCCGGCTGGCCGGGGAGCGGCGCTCAGGAAGCGGCGTCGACGGCCGTCCGGCTTGCCAGGTAGGCCCGTACCGCTGCCTCGTCGAGAAAGTAATGACACAGTTCGGGGCCGTCCGGTTCGCCATACAGCACCGGCACCAGTTCGTCGAACCGGGCCACCAGGGCCGCGTCGGCGTCCACATCGACCACCGTGACGGCAAACGGCTGCTGCGGCGTTTCGAGTCGCCGCAGCGCCGCCAGCATGTCCTCGCACAGATGGCACCAGCTGCGCGAGTACAAGATGAACGGTACGGCCCCTGCCTGCCCGGTCACTTGCGCGGCTTGAGCGTCAGGTACTGGGTGGCGTCGTCGCGCTGCACCAGCAGGGCCACCGACTTGCTCTTGTCGTGCCTGGCCAGCAAGGCCTTGAACTGCTCGACGCTGGTGACCGGCGTGTTATTCCACTGCAGGATCAGGTCGCCCGGCTGGATGCCGGCGGTGGCCGCAATCCCCTGCACGTCGTCGACCAGCAGGCCGTGCTCGATGCCCAGCTCCTTGCGCTCGGCTGGCGGAATATTCGACAGGTGCAGGCCGAGCGCATCCGGCGCCGCGCTCGGGGCGGGTTTGCGCTGCTGCGGCTTGGCCGGGGTCGATTTATCGTCCTGCAGTTCGACGATCGTTACCGGCACCTCGAGCTGGGCGCCACGGCGCCACAGGGTGACGCTGGCGCGGCTGCCCACCTTCGAGGCGCCCACCAGGCGCGGCAAGTCGGTGGTGGTTTCGATCGACTGCTTGTTGAAGGCCAGGATGATGTCGCCGACCTTGATGCCGCCCTTCTCTGCCGGGCCGCCCGGCTCGACCATCGACACCTCGGCGCCGCGCGCCTTGCCCAGGCCGAGCGACTCGGCGACGTCACGGGTGACTTCGCTGATCTGCACGCCCAGGCGGCCACGGGTGACTTTACCAGTGCTCTTGAGCTGCTCGGACACACGCGTGACTTCGTCGATCGGCACCGCGAACGAGATGCCGTTATAGGCGCCCGACAAGGTCGCGATCTGCGAATTGATGCCGATGACTTCGCCGCGCATATTGATCAACGGGCCGCCCGAGTTACCCGGGTTGACCGCCACGTCGCTCTGGATCAGCGGCAGGTATTCGCCGGTATCGCGCGACTTGGCCGAGATGATGCCGGCGGTGACCGTATTGTCGAGTCCGAACGGCGAGCCGATCGCCAGCACCCATTCGCCGACCCGGATCTTGCTCGAGTCGCCGGTGCGCAGGTAAGGCAGGCCGGTGGCGTCGAGCTTGAGCAGGGCGACGTCGGAGCGGCGGTCGGCGCCGAGCACCTTGGCCTTGAACTCGCGGCGGTCGGTCAGGGTCACGGTGACCTCGTCGGCGCCCTCGACCACATGGGCATTGGTCAGCACGTAGCCGTCGCCCGAGATGATGAAGCCGGACCCGACGCCGCGCTGGACTTCGCGCTCCTCGTCGGGCTGGGCGCCACGGCGGCCGCCACCGCCGCGGGGCATCTGGCCGCCGAAGAAGCGGCGCAGGAATTCCTGCATCTCTTCTTCGCCCGGCTGGCCGCCGCGCGCGCTGACGCGCTCGGTGGTCCGGATATTGACGACGGCCATGCCGACCTTGTCGATCACATCGGTGAAATCGGGCAGGCCGGTGACGGTGGGAACCGGGACGGGCGCAGCCGCATGGGCGGCAGGCAGGACAAAGGCCGTGTTGCCGGACACGAGCAGCGCCGACAGGAACAGGCTGGCAGTTTTACTGGTCATGGAATTCGCTGTTGAATGGCTAAGATTGACTGAATGGTAAGCCAAATTTTGCGCTTTGTCGCGCCGCGCCTGCTGCGCGCCGCCCGTGCGGCCGGTCGCGCGCCGGCGCCAGGGGGACAGCGAGACTTCAGGAAGAGGCGGGATTGGCCAAGACGGCGGCCAGGCCGGTCGGTTCGGCGGCGACGGCGGCGCGCCGCAAGGGCAGCGGCTCGTCGGCCAGGCGGGCCGCCAGCCGGGTGTGGAAGTCGGGCGAGAGCGCCGGCGCGGGCGACTCGCGCAGGACGTCGCCGATCAGGTGGTAGGTATCCCAGGCGCGCTTGCCGTCGCTGCCCTGCAGGGCGGCGAATGCCAGCTCCAGGTCGGCATCGGGCAAGGCGCCGTCTTTCAGGGCAGATACCTGCTCGCGCAACTTCTTGTTGGTGTCCATCGGGGTGTCCGTCGACGTCGGTGTATTCACGGTATGCTTCAAATTGTGCGCCTCGCTGCCGGCTCAGTGCTGTGTTCGTACGATCCCGCCACCTACCGACGTTTGTCAACCGGGAAATCGAGCAAAGGGCGCAATTTTTCGGCAATGACTTCGCGCGCCCGGAAAATCCGGCTACGCACCGTACCTATTGGACAGGCCATTACTTCGGAAATTTCTTCATAGCTGAGTCCTTCGATTTCGCGCAGGACGATCGCGGTGCGCAGTTCGAGCGGCAAGGCTTCCATGGCCGCATTCACGGTGTGCGCGATCTGCTTACTGGCAAGCATCGACTCTGGCGTATTAATGTCGCGCAAGCTGTCTGCGTCGTCAAATCCTTCGGCGCGTTCGGCATCGGTCTCGGTCGACGTCGGTGCGCGCCTTCCCTGCGTCACCAGATAGTTCTTGGCCGTGTTGATCCCGATTCGATAAAGCCAGGTATAAAAAGCCGAATCCCCCCGAAAATGCCGCAGGGCGCGATACGCCTTGATGAACGTTTCTTGCACCACGTCTTCGGCCTCGGCCGGATCGTGGACAAGCCGCGACACCAAGCGCATCAGGCGGCGCTGGTACTTGGAGACGAGCAAATCGAAAGCCCCCTGGTCCCCCGCCTGGACGCGCTCCACCAACAGCTGATCACACTCGCGCTCTGTCGTCACGGACCATGCCCCATTGGCGGCCCTCTCCTAAGAGTTGGCCCCCTGCAATAAGTTCAACCTATTTTGTATCGGTGATGCCATGGCGGCGCCATTGCACAGCGCGCGCACGGCCACCGCCAGTGCGCGATACTGGCCGGCGCCCACGGAATCTGGCAGCAGCACCAGCGGCCCGCTCGCGCCGCTCTCGGCGCGCAGGCGCAGCAGCATGCAGCAGGGCCAGACCGTGGCGCCGGGCAGCAGCGTCATGGGCGCGCTGCCCTGCGCCAAGGCGCCGGTCGCGCTGTCCGTCCCCATGCCTTGTTGTACCGTCAGGCGAATTTGCCCAACTCCAGAAATATCAATCCGGCGCGCCGTTGCAATTCCAGGCAAAATCGCCCGGGAATTTGTTGGCAAACGCCGCGCCAGGATGGCGCACGCAGGCCACCATATGCGCGCCACGCACAGCGCCGCGACGAGCGGCGGCGAGGCTGCCAGGCCGCCGCCAGCGAAGCGTTCGGGCAGCAGCAGGCCCACGGCCAGGGCGGCCGGGCACAGGCAGGCGCAGAAGGCCGCGCGCAGCCAGCGCAGGCGACGCGACGGCGCGATGACGGCGGACACCGCAAGCGACATGATGCGAATCAGTACGAGGGAAACAGGAAGACCCGCCTGGCAGGCAGGATGCGGCCCAAGCGGCCCCGGAGGACGACTCTACCGCCAGCACCGGGCCGCCACCGCGAATGGGTAACGGCCCGGGCTGCTGGAAGCGCCCATCCCGTTCGACCGGGATGGGGCTGTCAGGTTCAGACTTTTGCGAAGATCAGCGTACCGTTGGTGCCGCCGAAGCCGAACGAGTTCTTGACCGCGTAGTCGATCTGCATCTCGCGCGCCGTGTTGGCGCAGAAGTCCAGGTCGCACTCAGGGTCCTGGTTGAAGATGTTGATCGTCGGCGGAGAGACCTGGTTCTTGATCGCCAGCACGGTGAACACCGATTCCAGGCCGCCCGCGCCACCCAGCAGGTGACCCGTCATCGACTTGGTCGAGTTCACGACCAGGCTCTTGGCATGGTCGCCGAACACGCGCTTGATGCCGCGCACTTCGGCCTGGTCGCCCAGCGGGGTCGAGGTGCCGTGCGCGTTCACGTACTGCACCTGGTCGACATTGATGCCGGCGTTGTTGAAGGCGTTGACCATGCAACGCGCCGCGCCACTGCCATCCTCGACCGGCGAGGTGATGTGGTTGGCGTCCGCGCTCATGCCGAAGCCGATGACTTCGGCGTAGATCCGGGCGCCGCGTGCGACCGCGTGCTCGTATTCTTCCAGCACCATGACACCGGCGCCCTCGCCCAGCACGAAGCCGTCGCGGTCGCGGTCCCATGGACGCGAAGCGGTTGCCGGATCGTCGTTGCGGGTCGACAGCGCACGTGCCGAGGCGAAACCGCCCAGGCCCAGCGGCGACACGGTGGATTCGGCGCCGCCGGCGATCATCACGTCGGCATCGCCGTACTCGATCAGGCGCGCTGCCGCGCCGATGCTGTGCAGGCCGGTGGTGCAGGCGGTGACGATGGCCAGGTTCGGACCACGCAGGCCGAACTTGATCGAGAGATCGCCCGAGATCATGTTGATGATCGAGGCCGGCACGAAGAATGGCGAGATGCGGCGTGCGCCGCGGCTCGTGTATTCCTCTTTGGTCGCTTCGATCAGCGGCAAGCCGCCGATGCCGGAACCGATCACCACGCCGATGCGGTCAGCATTCTCTTCGGTGACTTCGAGGCCCGAATCCTGCAGGGCCTGGATGCCGGCAGCCATGCCGTAATGGATAAAGCTATCCATGTGGCGGCCTTCCTTGCCCGGCAGGTAGTCTTCGACAACGAAGTTCTTGACTTCACCAGCGAAGTGGGTCGTGAATGCCGATGCATCAAACTTGGTGATGTTGGCAATGCCCGACTTGCCGGCCAGCGCCGCATCCCACGCCTCGGCAACGGTATTGCCGATCGGTGAAATGCAGCCCAGGCCGGTGACGACGACACGGCGGTTGCGTGAACGACTCAAGCGATTCTCCCAAAAACTGTAAAGCGACTACTTAGGCCTTG